>LNFM01007661.1_pt1 | contig 16770 bp, 15 predicted proteins | sample 596031 | NCBI WGS metagenome assembly LNFM01 (sample SAMN04254537, study PRJNA301005) | activated carbon metagenome | isolation source: dual media filters at the Ann Arbor, Michigan drinking water treatment plant | place: USA: Ann Arbor
ACATGGACGGCCTCCCTCTTTGTGGCGCTCCGGCGACCACGTTTTGGCACTTGATGCCGTTCAGGTGGGGCCGTCCACAACATCATTGCGAGCGTAGCGAAGCAATCCATCTGTCCGAGCATGCGGAACGATGGATTGCTTCACTGCGCTCGCAATGACGCTGATAGGGGCTTTGCCAAAAAAACGCCCCGGGAAACCGGGGCGTTTAGCATTTCTGGGCGCGAACGAAGCGGGGTCCGAAAACCCTCAGTCCTTCTTGAGGAAGCCCGAAAATTTCTTCTGGAAGCGCGACACTCGGCCGCCGCGGTCGAGCAGCTGCTGCGAGCCGCCGGTCCAGGCCGGATGCGACTTGGAGTCGATGTCGAGGTTCAGCTTGTCGCCTGCCTTGCCCCAAGTGGAGCGGGTCTGATACTCGGTCCCGTCGGTCATCACGACCGTAATCATATGATAATCCGGGTGAATTTCGGCTTTCATGGCATATCCTTCGGCGCGCCGGCGCCCATCTCAAATGTCGGTGATACGGGATTTGGCGGCTCTATAACGCAAGGCGGCCGCCAAAACAAGCTAGGTATCCTCCCCTATTGGGAATCTCCCGGATTTGCCAGAGGGGGCCGCGGGGCCTATCTGGGGGCGGCAAAACTGGTCGGATTTCATGAGCGCTGCGGAACAGATTGAACAGGCCGGCGGCACGGCGCCGCGGCGCGACGCGCTGCTCGAGGAAGAGGCCTTTATCGAAACCCAGCTGACGCAGTCGCCGGCCAAAACCGGCGCCAGGCTCCGGCCGCTGCTGGCGCTGGCGCCCTATGTCGCGCGCTACCGCGGACGGGCGGTGCTCGCCTTGATCTCGCTGACGGTCGCCGCAATCACCACGCTGGTGGTGCCGCTCGCGGTCAGGCGCATGATCGATTTCGGCTTCAGCCCCGAAGGCATCGCACTGATCAACAGCTATTTCAGCGTCATGATCGCCATCGTCGCGGTGCTCGCCGCGGCCAGCGCGTCGCGTTACTACCTCGTCATGACGATCGGCGAACGCATCGTTGCCGATATCAGGCGCGACGTGTTCGCGCACCTGGTCTCGCTGTCGCCCGCCTTCTTCGATTCCGCGCGCAGCGGCGAACTGGTGTCGCGGCTGACCGCCGATACCACCCAGATCAAGTCCGCCGTCGGCGCGTCGGTGTCGATCGCGCTGCGCAACATCATGCTGTTCCTCGGCGCCACCGTGATGATGGTGATCACGAGCCCGAAACTGTCCGGCTTCGTGCTGCTGGCGATCCCGCTGATCGTGATTCCGCTGGTGGCGTTCGGGCGCTGGGTGCGGCGGCTGTCGCGCAACGCACAGGATACGCTGGCGGATGCCAGCGCCTACGCCTCCGAACTGATCGGCGCGATCAGGACCGTGCAGGCCTATACCAGCGAGCGGATGGCAACCAGCCGCTTCGGCGGCGAGGTCGAACAGGCCTATGAGGCGGCGCGCAACTCAACGCGGGCGCGCGCGGTGCTGACGCTCATCATCATCTTCATCGTGTTCTCCAGCGTCGTCGCGATCCTGTGGGTCGGCTCGCATGACGTGCTGACGGGCCAGATCACGCCGGGCCGTCTCGGCCAGTTCGTGCTGTATGCGGCGTTTGCAGCGTCTGCCCTCGGCCAGCTCAGCGAGGTCTGGGGCGAAGTCTCGGCCGCGTCAGGCGCTGCCGAACGGCTGTTCGAGATCCTGCGCGTGAAATCGCAGATCACGGCGCCGCCGAAGCCGGTGGCGCTGCCGGTGCCGGCACGCGGCGATGTCGGTTTTGAGAATGTCAGCTTTGCCTATCCGGCGCGGCCGGATGTGATCGTGGTCGACAACGTTTCGCTGTCGGTCAAGGCCGGTGAAAAGGTAGCGATCGTCGGCCCGTCGGGCGCCGGCAAGAGCACGCTGTTTCACCTGCTGCTGCGCTTCTACGATCCGGCGCGCGGGACGATCTCGCTCGACGGCGTGCCGGTCAAGTCGGCCGATCCGGTCGACGTGCGCGCGCGCATTGCGTTGGTGCCGCAGGACTCGGTCGTGTTCGCGGCCTCGGCGCGCGAAAACATCCGCTTCGGCCGGCCTGACGCCAGCGATGCCGAGGTCGAGCGCGCCGCCGATCTCGCCCATGCCACCGAATTTCTGCGCCGGTTGCCGGGCGGATTCGAAGCGCAGCTCGGCGAGCGCGGCGTGACGCTGTCGGGCGGCCAGCGCCAGCGCATCGCGATCGCGCGCGCGATCCTGCGCGATGCGCCGCTGTTGCTGCTCGACGAAGCCACCTCCGCGCTCGATGCCGAAAGCGAGACGCTGGTGCAGACGGCGCTGGAAGAACTGATGCGCCATCGCACCACGCTGGTGATCGCGCATCGCCTCGCCACCGTGCTGTCCTGCGACCGCATCCTGGTGATGGATCAGGGCAATATCGTCGAACAGGGCACGCACGCGGAATTGGTCGCAGCCAACGGACTCTATGCGCGGCTGGCGCGATTGCAGTTCGAGGGCGTTTAGGGAAGGCGGGAACCAGACCGTCGCATGCCTGTTGTATCCTCGTTCTATTGTTTCGTCCGATCGAACAGGAGAGGGGCATGCCATACCGTCGCGGAGGCTTCGCGCTTACGCCGCCATCACTCGTGATATTCGTGATTTCGCTGGTGCTGGCGCTTATCGCGCTGCTGATTCGCTATGCCCACGTTTCCATCCCGATCATCAGTTCGGCGCGGGTCTTCGATGTTCTCGCCATTGCCTACGTCGTGCTGGTCATCGGCGTGCTGTTTCGGCGCATATAACCAAACCCGCCGCCTCGTCACCCTCGCCAGACCATTTTCAGGACCGGGCGTCCCGACGTCGGGTTCACATCCTCGCCGGCATGCACGAAGCCGCTGCGCTCGTAGAAGCGGATGGCGCGGGCGTTGTCCTTGTTGACCCGCAGCGTGATGCTGTCGGGCGACAGCCGCTTGGCTTCATCAACCAGTGCGCCCGCGAGTTTCGAGCCCCAGTGGTCCGGTCTGACCACGAGTTGGTCGAGATAGCCCGATCCGTCGATGGTTACGAACCCGACCGGCTCGTCGGCCTGTTCGGCGACGATGATCGTGGCCTTCGGCACCAGCTCGTTGCGCCAGCGCTCGCGCCACCATGCCACCCGCGCGGCGAAATCGATCGAGGGGTAGGCCTGCTGCCAGGTTTGCCGCCACAACTCGATCGACGCGTCCTCGTCTCCGGTGCGGTAGGGGCGGAGCGTGAATTCTGCCACCGTCTAACGTTCCGTCAGCTTCAGCTCGATGCGGCGGTTGCGCCTGTAGGCGTCTTCGTTGGGCGTGCCGTCGAGCGGCTGGAATTCGGCAAAGCCTGCTGCGACCAGCCGCTGTGCGGGCACGCCGAGCGATACCAGATACTGCACCACCGAAATGGCGCGCGCCGACGACAGCTCCCAGTTCGACTTGAACAGCGGCGAGTTGATCGGCCGCACGTCGGTGTGGCCGTCGACCCGCAGCACCCAGGCGATCTCGTTCGGGATCTGCCGGTCGAGGTCGATCAGGGCGGTTGCCAGCTTGTCCAGTTCAGTGCGGCCTTCGGGCAGCAGCAGGGCCTGGCCGGTGTCGAAGAATACTTCCGACTGGAACACGAAACGGTCGCCGACGATCCGGATGTCAGGGCGATTGCCGAGAATGGCGCGCAGCCGGCCGAAGAATTCCGAACGGTAGCGCGACAGTTCCTGCACCCGCTGCGCCAGCGCGACGTTGAGGCGTTGGCCGAGATCGGCGATCCGTCCCTGCGATTCCTTGTCGCGTTTTTCGGAAGCCTCCAGCGCTTCCTCGAGCGCCGCAAGCTGGCGGCGCAGCGCAGAGATCTGCTGGTTCAGCACCTCGATCTGCGCCAGCGCGCGCGAGGTGACGCCTTTTTCGGATTCGAGCGCCTTGCTGAGTTCGTTGGCGCGGCCCTGGGCGTCGCTGCCGGCGCCGGCTAGACCGTCATAGAGCCCCTTGATACGGTCACGCTCGCCCTGGGCGGAGACGAGGCCGGCGCGTAATTGCGTGATCTGGTCGTCGAGGGTGAGCTTGGCGAGCTTCTCCAGCGACAGCAGGTCGTTCAACTGCGCGATCCTGGCGTTGAGCTGCTCCAGCGCCTTGTCCTTGCCGGTGACCTCCTGCGACAGGAAGAACTGCACCACCAGGAACACCGACAGCAGGAACACGATCGACAGCACCAGCGTCGACAGCGCGTCGACGAAGCCCGGCCAGTAGTTCAAGCCGGGATCGTTGCGTCGTGCACGGGCGAGGGCCATTTAACATTCTCCGACAATCTCGTGTCCCGGACGCGGTGCAGCGTGAAACGCTGCTCCGCAGAGCCGGGACCTATTCGCGGTGGGTCCCGGCTCTGCGTCGCATCACTTGCGTGCTGCGCCTCGTCCGGGACACGAACACTCGTTCTCAACTCTTCTCGGCCTGCCGCGAACTCTTCTCGGGCTGGCGCGCGATCCGCTCCAGCAGCTTCTTGATTTCGCGGTTCTGTTCGCCCTGGCCGTCGGCCCATTCGCGGATCATCTGCTGCTCGGTGCGCATATGGGCGACCAGGCCCTGGATCGCTTCGGCGAGATTGGCCATCGCCGCCGTGGTGCTGCGGCCGCCGCCGCCGCCTTCCTCGCTCGCGGCGCGCAGCTTTTCCATCGCATGCTGGATTTCGCCGCTGGCACCGTCGCCATATTCGCGCACCGTGGAGGCCAGCCAGTCTTCGAGGTCGGTGTAGAAGCGGTTCTGCGCCTGGCTCGACTGCAGATCGAGGAAGCCCAGGATCAGCGAGCCTGCAAGGCCGAACAGCGACGACGAGAACGAAATGCCCATGCCGCCGAGCGGCGCGGCCAATCCCTCTTTCAGGGTGTCGAACAGGGAACCGGAATCGCCGCCGACCTTCAGCCCCTCGATCACCTTGCCGACCGAACCGACGGTTTCGATCAGGCCCCAGAAGGTGCCGAGCAGGCCGAGAAACACCAGCAGGCCGGTCATGTAGCGGGAGATATCGCGGGCCTCATCGAGCCGCGTCGCGATCGAGTCCAGCAGATGCCGCATGGTCTGCTGCGAAATCGTCATCCGCCCCGAGCGCTCGCCGCCGAGGATCGCCGCCATCGGCGCCAGCAGTTTCGGGCGGCGTTCGATCGCCAGGCCGGGATCGGCGATTCGGAAATTGTTGACCCAGGCAACCTCCGGGTAGAGCCGGATCACCTGCCGGAACGACAGGATGATTCCGATCATGAGCACCGCGCCGATCAGCGCGTTGAGGCCGGGATTGGCAAAGAACGCCAGCATGATCTGCTTGTAGAGCACGACCATCAGCAGCGCGCACAGCACCAGGAACACCAGCATCCGCACTAGAAAAATTCGGGGCGAGGACAGTTTGCTCAGTTCGATCTCCATTTCGGAGCGGGAGGCGTGGCCTGAGGGCATTTGCAAGTGTCATCCGTTACGGAAAGCCGCTGGGAACCAATATGGCACAGCGGGCCGGAGAAAGAAGCCGGGAAAGCAGCAGACAAAAGTGGAACCTGTTTTCGAAACCCGACTTTGAAATCAACGTATTTTCCAACGGCTTGATGTCCAACCGGGATTTATCATGACGGGCGTTTTTCTCTGGGCGCTGGCGGCCATCGCCGTATCGCTCTCGTTGCTGATGGCGGGCGCCTGGCTGGTGCAGCAGCGGACCGGCAATTCCGGCTGGGTCGATACCATCTGGACCTTTTCGGTGGGCCTGGTCGGTGCGGGCAGCGCATTGTGGCCGGTCGGCGGTGCCGCGCCGAACGCCCGGCAATGGCTGGTGGCGGCCCTGGTCGCGATCTGGTCGCTGCGGCTCGGGACGCATATCGCGATCCGCACCGCCGGGATCACCGATGACCCGCGCTATGCCGCCTTCGCCCGCGAATGGGGAGTCGATTCGCCGCGAAGGATGTTCATCTTCCTGCAGAACCAGGCGCTGGGGTCGATCCCGCTGGCATTTGCGGTCTTTGTCGCAGCGCACGTTCCCGGCGACGGACTGCGGCTTTCCGATTATCTCGGCGCGCTTATCCTGCTGGCCGGCATTGCGGGCGAGGCGGTTGCCGATGGGCAACTCCGCGCGTTCCGGGCCGATCCGGCCAACAAGGGCAGGGTGTGCGACACAGGCCTCTGGCGCTGGTCGCGCCATCCCAATTACTTCTTCGAGTGGTTCGGATGGCTGGCCTATCCCGTGATCGGATTGTCGATGGCTGATCCGTTTTCCTATCCCTTTGGTCTGGCGACGCTGTTGGCGCCCGTCTTCATGTACTGGATCCTGGTGCACGTGACCGGCATCCCGCCGCTGGAAGCGCAGATGCTTCGGTCGCGCGGCGATCGCTACCGCGACTACCAGTCGCGAACCTCGGCGTTCTTTCCGCTGCCGCCTCGAGCATGATCCCGAAAAGTGGAGACCGGTTTTCGGAGAAGATCATGCCCAAGAAGAAGGGAACATCCACATGAGCTTCGTCTCCAAGATTGTCGACGCGGCCGAGCGGGTGCCGCTGCCTGACGTCGTCATTCGCGCCGCGATCCACCAGCTCTGCTCGCGCACTGCGGCGAAGTTTGCCACCGGCAACGCCGAAAGCGATGCCTGGTTTGCCGACGAAATGGCGGCGCGCGCCATTGCCGAACATGCCGCTGCCGCCAATGCGCAGCATTATGAGTTGCCCGCTGCATTCTTCGCGCATGTGCTGGGTCCAAACCGCAAATATTCCTCGTGCTTCTACAAGGAGCAGGCCTCGACATTGCAGGAGGCGGAGGAAGAGGGGCTGCGCCAGACCGTCGAGCATGCGGAACTGGCCGACGGCCAGTCGATCCTCGAACTCGGCTGCGGCTGGGGTTCGCTGTCGCTGTGGATGGCGCGGCGATTTCCGCACGCGCAAGTCACGGCGGTTTCCAACTCGCATTCGCAGCGCGCGTTCATCGAAGGTGAGGCAGCAAGGAGCGGCCTGACCAAGCTGCGCGTCGTTACATCGGACATGAACGTGTTCGCGCCCGCGGCCCGGTTCGACCGCATCGTCTCCGTCGAGATGTTCGAGCACATGATGAACTGGCGCGAACTGATGACGCGCGTGCGGTCATGGCTGAAGCCCGACGGCCGCTTCTTTCTGCATATCTTCACCCATCGCACCGGCGCCTATCTGTTCGACCACGCCGATGGCGACGACTGGATCGCGCGGCATTTCTTCACCGGCGGGGTGATGCCGAGCCATCACTTGATCCGGCAATATGCCGACCTGTTCGAGGTCGAAAAGGAATGGCGCTGGAGTGGCACGCACTACCAGCGCACCGCGCAAGACTGGCTGAACAATTTCGATGCGCACCGCGACGAGATCGAGCCCGTGCTCCGCACGGTCTATGGCAGCGACACTGCCTTGTGGATGCGGCGCTGGCGCTGGTTCTTCCTCGCGACCGCAGGTCTGTTCGGTTACGCCGACGGCAGCGAATGGGGCGTCAGCCATTACCGGATGAAAGCGTCAGCTTAGACGGACGTTAACTGATTCGTGCTTGCGGCCTGGAGCCGTGCGATTCGCTGCATTCCGATGCAGCCAGATGCCGGGTTCCCGTCGAAACCCGTGCGCGTTAACTTCGATCACGGAATCGGCATTTCCTCACAATCCAGTGAGTCGGCGAAAGCCCTCGCAAATTCAATGCGATAGCGTTGTGTGACATTGAGCCGCCGCGTTGGCGTATTGCATCGCAGCAGACGGTGTTTATCCTGCATTCATCAACGACAAGCTCTCTCGACAACATCGCGAATAACTCAAATTCGCGCTTCAACCTTGAACTGGGGCAATGCTTTCAATGTCTGGACTTCGAACGCGATCGGCATACATCGTTCTGATGTTGTCTGCGATGGCGCCGCTATTGGCTGGATGCAATGAACCTGCGGCGGTAGCCGCAGCTATCGCGGCACCTGCCGAGCCCGAAGTCGGGACCTTCACGGTGCGGCCTCAGGCCCGTGCTATCGTCCGTGAATTGCCCGGCCGCATCGCGCCGACCCGGGTTTCGGAGGTTCGTACTCGCGTCTCCGGTATCGTCGTCGAGCGCCTGTTCCATCAAGGCAGCGAGGTGAAGGCCGGCGATCCGTTGTATCGCATCGATCCGAAGCCGTTCGAGGTCGAACTGCAGGCGAGCGAAGCGGCGCTGGACAAGGCGCTTGCTGCACTCGATCTGGCAACACAGCACGCCAGGCGAATTGCGACCCTGACAAGCCAGCGCGCCGCGCCCGAAGCGGAGAACGAAAAGGCCATCGGAGCCCAGCGCCAGGCGGAAGCCGAAGTCGGCAGCCGCCGGGCCGACGTTGCGCGCGCCAGGCTCAATCTCGACTATGCCACGATCCGGGCGCCGATCAGCGGCGTTGTCGGTGCCGCGCTGGTGAGCGAAGGCGCACTGGTGGTGCAGAACGACACCACCAGCCTTGCCACGATCCAGCAGCTCGACCCGATCTACGCCGACTTCACCCAATCCGTTTCCGAGATGAACAAGCTGCGCCGTTTGCTTGACAGCGGCGATCTCGACCGAATTGCCCCCGACGCGGCCAAGGTCCGTCTCCTGCTCGATGATGGAACGGTCTATCCGGTGACAGGCAAGCTGCTGTTCTCCGATGCCAGGGTGGACACCTACACTGGCCAGGTTACGCTGCGCGGGCAGTTCGCCAACCCGAATCGCGAATTGCTGCCGGGCATGTATGTGCGCGTCCTGATCGAACAGGGCATCGATACCGATTCCATCGCGGTTCCCCAGCAGGCGATCCAGCGCGACGCCGGTGGCGGCAGCGAAGTGTTCGTGGTCAAGGAAGATGGCCGCGTCGCGATGCAGCCGGTCCGCACCGGCGCGGTGCAGGACGGTGTCTGGCTGATCAGCGAGGGCCTCAAGGACGGCGATCGCGTCGTCGTCGACGGGTTCCAGAAATTCGTGCCCGGTGACAAGGTCAAGGCAAAAGCATGGATCGATGCCGATGCCTCGGTTGGTTCAATAGCGGGCCCGCCGGCGACGCAAGCGTCTCGCTGAGACAGGAACATGCCTAGCTTCTTTATCGACAGGCCGATCTTCGCCTGGGTCGTCGCGCTTTTCATTTGTTTGATTGGCGCGATCTCGATCCCGCTGCTGGCTGTCGCGCAATATCCGATCATCGCGCCGCCCTCGATCTCGATCTCGACCAGCTATCCCGGCGCGTCGCCCGAAAACCTCTACAACAGCGTCACGCGCCTGATCGAGGAGGAACTGAACGGCGCCTCCGGCATCCTCAATTTCGAATCCACCAGCGACTCGCTGGGGCAGGTCGAAATCATCGCCAATTTCGTGCCGGGCACCGAAACCGGCGCGGCCTCGGTGGAAGTGCAGAATCGCCTCAAGCGCGTCGAGGCGCGGCTGCCGCGCGCGGTGATCCAGCAGGGCATCCTGGTCGAGGAAGCCTCCAGCGCCGTGCTGCAGATCATTACGCTGAACTCGACCGACGGCTCGCTCGACGAAATCGGCCTTGGCGATTTCATGATCCGCAACGTGCTCGGCGAAATCAGGCGCATTCCCGGCGTCGGCCGCGCCACGCTGTATTCGACCGAACGGTCGCTGCGGATCTGGATCGATCCTGCAAAGCTGGTCGGCTTCGGCCTCACCGCCGACGACGTCAACAAGGCGATCACGGCCCAGAACGCCCAGGTGGCTTCGGGCAGCGTCGGCGCGGAGCCGAGCACGCCCGAACAGAAGATTTCGGCGCTGGTGCTGGTCAAGGGCCAGCTCTCCTCGCCCGAGGAATTCGGCGCCATCACGTTGCGCGCCAATCCGGATGGATCGACGGTGCGGCTGCGCGACGTCGCCCGCATCGAGATCGGCGGCCTGAGTTACCAGTTCAACACGCGGCTCAACGGCAAGCCGACGGCGGGCCTTTCGGTGCTGCTGTCGCCGACCGGCAACGCGCTTGCCACCGCGAGTGCGGTCGAAGCCAAGATGAAGGAACTGTCGAAGTTCTTCCCGACCAATATCGGCTACGAAATTCCCTACAACATCACGCCCGTCGTCAAGGCCTCGATCAACAAGGTGCTGATGACCCTGATCGAGGCGGTGGTGCTGGTGTTCATCGTGATGTTCCTGTTCCTGCAGAACATCCGCTACACCATCATCCCGACCATCGTGGTGCCGGTGGCGCTGCTCGGCACCTGCGCGATGCTGCTGGCGGCCGGTTATTCCATCAACATGCTGACCATGTTCGGCATGGTGCTGGCGGTCGGTATCCTCGTCGACGACGCCATCGTCGTGGTCGAGAACGTCGAGCGCATCATGGCGGAGGAGGGCCTGCCGCCGAAGGAAGCCACCCGCAAGGCGATGTCGCAGATCACGAGCGCCATCATCGGCATCACGCTGGTGCTGATGGCCGTGTTCGTGCCGATGGCGTTCTTTCCGGGATCGGTCGGCATCATCTATCGCCAGTTCTCGGTCACCATGGTCTCGGCCATCGCCTTCTCGGCGCTGCTGGCGCTGTCGCTGACTCCGGCGCTGTGCGCCACGCTGTTGAAGCCGGTCGAGGCCGGCCACGGCCATGCGCGCAAGGGCGTGTTCGGCTGGTTCAACCGCGTGCTCGAGAGCGGCCGCAGCGGCTACACACGCACCGTCAAGGGGTCGCTGAAGCGCACCGGGCGCCTGATGCTGATCTATGCGGCGCTGCTGATCGGGCTCGGCTGGGCCTTCGTACGACTGCCCGGCGGCTTCCTTCCCGTCGACGACCAGGGCTTCATAACGACCGACGTGCAGACGCCGTCCGACTCTTCCTATGCCCGCACCGAGGCCGCGGTCGAGGCGGTGGAGCGATATCTGCTCAATCGTTCCGGCGTCGAGGACGTGACGTTCCTGACCGGCTTCAGCTTCCTCGGCCAGGGTGTGAACACCGCGCAGGCCTTCATCTCGCTGAAGGACTGGTCGGAGCGTGGGAAAAAGGATTCGGCTGCGGCGATCGTCGCCGACATCAACCGCGACCTGTCGTCGATTCGCGATGCCAAGATCTCCGCGTTGCAGCCGCCGCCGATCGACAATCTCGGCAACTCCTCGGGCTTTTCGTTCCGCCTGCAGGACCGCGGCCAGAAGGGCTATGCGGCGCTGGTCGCGGCTGCCGACCGGCTCATTGCGGAAGCCAATGCCAGCCCCGTTCTGCAGAAGGTCTATGTCGAAGGCCTGCCGCCGGCGCCGCAGGTCAATCTGATGATCGACCGGGAAAAGGCCGGTGCGTTCGGCGTCACCTTCGAGGATATCAATCAGACGATTTCGACCAACCTCGGTTCGAACTACATCAACGACTTCCCGAACCGCGGGCGGATGCAGCGCGTCATCGTGCAGGCCGATCGCAATAGCCGCATGAACGCCGACGACATTCTCAACTACAACGTCAAGAACAGCCGCGGCCAGCTGGTGCCGTTCTCCGCCTTCGCCACGGTGCAGTGGCAGAAGGGCCCGACGCAGATCGCAGGCTTCAATTATTATCCCGCGGTGCGCATCTCGGGCGAAGCCAAACCCGGCTTCACCTCGGGCGACGCCATCAACGAGATGGAGCGGCTGGCGAACAAGCTGCCGCGCGGCTTCGGCTTCGAATGGACCGGGCAGTCGCTGCAGGAAAAGCTGTCGGGCTCGCAGGCACCGTTCCTGCTCGGCCTTTCGGTGCTGGTGGTGTTCCTGCTGCTCGCCGCACTCTATGAGAGCTGGACCATTCCGCTCGCGGTGTTGCTGACGGTGCCGCTCGGCATTTGCGGCGCGGTGATTGCAGCCACCATGCGCGGTCTGCCGAACGACGTCTATTTCACCGTCGCGCTGATTACCATTATCGGGCTGGCGGCCAAGGACGCCATCCTCATCATCGAGTTCGCCAAGGATCTGCGCGCGCAGGGCAAGCCGCTGATCGAGGCGACCGTGGAAGCCTGCTCGCTGCGCTTCCGTCCCATCCTGATGACGGGCCTCGCCTTCGTCTGCGGCGTGCTGCCGATGGCGATCGCGTCCGGCGCCGGCGGCGCCAGCCAGCAGGCGCTCGGCTCCAGCGTCATGGGCGGCATGATCGCGGTGGTGATCCTGGCGTTGCTGATGGTGCCGGTTTTCTTCGTCACCGTGCAGCGCGTGCTGGCAGGTGATCGGGAGAAGGTAGAAGAGAAGGCTGCGGACGCCGAGGTGATCGGCCCGCCGGCTCCGGTGCATCCCAGCCATTGACCGGTGGGCACTGGACTGTTTCCGGGCTCGGTGGCGTAGTTTGAAATTGGCGGGGGCCGGTTTTGGGTGACGCTTTCACGCTTGACCAACCCTATAGACAACCACATGCAGCGGTCGCGCTGTACGTAGCGCACTACAACCTCTGCCAATTGGCCGACCAATTAATTCACGCCCCAGTCCACCGGTTAGCATTATCTCGCTGATTTGCCCGACGAGTCAAATATCTGCTTCGGCACCCGACGAGTGCCGCTACTGTGCATGGGGTTGTTTTCAATGTTTTTGGCTGGGAGCACGCGGCTCGTCCAAGTCATTGCTATCTTTGGAAGACTGCATCACCCGATCGCGGATGATGCGACTGCGAGGGCTCTGAAACCTTCGCCTACTTCCCCAGCGGCTTGAGTATCTTCACCAGTTCACCGTGCACATACTCATTCCCGCACACCACGTGCCCGGTCTTCAGCGGGTCGTCATCGCCCGCGATACCTGAGATCGTGCCGCCGGCTTCGCGCACCATGATCTGCCCGGCCGCGATGTCCCAGGGCTGCAGGTTGCGTTCCCAATAGCCGTCGAGGCGGCCGGCGGCGACGAAGGCGAGGTCGAGCGAGGCGGCGCCGAAGCGGCGGAAGCCTGCGACCTTGTTCTGCAGCGCAGCCATTTCATTCAGAGCCAGTTGGTGGTCGCCGCGGCCGATATGCGGCAGGCCGCAGGCGACCACGCATTCGTCCAGCCGGCGGCGGCCGGCGACGCGCAGCCGCTGGTCGTTGAGGAACGCGCCCTTGCCGCGCTCGGCGATGTAAAGCTCGTCATTGGCCGGATTGTAGATCACACCGGCGATGATGGTGTCCTCGCGCCGCAGGCCGATCGAGATCGCGAATTGCGGAATGCCGTGCAGGAAGTTGGTGGTGCCGTCGAGCGGATCGACGATCCAGGTATGGCTCTTGTCGGCGCCCTCGCGGGTTCCGCCTTCCTCGCCGATGAAGCCGTAGCCGGGCCGCGCCTTGGCGAGGTCCTCGTACAGCATTTCCTCGGCGCGCTGGTCGGCCTTGGTGACGAAGTTGGCCGGGCCTTTCAGCGACACCTGCAGGTGCTCGATCTCGCCGAGGTCGCGCTTGAGGCTGCGGCCGGCGCGGCGCGCGGCTTTCACCATGACGTTGATAAGGGCGGAATGCAGCATGATGTGAGCTTATGGAGTTGAGAGGAAAGCCGCCCAATGATGCGGTCGGGGCAGGGAGTGGGTGCCCTGATGACCCGCCGCCGTCAAGGCGTCATTTGGTGCCGGTTCCGATCCATTTGCGCGCCGCCTCCTGCGCCCTGGCGCGGTCCTCCGGGCTGAGGTTCGCCAGAACCTCGTCCAGTTCCGGATCGCCCTTGCCGGCGGTCTTGGCGACAATGTGCCATTTCAGGCCCTCGATCTTGTCCATCGACGCCCCCTGTCCGGACACCAGCACACGGGCGAGGCGATTCTGGGCGATCGGGCTGTTCTGTCGGGCCGCCTTGCGCAACAGCGCGATGGCCGCCGGCTGGTTCTTCGGTGTGCCGCTGCCGTTGTAGAGCGCGATGGCGTATTCGACCTCGGCGTCGACATTGTCGGCCAGCGAGGCCGCCTGCAGCAGCCGTACCGACTTGTCGAGGTCCTTGGGAACACCGGTGCCCTCCTTGTAGAAGGTCGCGAGCGCGTATTGCGCTTCGGGGTTACCTTCATCGGCGGCGATGCGCAGCAGTTCGGCAGCGCGCTTGACGTCCTGCGGCAGCGTCTGGCCGTCGAGATAGAGCAGCGCCAGATTGTAGGCAGCCTTCGGGTTGCCGAGCTTGGCCGAAGAGGCCAGCAGCTTCACGGCCTGCTCGCGGTTGGTCGGGCCGCCGCGGCCGGACAGCCGCATCATGGCGAGCGCGAACATGCCTTCGCGGTCGCCGGCGTCGGCGGCGCGCTGGTACCATTCGGCGGCTTTCGCATAGTCGCGCTTGATGCCGAGCGCGTTGGCGTAGAGCTCGCCCAGCATCGTCATGGCCTTCGGGTCGGCATTGAATTGCGCGCGCGTGGTGGCGAGATCGAACGCCGTCTTGTACAGGCCGCGCTGATACGCGCCGTAGACGAGGTCGACATTGGGATCGTCGAAGGCGGCCGACGGCGAGGGGGAGGGGGTCGGCGATGGCGCCGGCCTGGGTGTCGCCGCGGCCTTGGGCGTCGCGGTGGGCTGCTTCGCGGCCGGCGCTTTCGGCTTGGACGTTTCCTTGGACGTTTCCTTGGGCGCTTCCTTTGCCGTCGCTTTCGGCGGATTCGCAGGCGTCTGCGCGGCGGCGGCGGCCACCGTCACCAGCAAGCCCGCGACGATCGATATGTAACGCAGGAGTGGCATGTCCGCCGCTATCCCTGTCCGGATCCCAGCACGGCTTTGGCTGTTCCGAACGCCGCTTCGTGCGCCTGCCGGATCGCTTCGCCGGCGTCGATCAGCGCTGCTTTCGCGCCGCGCGGGTCAGCCCAGATGAAATCGCCGACCAGGACAAAATCCGCGCCTGCGCTGGCGAATTCGAAAGCCTCCTCGCGCGAGACGGCAAAGCCTATGCAAGGCGGTTCGAACAATTCATCCCACCATTGCAGGCGCTCGGCAATCGCCTCCATCGAGGGACGCTGCCCGCTGACATCCGGCTCGCCGAACAACACGTAATCCGCGCCCAGTTCGCCGGCGGCCATGGAATCGTGCCGCGTGGCGAGGCCGCCGACGCCGGCGATGCGGTCGGGCTTGAGCGACGGCAAGGCATCCTCGAGTGCGGCCAGCCCGGTCAGATGCGCGCCGTCGGCGCCGCCCCGCGCCACCAGTTCGACATGGCCATCAAGAAGAAGCGCCGCGCCGGCATTCTGGATCGCGGGTGCCAGCGCCTTGACGCGCGAGATCATCGTGCGCTGATCGGTCTGCTTCAGCCGCACCAGCACCGCCGCCACGTCGGCAGCGGCGAGCAACTCGGGAAGCTGCGCGGCGAGTTGCGACGGATCGTCGAGCTCTGCTGTCGCCAGATAAAGCCGCGGCGCCGGGCGCGCCGGAGCAGGTTTGCTGGCCGAGTGTTTTTTAGCCAAGTCTAGGCGACCTTCTTTTCAAGGCCGGTTTCCCACTCGCCCTTGCTCGCCAGCGCGTTCATCCGCGCACGGTGCGTGAAGGCGCGCTGGCCGGCCGCGATGTTCTCGGCCTTGCCGGACCACGCCTTCTGCGGCGCCGCCTGCAGCGCGCGGCCATAGGAGAAGGTGAGCTTCCAGGGCAGGCCGCCGATCCGGTTCATGGCATCCAGATGCGCGGTTGCTTCCTCATCGGATTGTCCGCCGGAGAGGAATGCGATGCCGGGCACCGCCGCGGGAACGCAGGCCTTTAATAGGCGCACGGTCTTCTCGGCGACTTCGCCGGCGGGAGCCTGCTTTGCGCACTTCTTGCCTGAAATGGCCATGTTGGGCTTCAGCACCATGCCTTCGAGCTCGACGCGCTGAATACGCAATTCCTGGAACGTCTTGTTCAACACGCGTTGCGTGACTTCGTAGCAGCGGTCGATGTCGTGATCGCCGTCCATCAGCACTTCCGGCTCCACGATGGGCACGATCTGGGCGGCCTGGCACAGCGCGGCATAGCGCGCCAGCGCATGCGCGTTGACGCTAATCGCGGTCATGGTTGGAATACCCGCGCCAATGTCGATCACCGCGCGCCATTTGGCAAAGCGGGCGCCGCGCTCGTAATATTTCTTCAGCCGCTCGGCGAGCTTGTCGAGGCCGACGGTGACCAGTTCGCCGGGGCATTGCGGCAGCGCCTGCGTTCCCTCATCGACCTTGATGCCGGGGATCGCGCCCGACTGCTCGATCAGCTTGACCAGCGGCGTGCCGTCCTTCGCGTTCTGCCAGATCGTCTCGTCGTACAGGATCACGCCCGAGACGTATTTGGTCATCGCCTCGGTGGAACGGAACAGCATCTCGCGATAGTCGCGGCGGTTCTCCTCGGTCGATTCGACCTTGATGGCGTCAAAACGCTTCTTGATCGTGCCGGAGGATTCATCGGCGGCGAGAATGCCCTTGCCCGGGGTGACCATGGCGAGGGCAACCTTGTTGAGGTCGGCGAGATTCATGGGAGCGTCTCCAGAAGCTTCATGCCCTTGCGCACCAAAATAGGCGGTTCTCGGGCAATTGCCTAGAAAACGTTCGTCGCACCAAGGGAGTTTACGAGGCGCGGGTGCCCGTTCAGGCAACCCGCGGATCGAGTTCACCCTTGGTGTAACGCTTGGCCATTTCGGCCGTGGTCAGCACCTTCTTGATCTTGCTGGCTTGCCCTGCGGTGTTGAATTCCTGCAGCCGCTGTTTGCACAGCTTGGCCATCGCTTCCATCGCCGGCTTGAGATACTTGCGCGGATCGAACTCTTCCGGATTGTCCTTCAGAACCTTGCGGATCTGTCCGGTCATCGCCATGCGGTTGTCGGTGTCGATGTTGATCTTGCGCACGCCGTTCTTGATGCCGCGCTGGATTTCGGCGACCGGCACGCCCCAGGTCGGCTTCATCTTGCCGCCATTGGCGTTGATGATGTCCTGCAGGT
>LNFM01014308.1_pt1 | contig 16767 bp, 13 predicted proteins | sample 596031 | NCBI WGS metagenome assembly LNFM01 (sample SAMN04254537, study PRJNA301005) | activated carbon metagenome | isolation source: dual media filters at the Ann Arbor, Michigan drinking water treatment plant | place: USA: Ann Arbor
GGCTCATCGTGCCGGCCACCGTGATGCGGAACCAGGTGACGCCCATGTTCGCGGTCGACACCTGCAGCGTGGTCGGCTCGCACAGCACGCCATAGTCGGCGGTGACGCCATGGGTGACCATGAAGCGGGTGCCAATGCCGTAGCCCGACTGCGCCTCGGAGCGGAACTCCTCCACCTGGCATTTCTCGGTCTCGCCGACCACTCCGCCGTAGAGCACGTCGCCTTCGAGCTTCACGCCGGCCTTCGCCAGCGCTTCCATCGCGACCATCGCCGAGGCGAGGCCGCTCTTCATGTTGTTCGCGCCCAGGCCCCAGATCCAGCCGTCGCGCACGATCGCCTTCGGCTTGAAGCCTTCGCCCGGCAGGTAGTCCTCGTCGCCGTCGGACGAGGTGTCCATGTGCCCGGTGAACAGCAGGTTGCTGCCGCGACCGGTGCCCGGCAGCACGCCGATCGCGTTCGGCCGGCCGGGGCTGACTTCCTGCAGGTAGGAACGGATGCCGGAGCGCTGCAGGCGCGCGACGATGTACTCGGCGAGTGCTGCCTCGCGTCCGGTCGGACTGCAGATGTCGACCATCTCGACCAGGGTGTCGCGTACCGCTTCCGGCGTGATCAGCGCGGCTGCGCGCGCATGGTCGGGATGATCGAACATCGAGTCCTCCTCAGCCTTCCGGCTTCATGCCGATTTCCTCGGCGAGCTTGCGGGTGCGGATGATGTAGTCGCGCACGAACGCGTCGAACGCCTGTGGCGTCGACGATACCGGTTCGGCACCGAACGTGCTCAGCCGCTCGCGCACCTCGGGCAGCGCCAGGATGCGCGCCATCTCCTTCGACACCCGCTCGCGGATCGCCAGCGGCGTGCCCGCCGGCGCCAGCACGCCGAACCAGTCCTCGCTCTCGTAGCCAGGCAGGCCGGCCTGGGCCAGGGACTGCAGGCCGGGCATGTACTTGGTGCCGGCGAGGGAGCTGGTGACCAGGATCTGCAGCTTGCCTTCGCGCGCCAGCGGCAGCGCATTCGGGCCGGGCGCGAACGTATAGAGCACGCGCCCGTTCATCGCATCGTTGACCGCCTCCGGCGTGCCCTTGTAGGCCACATGCTCCGCCTTGAATCCGGCCAGGTGCGCCGTCGCCGCCGCATGCAGGTGCGCGGTGCTGCCGACGCCTGCGGAGCCGTAGACCACACCCTGCGGTTGCGCCTTCGCGAACGCGATCAGGTCCTTCAGCGTCTTGAAGCCGCGCGCCGGCGACACGACCATGAAGCTCGGCGAGCGCGCAGTCTGGCCGACGCCGACGAACGCCTTCAGCGGATCGTAGGGCAGCTTCGGATCGATCGCCGAGCGCACGCCGAACGCGCTCGGGATGGCCAGGAAGGTATAGCCGTCGGGCTTCTGCCCCGCCACGTACTGCGCGGCGATCACGCCGCCCGCACCGGCCCGGTTCTCGACCAGCACCGGCGAGTTCCAGGCCTCGGTCATGTACTTCGCGATGATCCGGGTGATGACATCGGTGCCGCCGCCAGCGGTGGCCGGGATGATGAAGCGGATCGGCTGCGCGGGATAACCCGCGGCCGGGTCCGGCTGGGCGAGCGCGAGGCCGGGACCCGCCAGCACTGCGGAGGCGACTGCGGCGACCAGCGTGCGGCGCGGCAGGTTCGAAGGACGGGACGGTGGACGACGGTTCATGGCTATCCTCGATGGTTGAGTGTTCGGGTTCGAGCAAGAACGGTGCCGGACATCGACGCTTGTCAGGGCACGTACACCCACAGGTCAAGCATGACCACCGCGCCCGGCACCGCAAGCGCCGGCACCTCGATCGCGGAGAATGGCAGGTAATGACCGGGCAGGTGCTTCTGCCAGGCCCGCCAGGCCGGCTGGAAGCCGTGCAGGTCGGTATGGAACTGCTGCGCACGCACGGTATTGGCGAGCGAGGTGCCCGCCTTGCGGCAGATCGCCTCGGCCTGCTCGAGGATGCGGTTCATCTGCAGCTCGGCCGGCGTACCGAACCACGGCTGGCGCGGATCGATGCGCACGTCCGGTGCCAGCGCACCGCGCGCATCCACCGCCATCAGGCCGGACAGGAACAGCAGGTCGCCGGCACGCACCGCCTGCGGATGACCGGCGAACGCAGTCGGCACGCCAGCATCGATCACCTTCTTCTTCGTGCGCCCGCCGTTCTTCAGGCTGATCGTGTTGATCTCGATGCGCCCGGTCTCGCAGATGAAGCCCGGGTTGGACGTCGTGATGATCGTGGTCGCCGGGATGTCGCCGCCGAACTGCTCGGCCCACACCTCGTTGAAGGCCGGTACGTCGTCCATGTCGCGCAGGTAGACCTGCGCCTTCACCACGTCGGCCAGCGTGTTGCCGACCACTGCCAGCGCCGGCTTCAGCTTGCGCTCGATGGCGAAGCCCGCCTCGAGCTTGATCGGCGTGCCCTTCCAGAGATGCCCTGCGGGCATGCGTGCCGCCGGATCGAGCGGCCCCTCTTCGGTCTTCAGCGCCTCCGAGGTCTGGCCGGCGATGAACACATGGTCGCCGCAGGTGAGCACCGGGCTGTAGCCCGAGGTCGCATGCACCGGCAGGTTGGCGGGGCGATGCTGGGTCGGCGTGAAGCCGCTGTCGGTGCCCACCGCCATGAGTTGCACTTCCATGTCCTGCCCGTCGAGCAGGAACTTCTGGTGCAGGTTGGACGTGCTCGGCGGCACATGGCCGCGGAAGAACTCGCGCCGCACCTCGTGGTACGCATCGACCACATGGCCGCCGGTGTAGTACTGGTCCACGCGCACCACATGCGCGCGGTCGCTGCCGCCAGCCTTCAGCACCTTCGCGAAGTTGGCGAACACCTGGCGCGCCTCCTTCTTGTACTTCGGCACGGAATGGCGGGGCGCCTCGGCATCGACCACGTCGGGCGCCATGCCGTTGACGAAATCGGCCGTGCCCTTGTTGCCGGTGGCGAACACCCAGCGGCCGGCGCGGATGCCGGGGGCATAGCGCACGTTGCCGGGCTGGATCTCGACCGGCAGCAGCGCGGTGACCGCGCCCTGCTGCAGGCTTGAAGGGGTCTTTCGGGTAGCCATGGAGGGTCCGTTGTTGATCGATGTACGATTGTAGCGGTCGTCGGCGGAATCGACTGCACGCGACGACAAGCCACGCAACGAAGCGAGGACACGCGACATGACCCCTGCACCTGGCACCGACAGCATCGAGGCCCGCCTCGCCGCGATGGGCTACACCCTGCCACCACCGTTCACGTTCCCGAAGAACAACCGCACCGGCTGCACCCGGGCCGGCAGCATCCTGTACCTGTCCGGCCACGGCCTCGACCTGCCGAAGCTGCCCGGCGTGCGGCAGGCCGGCAAGTTCGGCGTCGACATCACCGTCGACGAAGGTTATGCGACCGCCCGCGCGGTGGCGCTTACCATGCTGGCGACGATCAAGGCGCACTGCGGCTCGCTCGACCACGTGAAGCGCGTGCTGCGCCTGTTCGGCATGGTCAACTGCACGCCGGACTTCCACCAGCCACCGCAGGTGATCGACGGCGCATCGGACCTGTTCTTCGAACTGTTCGGGCCGGACGCGGGCTGCCATGCACGGTCGGCGGTCGGGCATGTGTCTCTGCCGCGCGGGATCGCGGTGGAGATCAATGGAGAGTTCGAACTGCATCCCGCCTGAGGACGTCGAGCGATCAACCCACGTCGAACCGTATCCCCTGCGCCAGCGGCAGTTCGTCCGAATGGTTGATCGTGTTCGTCGCGCGACGCATGTAGGCCTTCCAAGCATCGCTGCCGGATTCGCGCCCGCCGCCCGTTTCCTTCTCGCCGCCGAACGCACCGCCGATCTCCGCGCCCGACGGGCCGATGTTCACGTTGGCGATGCCGCAGTCGCTGCCCGCGGCTGACAGGAAGCGTTCGGCTTCGCGCAGGTCGGTGGTGAAGATGCTCGAGGCCAGGCCCTGGGCCACGGCGTTGTTCAGCGCGATCGCCTCGTCCAGCGTGCGGTAGCGCAGCACGTACAGGATCGGCGCGAAGGTCTCCTGCTGCACGATGCCGGTCTGTGCCGGCATGTCGACCAGCGCCGGTGCGCGATAGCAGGCCTGCGGATGCGTGTCGCGCAGGCGCGGCTCGCCGCCGAGCAGGGTACCGCCTTCGGCCGCGGCCGCGTCGAGCGCGCGCTGCATCGCCTCGCCGGCCGACGCATCGATCAGCGGCCCGACCAGCGTACCGGGTTCGCGCGGGTCGCCGACCGCCAGCGTCGGCCACAGCGCACGCGATCGCGGGAGCAGCCGATCGGCGATCGATTCATGCACGATCAACCGCCGCAGCGTGGTGCAACGCTGCCCTGCAGTGCCAACCGCGGAAAACACGATCGCGCGCAACGCGAGGTCGAGGTCGGCCGACGGTGCGACGACCATCGCGTTGTTGCCGCCCAGTTCCAGCAGCACACGGCCGAAGCGGGCGGCGACCACCGGCGCCACCGCGCGGCCCATGCGCGTGCTGCCGGTGGCGGACACCAGCGCGACCCGCGGATCGGCGGCCAGCGCCTGTCCGACCGAGGCATCGCCGTGCAGCACGGTCGACAGCGCCGGCGGTGCCGCGTCGAAGCCTTCGCAGGCGGCTTCGAACAGCCGCTGGCAGGCGATCGCGGTGAGCGGCGTCTTCTCCGACGGCTTCCACACCACCGCGTTGCCGCACACCCAGGCGAGCGCGGCGTTCCACGCCCACACCGCGACCGGGAAGTTGAACGCCGAGATCACCCCGACGACACCGAGCGGATGCCAGGTCTCCATCATCCGGTGGCCGGGCCGCTCGGAGGCGATGGTCAGTCCGTGCAGTTGCCGCGACAGCCCGACCGCGAAGTCGCAGATGTCGATCATCTCCTGTACTTCGCCCAGGCCTTCCTGCAGGATCTTGCCGTTCTCCAGCGTGACCAGCCGGCCGAGGTCGTCCTTCGCCGCGCGCAGCTTCATGCCGAAGCGGCGCACGAGTTCGCCGCGCAGCGGCGGCGGCACGTTGCGCCAGGCGGCGGCAGCCGTCGAGGCCTGCGCAACGCCGGCGGTGCCAGCAGGCATCACGCTGCCGATGGGCGCGCCATCGATCGGCGAGTGCGAGACGATGGCGCCGGGGGGCGCTGAACGGGCAGACACCGACGCGGCCACCGAAGCCTCCACCCCCAGCCGCGCGAGGATCGCGGCCACGTCCTGTGCCGGCGTCATTGCACCACCCCGCTGATTGCCATCCTCATCGCCTCGCCCTCCGTTGCGGACGATTCTAGCGTCCACCCGGCGGCAGGCCGGCATTCCCCTGCTCGATCACCGCCGCCAGCTGCTTCGACGTATCGAGCAGGTGCTGCCCGAGCAGGCTGCACACCGCCACCTCGTTGCCGAGCCGGTACGCGGCGAGGATCGCGCGATGCTCCTCCTGCGCGCGATAGCGGTAGTCCGACCGGCTGAGCAGCACCCGGATGAAGCGGTCGATCTGGTTGTTCAGCGTGCGGATCATCGACACCATGCGCGGCCGGCCGGCGCGTTCGTACAGCGTGCTGTGGAAGGTCCAGTTGTGTTCCATCCAGCGGTCGACATCGGCGGTGCGCTCGGACAGGTCGAGGCTGTCGGCCGCGCGGGCATGGATGTCGGCGTCCGCCTGCGGCAGCGCCCAGCGCACCAGCTGCGTCTCAAGCGTGCAGCGGATCTCCAGCAGTTCGGTCGCCTCGTCCGGGGACAGGCTGGCCACCACCGCGCCGCGGTTGGGCCGGATCGACACCAGCCCCTCGGCCGCGAGCTGGCGCAGCGCCTCGCGGACCGGGATGTGGCTGACCCCGAAGCGCTGGGCGAGCGTTTCCTGCCGCAGCGCTTCGCCGACGGCGATCGTGCCGCGCAGGATGTCGGCGCGCAGCGCGTCGGCGACGGCATCGACCGACAGGCGTTCGACCGGTTCGCGCGGGGTCATCGGAGGTCCACCGTCACCAGCCTTTCGTATATCGAAAACCGGCCAGTCGGCATGCGTCTTGCATGAACAGGCCTTAAACCGCGCTGCCGGACACAAAACCGTGCCTTCCGTGCACCACGTTGGATCACATCATATACAAAATGCACCGTTCGCCGACCGTCGAGGCCCGTCCATGATCACCGCCATCGTCCGCTACCGCCTGCCGCCGTCGATCGACCATGACGCCTGCCTGGCCCACTTCAACATGATCGCGCCGGGCTTCAGGGAAGTGCCGGGGCTGATCAGCAAGCACTTCATCTGGAGCGAGTCGGGCACCGCCGGCGGCGTCTACCAGTGGCAGTCGCTGGACGCGGCGAAGGCGTTCTACACCGGCCCCTGGCACGACGGCATCGTCGAGCGCTACGGCATGGCGCCGGAGATCGAATTCTTCACCGTGTTCGCTCTCACCGACAACGCACGCGGCACGGTCGAGCCGATGGCTGCGCCGCGCGGCTGAACCACCCCACCCCACCGGAGACCCGCATGAACCGTCGCTCCTTCCTCAACAAGTCCGCCGGCAAGGCGGCAGTCCTTGCAGCGGCCACCACGGCCGCTGCAACCGTGTCCGCGCCGGCGATCAGCCAGGGCCGGATCGAGTGGCGGATGGTCACCGCATGGCCGAAGGGGCTGCCGGGCCTGGGCACCGGCGCGGAACGCCTCGCCCAGCGCATCACCCAGATGTCCGAGGGCCGGCTCACGGTGCGCGTGTTCGCCGCCGGCGAGCTGGTGCCCGGCCTGCAGACCTTCGAGGCGGTGCAGAACGGCACCGCCGAGATGGCGCACGACACCCCCGGCTTCCATCTGGGCAAGCATCGCGCGTTCGGCTACTTCTTCAGTGCGCCGTTCGGCATGAGCTACACCGAGCACGTCGCCTGGCTCGAGTACGGCGGCGGCCAGGAACTGTGGGACGAGCTGTCCGCGCAGTTCGGCCTGAAGAGCTTCGCGGTCGGCAACATCGGCACGCCGCCGTTCGGCTGGTTCAAGAAGGAACTGCGCACCGTCGCCGACCTGAAGGGCGTGCGCATGCGCATGCCGGGCCTGGGGCGGAGATGATCCGCCGCGTCGGCGCAGTGCCGACGCTGATGGCGCCGGGGGACGTGTTCCCCGCGCTGCAGTCGGGCGCGCTCGATGCCGCCGAGTTCACCGGGCCGGCCAACGACATGGCGCTCGGCTTCCACCAGGTGTGCAAGTTCTACTACTGGCCTGGCATCCAGAAGCAGGGCGCGATCCAGCAGGCGATCATCAGCCAGAAGGCCTGGAACGCACTGTCGCCGTCGCTGAAGGCGATCGTCGAACACGCCTGCCAGTCGTGCCACCAGGACATGCTGGCCGAGTACAACTGGATCAACGCACGCGCCTCCGACACGCTGCGCCAGAAGCACGGGATCAAGTTCCTGCGCCTGCCCGACGAGATCCTCACCGCGCTGGGCACGGCAGCCGGCGAACTGCTGGTCGATGAGCGCGCCAAGCTCGATCCGCTCGGCCGGAAGATCTTCGATGCCTATTTCGCCGCGCGCAACACGACATCCGCGCTGACCGAAGTCTCCGACCGCGCGATGTTCAATGCCCGGTCGCTGAAGTTCAAGTATGTGTGACCTGCGCCGCCGGCGGCATGTCCCGTACTGACACCCTGCTGCTCGGCGCCGCCGATGCGATCGACGCCCTGAACGACCGCATCGGCCGCACCACCGCCGTGCTGTTCCTGGCGACGGTGGTGATCTGCTTCGCCACCGTCTACCTGCGTTATGCGCTGGGCGTCGGCATGACCTGGCTGCAGGAGCTTTACATGTGGACGCATGCGGCGGCGATCATGTTCGGCGCCGGCTATTGCCTGCTCAAGGGCGGCTTCGTGCGCATCGACATGTTCTATGCCCGCATGTCGGCGCGCCGCAAGGCGATGGTCGACCTGTTCGGCACCTTCGTGTTCATGGCGCCCTTCCTCTGGATGATGGCTGCCTACGGCTGGCCGTTCTTCGCCAGTTCGCTGAAGATGAACGAGGCCTCGCAGTATGCGGACGGGTTGCCGCGGCTCTACCTGCTTAAAGGCACCTTCCTGGTGTTCGTCGCGCTGGTCGGACTTCAGGGCGTCTCGCTCGTATGCCGGTCGCTGGTGGCGCTTCGCATCCGACCGGCGGAATCCGGAGGCGCCGCCTGATGGACCCGATCCTGCTCGGCGAGATCCTCGCCGTCGCGCTGTTCGCCTCGATCGTGTTCATCCTGATGCTCGGCTATCCGGTCGCGTTCACGCTGCCCGGTGTCGCCGTGCTGTTCGCGGTGCTCGGCTGGTCGCTGGGCGTATTCGACCTGAGCTACTTCAACTCTCTGCCGCTGCGCTACTGGGGCATCCTCACCAACGACGTGCTGATCGCGGTGCCATTGTTCGTGGTGATGGGCGTGCTGCTGGAACGCTCGAAGATCGCGGAAGACCTGCTGACCACGATGGGCCAGCTGTTCGGCCCGGTGCGTGGTGGGCTGGGCATCTCGGCGATCATCGTCGCCACGCTGCTCGCGGCATCCACCGGCATCGTCGGCGCGACGGTGGTGACCATGGGCCTGATCAGCCTGCCCTCGATGCTCGCTGCCGGCTACGACAAGCGGATGGCGAGCGGCCTGATCTGCGCCTCGGGCACGCTCGGCCAGATCATCCCGCCGTCCACCGTGCTGGTGGTGCTGGCGGTGGTGCTGCAGAGCGCCTACAGCCAGGCCCAGATGGCCAAGGGCAACTTCCAGCCCGAGACGCTGTCGGTCGGCGACCTGTTCGCGGGTGCCTTCCTGCCCGGGCTGCTGCTCGCCGGCCTTTACATCCTCTGGGTGGGCGGCCGCGCGTTCTTCCTGCCGCATACCGCACCCGCGCTGGTGCTCGATGCGGCCCAGAAGGCGTCGCTGCCGCGCCGCGTGGTGATCGCACTGGTACCGCCGCTGCTGCTGATCGTCGCGGTGCTCGGTTCGATCATCGCCGGCGTGGCGACCCCGACCGAATCCGCATCGGTCGGCGCAGTCGGTGCGCTGGTGCTGATGCTGGTCCGCATGCTGTCGGAGTGGTACTCGCGCAGCCTGTCGCCGGAACGGGTCGAACGTTTCAACTTCTGGTTCTGGATCGCGTTGCTGGCGCTGCTCGCGATCGTCGATCTGGTCGCCGGTGCGCTCGGCCTGCTCACGCTGGCGGTGGTGCTGATGGTCGGGCTGCTCGCCTGGGCGCTGCTGCTGCGCGGCACCCGCGCGCAGTGCATCCGTTCACTGACCGAGACCGGCACCTCGAGCCTGGTGATCACCGGCATGGTGTTCGTGATCTTCTTCGGCGCCAGCGTGTTCTCGATGGTGTTCTCCCGCCTGGGCGGCGAGAACCTGGTGCACGAGTTCCTGAATGCGATGCCCGGCGGGGCCGATGGCGCACTGTTCGTGGTGATGGCGATCATCTTCGTGCTCGGGTTCTTCCTCGACCCGTTCGAGATCATCTTCATCGTGGTGACGCTGGCCGCTCCGGTGCTGCTGAAGATGGATGTCGATCCGGTCTGGCTCGCGATCCTGATCGGCATCAACCTGCAGACCAGCTACCTCACGCCACCGTTCGGATTCTCGCTGTTCTACCTGCGCGGGGTCGCGCCACCCGAGGTGACCACCGGCGACATCTACCGCGGGATCATCCCGTTCGTCGCGATCCAGGTGGTGTGCATCGTCCTGGTCTGGTACTTCCCCGCGCTGGCAACCTGGCTGCCGAAGGTGATCTACGGCTGAACACCCGGCCCTACTGCCTGCCGGCAGCCCGCTCGCGCCACGCATCCAGGCTGATCGGACCGGCCCCGTGCACCGCCAGCAGCAGCAACCCGCCGATCAGCGCGAGGTTCTTCACGATCTGGTCGACGTACGCCATGCCCAGGCCGCCTGGCGTGCCGACCATCGGCACCATCAGCGAGGTCACGCCGAGGAAGAACACCACCAACACCCCTGCCGCGAGCCGGGCCCGGTAGCCGATCACCAGCATCAGCCCGCCGGCGAACTCGATCAGGATCGTGACGTACAGCGCCACCTGCGCCATCGGGAACGCCTGGAGCGCATCGGCCTGCACGCTGCCCATCAGCGCGCGCACCTTCATCGCGGCATAGCCGATCAGGATGGGCGCGAACAGGAGGCGGGCGATCAGGGGACCATACCGGGAAACGAAGCCGCTGCGCTGCTCGGGGGCGTTCTGGGGTTTCAACGTGTCTCCCTGGGGTCGCACTGCAGGAATGCCGCCCGCGCTGCGGCAGCGGCGCGATGTTACCGCAGCGCACCGCGCGTGGGATCACGCGGGAACCCGGGGACTGGTCCGACCGGTCGTGCCACGCATCGAGGCCGCCGGTCGGAGCGAAGGTTCATGGCAGGTCGAACACCAGCACCTCGGCAGTTCGTCCCTGCTCGAGCACCAGTTCATGCTCGCCCTCGGCCTTCAGGGCATCGCCGGCCGACAACGACTGCCCGTTCACGACGACTTCGCCGCGCGCGACATGCACGTAGATGCGGCGCCCGGTTGCCACCGGCTGACGCACCGTCTCGTCGCCATCGAGCAGCGTCGCGTAGACCGCCGCATCCTGATGGATCGTAACCGACCCGTCTCGTCCGTCGTTCGACGCGATCAGCCGCAGCCGGCCCTGCCGGGTCTCGGCCGGGAAGTGCGTCTCTTCGTAGCTGGGCTCGACGCCGCGCCGGTCCGGTTCGATCCAGATCTGCAGCAGGTGGGTCGGTTCGTCCTGCGACGGGTTGAACTCGCTGTGCATCACGCCGCGGCCGGCGCTCATGCGCTGCACGTCGCCCGGCCGGATGGTCGAGCCGTTGCCCATGCTGTCCTTGTGCGCCAGCGCGCCATCGAGGATGTACGTGATGATTTCCATGTCTCGATGCCCGTGGCTGCCGAAGCCGCGGCCAGCCTGCACGCGGTCTTCGTTGATCACCCGCAACGGGCCGAAGCCCATGTGCTCGGGATCCTGGTATCCGGCAAACGAGAACGAATGCCGGGCCTCCAGCCAGCCGTGGTTTGCGTGACCGCGTTCGCTGCTTTTGCGGATCGTCACCATGGTCGATCTCCTGTCTCTTCAATCAACGTGATTGAATTCTGGCATGCATGATATGAATACGGTTCTTGAAGTGATAGCGGAAAATCTCGAAACATACATTCAAGGTTTTCGAACATGAATCGGCTGACCCTGGATGCACTCGCCGTCCTTGACGCGATCGACCGCCGCGGCAGCTTCGCGCAGGCGGCGGACGAACTGCACCGGGTGCCCTCGGCCCTCACCTACACGGTGCAGAAGCTCGAGGACGACCTCGGCGTGAAGGTGTTCGACCGCAGCGGGCATCGCGCGAAACTCACGCCGGCGGGCCTCGAACTGCTGAAGGAGGGCCGGCACCTGCTGCGCATCGCCGCCGACCTGGAATCGCGGGTGAAACGGGTCGCGACCGGCTGGGAGACCGAACTGGTGATCGCGGTCGACGCCATCATCTCGATCGCCGCGCTGTACCCGATCGTCGCCCGCTTCTATCGCAACGACTGCGGCACCCGGCTGCGCCTGCTGTCCGAGACGCTCGGCGGCACCTGGGATGCGCTGGCCGGCGGCCGGGCCGACCTGGTGGTCGGCGCCTCCGGCGACGCGCCGACCGGCGGCGGCTTCGCCAGCCAGCCGATGGGCATGATGCGCTTCGTGTTCGTCGTCGCACCCGGCCACCCGCTGGCCGCACTGCCCGAGCCGCTGTCTGCCGCCGACATACTCGGGCACCGCGCAGTGGCCGTCGCCGACAGCGCGCGCAACCTGCCGCCGCGCACCACCGGCCTGCTGTCGGGCCAGGATGTGCTGACGGTGCCGACGATGCAGGCCAAGCTCGATGCCCACCGCATGGGGCTCGGCGTAGGCTTCCTGCCCGAAACGCTGGCACGCACCGAGGCTGCGGCGGGACGACTGGTGATCCGCGAAGTGGCGGAGTCGAAGGCCGAACTCACGGCGTTGGTCGCCTGGCGCACGGCGAACAAGGGCCGCGCGCTGGCCTGGTGGATCGACGCGCTAAGCGGGCTGGACGGCGGGCTGGACGCGCTCCTGGTGCGCTGAAAGGCCCGCCTGCCGCCCCACGGCGGCATCCCGGGGGCCGCCGTCGGATGCGCGCCCGGGGTCAGGCCTTGCCGCCCTCCGGCGCACTGCCTTCGCCGCCGCCCTCACCGCGCGCGGCGATCTCGCGATGCACCTCGGCCATGTCGAGCGTCCGCGCCTGCTCGAGCAGCGCATCGAGCTGCGGTGCCGGCAAGGCACCCGCCTCGCTGAACAGGATCACCTGGTCGCGGAACACCATCAGCGTCGGGATCGAGCGGATGCCGAACTGTCCGGCCAGCGCCTGTTCCTCATCGGAGTTGACCTTGGCAAACACGAAATCGGGATGCCTGGCCGAGGCCGCCTCGAACACGGGCGCGAACTGCCGGCAGGGACCGCACCACGGGGCCCAGAAATCGATGATCACCCGCTCGTTGCCGGTGATGATCTGTTCGAAATTCGCGTCGGTCAGTTCCACGGTGGCCATCGGAGGCTCCTTCTCTTCGGTACCGGCAGAACACCCCGGCAGGCGCCGCGGAAGCATAGCACGGGCAGGTTCAAGGGCCTGATTCGTCGATCTTTTCCGCGACAGGCCAGGACCGGCGCGTCGCTTCAGATTCTCCCGCAGGGGCCGATAACAACTGGTTCCCCTGCAATGCGGGGCGACCTGTTGCCCGGCAGATACCCACGCCGGCCTCCGCCCTTCCCGTTCTCCGTCCATGCAACCGCAGCGGCCCAGCGAACCCGACCCGCCCTCCCCGACGTTGTTCTTCCCGAAGCTGCGCACGGGCTCGATCCGCACGCGGTTCCTGGGCATCCTGCTGCTGACCGTGCTGCCGGTGCTCTGGATGATGCTCTATGCACATCTCCAGCAGCGGCAACAGGTACTCGCCGCATTGCAGCAGGAAGCCGCGCAGGTACTGCAGCTCGCGCTGCGCGACCATGAAGTGCAGGCCGAGAACGCGCGCCAGCTGCTGCGCGTGCTGGCGAGTTCGCCACAGCTGCTTGCCGGCCCCCGCAACTGCGCCATCTTCCTGCGTGGACTCCTGCAGGAAGACCAGACCTACTCGGCATTCGGCGTGGCCAGCCCGGCCGGCCAGGTGCTGTGCAGCGCATCGGCCGCCACGACGACCATCGAACACGGCGCCGGTGCACAGGTGCAGGACCGCGTCTGGTTCCGCGCCGCGATCGCCGAGCGGCGGCTCGTGATCGGCGAGTACGAGACACAGCCGGGCTCGAACGTGCGCGGACTGACCTATGCCCGGCCGGTGATCGCAGACAACGGCTCCATCACTGCCGTGATCTACGCGACCGCCGATCCACGCCTGCTCGGCAACATCGCGAGCAACGGCAGGCTGCCGGCTGCGGCCACGATCGCGGTGTTCGACACCGACGACACGCTGGTCGCGATGTATCCGGAGGCTTCGCGCGCCGGCACGCCCTGGCCCCTGGCGACGCGCCTGCGGGTCGATACCCCTGCTCACGTTCCGTTCACGCTCGTGGCCGAGGACAGCGACGGCGTGTCTCGGGCATATGCCAGCCTGCCGTTGCAGGCGAGCTCCCGCGGCGTCTACCTCGCGGTCGGCCTGCCCACGGAAGCACCGATCCGCAGCATGGGCAGGAACCTGCGCGAGGACCTGTTCACGCTCGCCCTGCTCACCGCACTGTCGATGATCGCGGCATGGATCGGCCTGCACGTGCTGCTGTTGCGGCAGTTCAACCAGCTGGTCGAGATGTCGCGCCAGGTGGGCAGCGGCAACCTGCACGCACGGAGCGGCCTGCGCTCGGGCGCGGCGGAACTGCAGGAGCTGTCGCACGCATTCGACCAGATGGCAAGCTCGCTCGAGCGGCGCGAACTGGAGCGTCGTGAAGCCGAGGCCGGCATGCGCGAGAGCGAGGCCAACCTGCTCCTTGCACAACGCGTCGGCCGCGTCGGCAGCTGGCACCACGATTTCGCGCGCGGCACGATGCAATGGTCGGGAGAGCTCTATCGCATCTTCGGACTGTCGCCCGGTGCATTCGAGCCGACGCTGTCCGGCTCGCCGCATTTCGTCCATCCCGAAGACCGGCAGCGCGTGATCGACGAACACGCGCGCGTTCTTGAACACGGGGGCGAATTCCAGGCCGACTACCGGGTCCTGCTGCCCGACGGCCGCGAGCGGCTCATGTCTGCGCGCGCGCAACTGCAGTACGGCGACGACGGCAGGCCACGAGGACTGATCGGCACCGCGCAGGACATCACCGACCGCAAGGCATCGGAGCGTGCACTCGCCGACAGCGAGCGGAAGTTCAGGACCCTGTTCGACCTGGCGCACGACGCCGTCCTGCTGGTCCGCACCCAGGATGGGGCGGACACGCTGGCCGACTGCAATGCAAAGGCGCTGGAAGTCTTCGGCCACCCGCGCCCCGCGCTGGTCGGCCATCTGCATGCACTGCTCCTGCCCGACCAGCAGCCTGACGGGACGCGCTCGGTCGACGGATTCGCGCTGCATCGCGAGCGGGCGCTCGAGGGCAGGCCACAGGCGTTCGAATGGGTGTTCCGCCGGAGCGACGGCTCGACCTTCGATGCCGAGGTGTCGCTGTCGCGCCTGGAGCTGGACGGCACGGTGCTGCTGCAGGGCATCGTGCGCGACATCACGGAGCGCAAGCGTGCGCAGGCAGCGCTGGTGGAGAGCGAACAGCGCGAGCGCGCGAAGGTGGCCGAACTCGCCGCGGTGCTCGACGCCGTGCCTGCCGCCGTCTGGATCGCGCACGATTCGCATGGCACCCGCGTGACCGGCAATCGCGCATCCTACGAACTGCTCGATGCAGCGGCTGCAGCCACCGGCGACCTGGACTCGCCGGAGCTGTTCCCGATGGATGCCCGGACCTTCAAGGACCATGTCGAGATCGCACCCTACGAACTGCCGATGCAGGTGGCCGCGGGGCTCGGCATCGAGGTTCGCGACTTCGAGCAGCAGCTCGTGTTCAAGGACGGCCGCGTGCGCAATGTATACGGCAACGCGACGCCGCTGTTCGACAAGGAAGGCCGCCCGACCGGCGCGGTCGCGGCCTTCATGGACATCACCGACCTGAAGCTTACCGAGGAGGCCCTGCGCCGCGAGAAGCGGCGGGTCGAAGTGACGCTCGCCTCGATCGGCGACGCGGTCGTGACCACCGACGCCGATGGGCGGGTCGAGTACCTGAACCCGGTGGCCGAGACGCTGCTTGGCGTATCGTCGGCGCAGGTCATCGGACGTCCGTTCCGAGACCTGTGCCAGATCACCCACGAGATCCAGCGCACGCGTCCGCTCGACCTGGTCGGTGACTGCGTGCTGCGCAATGCGCTGGTGGAGCTCAACGACCAGCACGTGCTCGAGCGGATCGACGGTGCAGAGCTGTTCGTCGATGCATCCGCCGCACCGCTGCGCGACAACGACGGCGGCATCACCGGCGTGGTGCTGGTGCTGCACGACGTGACCCAGCAGCGGCGGATCGCGCAGCAGGTGTCCTACCAGGCGACGCACGATGCGCTGACCGGCCTGATCAACCGCTTCGAGTTCGAACGCCGGCTGTCACGGATCCTCGGCATCCTCGGCGAGCAGCCTGGGCCGCACGCACTGGCCTACATGGACCTGGACCAGTTCAAGGTAGTCAACGACACCTGCGGCCATGCCGCCGGCGACCAGTTGCTGCGCCAGCTCGCGGCGCGCCTGCACGAACGCATGCGCAAGCACGACACGATGGCGCGCCTGGGCGGCGACGAGTTCGGCCTGCTGCTCGAGGACTGCCCGCCGGAGCAGGCGCGCCGGATCGCCGACGCGATCGTGCAATCGGTGCGCGACTACCGCTTCACCTGGGAGGGAAAGACATTCACCATCGGCGTGAGCGTCGGCCTGGTCACGATCGACCATACGTCGGGCAGCTCGGCCTCGGTGCTGTCGGCCGCCGATGCCGCCTGCTATGCGGCGAAGGAGCGCGGCCGCAACAGGGTGCATGTCTACCATCCGGACGACGCCGAACTGATGCAGCGCCATGGCGAGATGCAATGGGTCGCGCGACTGAACGCCGCGATCGAGCAGAACCGGCTGCGCCTGGATGCGCAGCCGATCATGCCGCTGCAGCCCGGCCTGTCCGATTCAGCACCCCACATGGAGATGCTGGTGCGCCTGGTCGACGAACAGGGCAACCTCACGCCCCCCGGCGCATTCATCCCGGCCGCCGAACGCTACAACCTGATGCCGCAGATAGACCGCTGGGTGATCCGCCGCACCATCGACTGGCTGGCCTGCGAGGGCGCGGAGCCCGGCGTTCTGCTGCCGGTCTGCGGCATCAACCTGTCGGGCACGTCCCTGTCGGACGAGACGCTGGTCGCATTCATCCGCGACCAGTTGCGCGCCACCGGCGTGCCGCCGTCGGCGCTCTGCTTCGAGATCACCGAGACCTCGGCCATCGCCAACCTGAACCAGGCCACCCATTTCATCGCGGAGCTGAAGGTGCTCGGTTGCAGCTTCGCGCTGGACGATTTCGGCAGCGGCATGTCCTCGTTCGCGTACCTGAAGAACCTGAAGGTCGACTACCTGAAGATCGACGGCAGCTTCGTCAAGGACATGGTGGACGATCCGATCGACTGCGCGATGGTCGAGGCGATCAACCGCATCGGGCAGGTGATGGGCATCCGCACCATCGCCGAGTATGCGGAGAACGACCGCATCATCGAGAAGCTGCGCGAGATCGGCGTCGACTATGCGCAGGGCT
>LNFM01007663.1_pt1 | contig 16766 bp, 12 predicted proteins | sample 596031 | NCBI WGS metagenome assembly LNFM01 (sample SAMN04254537, study PRJNA301005) | activated carbon metagenome | isolation source: dual media filters at the Ann Arbor, Michigan drinking water treatment plant | place: USA: Ann Arbor
GCACTTCAGGCACTTCGCTGTGGCTGCTTCGTTCCCGACCTGACCAGATTCACGACACCCAAATGCGAGGGGGCCCGCCGGAACGGAGTCTATCTCCTGCGCGACAAGCGTCCCAAGGCCTTGTTCCGTCTCACCCAGCGGGCTCGACCCGGTTTGCATCCCAGGCGCGCCAGGCGCCCAGCAGCGGGAAGTACAGCCCACAACGAACCGGCTCTGGACCCAACCCGGCGACCAGCCGCGCGTAGCGCTCCAGTTGCTCCCGATAGCGCTCGACCTCGCGATCGAGAAACGCCTCGCGCCCGGCGCCCTCGTGGCTGCCGGTCTTGTAGTCGACGACCCAGCGCACGCCATCGTCGACGAAGCTGCGGTCGATCGCCACGTTGACCAGCCGGCCGGCATCGACACCGGTGAGCTTCAGTTCGCTGGCGGCCTGCGCCTGCGGCGGACGCGCCATCAGCAGCCAGCGGCCGCGTGCATCGGCCAACGTGCTGCGCAGTGAGCTCAAGGTTCGCTGCACGGCGCCGGCACGTTCCGCCTGAGGAACGCCCGCAGCGGCCAGTTCGCGCTCGATGGCACCCGCCTGCGCGGCGAGATACGCATCATCGCGGCCAGGCTGGTCGGCGAGGCGCTGCAACCAGTGATGCACGACCGTGCCGACCAGGCGCACGGTCTCGCCTGCCCAGGAGAACTCCACCAGTCGCCGGTCCTGCGCCGGCGGAGTCGGCGCAGCCCACGCAACGTGCGGCAGGCGGGCGTCGGCGGCGGACAGTGCCGGCAGCGGTGGCAGCCGCCAGGTACGCGCATCCAGCGCATCGATGTCATTCAGCGCCGCGGTCGGCGTCGGTACGTGGGCCGCGAACGCGGCCTCGAACTGGTCTCCCACCGCCGGCCACAGCGCAGCCAGCAAGGCGTCCTTGACCGGCTCTCGCAACGCCGGCCCATCCTTGCGCTGCGCGATACCGGCGGCACCGAGCAGATGCAGACGCTGCCGGGCGCGTGTGGCGGCCACGTACATCAACCGGCCGCCTTCCAGCCGTTCGCGCTCGCGTTCGAGCTCGCCGATCCAGCGGTGCACACCGTCGCGACCGGCGCCGCTGGCAGCCACGACGCCGAGCACGAGGTCAGGCTCGCCAGTCGGCAGCGGTCGCTCGGTCCACGCCAGCAGCGGCGCGTCGCCGTTGCGGGTGCGCCGATGCAGCCCGGGGACGATCACCGTGTCGAATTCCAGTCCCTTCGCCTTGTGGATGGTCATCAGCTCGACCACCGCGCCCTGCCCTTCGGCTGGCGGATCGGGTGCGGCATACAGCTTGTCCATGCGCGCTTGGAGTTCGTCGAGGTCGGCCAGATCACCCGCCCGTTCGACCTGCGCCAGGAGATCGAGGTAGGCGCACGCATCGTCGAGGTCGCGCGGCGCACGTAGGCAATCGGCGCCACCCAGGCGCAGCCACGCCCCTTCGACCGTATCGCACAAGCTGCCGCGGCGCACATCACGCAGCGCGGGCATCAGCGCGGTGACGAGCGCGGCGACGCGCACCTGGCCATCGGCGGTCAAGGCGCCGCGCAGCGACGCATCCGCCAGGCGTGGCCAAAGCGTTGCGTAGGGATCCGGGCCTGCCAGTTCGAGCAGATCGACCAGTTGCAGCCCGCACCAGGGCGCCCGCAGCACAGCGAGCCAAGCAATGCGGTCGGCCGGATGCAGCAGAGCGCGCGTCAGTGCCAGCAGGTCCAGCACGATCGGCCGCTCGCGCAGCGGTTCGATCTCGACCGCGCGCAGCGGCACGCCAAGATGACGCAGCGCCGGCACGATCGCCGCCAGATGCGCGCGGCTGCGCACCAGCACGGCAATCGAGCCGGCCGGCTCAGCAGCGCGCGCCTGCTCGATGATCGACGCCACGCGCTCGGCCTCCTGCGCCGCGGTGCCCTCGATGAACGCATGGACCGTGACCGCCGGCGCCGGCCCGGCCGAATGCCACTCGGTGGCCGGCTCGAAGGGCACCGCGCCGCGGCTCACGTCCTCACGTTGCGGCAGCACGCGCGCGAAGCTGTGGTTGACCCAGTCAACCACGCCGCGCGTCGAGCGAAAGTTGGTCGACAGTTGCAACGGCTGCAAACGCACGCTGCCCACGCCGGTGTGGCGCGCGCGCAGGAACAGGCCCACCTGCGCTTCCCGGAACCGGTAGATCGACTGCATCGGGTCGCCCACCAGCATCAGGGTCCGCCCATCGCCCGCTGACCAGCCGGCGGTCAGACGCTCGAGCAACTCGAACTGCGTGACGGAGGTGTCCTGGAACTCGTCGACCAGCAGGTGCGCGATGCGGGCATCGAGCGCCAGCAACAGATCGGATGGCGCCTCGGGCGTGCCCAGGGCGTGCAGTGCGCCCTGTGTCGCCGCGGTGAAGTCGCAGGCCCCGTGCGCGGCGAACACCAGCTCCAGCTGCGCCGCCGCCAGCCGCAGCACCCCCACGACCGCGCCGAGCACCTCCCATTGCTCGTCGTCGTAGCGCGGCGGCGGCAGGTCGCGGATCGCCGCCAGCGCCTCGCACAGACCGGGCACTGCGTCGCACTCCGAAACGACTTCGGCCAATGCCTGCTGCGCGTCCTTGCGCCGCTGTTTCTCTTCGGGCGTCCTGCCCTCTCCCGCAGGCAGAAAGCCTTGGCGCTTGTCGACGCGCCGGCGCCAGGCGCCTTCCTTGGTGAGCAGCAGGTCTGCCAGGCCAAGCCACACGGCGACTGCAGCTCCACCAGGCAGGGCGTCGAGCTGCCGGCAAGCCAGCAGCGCTGCTGGGCTGTCGTCGGGCAGGTTGCCGGCCGCCCAGGCCGCCAGCGCCACCACGCGGCCCGCGAGGGGCGCGAGCATCGACTGCAGCGGCTCAAAGGCGTCATCGCGCACGCGCTGCAGCGCGGCCTCGAGCGCAGCACGATCGCCTTCTCTGTCATGGCGGGCAACGTGGCGAATCCACTGATCGCGCCGCGCCAGCATGTTGATCAGCAAGTCTTCGACGGCGCCGCTGCGGTTGTCCAGGTGCAGCAGCAGCGTGGCGATGGCGGCGGCGTGGCCGGCATCGCCTTCTTCCAGCTGCGCCAGCGTGGCGCGCGCCGCTTCGCGGTACAACGGCTCGGCGTCTTCCTGCAACGCGGGCATGCCGCCCAGGCGCGACAGCAGCGGCATGCGCCGCACCAGTCCGGTACACAGGCCATCGAGCGTGTGGATGCGCAAGCGGCTCGGATTGGACGTCAACGCCCAACCGCAGGCGGCATCGCGCGCAAGCGCGGTGCGCGCCAGCAACCAGGTGTCGCGCTCGTGGTCGTCGTCCGGTGGCGCGTCGTCCTGCGCCCGGGTGAGCGCCGCCAGCACGCGGGTGCGCATCTGCGCGGCCGCCTTGCGCGTGAAGGTGAGCGCAACGATTTCCTCGGGCACGTCGACGTGGCCGAGCAGCACCAGCACACGACGGATCAACAGTTCGGTCTTGCCCGAGCCGGCCGGCGCCTGCACGATGAACGAGCGGCGCGGGTCCAGCGCCTGCGCCCGAGCTTCGGCATCTGCCGGGCGCCGCCGAGTGGTCGAGTTCGCCGGGTCACTCATCTGCGGCGCCACTCGATTGAGCAGCCGCTAGCCGCGCGGCCAGGCTGGCGCGCTCGTCACGCCGGCACAGCAGCGACAGGTCGCAATGCCGGCAACTCTCGACCAGGTGCTTGGGCGCTACGGCGGCGTCACCCTGGACAAAGCTTCCGGCCACGCGCTCCAGCGATATCTGCCAGTCCAGCATCAGCCCAAGCCAGCCGGGCCGCGCGATGACGACTTCGTCGGGTCCGATCACGCGGGCGTCGGGCATCAGGCCATCGGCGGCGGCCACGGCGACGGTGCGGGTCTCGCCGGGTCGCAACTGAGCGAACGCCAGCACACTGACGGCCTGGGCGCCGCCCGGCATCGCGCCGTCCGCGTAGGCGCAGGCATAAAGCGGCAACTGCGGCTCGTCGGGCCGCTCGTTCAGCCATGCCGCGGCCGACACCTGTCCGGTCTTGTAGTCGATGATCGCCAGCGAGCCGTCCGCCAGTCGGTCGACGCGATCAGGACGGACCGTGACCTGCAGGCCACCGAGCGTCACCTTGCTTTCGGCCTCGACCGTGACGACAGTAAAGGGTGGACGCGCGTCTTCTATGTCGAGCCAGGCATGCACTGCGCGCAGCAGCCGCTCCTGCTCGAGCGCGCGCTGGCGCGGACCCAGCCGGTGCGGCTGCCGCGCCGCCAGCGCATCGAGCGCCTGCGTGGTGCAGGTCACCACGCGCACGTGCAGGCTGGGCGTATCGAGCGCGCGCAACGCGGCCTGCGAAGGCAGACCGTGCCAGAAACCCTCCAATGTCGCGTGCAGCAAACCGCCTCGTTCCGCAGCATCGAGTCCTGGCGCGGGCGTCTGCAATGCGCGCGCATGCAATCGATGCACGGCGAACGCACGAAACGCACAGGCAGATTGGTCGGCGAAGAGCCGCGTGCCGCCGCGCATCTGCGCCGCCTGCTCGGCAACGAGCGCTGGCGCCTGCTCATCGATGATGGCTGCCGGGACGACGTCGCGTGCCAGGCGCAGGGCGGGCGGCAGCGACGGCGCGGCGATCAGCGTGTCGAACGGCCTCAGCGGCGCCGACGCAATCAGCGGACTGGCCAGGGCCGGGCGGTCACCTTCGAACTCGGCGTGCGAATAGACGAGCTCGCCGGCACTGGCAAGCCAGCCCTGCATCCGCTGCTGCGCCAGCGCCAAGGCGAGCTCGGCAGACGCGGCTGGAACCTGCCAAGCCCGCTGCAGCGTCAGCGGCAGCAGCGGGTTGGGTTGCGCCTCGGACGGCCAGCGGTCGTCGGACAGATTGGCCACCCACAGGTGATCGAACTGCAAGTGCGCGGCTTCGATCACGCCGAGCACCTGTACCGGCACATCACCGGTTTCAGCCTGGAACAAGGTGTCGCCGGCGCTGCGACGCAGTCGCGCGACGACTTCAGGCAGTGTGACCGCGCCGAGCAGTCCGTCAAGCGAGGCGATGCTCGCCATCAATTCACGCCAGCGCAGGTGTGTCTGGTACTCGACGGAGTCAAGCGAGCGCCCCGGAAATCCGGCGTCGTCGAGCAAGTTGAACAGCACGGCGATCCAGGCAGGTAACGACTGCCGCCGGCCACGCAAAGGCGCCAGCCGGTGCTCGATCTGGGCCAGCGCCTCGCCCAGCTGCGGCGATGCATCGCCGCGTGCGGGCCCGCTCGCGTCCTGCCGGCGCGCCGCACGCCGCAGCCGATCGAGGTCGACCACCCAATGCCCGTCGGCGCGCAATCCGCGATCGAGCCGCGCGCGGCGGGCGGACTCTGCTCCGTCCTCCCCTCCGCCACCCAGATAGGGTGAGCGCAGCAGGCTGCCGACACGCGCGATTTCCAGCGGTTCGCATAGCAGGTCGAACAGCGTCAGCGCGGTCGCCACCAATGGCTCCTGCGCCAGCGGTCGACCGAGAGACACATTGAACGGTCGCGCCGCCACCTGGTCCGGCTGAACGCGCAGCGATGGAGTGATCGCATCCACCAGCGCATGCACCAGCGCATCGCGATGCGCGCCGATGTCGGGCACCACGATGCCTATGCGCGCCGTCGGCGCGGCTTCGAGCCGTGCACACGCCCATCGTGCGGCCTGCCGCCACTGGCTGCGCAGATCGGCACAGGCAACACGCACCGGCGCGATCAGCGACCGCTGGGATGTGGCCGGCGCGTCCATCACGGTGCACCCGCCAACCTGCAGCGCCTGAATCAAGCGGCGATGCGCGGCCCCCTCGCGGTCGAACCCGGCAAGCACCAAAAATCGCGGCGGCTGCCAGTTCCCCGCATGCAACGCCTGCGTCAGCACCTCCGGCAGTTCCGACGGACTGACTGACCGCCTGCTGCGCAATCGACGTGCGAACTCACGCGCCCAGCCGGCAAACGCCTGGTGATCCTCGTTACCCGCGAAGCGCGTGAGTTGCGCGAAATCGCCGTACTGATTGAGCAGCGTCCACGCGTCGGATGCCAGCGCGGCAAGCGCGGCCGGATGAAGCAGTGGCCGGCTGGCGCGAACATCGGCCGTCACCTGCTCCCACAACACCTGTTGCTGCATGGCAGACAGCAGCACGGGCGTCGCACCGTTCGGCGCGAGGCCCTGGTAGCTGCGCACCAGCCATGCGTCCCATGGCAGAACATCGGCGGCCGGCCAGACGCGGCGGCCGACGGCCAACTGCGTTGCATCGAACCGGCGCTTGATGTCGCGGGCCAACCGGCGATTGGACGTGACAACGGTTGCGCCGTCGGCGATCAGTGCGTGCAGCGCCGCACCATCCAGGCTCATGTGTGAAAGACGTGCGGCGCCGCCGTCAGGCGCCGCCGCCGAGCGGGTCGAACATGGGAAAGCAAGATGCGCATCGTGAGTCGATTCTAGGCAGGATGCACGCTGCAACGTGGCGCTTTGCCGCTGCGTGCGCCAGTGCTACGATCCCTTTCATCGAACCCGGCCACCGAGTATTCCTTGATCCGGATCGCTCCGGAGCCATCGCTGCAACCTGATGCCTGCGGCGGTGGCGGACCACACAGCCGAGCGTTCGAGCCTGATCATTTCCCCCAGATCCCTTCTTCTTCTGCGCAGCGCAGTGCCGCTTTGGCACGAGAGGTTCCGCAATGAGCGAAATCAAGTACGTCAGTGATGCAAGTTTCGAATCCGATGTCCTGAAGGCCGCCGGCCCGGTGCTGGTGGACTACTGGGCCGAATGGTGCGGGCCGTGCCGCTCGATCGCGCCGATCCTGGCGGAGGTCGCTGGCGAGTACAAGGGCAAGGTCACGGTAGCCAAGCTCAATGTGGACGAGAACCAGTCCACGCCGGCCAAGTACGGCATTCGCGGTATTCCGACACTCATGCTGTTCAAAGACGGTGCCGTGGTGGGCACCAAGGTCGGCGCCTTATCCAAGTCGCAACTGACCTCGTTCATCGACGCCAACCTCTAACCGTTGTCAAGCGGCGGCAGGCGCCTGCCTGCCGCCCTCCTCCCCGCGGGCGCTCCCCTCAACCAGCGCCCCATCATCCCTACCGTAGATCACCCATGCATCTATCCGAACTAAAAGCGCTTCACGTCTCGCAACTGCTCGAAATGGCACAAGGCCTCGAGATCGACAACGCCAACCGCCTGCGTAAGCAGGAGTTGATGTTCGCGATTTTGAAAAAGCGCGCACGCAGCGGCGAGCAGATCTTCGGTGACGGCACCATGGAGGTATTGCCCGACGGCTTCGGATTCCTACGCTCGCCCGATACCTCGTACCTGGCCAGCACTGATGACATCTATATCTCGCCATCGCAGATCCGCCGCTTCAACCTGCACACGGGCGATTCCATCGAAGGCGAAGTGCGGGTGCCAAAGGACGGCGAGCGCTACTTTGCGCTGGTCAAGGTGGACAAGGCCAACGGCGTGCCACCGGAGACGCTCAAGCATCGCATCCTGTTCGAGAACCTGACGCCACTGTTCCCGAACGAGCCGCTCAAGCTTGAACGTGACATGAAAGGAGACGAGAACATCACCGGCCGCCTGATCGACATCATCGCGCCGATCGGCAAAGGCCAGCGTGGCTTGCTGGTGGCCAGTCCAAAGAGCGGCAAGACAGTTCTGATGCAGCACATCGCCCACGCCATTGCAGCCAACCATCCGGACGTGGTGCTGATCGTGCTCTTGATCGACGAGCGGCCAGAGGAAGTGACGGAGATGCAGCGCTCGGTGCGCGGCGAAGTGGTGGCTTCCACCTTCGACGAACCGGCGGTGCGTCACGTGCAGGTGGCGGAAATGGTGATCGAGAAGGCCAAGCGCCTGGCCGAATCCAAGAAGGACGTGGTCATCCTGCTCGATTCGATCACCCGCCTGGCACGTGCCTACAACACGGTGATACCGGCCTCGGGCAAGGTGCTCACCGGCGGCGTGGACGCCAACGCGCTGCAGCGGCCCAAGCGCTTTTTCGGTGCCGCCCGCAACATCGAGGAAGGCGGCTCGCTCACGATCATCGCCACCGCCCTCATCGACACCGGCTCCCGAATGGACGACGTGATCTACGAGGAGTTCAAGGGCACCGGCAACATGGAAATCCACATGGAGCGCCGGCTGGCCGAAAAGCGCGTCTATCCCGCTCTGAACGTGAACCGCTCGGGCACCCGCAAGGAAGAACTGCTGCTCAAGCCCGAGATCCTGCAAAAGGTCTGGATTTTGCGCAAGCTGCTGTACGGCATGGACGAGATCGAGGCGATGGAGTTCTTGCTCGACAAGATGAAGAGCACCAAGACCAATGCCGAGTTCTTCGAGATGATGCGCCGTGGCGGCTGACGTCACCGGCTGCTTGCCCGCGCAGGGCGCTTGCCAACTCGCAATGACTTATGGTTTGCCGGTCAGACCGGATTCGCGGATAATGTGCGACTTTTCCGCCCGGGCACGTGGCTGGAAACGCGCGTTACCGGCAGGCCATGTTCTCTTGCAACTGACGCCACCCGCCCACGCCGTTCCGTCTGGCGACCCAACAACAGGACAGAGGCAATGAAAGCAGGCATCCACCCCGATTACCGGGAAGTCGTGTTCCAGGACATGCAGACCGACTTCCGCTTCATCACCCGGTCCACCGCGCAGACGCGCGACAAGATCGAGATCGATGGCAAGTCGTATCCGCTGATCAAGCTCGACACGACCTCCGAGTCGCATCCGTTTTATACCGGCGCGCAGACCCGCATCGTCGAAACTGGCCGCGTCGAGAAGTTTCGTCAGAAGTTTGCGGCCAAGACTGAGCAGGTCAACGCCGCCGCCGCCGCTGCGACCAAGGCGAAGGAAGAAACTGCAGCGAAGGCCCGCAAGAAGTAACCGCGTGCCCCGCGCAAGGCAGGACTGGAAAAGGCAGCTTCGGCTGCCTTTTTCCGTTTCGCCGGTAACACGACACGCTTGCTCTCCATGACACCACCATCGCGTAGGCTTCGCCTCCGATGAGCTTCGACACCCGCCTGTCTCCGTCGCGCGTCTCGGCGGCGGCCGCCACCGAGTTCCCGCGCTGGGCGCTCTATGCGCTCCTCGTGGTCTACATCGGCGCTGGCCTGTTCGGCCGCGATCCCTGGTACTCGGAAGACGCCGTCGGCTTCGGCATCATCTCGTCCATGGCCCACGGCTCGGCGGCCGACTGGTGGCTGCCCAACATCGCCGGCGAGTGGCTGACCGACGAGGGGCCGCTGCCCTTCTGGGTGGGTGCGGTCTTCGTCTGGTTGCTCGGGCCGCTGGTCGGCGATGCCCAGGCGGCACGCCTGTCCTGCTTGCTCTGGTTCGCCCTCACTACGACGTCACTTTGGTACGCGACCTACCGACTGGCTCGCCGCGAGGAGGCCCAACCGGTGACGTTCGCCTTCGGCGGTGAAGCGGCGCCGCGCGACTACAGTCGCATGCTGGCCGATATCGCCGTGTTGCTGCTGCTGGGCACGATCGGCATCGTCGTGCGGATGCACGACACCACCGCCGAGACCGCCGCGCTCGCGTTCGTCAGTTGCGCGCTCTTCGGGCTGGTGCTGTCGCTGGATGCGCCGGTGCGAGGTGCGCTGGTGGCGGGCGCCTCGATCGGTGCACTTGCGCTGTCACGCGGGCCCTGGCCGGCGATCTGGCTGCTGGTGGCCGCCGTTGGTGTGCTGTGGGTGGCACTGCAAGACCCACAACGGCGCATCGCCGGACTGGCCGCCACTCTTGCGGCGACGATGGTGGGCGCGATCTGGCCCTTCGGCGCGCTGACCGTCAGTGCAATCGCCAGCGCCGACTTCTACTCGACATGGCAGCACCATCAGGCGCAATCGCTGGGCTTGCTGCGTTTATCGGATCTTGGCTGGATTCCGCGCAATATCGCCTGGTACACGTGGCCGTTGTGGCCACTTGCGGCGTGGACGGCGTATTCGTGGCGACATGCGCTGCGACGTCCCCATGTTGCAATCCCCGGCGTGGTCATCGTCACGCTGCTATTGGCGATGCTGTTCTACCGGCCAGTGAGCGACTCGAGCCTGATTTTGCTGGTGCCGCCAATGGTGCTGCTCGCGGCCTTCGGTGCGACCTCGCTCAGGCGCAGCCTTGACACACTGATCGACTGGTTCGCGATAGCGACCTTTACGTTGTTCGGACTGGCTGCTTGGGCGTACTTCGTCGCCCTCACCACCGGCACACCGCCGCGCATGGCGACCTCGGTGATGCGCCTGGTGCCGGGTTTCGAGCCGCAGTTGCATCCGATTGCATTGCTGCTGGCGGTTGCCGCCAGCGCCGGTTGGGTTGCCCTCGTCTTATGGCGCGTGCTGCGGCGTCCGCCGATGCTTTGGCGCGGCCCGGCATTGGCTGCCTACGGCTTGACCATGCTTTGGCTGCTGCTGGTCGCGCTCTATCTGCCTGCAGTCAACTACAACCGCGGCTATGGACCGATCGCCGTCACGGTGCGCGAGCAAGCTGACCGCGTTGCGCCGGGCTCATGTATCGAGGGCTATCGCCTGTTCGCTGCCCATAAGGCGCTGTTCGCCCACCACGGTGGACTGAAGTTCGCACCACCAAGCGCCGGGTCGCTGTGCGAATTGCTCCTGCAGCGTGATTCACGGCGCACCCAACTTGACGACGAGCCGCCGCCCGGCGACTGGACGCTCATCTGGGAAGGCCGCTGGCCCGCGCGACCGGACGAAACGCTCAGGCTGTACCGCCGCGGCGTTTAAGTACCCCCGCCACGCGCGAGCGTGACCTGCACTCGCTCATCGGATCGATGATCAGCACCGCCGACTGCCCGCCCGCACCCGGCGTAACGCTGCGCGACCTGCTGCGCCTGGCCGGACCGATCTTTGTCGCACAGTTGGCGGTAATGGGGCTGGCCGTCATCGACACCGTGATGGTCGGGCGGCTGTCGGCCATTGATCTGGCGGCCGTGGCAATCGGCATGAGCATCTACACAAGCGTCTTCATCGGATTGATGGGCGTATTGCAGGCGCTGACGCCGGTCGCGGGCCAGCACTTCGGCGCAGGACGATGGCATGAGATCGGCGTTGATCTCGAGCAGGGCAACTGGCTGGCGCTTGCACTGGCGCTGATCGGCATGCCAATCCTCGTATTCAACGCGCCCTGGCTGCGGTTGGCCGGCGTGGATGCCGACGTGGCGGCGATTGCGCGCCAGTACCTGCTGTTCGTCGCGATCGGCTTGCCCGGGGCGCTGCTGGCGCGCACATACATCGCCCTGAACTCCGCCGTGTCGCGGCCCAAGGTGGCGATGGCGATCAATCTGGGCATGCTGGCAGCCAAGGCGCCACTGAATTACCTGCTGATCCACGGGGCAGGCCCGCTGCCGCCGCTGGGCGGGGCCGGCTGCGGGTTGGCCACTGCGTTGCTGATGTGGGGTGCAGCCGCAGCCAACGCCGCGGTCTGGCGACTCGATCCCTTCTACGACCGTTTCCACAGACCAGTATCCCGATCGTCGCTACCACGCTGGGACCGCCAGAAGGAACTGCTCCGACTCGGCGTTCCCTCCGGTGTCTCGCTTCTGATCGAGGTGACGTCGTTCACCTTCATCGCCATCCTGCTGGCGCGGCTGGGTGCCGTCACGCTCGGTGGCCATCACATCATCGCCAACGTCGTTTCGCTGTTATTCATGATTCCGCTTGCCCTGGGCATCGCCACCAGCGTGCTGGTGGCGCAATGCCTGGGCGCCAGCGCCGGAGGCCAGGCGCAGGTGGCAGCCCGTCGCGGCTGGCGCGTGTCCGTGATCACGGCGGTCCTGGCCGCCGGCGCGGTCTGGGCTTATCGCGAGCCGCTCGTGCATGCATACACGACCGATACAGCGGTGGCGCAGCTGGCCCTGTCGCTGATGAGTCTGGCCGTTGTGTTTCATTTGTTCGACGCGATGCAGGGCGCTGCAGGGCTGGTGCTACGCGGATACAAGGTCGCATTCGTGCCGATGCTGATTCACTCGGCGGCTCTTTGGGGCGTTGGGCTGCTGGGGGGTTACTTGCTCGCCTATCGCAGTGAGTTCGGGCGCGAGCACGGGGGCGCTGTCGCGTTCTGGACGGCCGCTGTCGTTGGCATCGTCATAGCGGGAATAGCACTGAGTTGTCTGGCGTCTCGGACCGCACGCCGCCACGCTTCACGCGAAAAAAAGGCCGGGCGATACGCCCGGCCCGAGACCTGAAGCAATCAGATATCAGCGGCCCTGCGCCTGCAGCGCCGCGATGCGCTGTTCAATCGGCGGGTGGCTGGAGAACAACGCCATCATGCCGCTAGGCTTGCCGGCGATGCCCATCGCCTTGACCTGCGACGGCAACTCACCCGGCTGCATGCCGCCCAGGCGCGCCAGCGCGTTGATCATCGGACGTCCACTGCCCATCAGCGCAGCGGCGCCGGCGTCGGCACGGAACTCGCGCTGGCGCGAGAACCAGGCGACGATGATCGCAGCAAGGAAACCGAGCACGATATCCATCACGATGACGGTCACCCAGTAGCCAATGCCAGGACCTTCTTCCTGATTGCGCAGGATGATGCGGTCGACCACGTAACCGATGACGCGGGAGGCGAACACTACAAAGGTATTCATCACGCCCTGGATCAGCGTCATCGTCACCATGTCGCCGTTGGCCACATGCGCGACCTCGTGACCAAGGACAGCCTCAACCTCCTCACGGCTCATCGACTGCAGCAAGCCCGTGGAAACTGCCACCAGCGCGTTGTTCTTGAATGCGCCAGTCGCAAATGCATTGGGCTCGCCCTCGTACAGCGCAACCTCAGGCATACCGATGCCGGCCTTGTCTGCATGCTTGCGAACGGTGTCGACCAGCCATTGCTCCATCGCATTGCGCGGCTGCTTGATGATCTGCGCGCCGGTGGTCCACTTGGCCATCGGCTTGCTGATCAGCAACGAAATGAAAGCGCCAACGAAGCCGACGATGAGCGCGAAGATCATCAACGGGACGATCTGCAACGTCTGCCCGCCAAGGCGGAAGTTGATGCCGAACACGCTGCTGACCACGGTCAGCGTGATGCCCAGCACGACAATGATCGCAAGGTTCGTCAGAACGAACAGCGCGATACGTTTCATGTGATCTCCAGAAAAGACAAATTCGTTTTGTAGGTAGCGACCAGCACCGGCCGAACGCAACGAGTCTAAGGCAGCCGCCTTCGATCTCACCACTCAGGTCTTTCCACGGTGTTACATCGCTTGCCTCGCCGAGTCACGGGTCCGGCATTTCGACCGGACAATCTGCATGGGGTTCAAGATGGGGCTACTGCAGCCCAACGCAAGCCTCTTCCCGAAGCCCTGGCACCGCCAGAACCCCCTGGGTTTTCACTAGGCCCCCTCGCCATGTCCGTCCGATTTCATAGCGAGCAAACGGTGGCGAAGTGCTTTCGCTGCCGTGTATCAGACTGGAAATACGCCGGTCGACAGGTAACGATCACCTCGGTCGCAGACGATGAACACGATCGTCGCGTCATAGAGCTCAGCGGCGATGCGTAGGGCGATGACACAGGCGCCAGCGGCGGAAATGCCGCAGAAAATGCCTTCTTCAGCCGCCAGCCGGCGTGCCATGTGTTCGGCATCGGCCTGCGATACCGGTTCAATGCGGTCGACGCGCGAGCCATCGTAGATCTTGGGTAGGTACGCCTCGGGCCACTTGCGGATGCCGGGGATTCTCGAGCCTTCTGCCGGCTGCGCGCCAACGATCTGGACCTGCGGCGCCACCTCCTTCAGGTAGCGACTCACGCCCATGATGGTGCCGGTCGTACCCATCGCGCTGACGAAGTGCGTGATGCGTCCGGCGGTATCGCGCCAGATCTCCGGCCCGGTCGTCTCGTAGTGCGCGCGTGGGTTATCGGGGTTGGCAAATTGGTCGAGCACCTTGCCCTCGCCGCGCATCTGCATCTGCAGCGCGATGTCGCGCGCGAACTCCATGCCGGTCGCTTGGCCATCGCCCTTCGCCGGCGTGAGGATCAGTTCGGCGCCGTAGGCCGTCATGCTGGCGCGCCGCTCGACAGACAGGTCGTCCGGCATGACGAGCGCCATCCGGTAGCCCTTCATCGCCGCGATCATTGCCAGCGCGATACCGGTGTTGCCGCTGGTGGCCTCGATCAGTCGATCGCCAGGCTTGATCTCGCCACGCTCCTCGGCCCGCCGGATCATCGAGTACGCCGGTCGGTCCTTGACCGAGCCGCCCGGGTTGCTGCCTTCCAGCTTGCCGAGGATCACGTTGCCGCGCCGACGGTCCTCGGCACTCGGCAAGCGCTGCAGCCGCACCAGCGGGGTGTTGCCGATCGTGGCATCGATGGTCGGCAGCCCGGCGGGCATCGTTCGAACGCTCACTTACCCGGCTCCTTCGCCTTGGGTGCGACAGCGGTGAACGTACCGCGCTCGCCATTGACCGTCACGCCGCTCGACTGCCACTGCTGGACGCGCTTGCCGCTGATGCCCTTGACGCGCTTGCGAAGGTCGGCCCAACCAGTGAACGGGGCCTTGCTTCGCTGTACAAGCATCTTGTCTGCGAGCGTCACACCGATACCGTCGAGCTGCTCCAGTTGCGCGCGGTCGGCCTCGTTGATCTCGAGTGCGGTCGCGCCGGTACTCAGCAGTAGCGCCAGCAACAGGGCAATCAGCTTCATGCATGCTCCGAGCATCACCCCTGCCAGCGGGGCGTTCCCCAGGGGTACAGGCGCCCTTTTGCGCCGTAGGAGACGCCTGCAAGCACCTAGCTTGCCGCATCCAACTCTTCAATCCGTCGTGGCGGATAGCTGTCCCAGCTTGTGCAGCCGGGACACTGCCAATGGAACTCCCGCGCCCGGAAGCCGCACTTGCTGCAGCGATAGCGCGCCAGCTTGCGGGTTTGCGAATGGATCAGATTGCGCAGCAGATCAAGCTCAGGGTCGCCTTTGACCGCGGCACTGCGCAGCGCAAGCAACTTCTCGAACCCCAGCAGCGATGGATGGCGCTTCAATTCGTCGCGCAGCAGACCCTCGGCCGGTCCCGACCCCTCCCAGTCCGCCACACGCATGTAGACGACTTCAAGCATGTCCACGCTCGGTGAATCGAGCAGACTGCGGCGCAAGAGGTTGAGCGCCTCGGTGCGGCGTCCGGCCGTATCCATCGCCAGCGATAGCCGATCGGCCACCAGCGTCACGTACTCGGGCGCCAGCGCTTCGAGGCGCAACCAGTGCTTGACCGCATCGTCGTGCTGGCCACGTTTGGCCGCCAGGTCACCGGCCAGCACGGTGGCACGCACCGAGCGGCGATCGGAAACCAGCGCTTCGTCCAGGTACTGCTGGGCGCCGGTCAGTTCGCCCTTAATCATCGCCTTGTCCGCCAGTTCGCAATAAAAGTGCGCAATCGAAACGTGGTGCGCCTCGCCCGCTTCGCGCTCGAGCCGCCGCGCGCAGTCGATCGCCTTGAGCCACTCACGCTCCATCTGATAGATGCGCAACAGTGCGCGCAGCGCCGCGAAGCGATGCGCGTGATCATCGAGCAGTCGAACGAACGACTCTTCGGCGCGATCGAGCAGGCCACCCTTCAGGTAGTCCTGCCCGAGTTCGGCCAGCGCGTTGGAGCGCTCCTTGGCCGGCAGATCGGCGCGATTGAGCAGGTGGGTGTGAATGCGCACGGCGCGATCGACCTCGCCTCGGCGCCGGAAAAGATTGCCGAGCGCGTAATGCAGTTCGATCGTCTCCGGATCGAGCTTGACCACCTCGATGAACGCATCGATGGCTTTGTCCGGCTGTTCGTTGAGCAGCAGATTTAAACCGCGGAAGACCGACAGTGGCGCGACGCCCTGGTCGGCGGTACGCACGCGGGCCTCGAAGCCGCGCGCAAACCAGCCCGCCGCAAAGACGAGCGGCAGGAACAGCAGGTGCCAGGGTTCGAGCTCGAACATGCGCCCGACTCAGCGCGGAAACTGCGTGTCGGCGTCCAGCTGACCCACGGCACCGGCATTGCGGGCGGCGTTGGCAAGCTGATCGTTGTAGCGCTCGGCGGCAGCCTCGGCCACCTTGGTGCGGCTGGCCTGATTAGACAGCGCGGCAACCTGGCGCCGCAGTCGGAACACCTTGGGCGCAAGCGCCGCCGCACCGGCCAGCACTCCGACCACCAGGCAGCCCAGGATGATCAGGATCAGCGGCACGCCATCCCAGCCGACGGTCTCGGTCAGCCGCAGGGGCACGGGCGTCGTGTTCTTCAGTGCGAACCAGAGCACCAAGGCAAAGAACGCGAAACGGATCAGCCAGCCAAGCAGTTGCATGGGTCCGGGCACAGAAGAAGGATGCAACCATTCTAAAGGCGCCTCTGCACAGTGCGCTGACGCGGCGGGGTTGAAAAAAAGCCCCGCGGTTGCGGGGCCGTTGATGCTGTTCCGCAGTAATTCAGGGGCGGATCGCTAAGCGTCGCCTGCCTCGGTCGGCGCGCCGTTGCCGGCGGTGCCGTCGACACGCTCGCGCAGTTCCTTGCCGGCCTTGAAATGCGGTACATGCTTGGCCGGCACCGGCACCCGCTCGCCCGACTTTGGATTACGACCGACGCGCGGTGGTCGATAGTTGAGCGCAAAGCTGCCAAAACCGCGTATCTCGATGCGATTGCCCTCTGCCAAGGCAGCGCTCATTGCATCGAGAATGGTCTTGACCGCTTCATCGGCGTCGCGCGCGACCAGTCGCTGATTGCGCTCCGCGAGGCGCGCAATCAGTTCCGACTTGGTCATCGTCTTTTCTTCTTCCTTCACGACGCCGCC
>LNFM01011643.1_pt1 | contig 16766 bp, 18 predicted proteins | sample 596031 | NCBI WGS metagenome assembly LNFM01 (sample SAMN04254537, study PRJNA301005) | activated carbon metagenome | isolation source: dual media filters at the Ann Arbor, Michigan drinking water treatment plant | place: USA: Ann Arbor
TGCCGCAGGTGACGTTGCCGCTGGCGACGCTGAATGGCTGCCCGCTGGGCTTGTCGCTGCTGGCGGGGCGGGGCAACGATGCGCTGTTATTGCATCTGGCGGGCGAAATCACGGCCTGATCAGTATGGGGCGGGTTTCCCGGTATTTTGGAGGGATCCCTGCAATCGGTGTCGTCCCGGCGAAAGCCGGAGCCCAAGGTTTTTCGAGGATGGACGAGCCTGACCTGGTTGGCCATAATGTATTGCTTTTGCAATGCACCCGGAGACCAAGACATGAAAAACACCACCTTGCCGCCGCTGCGCGTTTCACCGGAATTGAGAAAGTCCGCTGAATCGGTGCTGGAAGAAGGCGAGACGCTGTCGGCTTTTTTGCTGGAGGCCGTTACCAACGGCATCGAGCGCCGGCGCCAGCAGCAGGCCTTTGTTGAGCGCGGCCTCTCCAGCCGGACCAGGGCGCTGAAGACCGGGCGCTATGTTTCCGCTGATGCCGTGGTCCGCAAGCTGCGTAATCGTCTCTCCAGGGCCAGGACCTCAGCGCCGGAATGAAGCCGCATCGTCTGCGCTTCACCCCGGAGGCGGAGGAAGACCTGCTTCGGTTATATGATTTTCTTGTTGCGCGTGACCCGGCTCTGGCCAAACGGGCCTTGTCCGCCATCGAATCGGGACTCAAGCTGCTTTCGCTGTCACCCTACTCATGCCGGAAGGCGGTGTCGGGCGAGACGGTGTTGCGTGAACTGCTGATCCCTTTCGGAAATGCGGGATATGTCGCATTGTTCGAGATCGAGCGGTCCGCGACAGTGACCATACTGGCCGTCCGGCATCAGCGGGAGGATGACTACCATTAATGACGCGGCAGCGTTACCGCAAGGCAGGGGCATTTTCCAAAAGGAATCCGGCATGGCCGGCAAAGTGACGAAATCGAGCGGCAACATCTTTCGGGACCTCGGATTTCCCCCGCACGAGGCCGAGGTCATGCTGTTGCGCGCACAACTGGCCGAGGCCCTGCGCGGCTGGATGGAGCGCGAAGGACTGAACCAGGCGCAGGCGGCGAAACGGCCGGGCATCAGCCGGCCGCGGGTCTCGGAAATCACGCGCGGCAAGGTGGAACTGCTGTCGCTGGATCATCTGGTGGGCTTGTGTGCCAAGGCGGGGATTTCGGTGGGCGTGAAGCTGGCGGCGTGAAGCGGGTTGGATAATGTTGGCTGCCGATACTTGTGTGACCATTTAATTCCCATCATTCGCAATTGCTGATCTACATCCACGGCTTCAACAGCTCCGCGCTGTCGTACAAGGCCGGCCTGCTGCGCGAACACATGGCGAAGCTGGACTTGGCCGATCACTACGCCTGTCCCGAACTGTCGCATCGGCCGAACGAGGCGATGGCGCAGCTCGAAACGCTGATTGCGCCGCATGATCCGCGCGGTGTGACGCTGGTGGGTTCCTCGCTGGGCGGTTTCTACGCGACATCTCTGGTCGAACGTGTCGGTGCACGCGCGGTGCTGGTGAATCCCGCAGTGCGGCCTTACGAGTTGCTGGCCGGTTATCTGGGTCCGCAGAAAAACCTCTACACCGGCGAGGCCTACGAACTGACGCCGCAGCATATCGCCGAGCTGCGTGCGCTTGAGGTGGATACCGTCACGCCGTCGCGTTACCTGCTGATCACAGCCACCGGTGACGAGGTGCTCGATTACCGCGCGGGTGTCGAACGTTATGCCGGCTGCGAGCAGATCGTCGTGCCGGGCGGCGATCACGGATTCCGCGGCTTCTCCGCTTACCTCGAAACCGTCGTCGCGTTCTGGCAGCGCGGGCGCGTATAATTCGCGGCCCTGTTCCGGACTTTTTGAATAGCATTTCCGGCGCCCGTTTTTTAGGTTTCCCCCTCACCCCCGACCCCTCTCCCGATGGGAGAGGGGAGATATTGGCGGAACGGGTCTGATGACCCGATCCGAGAAGCTTGGTCGACATGAACGTTTTTTACGAAGAAGACGGCGAGTTCAGGGTCGGCCTGGTGATGGCCGACAACGATACGTCGCTGCAGGTCGAGGCACCGCACGGCAAACGCTCGAAAGTGAAGGCTTCCGCCGTGCTGCTGCGTTTTGCATCGCCGGCACACACCGCCTTCATGGCCGAGGCGCAGCGCGAGGCCGATGCCATCGACGTCGATTTTCTGTGGCAGTGTTGCGGGGCCGAGGAATTCGGCTATGAAGGCCTGGCGACCGAGTACTACGGCCACGCGCCGTCCGCTGCCGAATCCGCGGCAGTGCTGATGCGCCTGCACGGCGCGCCGATGTATTTTTACAAGAAGGGCCGCGGCCGTTACAAGGCGGCGCCGGAAGAAGCGCTGAAGGCGGCGCTGGCCAGCGTTGAACGCAAGAAGCTGCAGGCCGAAGCGAAGGCGGCTTATGCCGCCGAACTGGCGCAAAACCGCCTCCCGGAGGCCTTCCGGCCGCTGCTCGACCAGCTGCTCTACAAGCCGGACAAGAACGGCATTGAATGGAAGGCGCTGGACGAGGCCGCCGCTGCGGCGAAACTGACGCCGGTGCGCCTGCTGGAACGTTGCGGCGCCCTGCCCGACATCCACGCGTACCACCTCAATCGCTTCCTGCACGAACATTTTCCGAAGGGCGCCGGATTTCCGGAACTGCCGCCGGTGTCTGTGCCGGAGGGATTACCGCTGGCCGACGCCGAGGCCTACAGCATCGACGATGCGGCGACGACCGAGATCGACGATGCGTTTTCGCTGCAGGTGCTGCCGGGCGGCGCGCGCCGTCTCGGCATCCACATCGCCGCGCCGGCGCTGGGCATCGTGCCGGACTCGCCGCTGGAGGCGGTGGCGCGTGAACGCCTGTCGACGGTTTATTTTCCCGGCGGCAAGATCACCATGCTGCCCGATGCCGCGGTCGAGGCCTACACGCTGGCGGCGGGCCGCAATTGCCCGGCGCTGTCGATCTATTTCGATGTCGCGGAGGATTTTTCGATCCTGTCGCATGAAACACGGCTCGAACGCGTGCATATCGCGGACAACCTGCGCCACGATGCGCTGGAGCCGGTGTTCAATGCCGCCACGCTGGCGGCCGGCGGCGCCATCGACCACCCGCAGGGCGAAGCGCTGGCCTGGCTGTGGCAGTTCTCGGGCAGCAGGCTGCACACGCGCAAGGGCGATGTGCCGCCGCAGGAGGACCGCCCCGAATTCACCTTCCAGGTGGATGCCGACGGCCGGGTGACCATCGGCCGCCGTGCCCGCGGCACGCCGATCGACCAGTCGGTGGCCGAATTGATGATACTTGCCAACAGCACCTGGGCCGGCGAGCTGCATGCCGCCGGCCAGCCGGCGCTGTACCGCGTGCAGAGTGGCGGCAAGGTGCGCAGCAGCACGGCCGCCGGACCGCATGACGGGCTGGGCGTCGCGCAGTACATGTGGGCGACTTCGCCGCTGCGCCGTTATGCCGACCTGGTCAACCAGCGCCAGTTGATCGCGCGCGCGCGCGGCGAGCCGCCGGTTTATGCCGGCAAGGACACCACTCTGCTGGCGGCGATGCGCGACTTCGAGGCGGCCTACGAAATCTACGGCGAGTACCAGCGGACGATGGAGCGTTACTGGAGCCTGCGCTGGCTGCTGCAGGAAAACATGGCTGTGGTCACCGGCACGGTGCTGCGCGAGAACCTGGTGCGGCTGGAGGCGGTGCCGATTGTCCAGCGCATACCGTCGCTGGCGAACGTGGCACCCGGCGCGCGTGTCGAACTTGCAGTGGGTGACATCGACCTGCTCGACCTGGGCCTCCTGCTCGAATTCAGGACGGTGCTTGATGGCCTCTGATGTAAGCGAGCACCAACCCCCGGAAAAATACTGGATTCGACTTTAAGCAAAGCACTTAATTACATGATATTTAAGTTTTTATTGCTATTTGCGAGGCCTTGACTAGAATACCCGGGATGATGCGCAAACCTGCCGCCCAAGTCGTCCAGCTGCCCCGCCGCGCGAAACATCCGCGTCGCGGTTCCTGGGCGGGCGCGGTGGACCGGCTCGATGAGCGTGTCGCCGAACTCGAGCGGCGCATCGCCGATTTCGACCGCCGTTATGCGCAGATGACCGTGCGCACCCGCTTCGGGGCCGCCGGCGCGGTTTCGCTGCTGTTCCACGCTTTTGTCATTTTCGGGCTGAGCTTCACGGTGCCCGACCTGCGTGAACTGCAGAATTCGGCGCCGCCGCTGGAAGTCGTGCTGGTCAACACCAAGTCACAGGCGAAACCGGCCAAGGCCGACGCGCTGGCCCAGCACAACCTCGACGGCGGCGGCAATACCGACGCCAAACAGCGCGCGCAAAGCCCGCTGCCGGCGATCACCAAGGACAGCCAGACCACCGAACTGCAGCTCGCGCAGAAGCGGGTGGCGGAACTGGAGCGGGAAGCCCGCGAACTGCTGGCCAAAAAGGGCGCGAAGAGCGAAGTCGCCAGCACCCCGGACAAACCGTCGCCGCAGGCGAACGAAACGGCGCCGACGGTGAATGCCACGGACCTGGTGCAGCGCAGCCTGGCGATCGCGCGGCTGGAAGCGCAGATCAGCAAGGACTGGAATGCCTACCAGGAACGGCCGCGCCGCAAGTTCGTCGGTGCACGCACCCAGGAATACCGCTTTGCCCGCTACGTCGAGGACTGGCGGCAGAAGATCGAGCGTATCGGCGAGCTGAATTATCCGCAGGCGGCGCGCGAACAGCGCATCTACGGCAGCCTGGTGGCGACGGTGTCGATCAAGTCCAATGGCAGCCTGGAGCGGGTGCAGATCGACCGCTCCTCCGGCAACAAGCTGCTTGATGACGCGACGGTGCGCATCGTCACGCTGGCGGCGCCGTATTCGGCTTTCCCCGAAAACATTGCCCGCGACACCGACATCCTGCACATCACCCGCACCTGGACCTTCACGCGGGCCGACCAGTTCGTCAGCCAGTGAGCGCGCGGTGAGTGATCGATACGCGGTGATCGGCAACCCGGTCAGCCACAGCAAGTCGCCGCTGATCCATGGCTACGACCGCCTGCTCGCGCCGCTCGACGGTTTCGAGGACACGGTGCGCCGGTTTTTCCACGAGGGCGGCCATGGCTTGAACGTGACGTTGCCGTTCAAGCGCGAGGCCTGGGATCTGGTCGATTCCCTGGATGAGAAAGCACTCGAGGCGGAGGCTGTAAACACCATCAAAATGGTCAATGCTCAACTGGTCGGTTACAACACGGATGGCGTCGGTCTGGTGACGGATCTTGAGCGCAATCTTGAATTTCCGATTGCAAACAAGAGAGTGTTGTTGATGGGTGCTGGTGGTGCTGCGCACGGCGTCATGCATTTCTTGCTTGAAAGGCGGCCGTATTCGCTGTTAGTGGCTAACCGCACGACGGACAAGGCAATGCGTATGGTGAGCCATTTCATCAACAAATCCAAACACTTGGGTGTCACCGACATTTCGGCACGTCCTTATGGTGAGTTGACCGGCCTGCAGTTCGACCTGGTGATCAACGCCACCTCGGCCAGTCTCGATGGCGCGATGCCATTGTTACCCGACGGCCTGTTTGCGCCGGGCGCGCTGGCCTACGACATGATGTACGGCCGTGAAACCGCTTTCCTCGAATTCGCGCGGGCGCAAGGCGCGGCCTGTGCCGACGGCCTCGGCATGCTGGTCGAACAGGCCGCTGAATCCTTCCGCATCTGGCGCGGCGTCAGGCCGCTGACCGCGCCGGTGATCGCGCAACTGCGCGGCGACGCCTGATCGGCATCCATGAGATTCCTGCTGCGCTGGACCTGGCGCATCATCCTGCTGGCGCTGATCGTGCTGACCGCGCTGCAGTTCTGGTTTTTGGTCCACATCTGGTACTGGAACAGCCACAACCCCGAGTCGACGGCCTTCATGCGTGCACGCCTCGAAATCCTGCAGGAAGATGATCCGCGGGCGAAGCTGCGTCACCAGTGGGTACCCTACCAGCGCATTTCCGGGCATCTCAAACGCGCGGTGGTGGCGGCCGAGGACGCGAAATTTGCGGACCACGGCGGCTTCGACTGGGACGGCATCCAGAAGGCCTACGAAAAAAACCTGCGCGAAGGTGAAATCGTCGCCGGCGGCTCGACCATCACCCAGCAGCTGGCGAAGAACCTGTTTTTCTCCGGGGAGCGGGCCTGGTGGCGCAAGGCGCAGGAGGCCGTGGTCGCGGTGATGCTCGAAACCGTGATGAGCAAGCGGCGGATACTCGAAATCTATCTCAACGTCATCGAGTGGGGAGACGGCGTGTTCGGTGCCGAGGCGGCGGCGCGTTACCACTACGGGACAACCGCGGCCGCGTTGTCCCCGGAGCAGGCGGCACGCCTGGCCGCGGTGGTGCCGAGTCCGCGCCGCTACGGTCCCGGCAGCAACACCGCTTACCTGCAGCGCCGCACCCAGACCATTCTCGCCCGGATGAACGGCGCCGCGATTCCCTGACCTGCTTCCGGCGCGATTACTGACCTTGGCCCAGCGAGTATCCCGGCACGCCGTCGAAGCTGCACAGGTGCTCGGTCTTGATGAAATCGAAACCCGCCGCCGCCAGGGTGCCGAGCAGAGCCACCACATCGGCGTGGCTGATCGTGGCCACGGCATCAGCGGGCATGAAGCGGCAGCGCCAGTGGTCGGTGCACAGGGTTTCGGGCAGACCGTCCGGCCAGACCTTGACGCCGCGGTTGGTGATCATCTTCAGTGCGAGCTTGCCGGTGGCGACCATGTTCAGCGCCGCGCCGAGATCGTCGGGCTTGCCCTCGTGCCAGTGCAGGAACACATCCACCCCGACCAGGGCCTTGCGTGACGGTGCGCGGATCGGCGCCGGCGCGTGCTTGTCCTGCGCCGCTGCGAATTGCACCGGTTTCAGCTTCTCCGGGATCCGCCCGAGGCGGGCGATCACCGCCTGCGCGAAGGCGCGGGTGCCGACTTTTTGCACGGTGTGCGGACCGGCGATGTCGGCGGTGTGCACGCCGTCCTCCATCGTGCGCAGCCAGGCGTTCTGCACACGCGTGGCGATTTCGCCCTGGCCGATGTGGGCGAGCAGCATCGCCGCGGCCTGGATCAGGCCGGAGGGATTGGCGATGTCCTGACCGGCGATGTCCGGCGCGCTGCCATGCACTGCCTCGAACATCGCGACGTGGTCGCCGATGTTCGAGGAACCGGCCAGCCCGATCGAGCCGGCGATCTGCGCCGCGACGTCGGACAGGATGTCGCCATATAGGTTGGGCATCACCACCACATCGAAACGCGTCGGATCGTCGGCGAGCAGCGCCGCGCCGATGTCGACGATGCGGTGCTCCTTCTCCAGTTCCGGATATTGCACTCCGATTTCGTCAAACACCTTGTGGAAGAGACCGTCGGTCATCTTCATGATGTTGTCCTTGGTGAAGCAGGTCACCTTGCGACGGCCGTTGACACGCGCATATTCGAAGGCGTAGCGCACGATACGCTCGCAGCCGGGACGGGAGATCAGCTTCAGGCACTGGTAGACCTCGTCGGTCTGGCGGTGCTCGATGCCGGCGTAGAGGTCTTCCTCGTTCTCGCGCACGATCACCACATCCATGCCGGGATGGCGGGTGTCGACGAAGGGGTGGTAGGTCACGCAGGGGCGCACGTTGGCGTAGAGACCCAGCGTCTTGCGGATGGTGACGTTGAGGCTCTTGTAGCCGCCACCCTGGGGAGTGGTTATTGGCGCCTTCAGCAGCAGCCCGGTCCGGCGCAGAACCTCCCAGGACTGCGGCGCGATCCCCGAACTGATGCCGCTCCGGTAGACCTTTTCGCCGACCTCGATCGGTTCCCAGTCGATGCGCGCACCTGCGGCGTCAATGACGGCCATCGTGGCGGCGAGTATTTCAGGCCCGATGCCGTCGCCCTCGGCGACGGCGACGGCGGTGCGGGTCAACTGGCGGGGTTCGGCAAGATCCATGGTCGGGCTCCTGTGGGCGGTTGGTCGGTGAACGCCGTGAATCCTAAGTGCCGGCAGCCATTGTTAAAAATGATATTTCTGGATAAAACATATAGACTGCAGTCTATGAACAAGCCGAAACGTCCCCCGGTCACCCTGCACCAGCTGCGCGTGTTCGAAGCGGTGGCGCGCCAGCTGTCGTTCACGCGTGCCGCTGACGAGCTGCATCTGTCACAGCCCACCGTGTCTGTCCAGGTCAGGGAGCTTGCCGTGGCGGTGGGCTTGCCGCTGTTCGAGCAGCTTGGGCGACGCATCCGGCTTACCGCGGCCGGAACCGAGTTGCTGGCTTCCGCGCGCGCGATGTTCGAGACCTGGGACCGCTTCGAAATGCGGGTGGCCGACCTGCAGGGCCTGCGCCGGGGTGCGCTGAGGGTGTCTGCGGTGACCACCGCCACCTATTTCGTGCCGCGCCTGCTCGGACCTTTTTCCGAGGCCTATCCCGGGATCGAGCTGTCGCTCGAGGTGGCCCGCCGCGATGACATCGTGCAGCGCCTGATCGAAGGGCGCGATGACCTCTACATCATGGGTGTGCCGCCGACCGACCTGGAGATCCACGAACTGCCGATACTCGACAATCCGCTGGTGGTCGTCGCGCCGCGCAACCACAGGCTCGCCGGCCGGAAGGGCCTTCCCCTGAAGGCGCTGGAGGAGCAGCCGTTCCTGGTCCGGGAGCAGGGATCGGGCACCCGCATGGCCAGCGAACGCTATTTCCAGCGCCATGGTTTCAAGCCGCGCGTGCGCATGGCGCTGGGGAGCAACGAAGCCATCAAGCAGGCGGTCGCCGGCGGCTTCGGGCTGGCGGTGCTGTCCTTGCACGCACTGGGCATGGATGCAACCGACGGCGGCCTGGTCCTGCTGGACGTCGAGGGATTCCCGATCCGGCGCAAGTGGTATGCGGTGTATCCCAAGGCGCGGCCGCTGTCGATCGTTGCCACCACGTTTCTGCAATACCTGCGCGGTCAGACCGGCGGGCTGCCGAATGTTGATGCCCTGCTGGCGGATTGGCGCCGCGGCGCAGCAAATCGCCGCCGGTTTCCGGAACGCGGCAATTCTGTTGACCGCAAACATCCGGCGGCATAATCTGCCGTTCGCGCATTCCTTTGCGCGCCCATGCGGCGTTCGACCGCAGGCCACAAGATTCAACCGGGGAATTCAGCCAGCATCCGCGCGCATTCCGGCGCGGGCCGCAATGCAGTACCCAACAAACCGCTGAGGAGAAGTCATGGCGCAACTGAACATCAATGGCCGCAATTACGAGGTCAACGTCGAAGCCGACACCCCGCTGCTGTGGGCTATCCGGGAGCAGGTCGGGCTGACAGGCACCAAGTACGGCTGCGGCGTGGCGCAATGCGGCGCCTGCTCGATTCATCTCAACGGCGAAGTGGTGCGCTCCTGCGCGCTGCCGGTTGCCGCGATCAAACCCGGCGACCGCATCACCACCATCGAGGGCCTGTCGAAGGACAGCTCGCATCCGGTGCAGAAGGCCTGGGCGGCGATCGACGTGCCGCAGTGCGGCTACTGCCAGTCGGGCCAGATCATGGCGGCCGTGGCGCTGCTGGCGAAGAAGCCGAAACCCACGGACAAGGATATCGACGAGGCGATGACCAACATCTGCCGCTGCGGCACCTACCACCGCATCCGCGCAGCAGTACACATGGCCGCCGGCGGCAAGCTTGCCGCCGCCGATGCAGTGACCGCCGATCAACAGAACGCCTGAGCCGGGGAGAGACGACATGAACGACCTGATGAATCCCGGACAAGCTCCGAAAATTTCCCGCCGCAAGTTCCTCGTCGGCAGCGCCGCTGCGGGCAGCGGTCTCGTGCTGGGTTTCCATCTGCCCTTCGGCATCGGCAGCGCTGCAGCCCAGGGTGCCGCGGCGGATGCCGAGGTGAACATCTGGGTGGTGGTGAAGCCCGACGACACCTGCGTGATCCGCATCGCCCGCGCCGAGATGGGCCAGGGCACGCTGACCGGTCTGGCGCAGCTGGTGGCCGAGGAACTGGAATGCGACTGGAAAAAAGTCTCCACCGAGCAGATCACGGCCGGCCAGAATCTCGCGCGCAAACGCGCCTGGGGCGTGATGTCGACTGCGGGCAGCCGCGGCATCCGCGAGTCGCAGGACTACGTGCGCCGCGGTGGTGCGGCGGCACGCATGATGCTGCTGCAGGCGGCGGCCAATGAATGGGGCGTGCCGGTCGGCGAACTGCGCGTCGCCAATGGCGTGATCACGCACTCCGGTTCCGGCCGCAGCACCAGCTACGGCAAGGTGGCGGGTGCGGCGGCGAAACTGACGCCGCCCGATCCGAAAAGCATCCAGCTGAAAGCGGTCAAGGACTGGAAAATCGCCGGCAAGGGCCTGCGCCGGCTGGATACCGCGGACAAGCTCAACGGTGCCAAGGTCTATGCCATCGACCTGAAGATGCCCGGCATGTTGCATGCGACGGTCAAGGACTGCCCGGTCTACGGCGGCAAGCTGCTGAGTTTCGACGAGTCGAAAGTCATCGGCATGCCTGGCGTCAAGCGTGTGATGAAGATCAACGACAGCACCGTCGCAGTGGTGGCCGACACCTGGTGGCGGGCGAAGAAGGCGCTGGATGCGCTGCCGATCGTGTGGGACGAAGGCCCCCATGCCAAGGTCAACAGTGCATCGATCGCGAAACACCTGGAATCGGGGCTGACCTCGAGCGACGCCTTTGCCGACATCGACACCGGTGATGCACCGAAGGCGATTGCCGCCTCGGCGAAGAAGATCGAGGCCGTCTACAGTGTGCCCTTCACCTCGCACACCACGATGGAGCCGATGAACTGCACGGTGAAGCTGTCGCCGGACAAGTCGGAAATCTGGATCCCGACCCAGAACGCCGAGGCTTCGCTCGCTGCGCTGTCTTCCTCCTCCGGCCAGCCGCTCGAGAAGTGCGAGGTGTACGTGATGGACCTCGGCGGCGGTTTCGGCCGGCGCATCGGCAACCAGGACGTGGTACGCCAGGGCGTGGCAATCGCGAAAGCTTTTCCCGGAATACCGGTGAAAATGGTGTGGAGCCGCGAGGAAGACCAGGCGCACGATTTCTACCGGCCGATTGCCCAGGCGCGCATGGCTGCGGGTGTTGATGACAAGGGCAACCTGACCGGCCTGCACATCCGCGTGTCCGGCCAGTCGATCAACGCCTTTGCCAACCCGGCGGCGATCAAGGACGGCAAGGACCGGCGCCAGCTGCAGGGCCTGTGGCCGCAGCCGCATGATGCCCAGTTCGGTTACACGCATGCCAACCTGCGCACCGAGTATGCGATGCGCAACACCCATCTGCCGGTGGGGCCGTGGCGCGGCGTCAATACCAACCAGAACGGCATATTCAGCGAGTGTTTCATGGATGAAGTGGCGAAACTGGCCGGCAGGGATCCGCTGGAGTTCCGCCGCGCGCTGATGAGTGAACGTCCGAAACACCTGGGCGTGCTCAACGCCGCCGCCGAGAAGGCGGGCTGGGGCAAGCCGCTGCCGAAAGGCGTGTTCCGCGGTATCGCCCAGTTCATGGGTTACGGCAGCTATTCCGCGGCAGTGGCCGAGGTCTCGGTCAGCGCCAAGGGCGAGGTCAAGGTTCACCGCTGCGTGTTTGCGCTCGACTGCGGCAATGTCGTCAATCCGGACCAGACGGCCGCGCAGATCGAGGGCTCGGTGGCCTACGGCATGACCACGCTGCAGAGCGAGATTTCGGTGGCCAACGGACGCATCGTGGAAACCAACTTCCACAATTTCCGCGTCATGAAAATCGCCGAAATGCCCAAGGTTGAAGTGATCCTGCCGGTGACCGGTGACTTCTGGGGTGGCGTGGGCGAGCCGACGATCTGCGTGGTGGTGCCGGCGATCCTCAATGCCATCCATGCCGCGACCGGCAAGCCGGTGCGCAGCCTGCCGTTGTCGAAGCAGGGGCTGACGCTGGTCTGAGCCGGGGCGCAATGCGCGTTCCGGCCTGGAGCCTGCTGTGTGCCGCGACGGCTGCCTGTGCCGTGGCGGCGCCGCAGGCTCTTGTTCCGTACCGGATCGACGGTGATGCGATCCCCGCGCCGCTGTCGGCGCAGCCGGGTGATCCGCTGCGGGGCCGCGACATCATCGCCGGGCGCGACGCCAACTGCCTGCTCTGCCATGCGGTGCCCGAAACCGGGCGGCGTTTCATGGGCAATATCGCGCCGCCGCTGTCCGGCATCGGTGCGCGGCTGTCGGCGGCCCAGCTGCGGCTGCGCATTGTTGACCAGTCGCGTTTGAACCCGGAGACCGTGATGCCGTCCTACTACAAGCTTGAGGGCCTGAACCGGGTGGCCGCGGCTTACCGCGGCAAACCGGTGCTCAGTGCCGCACAGATCGAAGACGTGGTCGCTTACCTGCAAACCCTGAAATAATCCGCTGATGCCTGACCGCCGCCGATTCCTGTTGACCAGCACCGCGCTAGCCGGCGGCCTGCTGTGTGCGCGTCTGGCGGCTGCCCAGCAGAATCCGCAGCGTGCAGCGCTGTTGCGTGAAGTGACCGGCGGTGCGCCGGTCAACGCCGGCCGGGTCACCGTCGATACGCCGCCGCTGGCCGACAACGGCCATTCGGTGGCAGTACGGGTGATGGTCGACAGCCCGATGACGGCGCAGGATCACGTCCGCCGCATCACGCTGCTCGCCGAGCGCAATCCGCGGCCGGTGGTCGCGAGTTTCACGCTGGGCCCGCACTCCGGCAAGGCGGAAATCGCCACCCGCATCCGGCTTGCCGACATCCAGGACGTGCTGGCGCTGGCGCAGTTGTCCGACGGCAGTTGGTGGATGGGCGGCGCGCATGTTGTCGTCACCGAACTGGCCTGCCTGGAGGGTTGAGATGCTGTCCCGCGTACAGGTGCCGGCCAACGCGCGACGCGGCGAGATTGTCCAGGTGCGCATCGCCATCCAGCATCCGATGGAGACTGGTTACCGGCCCGACAATTTTGGCCGGCGCATTCCGAAAAACGTGATCAATACACTGATCTGCCGCTACAACGGCAGCGAGGTGTTCAGGGCAGAGATGGGTTCGGGCATTGCCGCGAATCCGCTGCTGCAGTTTCCGGTGCGGGTGCAGGAGAGCGGGGAATTCGTGTTCGAGTGGCGCGATGATTCGGGCGAACGCGGCGAGTCGCGCGCGGTCATCACCGTGAGCGCGGACTGAAATCAGGCCGGCCGTGTGACGCGGCAGCCGGCCTGAAGTTGCCGGGGATCATTGCAGCCCGGCGCGATGCCGCTTACTTCTTGGCCTTGCAGCGCTCGTGATCCGGCGTTTTTTTGCAGTCGACGGGTTTTTCCGCGGACTGCTGTGGCGTCACGGCATGGGCCGTACCCACGGCGAACACCAGTGCGGCGGCGACGGGGGCGAGGAATTTGCGGACAGTGTTTTGCATGGACATGTAGTACTCCTGTGTAGTCAGAGAAAAACAGGCCGGACGACCTGTGCAGGGAACAATGCGGATTCCGTGCCATGTCATATTTATCAAAAAAATCAAATACTTATGATTTATCTGCAAGGGCGATGCTGTCGGCCGGGGGCGACGGAAGGAGAACACATATCGTCAAGCCTTTGAAATTCATGGGAGTTCCCGGGTCGTTGATCCGCAACACTGCGGCGCTGTGCCTGTTGTTGCTGCCGCTGCAGACCACCGTGTTTGCGCAAACGCCGGCGGCCCCGCCGCGTTCCGGCATCGAATTCGCCGGTGCCGACGTGCGCGCGCTGCAGGCCGACGATTTCGCCAATCCCGGCATGTTGTGGGTCGCGCGCGGCGAAAAACTCTGGAACACGCCGGCCGGGCGCGGTGTTCAGTCCTGTGCAAGTTGTCATGGCGATGCGGCTCCCAGCATGAAAGGTGTCGCCGCGCGTTACCCGCGTGTCGATGCGGCGACCTCGAAAGTGGTCAATCTCGAAGGACGCATCAACCGCTGCCGCACCGGGCGGCAGCAGGCCGGTCCGCTGCGTTACGAATCGGAAGAACTGCTGGCATTGACTGCCTACGTCGCGCACCAGTCGCGCGGCCAGCCCTTGCAGCCGGCGGCGAAGGAAGAGCAGGCTGCGCTGCAACGCGGCCGCGAAATCTTTCACCGGCGCCAGGGCCAGATGAACCTGGCCTGCATCCACTGCCATGTGCAGAACGCCGGCCGCAAACTGCTGGCCGACACCATCAGCGAAGGCCACGGCAATGCCTATCCGGTTTACCGGCTGGAATGGCAATCCGTCGGCTCGTTGCAGCGGCGGCTGCGCGCCTGTTATTTCGGCGTGCGCGCCGAACAGCCGGCCTTCGGTACTGACGAGCTGCTCGATCTCGAGCTGTATCTGGCGCGCCGTGGCGCAGGGCTGGCGATCGAGACACCGGGCGTCCGGCGCTAGTGTTTTGCGTCGTCATGACACGCTGAATTTACAGCCTTGACTCTCCACGGGGTGCGGCGCAACCTGATCCGCGCAGCACAACCAAACTGGGGGAGACAATAAATGAAACGCAGAGCGTTCTGCAGTACGGCAGCCCTGTTGCTGGTTGCCGCAAGCCTGAGCGGATGTGCGCACAGGGGATCGGACTGGGTCACGCTGATCGACGGTGAAAAGGGGCTCGACAACTTCAACCGCATCGGCGACGTCAACTGGCGGGCCGAGGGCGGTGCGATCGTCGGTGACAAGGGCAAGGGCGGGCACCTGGTGACGAAAAACTCGTACACCGATTTCGAGATCTACGCCGAGTTCTGGGCTGACACCACCACCAACAGCGGCATTTTTGTCCGCGCCTCGGATCCGAAAAAAATCGGCGCCGACAGCGCCTACGAAGTGAACATCTACGACCAGCGTCCCGGCCCGGAGTACGCCACCGGTGCCATCGTCGGTTTCGCGCGGACACCGGTCCCGAGTCCATACAAGGCCGGCGGCAGGTGGAACAATTTCGAGATCTACGTCAAGGGCACGGAAATCACCGTCAAGTTCAACGGCACGGTGACGGTCCACCTGCAGGACAGCAAGTTCGCCTCGGGGCCGTTTTCCTTGCAGTTCGGCAACGGGCCCAAGGATGCACCGGGCGGCGCGATCAAGTGGCGCAAGCTGCAGGTTCGCACGCTGTAGCGCCGCAACACCCGACAGTGCGCCGGACCGGGTCCTCCCGGTCCGGCGTTTTTTATTCCGCTTTCCGCTCAGAGCTCGATGCGCGTGCCCAGTTCGATCACGCGGTTCGCCGGCAGGTGGAAATACTCGACCACGCTGCTGGCGTTGCGTGCCATCGCCGCGAACAGACGCTCGCGCCACAGCGCCATGCCGTCCTCGCCGCCGGCCACCGGCACCAGCGTTTCGCGGCTGAGGAAAAACGAGGTCTCCATCATCTCGAACTCGAGCCCGTGCTGACGGCACAGCTCCAGCGCCTGCGGCACGTCGGTGCGGTTCTTGAAGCCGAAATGCAGGCGCACCCGCCAGCAGCCGTTGCCCAGCGACTCGACCGCGACCCGTTCTCCGAAGGGAATCCAGGGCACGTCAGCCACCGTCACTGTCAGCAGCACCACGCGTTCATGCAGCACCTTGTTGTGCGACAGGTTGTGCAGCAGGGCATGTGGAACTGCATTGCCGTCGGCGACCATGAACACCGCAGTGCCGGGCACGCGGTGCGGCGGGAACTGCAGCAGTGACTTGAAGAAATCCTCCACCGGAATCGCCGAGGCGCGCAGGCGGTCGGCAAGGATGCGGCGGCCGCGGCGCCAGGTCAGCATCAGCACCAGCATCATCGAACCCAGCGCCAGCGGGAACCAGCCGCCGCCGGCGACCTTGAGCAGGCTCGACGAGAAGAAGGCGAGATCGACGACGATGAAAAATCCGGTGGCGGCGATGCACAGCGCGAGGTTGTAACCCCAGTGGTAACGGATCACGAAAAAGGTGAGGAAGGTCGTCGCCAGCATGGTGCCGGTGACGGCGACGCCGTAGGCCGAGGCGAGTTCCGATGACGAGCCGAAGCCGAGCACCGCGGCGATCACCACCGCAAGCAGGATCCAGTTGACCGCCGGCATGTAGATCTGGCCGGCTTCCCTGGCCGAAGTCTGCAGCACGCTCATCCGCGGCAGGTAACCGAGCTGGATCGCCTGCCGCGTCAGCGAATAGGCGCCGGAGATCGTCGCCTGCGAGGCGATCACGGTGGCCGCGGTGGCGAGCACCACCATCGGGTACAGCGCCCAGTCCGGATAGAGCAGGTAGAAGGGATTGCTGACTGCCGACGGTTCGGTCAGCAGCAGCGCGCCCTGGCCGAGATAGTTCAGCGCCAGCGCCGGGAACACCAGGCCGAACCAGGCGCTGCGGATCGCCTGCTTGCCGAAATGGCCCATGTCCGCGTACAGCGCCTCGGCGCCGGTGAAGGCCAGCAGCACCGCGCCCAGCACGACGAAGGACGCGAAGCCGTGGCCGGTGACGAAATGGAAGGCGTGGGTCGGGTCCAGCGCCTGCAGGATTTCCGGCGCGCGCGAGATGCCCTGCAGGCCCGCCGCGCCGAGCGCGAGGAACCAGAGGATCACGATCGGGCCGAACAGCGCGCCGACACGCGCGGTGCCGAAACGCTGGAAGGAAAACAGGCCGATCAGCACGCCGCAGGCGATCGGCAGCACATAGGGTTTGAAGGCGGAGGTGCCGATTTCCAGGCCCTCGACCGCGGACAGCACCGAGATCGCGGGAGTCAGCACCGCGTCGCCGTAGAACAGCGCCGCGCCGGCCAGTCCGGCGAAGAGGATCGCCGCGTACTGCCGGGGATGGTTTTTGCAGGCCGAGGAGGCCAGCGCCAGCA
>LNFM01007664.1_pt1 | contig 16763 bp, 11 predicted proteins | sample 596031 | NCBI WGS metagenome assembly LNFM01 (sample SAMN04254537, study PRJNA301005) | activated carbon metagenome | isolation source: dual media filters at the Ann Arbor, Michigan drinking water treatment plant | place: USA: Ann Arbor
TACCGCCCCCTACTTTCCTGCCCCTTCGTATGATAACTCGTATCGATATACCGCGCCGGCTCGCCCACCTTCGAGCCGGCCTGCTTCCTGAGTGTGAGCACCGTGTCGATGCCCTTCAGGTTGAGCGCCCCTCTGCGGTTCATGCCGCCCGGTGACAACAGGCTGTCGTAGATGATCCCGGCCGTCGCCTCGTCGAGCCCCTTTACGCGAGCGCGTAATATATCGGTCGCTCCCTGGCGGTTCGTGACCAGCCACTCCGTTGCCGCCATCGTGGCGCGGACATAGCCCAACACCGTCGCCTCGTTCGCCTTCGCCCAGCTGCGCCGCACCGCGTACGTGCTGCCCTGATAGGCCCCGATCTCGACCGCCGCGTCTCCGAGAATCCGAAAGCCCGCAGCTTTCATCAGTTGGTCATCCGGCGACGAGATCGCAGCGATGACCGCCGTGCCCTCCTTGAGCGCCTTGACGCGCGCGCCCGTGCCGCCCACCTGCAGGATCTTATAATCCTTCCCCTGCACCATGTCAGTCTTGCGGCGGATGATCTCGTACATCATCGTCGCGTAACCGGATTTGGGGCTGTCGACCGCCAGCGCCTTTCCCTTGATGTCGGCATACGAGTTGATCTCCGGCCGCACGACCACGCTGTTGAAGCCGCTGTGTGCGCCCATGATCGCAACGATATCGAACCCCGGTAAATTGTCCCGTCCTTCGCCTTCGGTGTAGGCGACGATGTTGTCGAACGATGTGGTAGCGAATTGATATTTGCCGGCCATCATGTCCGCTATCTGCTCGCGTGAGCCCGGCGTGACATCGAGCGTGACCTTAAGCTTCTCCTTCTCGAAGTACCCCTTCTCCATCGCGATCCACGTGACGAGATTATTGGCCCCGCCGAAGCCGATCATCCGGACGTCGACCTGCGCCATAGCAGCCGAAGTCGCGACGACGAATGCGAAAAGCCCAAGTCCCAGCCTCACCCAGCCTCGTACGGTTGCGCTCATCGTTTCCCCCAAATTTGCAGTCACGCGGGGACGACGATCGCCGAGTTCCTGTCGGGCCCGCTTTCTCGAAAGCCAGTCTGTCAGAACTTCGTCATGTAGACGAGCGTCGCGTAAGGATTGCGCGGCTCGGCTATGTCCCCCGACACGCCACCGGATACCGACAATTCGCCGCCGAGCCAGTCGTAGCGCGCGAAACCACCCAGTCGACGACTATCGCTAGCCTCGTTGCCGAACTGCCCGCCCTCGATACCCAGCGACATCGTATTGACGACGCGATACCCAACGCGCAACCGGCTGTTGTAAGTCGCATGCGCGGTGGCGTAGGCGAGATCGAGCTGAGCCCATGCCGAAGGCGTGAGGTTGATCCAGCCTTCGAGTACACCTTTCGCCCCGGTCGCGGTAGCACTCACCGGATTTCTCTCGTCGACCTCAGAGAGAAAGTGACCGTCGAATGTCGCGCCCGCAAAAGCCTTGAGCGTGAGCGCCCCCAACCCCATCTGATATCCGGCGAGTAGATCCGCGAACGTCGCCGTGCCGTAGATCGTCTCGGTTCGCCCGTCGACCCAGCCCCGATAGCGATATTCTCCGTAACCACCGGATGCCCGCAGCCGCACACCGTCTTCGGCGAGTTTACCGAACGGCGACCAGTTCACTCCACTATAGGTAGACCATGAATGACGGATGGCGTCGGCACCTGACCACCATTCGAACGCACCAGCAACGAACGGAGCAGGCAGTCCGCCGTCTGCAGCGGACGTCCGCGAAGAGGTCGATATCCCGATCAAGAAAATGAGCGCAGAAACGCAACTCATCGTGACGCGATGATAAAATGCCGAACCTGAACTTGGCCGACCGGACACGACGCAACTCACGAACGCAACAAGAAACGCACTTCAGAAATTTTGCACGAGTACGGAATAATGATCCGCACGTCGCGGAGGTGTCTACGCAGCCCAGGTTGCGGCTGCAGACGCGTCGAGGTTGCAGCCCACGTATCTGCCGCGCCTTTCACCTCGATCTCGTATCTCATTTGACGGGGCGCACCACATGCAGGCATTTGAATCCTGGCTATATCCGGTGCCTGAAGGCCTTTACTGCAAACCCGGCCGCTTCTTCATCGATCCGAGCCGCCCCGTCGACCGCGCCATCGTCACTCACGGCCATTCCGACCACGCACGCCCCGGGCATGACCAAGTGATGGCAACGCCCGAAACACTCGCCGTGATGCGTCTCAGGATGGGAGCATCCGGAGCGGGTCGATCACCCTACCCCCTCCAACTGGGCGAGCCGCTCACCATCGGCGACGTGCGAGTCACCCTGCATCCCGCCGGTCACATCCTCGGTAGCGCCCAGGTGCTGATCGAGTACAAAGGCGCCCGCGCCGTCGTCACCGGTGACTACAAGCGCCGCCGCGATCCGACCGCCGCCCCATTCGAACTCGTCCGCTGCGATCTCCTCGTCACCGAAGCGACGTTCGCGCTTCCCGTGTTTCGCCACGAGCCCGACAACCGCGAGATCGGCCGACTTCTCGCTTCGCTCGCGGCGTTTCCAGAACGCGCGCATCTTCTCGGCGCCTATAGTCTCGGCAAGGCGCAACGCCTGATCGTGTTGCTGCGCGAGGCGGGCTGGGACCGCACGATCTATCTCCACGGCGCAATGGTCGGCATCTGCGAACTCTACCGCGACCTCGGCATCGAGTTGGGCCCGCTCGAACCCGTCGCCGAAACGACACGCGAAAGCCTCGCTGGCGAAATCGTGCTTGCCCCGCCCTCGGCGCTGGCCGACCGTTGGTCGCGCCGCATCCCTGATCCGGTGACGGCATTCGCCTCGGGCTGGATGCGCGTGAAAGCGCGCGCCCGCCAGCGCGGCGTCGAGTTGCCGCTCGTGATCTCCGATCATGTCGACTGGCCCGAGCTGATCTCGACGATCGAGGACACCGGCGCGGAGGAAATCTGGGTCACGCACGGCCGCGAGGAAGCCCTGGTCCGCGCCGCCACACTGATGGGCCGCCGCGCCCGCGCTCTCGCCCTGCTCGGCCGGGAGGACGAAACCGAATGATACGGCCACCGAACGAGCTCAACGCGCAGGAACGGGCCTTTTCGCCCGCAGCTGAAGGCCAGCTATTGTTGCGCCTTACCGCAGCTCAGGCCCTCGGCGCTCACGACCCGCAGGACTGCGGCCTTACGCTCGATCGATACGACACCATGGAAGTCTTGCGAGACGCCATTGAAGTTCGCCTGCATCCTGGCCTTGTTCGGACCGCTCTGAACGATCGCCTTCACGATCGCACCTGCGAGCCGGTATTCGTCCTCGGTCCTCAGCGCCCCGTCGAAGCCGTCGAGCATGCATTTGCAGATCTGACCGGAATTGCGCTCGCGAACCGCGCTGCGACAGCTGGCCATGAAATTTTGCGCGAAGCCGGGCAGTGCGCTGTCCTGCGCCGCCCTGGGCGCCATCCTCTGAATCGTGACCGAGCCCGCTGCCCCGATGACGAGCAGCATCGCACCAACCGCACCGCCCACAATCCACTTCGTACTCATGACTGTTCCTCGCGAAGCCACGAGATCAGCGTACTGCATAATCATTTAGAAACCCTGATGACCCGCCTTGATTTCCCGTTGACCCGCGCCTCGTTTCGAAACACCCCTTCCACCGTCTCGCGCCACGCGAGGCCTTGCTCATGATCCCCTTCGCCGAACTCCTCGACCGCCTCGCGTACACGCCGGCACGCAACGCCAAGCTGAAGCTGCTCGCTGTCTACTTCGCAGAGACCCCCGATCCGGATCGCGGTTGGGCGCTGGCCGCTTTGACCGACGGGCTGCCGTTCTCGTTTTCCGTGCGCCGCACGCTAGCCGAGCTCATCGAGCCGCGCATCGATCCCGAACTCTACCGCCTCTCCCGCGATTACGTCGGCGACACCGCCGAGACGGTCGCCCTGCTCTGGCCAGGGCCCGCCCCGACCTCGCAAGCACCGACGCCACCGCGCCTCGGCGACATCGTCGCCGAACTCGGCCTCGTCGACCGCAACAATCTCGGCACGCGCTTGGCGTCCTGGCTGGATGCCCTCGATTCCAACGGACGATGGGCACTGCTCAAGCTACTGACCGGCGCCCCGCGCGTTGGAGTATCTGCCCGCATTGCCAAGACCGCGCTCGCCGAATGGTCGAACCGCCAGGGAAGCGGCGCGAGTATCGACGACATCGAAGAAGTGTGGCACGGGCTGTCGCCGCCTTATCTCCCGCTCTTCGACTGGCTGTCGGGAAAATCACCCCGCCCAGACATTTCGGGCGCGCCGGTGTTCCGGCCCCTCATGCTGTCCCATCCACTGGAGGAGACCGACCTGGCCGCTCTCGACGTCGGCCAGTTCGCCGTCGAGTGGAAATGGGACGGCATCCGCGTACAGGTCGCATGCGGCCGCGGCGCGACACGGCTCTATTCGCGCACCGGCGAGGACATCGGACAGGCATTCCCCGACATTGTCGAAGGCTGGAACGCGCAAGGTATCTTCGACGGAGAATTGCTCGTCGTGCGCCAGGGCGAGGTCGCACCGTTCTCGGATCTCCAGAAGCGGCTCAACCGCAAGGCCGTCACCGCGCGCATGCTGGTCGACCTGCCCGCCCACATCCGCCTGTACGACGCCCTCCTGATCGCCGAGGAGGATCTGCGCCAGCTACCATTCGACGAACGCCGGGCACGACTGGAGAGCTGGCACGCGGCATCATGCCCGCCGCGTACGGACCTATCGCCATTGCTCTCCTTCACCAGCAAGGATGATCTCTCGGCAACATGGAACGCAACACGCGGGAACGCCATCGAAGGCTTGATGCTGAAGCGTCGAGAAAGCCCTTATCTCGCCGGCCGCCCGCGCGGCCATTGGTTCAAGTGGAAGCGCGCCGCACTCACCGCCGATTGCGTGCTGATGTACGCCCAGCGCGGCTCCGGGAAACGCTCGTCGTACCATTCGGATTTCACCTTCGGCGCGTGGGTTACGCGCCCGGGAGGTGATGAATTGGTCCCCGTCGGCAAAGCCTATTTCGGGTTCACCGATTCAGAATTGCTCGAACTCGACCGCTGGGTTCGCAACAACACGCTAGAGCGGTTCGGCCCCGTCCGCCGGGTAGCACCGGGCCTCGTGCTCGAAGTGGCGTTCGACGCCATCCAGCGTTCCCCCCGCCACAAGTCCGGCATCGCCATGAGGTTCCCTCGTGTCCACCGCATCCGCTGGGACAAGCCCCCCGCCGACGCCGACCGGCTAGAAACACTTGAACGGCTGATTGAGAGCTGAGCCCTTCCTCACCAGCCACCGCCCCTAGCCCTCTCCTTGATGGGGACGGTTGGGGGCGGGGTGATACAAATGTCGCGGCCAGGTTGAAGCCTAGTCGGCCGCTTTCTCCGCGCTCACCTTCTCTGAACTGACCTTTTCCGGCCTCACCGCGACCGTTGCATGTGGATTGACCGGCATCGGCTGGGTTGGTGAACCCGACCAGACCGTGCTGGTCGGTAGCGTCTCGCCCTTCATCAGCAGTGACAACGGCCCGACCTGCACCCAATCCTCGATCTTGGTGTCGTAAAGGATCGTCGTGCCCGAGCCGACTGTCACACCCTTGCCGATGTCAATACGGCCGACCTTCATCACGCGATCCTCATAGAGATGCGTCTGGATCTCGGCCTGCATGTTGATCGCCGAGAAGTCGCCGATCTTGATGCAGTCGAATTCTGTGATGTCCGTCGAGTTGATGTAAACGCCCTTGCCGACCTTCATACCATAGGGTCGCAGTAGCCATGGCAGGAACGGCGTTCCCCGGAGGTATTCGAGCAGAACCTTACTCGACAGGCCGCCGTAGAACACGGCCACCGCCTCCGTCCGCATCGCCCACCAGGACCACATCGGTTTCATGATCGGCTTGTAAACGCCCATCAGCAACCACTTGAAGCCCATCGAGAAGAAATACATGATGAAGGAATTGATGATGCCCGCCGCCATGAAGATACCCAGCGCCGTGCCGTATTCGCCCTTGTCGATCGGGATCGCGATCATATCCGCGGTGATATAGGCGATGGTGATGAGCACTGCCGTCGGGAATGACGTGTGCATAGCCTCGAACAGGAGGCGCCCATAAAGCATGTGCATGGGCGGCTCGTAGGTCCAATTGCCTGACAGCACGACTTTCTGCCTGTTCGGCAGCTTGATCGCAGGACTGCCGAACCACGTCTCGCCAGCTTTGACGTGAAGGCCGTCCGGCATGCGTGATTTGACCCCGATCAGCGCATCGTCTTCGATCACGCTCCCCTGCGCGACGACGCAATTGTTCCCGAAAAACACCCTGTCGCCCGTTTTCACCCGCTTCAGGATCATCCACCCACGGTGGATGTCTTCATCACCGAAGATCGTCTGGTCGCCGATGAAGTTGTTCTCCCCCATTTCGATCAGGTCGTATCGCCCGGCGAAGTTGGACGAGATCTCGGTCCCCCGCCCGAGCTTGCAGCCCATCAGCCGGTACCAGTTGCGCATGAACAGGGTGGCGTAGAGCGAATTGAGTGTCTCCAGCATAGACTCGATCATTACGCCGAGCATCCACTTGCGGAAGTAGAAGCCCGAGAAGATCGAATAGCTGCCCGGCTGCACACGGTCCGGCAACAGGACCCAGCGCATCACGATGGCTACGCCCATCGACACGAACACCAATGCAAGGGCCGCGGGCCAAGCATAGAGCGGCACCATTTGCCACGGGATCACATAGTCGACGTCGCCGCTCGTCCAGTTGTCGATGTTGTACAGCACGTAGAAGGCGGGAAAGATCGGCAGAAGTCCGATCATCATGATCAGGTTGTAGGCGAAGAAATAGCCCACCGTCTGCCAGAACCGGGCCTTGGGGCTGAGTTCGGGATGCTCCGGCAACGACGCCTTGTCGACCATACCTATCTTCTTGGCCGGCGTGCCGTCCCACCGCTCGAAGTCGCCGACGACCGCACCCGGAGCGATCGCCGTGAGATCACCGAGTGCGACGCCCTCGCCAAGCTTCACATTGTGCCCGATCACGCAACCGTTGCCGACGTGAGCGTCAGCGCCGATCTCGATCCGACCGACATACACGAGATTGCCGACGACCTCGACGTTCGCGAGCTTGACCTTCGAGCCCATGCTGCACCGCGCCCCGAATGAAATCAGGTCGATGGCGCCCTCTTCGAACTCGTTGATAATCGCGTCCTGCCCGACTTTCGCGCCGAGAGCCCGCAGGTAGATCCGCATCAGCGGCGTACCCTGTAGGAACTTGTGCTGCGTCAGATGGACGATCCGCGAAAGCAGCCATAGCCGGTAATAGTACCATCCCCACATCGGGTAGACGCCGGGCTTCGTGCGGCCGATCACCAGCCACTTCATGACCACGACGACCAACTTGGCGCCCAGGTTCAGCGCCACGTATATCGAGCACAGCGTCGCCACCTCGACGATCAGAGGTGTCTCGTCCCGCACGAGATAGATCGAAGACAACAGCAGGCCCATCCACTGCGCTGTGACGATCGCGATGATGAACGGTATTGCGATCAACTGGCCCAGGCCGCACAGGAACCGGCGCAGCAGTGGCGGCGGATCGAACGAGATGTCGACCTTGCCCGCTTGCGCGCGGCCGTCGAGCGCCTCGCCGATCTTGCGCAGCGTCCTGAGCGAATACATGTCCTGCAGCGCGATCGAAGCGAGCGCCGGATTCTTCCGCAGTTCAGAAACGAACCGGGCGGCGATCAGCGAATGGCCGCCGAGGTCGGTGAAGAAATCGGAATCGAAATTGACGACCGGGAGGCCCAGCACGGACTTGGCAGCAGCCAGCAGCTTGGCTTCCGTAGGCGTTCGCGGCTCTTCCTGCTCGCCTTGCTCGACGGCCATCGAGATCGGCATAACCGCGAGCGCCTTGCGGTCGACTTTGCCGGACGCCAGCCGCGGCAGCGTTTCGTGGACCTGCCAGACCGGGGGAACCATGTACGGAGGCACCTTTCCGGCGAGCGCCTTCTTGGCCCCTTCCACATCGAACTTCTCTTCGCCTGCCACGACATGCGCGACGAGCGTATCGCCCGCCGTCGGATGCTGGTGCACGGCCACCGCGGCAGTTCTGACGCCTGGCTCGTCGGCGATCAGGCTTTCGATTTCGCCGAGTTCTATCCGGTAGCCACGGATCTTGACCTGATCGTCGATGCGACCATGGAATGCGAACCGTCCCTGCGGATCGAGGCTGACCGCGTCACCCGTGCGATACAGGATCGGATCGCGCTTGGAAGCCGGGTCGAAAGGATTGGCGACGAACTTCTTCGCAGTCATATCGGGCAGATTGATATAGCCCTTTGCGACACCGGGCCCCCCGACGACCAGCTCACCCGTCTGTCCGGGCGCCAATAGCTGCATGTTCTCGTCGACGACGTAGGCCGTGTAGTTCGCGATCGGCTTACCGATCGTCACGGGATCACCGGGTTTCAACTCGGTGTAGGTCGCAACGACGGTGGTCTCCGTCGGACCGTAGGTGTTGAACAAGAACCGGCCCGGCTTGGCAAACCGCTCGACCAGCGCCGGCGGACACGCCTCACCGCCGAGCACGATGACGCGCAGCGACGCCACATCGCGCTCGAACATCGACAGCAGCGTCGGCACGGTATCGATGACCGTGATCCCCTCCGCCTCGATGATCTCCGGCAACCTGTCGGTCTGCTTCACCGTGTCCATGGTCGCGACTTTCAAAGTCGCGCCGACCAAGTAGGGAACGAAGATCTCCTCGAGAGACAGATCGAATGCCACCGACGCCTGCTGCAGCACGACGTCGGTTTCGCGGAAGCCCAGCGCTTCGTTGCCAGCCCTGAGATAGTGGCAAATGTTGCGATGGGTGATGACGATCCCTTTGGGCTTGCCGGTCGAGCCCGAGGTATAGATCGCATAGGCAGGGTCGTCCGGCCCGGCCGAAGCAGGCGCCGGACCGTCACGACCATCGGCCAACAGGGTTTCGAGCACCTCGACGGGCGAGCTGAGCTTCGCCGTCTCCACCGCCATCGCTTCGTGCGACAAGAGAAGACGCGCGCCACAATCGGCGAGACACGATGCGACGCGGTCGGCAGGTGCTTCCGCATCGAACGGAATGTAGGCAGCGCCCGCCTTCAATATCCCGAGAAGTGCGACATGCAGATCGAGCGAGCGCTTCAACCACAACCCGACGAAATCGCCCCGCCGCACACCGCGCAACACCAATTGCGCCGCCACCTTGTCGGAGAGCCGGTCGAGCTCAACGTAGCTCAGCTGTTCGGACGTCCCGATCAGCGAGAGTGCGAGCTTTCCCGGATTTTGAGCTGCCGAGGCCTTGAAGATATCGCCCAGCGTCTCTTCTCGAAGAAGATTGGGTAGTTCCAGACCGATCACGACCGAACGGCCCGGCGCGAGTTGCACCGCATCAATTCCAGTATCCATCCAGTTCAGGCCCCGTCCCTCGGAACCCCTCCCAGCGGCTTGGTGTGAATTGTCGTATCGAGCACCGCTACAGCTTCGCAGCCGCCAGCCGCACACCCCCCAGCCGGGGCGGCATTAGGGCTCCCACTTATGAACGGTGTCGACGACACCGCCCACTCCCTCTCGAACATCGCCGCGAAAGACGAAGACCTTCGAGACATCTACCGAGACATCTACAGTGGCCAATATGAACACCACCCCATCAGGTCGAGCATCGGCCTCGCCCCGTACTATCGACCATAGCCGGAACGATACCGCACCGTTACACGATTACCCGGCATCGAGAACAGCCTTGTTGTAGCGGCGCACCATGACGCAGCTGCCCGAACTGATCCGAGAAGCCCGACATACGAGGCTGCATAGCGTATATCAGCACACGAGCCCTTGCGCTCGCCTCGATATCGATTTTGTACGGGATCTCCCACATGCTGAAGCTATACAAGGCCGGCAACTCGATCTGCGCTCAGAAGGTATTGATCACACTGGCTGAAAAGAGACTGGATTTCACGACCCACGATATCGACCTGTTCAATAACGAACAGTACGGCCCAGAATACCTCGCCATCAATCCCAAGGGCGTGGTTCCCGCTCTCGTCCATGGCGGCAAGGTGATCACGGAGTCGACTCTCATCTGCGAGTATCTCGACGACTGCTATCCCGAACCTCGGTTGATTCCGGCTGCCCCCTATGAACGCACCCTTATGCGCAAATGGAGCAAAGCCGTAGATGAAGGGTTGTTCGCAGCGACCCGGGAGCTGAGTTTCTCGGCAATGTTCCGCGAGCGCTTGCGCGGCATGACCGAGCCTCAGCGTGAAAAACGCTTCACCAACGTCGGCGACCCTGACAAGCGCGCCCGTTTCATTTCGACCTACGAAGACGGCGTCGAATCCCCCTATGTATTCCAGGCGATAGCGAATTATGAATTCGCTTTCCGAGACATGGAAAAAGCTCTTTCCACCAACGCGAGCGGATGGCTGGTGTCGGATGCGCTGTCCCTTGCAGACATCAATATGATGCCTTTCGTTGCCCGGCTCCACTACCTGCAACTTCTGGACGTCTGGACAAGCCAACGCCCGCACTGCCGTGCCTGGTGGACGAGAGTACGACAACTTCCCTCGTTCCAATCCGCAGTAAGCGACCCCCTCACCGATCGGGAGCTGGATGCGATGTCGACATCGGGAGCCCGCATCGCAGAGCGCGTCGGACAGCGCCGGGTCGAATACCTGAACCTCCAGGCGTCAGCGCCCAAGGCACTACTCTGAATGGACCGACCTCGAACTCGCGAAATCCAACGAACAAACGGAGCGTGGCGCGAAGGACGCATCTACTAAAAATTCGATCAGACCAGTCCACAGAAAATTCCCCACAGATGTAAATAGTATCTCCATAGCCCCACAGAATTGGGGCAACTATCTGCTTGCGTGGGTAGTTTGCTACGAGTCGGAAGTGTTCAGATGCGACCTTGCAGGCTGCTACTCCTTCTTGCAGATGCTTGCCCTCTAGCCGGCCCCGTGCGCAAGCTGACTTCGCATAGGCGGGCGGAACGTTTTGTGTCGCGGTTTCGAGAACCGTTTACTGGCCGGGAAACACCATGCGCATCGGGCTGGGAATCTTGACGTTGGCGGCCGGGGTAGCTGCCTGCACCGTGTGGTTTGCTCCATCGACACTCGAGTCGGGTTTGGCGGTGGTCTCGGATGTCGGCGCTGGTGGGGTTGCGAGCCTCTCGAGTACAGGTGCAAATTCAGGGTCGCGTGGCCTCGACATCCCGCCCGCAGATACCGCTTCGAGCACACGCTTCTTCGGCACCGCACTGCCGGTCACGTCGCCGACTTCGGCGCGTCAACCCTCGGTGGAGTCGTCTCAAGTATCTGCTTCCTCGACCGTCACGGCAAATCCCTGGACGACGGATGTCGTGATCTATTCGAGCGCACGTGAGCAGGGCCTTGTTCCTGGCATGTCCGCTCCCGCCCGCGTCCTGTCCACGAGCAGCGCCACTTCCCCGAAGCCGATGGCGCGCCAAGACATCGCTCGCGCTCTGCAAGCCGAATTGAAGCGCGTCGGATGCTATTTGGGCGAAGTCGACGGGGAATGGGGCTCAGCTTCCAGGCGCGCGCTCCGCGCGTTCATCGAACAGGTCAATTCAGGGATCTCCGGCGACGAACCCGATCAGATCCAACTGACACTGATCCGCGGCTATTCCGGAAATGCTTGCCGTTCAGCTCCGGACGCCACCGGCACCATGACCGCGAACCGAACCTCTCCACCTGCCTTGGGCCCCGCGATGGCTCCCTCCCGCTCGCCGTTTGCGTCGTCGACACCGACGTTCGTCGCCGCACCTGTGCCTGCACCCAGCCCGATATCGCAAGTACCGGTGGTCACTGGCACGCTGGACACGCCGGCAGCTGGAACGATGCGCGCCGCCAGCTTCGACGGTCGCATGGCCGTCGGCGCGCCGCTACCGGCAGATCCCGCCGCTGGTGACGCGGCACCGGTGTCTGCTGCCCCGACGCCGCCCCCACGGGTCCAGCGTCAGCGGCCGGCAGCCCAGCAATCTCAGCGTAGAGAGCGTGCCTGGACAGGGACATTCTTCAACCAGTAGCCGCCTCGCCCCCTATCGCGCCTCCGGCTCCTCTTCGAGCGGCCATTTCAGTCCATTACGCTCCTCCCAATCGAGGATACCCCGCAAGCTTCGCCCCGCCGCCTCCCCCAGCAGCCATACGATCAGGGCTGGCAACAGCGGCAATGCGAGATCGCGCATCGAATAGGCCGTCGCGTCGAGCGCGACCAATGCCACGATGGCCATCAGCGTTCCCACGATGTGCAGCCCCGGCCCTCGGAACCAGCCGATCAGCCCTGCCACGCATGCGAGCGCGAACAGCGCGAGTCGCGTCGTGCGTGAATCGATCCCCGTGATCGCGCGTCGGTCGAGCATTTGTGCCATAGCCTGCGCCTGGATCTGAATGGGCGCCAGCGACTCGCCCGACCAGAGCGTCAGCGGCGTCCTGTGCCGCTCGATCTCCGCCATTCCCGTCGTGATCAGCACGAGCCTGCCCGCAAAAGCGCGCGTCGGGATTGGCTTGGTGCTGTCGATCAGGTCCTCCCCAAACAGTAACCGGAACGGCTGCTGACCGCCGACGTTGAAGAACCGTGAAATCCAGCCGGCGTCGTCGACCTTCTGCAGCCAGGCGATATCGCTGAAATCGCGGCGCAGTTCTGGCCTTAGAGCCCGTGCCATGAGCAGAGCGAAACTGTCCGGCACGCGACCGATCGCTTGAACACCGGAATCGAATGCCACAGCCCGCCCCATTCCTTCGTCGTAGAGCGTCGTGACATGTCCGAGCGGCCGCCCGGTTCCCGAGACGAAGCGCTCGAGCCAAGCCCGCCTTTCCGGGTTGCTCTCCGCACTGCTCGTCCGCGAAGCGATCACCACGCGGGCCTTGGCCTCGCGCAGCGCCCGTTGGAGCGACTGGTCCTTGGTCGCATCGCCCGCCCCGAGCAAAGGCACGTCGAATCCGATCGCGCGCGGCGCACTGTCGTCGATGGCGTCGATCAATCGCGCCAATTGCCCGCGATCCATGTCGATCGAATCCCGGCCGAACGTCGCGCGCGTAGCGCTCACATTGGCGCCGACACTGACGATCACGATATCGGGATGATCTCCCGTTATGCGATCCGAGAACAGAGCCGTCCGGATGTCGGTGAAGCCCTGCTCGATCCGCTGGAGGAAACCCGTACTATGTCCACTCAGCACGACCGCGAACGTGCATCCGAGAGTAACGAGAGCTATGAACAGGGCCCGCCGAGGAAAAGCCGATCGCGCGGCAGCCCGGGTTTCGATAGACGCCATATCTGACCTGCACTCTTCCCGGACCCATGTTTGGTCCCACCGAACGCACGTTAACGTCGCACCGCAGCCGCCTCAATGCATGATGGCGGTATTGCTGAACCGAGTTGCAGGTACCTGAAAATTATCAGCCCCTCAGGTCCTAGCCCCATGACGCTCGGATCGCCATCACTCGAGGCTATCCAGGCCAGAAAGCCGCCGACCTGCCGGACATCCGATAGGCAGCGAGCCCCACCCATTCCTTGAATGCGATATCGAGAACCTGGAGGCCATGATGGACGCTCGTGTGCGGCTTGAGCGCATCTACGAGGCCTGCCGTCCGGTAGTCGACGGGCCACGCCGTCACGTCGAAGCCGGCAGCCCTGAACGTCCCCATGGCCCTTGGCATATGGAACGCCGAGGTGACGAGCACGAACCTTTGGCCGGGCTGAGGTTTCACGATAGCCCTCAGCTTGTCCGCGTTCTCCCATGTGGTACGGGATAGATCTTCCAGGACGATACGCTCCCCCGGGACGCCGAACGCGACAAACATGTCGCCGATCGACGCGGCCGCCTCGCTCTTCTCTGATCCGAGCAGCCTGGCTTCCCCGCCGGTATAGATGAGGGTCGATTTGGGGCGTTCCAGCGCGACGCGAACGCCTTCTGTCAGCCGCTCCCCCGCCTCGTTGAGCGAAAGCTGGCCCCGCGCCTGGGTCATCGTCCCCATCTCGAAACCGCCCAGGATGATCACGCCCTGGACATCCGACGGCAACGGCCCCCGGACGAACCTCTCCTCCAGTGGCAGCAACAGGATGTTACCGAGTGGACCGAAACCACACGCGAGCAGCAAAAAAATCCCGGTCGCCAGAGCGCGTCTGCTCCAAAGGGCGCTCCGGCCCGTGATCGCGCCGGCAGCCCCCACGACCAGCAGCATCGCGATGACGCTCGACGGCCATATCAGCGCCGATATGATCTTGGAGGCGTAGAAGAACATCCCCGATCAACTCGCGAATCGCTCGACCGCGACCGCCGTCGCCTCGCCGCCGCCGATACACAGCGACGCTATTCCGCGCCGGCCGCCACGCTTTTCCAGTGCCGCCAGCAGCGATACGATGATCCGCGCACCCGACGCCCCGATCGGATGACCCAGTGCGCAAGCGCCGCCGTGAACGTTGACCTTGTCGTGCGGCAGGCCGAGTTCCCGCATCGCCACCATCGTCACGACGGCAAAGGCCTCGTTGATCTCGAAGAGATCGACATCGCCGGTCTTCCAGCCCGTCACCGTCAGGAGCTTGCCTATCGCCCCCACCGGCGCTGTCGTGAACCACGCCGGCGCCTGCGCATGACTGGCGACGCCTGCGATGCTGGCGAGCGGCTCGAGCTTACGACGCGCCGCCTCGCTTCGGCGCATGAGAACCAATGCCGCCGCACCATCCGAGATCGACGACGAATTCGCCGCCGTGACGGTCCCCCCGTCGCGAAACGCAGGCTTCAGTGTCGGAATACGTGCAATGTCCGCCGCAAACGGCTGCTCGTCCCGTGCGACCTCGACGGAGCCTTTCCGCCCCTTCACCGTAACCGGCACGATTTCCGAGGCGAAACTGCCGTCCTCGTTGGCGGTCTTCGCCCGCTTCAAGCTCTCGATCGCGAAGGCATCCTGCGCCTCTCGCGTGAACTGGAAATGCCGCGCGGTATCTTCCGCGAACGTGCCCATGAGCCGCCCTTTTTCGTAGGCGTCCTCCAGACCATCGAGGAACATGTGATCCTTGACCTCTGCATGTCCGAGCCGTGCGCCGCCACGCATCTTGGGAAGCAAGTAAGGTGCGTTCGTCATGCTCTCCATGCCGCCGGCAACGACGACGTCACGCGGCCGCGCATGCAGCGCTTCGAACGCCATCATGACGGTCTTCATACCGGAGCCGCACATCTTGTTGACCGTCGTGCACGGCACATGATCTGGCAGCCTCGCACCGAGCGAAGCTTGCCGCGCCGGCGCCTGCCCCTGACCAGCCGGCAGCACGCAGCCCATCAGCACTTCCGAAACCTCGTCGCCCGGGACGAAGGCTCGCAAAACCGCAGCCTCGATCGCAGCAGCGCCGAGTTCTGCCGCCGTCAGGCTGCCGAACACACCCTGGAAGCCACCCATCGCCGTGCGCGCAAGGGACACGATGACGATCGGATCTGCTTTGACCTCGGACACGCAAGCCCCCGGTATCGAAGAGGTTCAGACGGTATTCCCCCTTCCCCTCTCCGAATCGGGGGAAGCCACTTAGAAGCCACTTAAAAGAACTCGAACTGCAATTTCCTCACCGACGCAGCCCCCTCCGGCGCTACTCCCCACCTCATCGGCGAGAGGTGAGGAGAACCTCGAATGTCGGCTTTGACTGCCCAGCGCTCGTGCCGCGGATCAGACCTTGGCCTTGATGTTCGACCGCTTCACGACATCGAGGTTGGCACCCTCTATCCGTAGCAGCCGCGACGGCATCAGGCGGCGCGGCGAATGGATGAACCCGACATCGTAGAAATGAGCATCACCCGGTTTCAATTCGTAGACGCGCTCCGGCACCACCAGCGTCGGCTTGTCGCCTTCCCCCTTCTCGGCGACCTTCCAATCGGTCAGTTCAGTTATGCCGGAGGCCTGACCGTAGATCGCCCAGCTCGAACCGTGATCGTGCGGATTTCCGACCGCATTGGGCTTGTAGACATGGCCACAGATGCAAAAGCCGAGCTTTGGATCTTCGTACAGGATTTCGCGCGGATTGCCGCCATCTGGGCGGTCCTTGAGGTTCTCCGCGACGAATGCCTCGTCCTTCAGCGCCCGCGAAACGATCGTGCAGACTTTTTTCCGCCCTGCGGTTCCAGGCTCCGTCTCTAGTGCCGAACGAATATCAACAGCCAATTCAGCGAGTGTATAAGACATGAGTTGTCCTCGATTTCCGATCGTTTCCGCCATCCGGCCGGGTTCGCCGTTTGGTCGAGACTATAACTCGGAATTCGAGAGAAACAAAAGACGCGGTGAAGCCGATCAGGCAGCGATCGTGCTGGCCGCAGGCGTCGCCACCGGCACCGGACGCGGCGCACCGAACAGCGCGCCTTGTCCGTAGACCACGCCCCAGCCGAGCAGCCTGTCTCGTGTCTCGGCATCGACGATATCGGCCACGATAACCGCCAATCCCAGACCTTCGAAGTGCTCGCAGATTTCGCTCGCCGAAACCGTCTCGCCGTCGCAGAACAAACCTGCCTGGAAAACCGCTGCATCAAGCTTGACGAACTCGAAGCCCAGCGACTGCAGCGCCTCGAAATCCATGTCGAGATCAGCGATACCCTGGAGCGAGAACCGGAAGCCCAGCCGCGCGAGATCTTCGAGCGCTGCAAGCTGCGCGGGCCCTAGACCTCTCATTTCGTCCTGCGCAAACGCCAGCACCATGCGATTGGCAACACCCTGCGCGTGCCGCCCCGC
>LNFM01007665.1_pt1 | contig 16763 bp, 17 predicted proteins | sample 596031 | NCBI WGS metagenome assembly LNFM01 (sample SAMN04254537, study PRJNA301005) | activated carbon metagenome | isolation source: dual media filters at the Ann Arbor, Michigan drinking water treatment plant | place: USA: Ann Arbor
GCGGGCGTATTCCTGCTCGACCCGCTTGCGGTGGAAGAGGTGGTATTGCGGCTGCTCCATCACCGGCTTGTGCAGGTGGTGCCGATCGGCGATGTCCCAGGCGGCGCGGATCTCGGCGGCGCTCCACTCGCTGGTGCCCCAGTACAGCGCCTTGCCACGGGTGATCATGTCGCTCATCGCCCAGACGGTTTCCTCCAGCGGGGTGTGCGGGTCGGGCCGGTGGCAGTAGACGAGGTCGATGAAGTCCAGGCCCATGCGCTGCAGCGAGCCGTCGATCGCCTGCATCAGGTACTTGCGGTTCAGCGTGTCCATGCGGTTGACGGTATTGCCCTCGCGGCTCAGCCCCCAGAAGAACTTGGTCGAGACGATGTAGCTGAGCCGCGGCCACTTGAGCGCCTTCAGGGCCTCGCCCATCACCACCTCGCTGCGCCCGGCGGCATAGACCTCGGCGTTGTCGAAGAAATTGACGCCGGCGTCGAAGGCCGCCGCCATCAGCTCGCGCGCGGCGCCGGTGTCGACCTGGTTGTGGTAAGTCACCCAGGATCCGAGCGAAAGTTCGCTCACCTTCAGGCCGCTGCGGCCGAGTCGACGGTAGTTCATGCAGGATGCTCCCAGTGGGTCGGGGCGGTTCGCCAGGCACCTGCCCGGTCTGCCCCCTCGCCCGAGGGTAGTGCATGCCCGCAAGCTTTGCGCGAACGCGCCGATATAGTCCCGAAATGCCGCCCTTGCCTTCGCCCCACCTGCCTTGCCCTGACCGCCGCCAGGCCCTGGCACGCATCCTCCAGGCGGCCGGCGGCGGCGTGGCCGTGCTGCACACCGCCGACGAGATGCTGCGCAATGCGGACAACGAGCACCCCTACCGCCCCGACAGCGACTTCCACCACCTGACCGGCTTCGGCGAGCCGGGCGCCTGCCTCGTGCTCGACAGCAGCGGCCGCAGCACGCTGTTCCTGCGCGACCGTGATCCCGCCCGCGAAACCTGGACCGGCCGCCGCCTCGGCGTCGAGGCAGCCGTGTCGGTGCTCGGGGTCGACCGGGCGCTGCCGATCGAGGCCCTGCCTGCCGAACTGGGCGCGCTGCTCGACGGCCAGCCCGCCGTCTGGTGGCCCTTCGGCGGCCACGCGGGTCTCGAGGCGAGTGTCCAGGCCGCCCTCGCCCGCTTGCGCAACCGCGCCCGCCAGGGTGCCGAGGCGCCCTCGCAGCTGCGCGACCTCGGCCCGCTGCTGGCCGAGATGCGCCTGCACAAGGATGCGCACGAGCTGATGCTGATGCGCCGGGCCGCCACCATCTCGGCCGATGCCCACCTGCGGGCCATGCGCTACTGCGCGGGCCGGCTGCGCGCCGGGGCCGAGGGCGTGCACGAGTACGAGATCGAGGCCGAACTGCTGCATGAATTCCGCCGCCAGGGCGCGAGCGGGCCCGCCTACCCGCCGATCGTGGCCGCTGGCGGCAACGCCTGTGTGCTGCACCACGTGGCCGGCGAAGCCAGCGCGGGTGATGCCCTGCTGCGCCCGGGCGAGCTCTGCCTGATCGATGCGGGCTGCGAGTTCGGCGGCTATGCGAGCGACATCACCCGCAGCTTTCCGGCCGACGGCCGCTTCAGCGGGCCCCAGCGCACGCTCTACGAGCTGGTGCTGGCCGCCCAATCCGCCGCCGTCGCCGCCACGCACCCGGGAGCCCGGCACCGGGATGCCCACGGCGCGGCGGTGCGGGTGCTGTCGCAGGGCCTGCTCGACCTGGGCCTGCTCGACGGCCGGCGCCTCGGCGGTGTCGACGACGTGATCGCCAGTGCGGCCTACCGCCGCTACTTCATGCATGGCACCGGCCACTGGCTGGGCCGTGACGTGCACGACGCCGGCCATTACCTGTCGCTCGCCGAGCCTGCGGCCGATCAGCCGGACGACCTCGGCGGCCGCTGCCTGCGCCGGCCCTCGCGGCTGCTGGCCCCGGGCATGGTCGTGACCATCGAACCGGGCGTGTATGTGCAGCCGGCGGACGACATCGCCCCGCACTGGTGGAACATCGGCATCCGCATCGAAGACGACGCGCTCGTCACACCCACGGGCTGCGAGTTGATCAGCCGCGGCGTGCCGGTGGCCCCCGACGAGATCGAGGCGCTGATGCGCGACGCCCCTGCCCTGCCCTGAACTGCTGCGCCCGAACCACCATGCACCACGCCGCCCCTCCACCGGCCCACCGGCCCGGCCCCACCGGGACCGGCGATGTCGCTGATGTTGCTGATGTCGCGGATGCCGACATGTTCGAGCTGGCACCGGTCTCGCTCTGGCTCGAAGACTACAGTGCGCTGCGGGCCCTGCTCGGGCGCTGGCGCGCCGAGGGGGTGAGCGACCTGCGGGCCCATCTGCTGGCCGAGCCGAAGCGGGTCGCCGAGTGCTCGGCCAGCATCCGGCTGCTGAAGGTGAACCGCCGCACGCTCGAGTTGTTCGGCGCCGACAGCCTCCAGCACCTGCGCGACAACCTCGACCAGGTCTTCCGCGACGACATGTTCGAGGCCCATGTCGAGGAGCTGGTCCAGCTCTGGAACGGACAGACCCGGTTCGGCGGACCGACCGTGAACTACACGCTGCAGGGACGCCGCCTGGACATCGTGCTCGACGGCAGCCTGCTGCCCGGCCACGAGCACGGCTGGGACCGGGTGCTGCTCGCGATCGAGGACGTGAGCGAACGCGCCGCGGCCCAGCGGGCGCTCGCGCAGAGCGAGTCCTATGCGCGCGGACTGTTCGAGCATTCCCCGGTGTCGCTGTGGGTGGAGGACTTCAGCGCCGTCAAGCGCCTGATCGACGAGGTGCGCGAGGCCGGGGTCAGCGACTTCCGCACCTTCACCAACGTGCACCCCGAGTTCGTGCAGCGCTGCATGCAGGAGATCCGCGTCGTCGACGTGAACCGACAGACCCTGCAGATGTTCGCCGCCGCCGGCCGCGACCAGCTGCTGAGCAACCTGCACCAGGTGTTTCGCGACGACATGCAGCAGCACTTCGCCGAGCAGCTGATCGACCTGTGGCACGGCAAGACCTTCCAGCAGCGCGAGGCGATCAACTACACGCTCAACGGCGACCGCGTCGATGTCTACATGCAGTTCTCGGTGCTGCCCGGGCACGAGCTCGACTGGGGCCTGGTGCTGGTCTCGCTGACCGACATCACGGCGCGCAAGAAGGCCGAGGCCTACCTCGAGTTCCTCGGCAAACACGACTCGCTGACCAAGCTGCGCAACCGCTCGTTCTTCGGCGACGAGCTGATGCGCCTGGAGCGGCGCGGTCCCTGGCCGGTGACGGTGGTGATGCTCGACCTGAACGGCCTGAAGGCGATCAACGACGAAGGCGGCCATGCCGGCGGCGATGCGCTGCTGCGCCGCGCCGGCGAGGCACTGGCCAAGGCGGTCGACAAGTCGGTCTGCGCCGCACGCATCGGCGGCGACGAGTTTGCGCTGCTGCTGCCCGCCACCGACGAACACGGCGGCGAACGGATGGTGGCGCGCATCCTGGAGCTGGTCGAGCTGAACAACCAGTTCTACGGCAGGCCCACGCTGAGTTTTTCGATCGGCGTGGCCACCTGCCGCCAGGGCGAGCGGCTCGAGGCCGCACTGCACCTGGCCGACCAGCGCATGTACGCCAGCAAGCGCAGCTTCTATGAATCGACCGGCTTCAACCGCCGGCAGCGGGAGCTCTCACGATGATGACCAGCGCCCTGGCCGTGGTGACCCTGGCAGCCTGCTGCCTGCTGCTGCTGCGCCTGATGTTGCCGGCCGCGCGCCGCCAGCGCGTCGATGCGGCGGCGCGGCGCGGCTGGTTCGCGCTGCGGGTGCGCGCGCGCCTGCTGTGGCACTGGCGCAGCCGGCGCCGCGAAGCCGACGCCGCCGCGCGCGAGGCCATCGAGCGTGCGAGCCGCCGCGCCGGGGGCGAGTGGAAGGGCAACGTCTACGAGCCCAAGTCCTTCCGCAAGCCGCGCAAGCCCCACTGACGGTTGCGGGCCTGCCCGGGACTCAGCCGCCGCTCACCCGCCGCGCGATCGCCTCGCCCATCTCGGTGGTCGAGGCCTGGCCGCCCAGGTCGGCCGTGCGCGGGCCATCGATCAGCGTCTGCTCGATCGCGGCAAGGATGGCGTCATGCGCCTGGCGGTGGCCGAGAAAATCGAGCATCAGGGCCGCCGACCAGACCATCGCGACCGGGTTGGCGATGTTGCGGCCGTAGATGTCGGGCGCCGAGCCGTGCACCGGCTCGAACAAGGACGGAAAGGCCCGCTCCGGGTTCAGGTTGGCCGAGGGCGCCAGGCCGATGGTGCCGGTGGTGGCCGGGCCGAGGTCGCTCAGGATGTCGCCGAACAGGTTGCTCGCGACCACCACGTCGAAGCGCCCGGGCTGCAGCACGAAGCGTGCGCTGAGGATGTCGATGTGCTGCTTGTCCACCGTCACCGCGGGGTAGGCGGGGGCCATCGCATCGGCGCGGCCGTCCCACCAGGGCATGCTGATCGCGATGCCATTGCTCTTGGTGGCCACGGTCAGGTGCTTGCGCGGGCGCGACTGCGCGAGCTCGAAGGCGTACTTCAGCACCCGGTCGGTGCCGTGGCGGGAGAACACCGACTCCTGGACCACGATCTCGCGCTCGGTGCCGGCAAACATCACGCCGCCGAGGTTGGTGTATTCGCCCTCGGTGTTCTCGCGCACGACGAAGTAATCGATGTCGCCGGCCTTGCGCCCGGCCAGCGGGCAGGGTACGCCGTCGAACAGGCGCACCGGGCGCAGGTTGATGTACTGGTCGAACTCGCGGCGGAACTTCAGCAGCGAGCCCCACAGCGAGACATGGTCGGGCACCGTGGCCGGCCAGCCCACCGCGCCGAACAGGATGGCGTCCATGCCCTGCAGCTGCGCCTTCCAGTCGTCGGGCATCATCTGGCCGGTGGCCAGGTAATGGTCGCAGCTGGCCCAGTCGATCGGCGTGAAGGCGAGCGGGATGTCGAAGCGGGCTGCGGCGGCCTGCAGCACGCGCAGGCCCTCGGGCATCACTTCCTTGCCGATGCCGTCTCCGGGGATCACGGCAATCTGGTGGGGACGGGGCATCGGGTTCTCCTGAAGGCTGGGGTGGCTTGCGCCGGGGGTTGATGGGCGGCTCGGGCGGCACATGGCCGGTCGGCAATGGCGCGATTGTGTCGCCCCGGCGGCCGGGATGCCTCCGATAGACTCCAGCCCCCGGCGCAGCGCCCCCGACTCGACACCCATCCCCGACATGCTGAAGAACATGACCCTGTACCGCATCGGCCCCGGCTGGTCACCCGACCTGGCCGCGCTGGATGCGGGCCTCGCGAAGCAGCGCTTCCAGCCCTGCGCCGCCACCCAGCCGGCCTCGTTCGGCTGGGTCGAGCCGCGCGGCCAGGCGCATGCGCCGCTGGTCGAGGTGGTCGGTGGCCAGTGGCTGATGAAGCTGCAAAGCGAGAAGAAGCTGCTGCCCGCCTCGGTGGTGAAGCGCCGCGTCGAGGAGCGGGCGCAGCAGATCGAACAGAGCACCGGCCGCAAGCCCGGCAAGCGCGAACAGCGCGACCTGAAGGACGAGGCGGTGCTCGCGCTGCTGCCGATGGCCTTCACCAAACAATCGGCGATGCTGGTCTGGGTGGATCCGGTGGCCGGCCTGCTGGTGGTCGACACCGGCAGCCAGGCCCGGGCCGACGAGGCCGTCACCGCGCTGGTGCAGGCGAGCGAGGGCCTGTCGGTGATGCTGCTGCAGACGCAGACCTCGCCCGCGGTGGCGATGGCGGGCTGGCTGGGCAGCGGCGAGGCGCCCGCCGGCTTCACGATCGACCGCGACTGCGAGCTGAAATCGGCCGACGAGATGAAGTCGGTGGTGCGTTATGCGCGCCACGGCCTGGACACCGACGACGTGCGCCAGCACATCGGTGCGGGCAAGGTGCCCACGCGCCTGGCGATGACCTGGAACGACCGGGTGTCCTTCGTGCTCGCCGACAGCCTGCAGCTGCGCCGGCTGGCCTTCCTCGACGTGGTGTTCGAAGGCCTGGCCGACCAGGACAAGGGCTTCGACGCCGACGCGGCCATCGCCACCGGCGAACTGCGGCAGCTGATTCCCGAGCTGATCGAGGCCCTGGGCGGCGAACTCGACAGCCTGCTGCCACCGCCTGCCGCGGCGGCTGGCACACTGCCCACCTGATCTGGCAACCGAGGATCCCGAGCACCATGGCCGACCACGCAGCAGGCTTCCACGTCTACGACCCCGCGGCCGGCCACGGCCTGCCACACGATCCCTTCAACAGCATCGTCGGCCCGCGGCCGATCGGCTGGATCTCGACACGCGCGGCCGACGGCACGCTGAACCTCGCGCCCTACAGCTTCTTCAACGCCTTCAACTACACCCCGCCGATCGTCGGATTCGCGAGCATCGGCGCGAAGGACACGCTGCGCAACGCCCAGGCCAGCGGCGAATTCGCCTGGAACCTCGCGACCCGGCCGCTCGCCGAGGCGATGAATGCGAGCAGCGCCGCGGTGGGGCCCGAGGTCGACGAGTTCACGCTGGCCGGGCTGAGCCCGGCCGCGTCGCTGGCGATCGCCGCACCCCGGGTGGCCGAGAGCCCCGTGTCCTTCGAGTGCCGGGTGACCCAGGTGCTGCAGCTCCAGACCGCGCAAGGCCAGCCGGTGCCCACCTGGCTGGTGCTGGGCGAGGTGGTGCGGGTGCACATCGCCCAGCACCTGCTGAAGGACGGCATCTACCAGACCGCGCTGGCCCAGCCGGTGCTGCGCGCCGGCGGCCCGGCCGACTACTTCGAGCTCGGGCCCCTGTTCAAGATGCGCCGACCCGCTTGAGCGACCGGAACGCCAGGATGGCCCCGAGCCTGCACCCGCTGCTGCGCAGCCGATTGCCCTTGATCCAGGCGCCGATGGCCGGTGTGCAGCGCAGCCGGCTCGCGCTCGCCGTCTGCGAGGCCGGAGGTCTCGGCTCATTGCCGTGCGCGATGCTCAGCCCGGATGAACTGCGTACCGAACTGGCTGCACTGCGGGCAGGCACGGCGCGGGCCTGGAACCTCAACTTCTTCTGCCACGCGCCGCCGCGCATCGACGAGGCCCGCGAGGCGCACTGGCGCGAGCTGCTCGCCCCCTGGCATGCCGCGGCCGGCACCCGACCGGGGCCGCCGGGGGGTGGCCGCGCGCCGTTCAGCCACGCGCTCGCCGATTTGGTGGAAGAAGAGGCCTCGGCCGGCCTGCCCGCCGTCGTCAGCTTCCACTTCGGCCTGCCGGCCCCGGAGCTGCTGGCGCGGGTCAAGGCCTGGGGCTCGGCCGTGTTGTCCAGCGCCACCACGGTGCCCGAGGCCCGCTGGCTCGAAGACCACGGCGCAGATGGCGTGATCGCGCAAGGCCTCGAGGCCGGGGGGCACCGCGGGCACTTCCTGCCCCACGCGCGTGGTTCCGACCCGGCCGACCCGGCCGCGCTCTGGGACCAGGCCGGCCTGTTCGCGCTGCTGCCGCGCATCGTCGATGCGGTGCACCTGCCGGTGATCGCCGCTGGCGGCATCGCCACACCCCAGGCGGTGGCCGCGGCCAGGCTGCTGGGGGCCAGCGCGGTCCAGGTCGGAACGGCCTACCTGCTTTGTCCCGAAGCCGACACCAGCGCAGTACACCGGGCGGCGCTGCGGGCGGCCGCAGCCGATCCCTCGGCCGGCAGCACGGCACTGACCACGCTCTTCAGCGGACGACCGGCGCGCGGCCTGGTCAACCGCCTGATGCGCGAACTCGGGCCGATGCCGCAGGGGCTGCCCGAATTCCCGCTGGCGGGCGCTGCGCTGGCCAGCCTGCGCGCCGAAGCCGAAGGCCGGGGCAGCGGCGATGCATCACCCTTGTGGGCGGGTCAGCAGGCCGCGAGCTGCCGCGACACGGGCGCCTCCACCCTGACGCGTGAGCTGGCGGCGGGTTGGTGACCTGACACAGAGCCCCTCGCACTCAAGCCCACAGGTGGGCGGCCGATAAAGATCTGAGCCCGCAGCCGGGTCATCGATCATCGCCGAGAGCCCCGACAAGAGACGAGACAGTCCATGCCGTACATCGAACTAGCCCAAGTCCAGCGCCACCTGTCGATCGGGGCCCCGCTGCCCTTCCATGTGCGCAACGCCGACAAGACGCTGCTGCTGGCCAAAGGCCAGGTGATCGGGAGCCAGGCCCAGCTGCTGAGCCTGCTGCGCCTGGGTGCGCTGGTGGACAGCACGGACATGCCGGTGGTGGCCACGCCGCGCAGCCGCATCGAGCAGGCCGACCCGAAGCAGCTGCCGTCGATGCTGCGCGAGGCGGTCCAGCTGGCGATCGTGCAACTCGAACGCGCGGAGCCCGAGCAGCTCGCCGCCACGGTGGAGACCATGGCTGAACCCCTGATGGCGATCGCCGAGCGCGACCCGGACCTCGCGATCTTCCAGGTGCTGCGCCAGGAGGGCAACTACCTGGTGCAGTACGGCGTGAACCACGCGATCCACTGCGCGATCACCGCCTTCCTGGTGGCCTCCCGCATGGCCTGGCGCGAGGACGAAATCCGGCGCGCCTTCAAGGCGGCCCTGACGATGAACCTGTCGATGTTCGAATTGCAGGGCCAGCTCGCGACCCAGACCTCGCCGGTCACCGAGGCCCAGCGCGCCGACATCCTGAGCCATCCGCAACGCAGCCGTGCCCTGCTGGAGGCCGCCGGGATCAGCGACAAGCTCTGGCTGACGGCCGTCGAACACCACCATGGAGCCGCGGGAAGCGCCGCAGCGGCAGCTTCGGAACTGGCCGCCGTGCTGGCGCGCACCGATGTCTACACCGCCAAACTGAGTGCCCGCACCAACCGCGAGGCGCTCGGAGCCGATGTCGCGGCCCGCATGATGTTCATGCACCACCGCAACGATCCCGCCACGCTCGCCCTGGTGAAGGAGTTCGGCCTCTACCCGCCGGGCGCGCAGGTGCAGATGGCCAATGGCGAGGTCGGCGTTGTCGTGAAGCGCGGCGAGCAGGCGCACACGCCCTGGGTCGCGGCCACGGTGTCGGCCAAGGGCGGCGTGCTGCCACGGCCCGTGCGCCGCAACACCGCCCAGCGGCCCTACAGCATCACCGCCGTGTTGCGCCAGGGCGTGGCGAACATGCGCTTTGCACCGGAGCAGCTGCTCCAGGCCTGCGACTGAGGCCGATCCCCCGCCGGTGCTTCAGGCCGGGACCGGCGCCGAACGCATCAGGTGGTCGAAGGCGCCCAGCGCGGCCTTCGCACCGTCGCCGGCGGCGATGATGATCTGCTTGAAGGGCACCGTGGTCACATCGCCGGCGGCGAACACACCGGGCAGCGAGGTCGCGCCCTTGGCGTCGACGATGATCTCGCCATGGCGTGACAGCTCCAGCGTGCCCTTCAGCCACTCGGTGTTGGGCACCAGGCCGATCTGCACGAACACCCCCTCGAGGGGCAGCTCCCGGGCCTCGCCGGTGGCGCGGTCGGTGTAGCGCAGCCCGTTGACCTTCTGGCCATCGCCGGTGATCTCGGTGGTCTGCGCCCGGGTGTGGATCGTCACGTTGGGCAGGCTCTTCAGCTTGTTGACCAGCACCGCATCGGCGCGCAGCGCATCGGCAAATTCGAGCAGGGTCACGTGGCCGACCACATTGGCCAGGTCGATCGCGGCCTCGACGCCGGAATTGCCGCCACCGATCACCGCCACCCGCTTGCCCTTGAACAAGGGGCCGTCGCAATGCGGGCAATAGGCCACCCCGTGGTTGCGGTACTGCTGTTCGCCGGGCACGTTGACCTCGCGCCAGCGCGCGCCGGTGCTCAGGATCACCGAGCGGCTGCGCAGCGTGCCGCCGTTGGCGAGCTTGACCTCGACCAGCCCGCCCGGCTGCGCGGCCGGGATCAGCTTCTCGGCGCGCTGCAGGTTCATCACCTCGACGTCGTAGCTCTTCACGTGCTGCTCCAGCGCCGCGGCGAATTTCGGGCCGTCGGTCTCGAGCACGGAGACGTAGTTCTCGATCGCCAGCGTGTCGAGCGTCTGGCCACCGAAGCGCTCGGCCACGACCCCGGTGCGGATGCCCTTGCGCGCGGCATACACCGCCGCGGCGGCACCGGCCGGGCCGCCACCGACGATCAGCATGTCGTAGGGCGCCTTGGCGCTGAGCTTGGCGGCATCGCGGGCCGCTGCGCCGCTGTCGAGCTTGGCGACGATCTCTTCGACCCCCATGCGGCCCGAGCCGAAGACCTGGCCGTTCAGGTAGATCGTCGGCACGGCCATCACCTGGCGCGCGTCGACCTCGGCCTGGAACAGCGCACCGTCGATCGTGGTGTGGCGGATGCGCGGGTTCAGCACCGCCATCAGGTTCAGCGCCTGCACCACGTCCGGGCAGTTGTGGCAGCTCAGCGACATGTAGGTCTCGAACGCGAAATCGCCTTCGATCGCCCGGATCTGCTCGATCAGCTCGGCCTCGACCTTCGGCGGATGCCCGCCGACCTGCAGCAGCGCGAGCACCAGCGAGGTGAACTCATGGCCCATCGGGATCGCGGCGAACTCGATGCGCGCGGCGGCGTCGTCCGGGCGCTTCAGCGCAAAGCTCGGGCGGCGCGAGGCCTGGCCATCGGTGCGCAGCGTGATGTGGTCGCACAGGCCGGTGATCTGCTCGAGCAGCGCGCGCATGTCGGCGGCGGCGGCGCTGTCGTCAAGCGTTGCGACCAGCTCGAAAGGCTGGCGTACACGCTCGAGGTAGGCCTTGAGCTGGGCAGAGAGGTTGGCGTCGAGCATGAGAACTCCTGGGATGCAGTGGGTTGGGGGTGGAGCGGGCGCCGCGCACGGCGCGCCGGGAACTCCTCACCGCAGGCCTCGGCCGCTGGGGCCGAGGGCTGGGGTGAAGACCGCCGGGCATCGGCAGATGCCGGCGGATGGACCGGGCGAGCCGGTCCTTCAGTGAGGCGTGCTCAGATCTTGCCGACCAGGTCGAGCGACGGGGTCAGCGTGGCGGCGCCTTCGGTCCACTTGGCCGGGCAGACCTGGCCGGGGTTCTTGGCGATGTACTGGGCGGCGCTGACCTTGCGCAGCAGTTCCTTGGCGTCGCGGGCGATGCCGTTGTCGTGGATCTCGCAGGCCTTGACCAGGCCTTCCGGGTTGATGATGAAGGAGCCGCGCAGCGCCAGGCCCTCTTCCTCGATGTGCACGCCGAACATGCGGGTCAGCTTGTGCGTCGGGTCGCCGATCAGCGCGAACTTCGACTTGCCGACCGCCGGCGAGGTCTCGTGCCAGACCTTGTGCGCGAAGTGCGTGTCGGTGGTGATCACATAGACCTCGACTTCACGCTGCTGGAAGGCGGCGTAGTTGTCGGCCAGGTCTTCGACTTCGGTCGGGCAGTTGAAGGTGAAGGCGGCGGGCATGAACACGAAGGCCGACCAGCGACCGTGCAGGTCCTTCTCGGTGACTTCGATGAACTTGCCGTTCTTGAAGGCCTGGACCTTGAACGGCTGGACGGCGGTATTGATGAGGGACATGGAAGACTCCTGGTGGTTGAAGAGCAAGGACCGCCGGGTGGCGGCTGAGGGTAAATCCGTAGACAAACGAATCTTAGGTGCGCCGCAGCATTTGCGTGATGGATAGCATCTAGTAGACCGATCAGTATTTTCTATCGAACCGGCCACCTGCCCACCTGGCCGGGCATCGCCGCGCGGAGGATGGGCTACCAGGCCCTGGAGCCAGGTGGCTGCCCGACCGGGCTCACTCCGAGATGCCCGCCATGAAGTACTTGATCACGCCCTTCGCGGCAAAACCGATCAGGCCGACGCCCAGCCCGAGCAGCAGCACGAAGGTGCCGAAGCGACCGGCCTTCGACTCGCGCGCGAGCTGCAGGATGATGAACAGCATGTACAGCATGAAGGCACCGATCCCGAAGGACATGCCGAACCACGCGATCTGCTCCTCGGTGTAGCCGAACATCAGGGCAGCTCCGTCCAGCCGCTGCTGTCGACCAGGTCTCGGTAGGCATGCCAGCTGGCATGGGCCAGCCAGGGCACGACCACCACCAGGCCGAGCATCGCGGTGGCCATGCCGAGCAGCGTCAACCCCATCAACAAGGCGGCCCACAGTGCCATCGGCACCGGGTGCTCCATCACCACGCGCCAGCTGGTGAAGACGGCGCCGAGCACGCCGACCTGGCGGTCCAGCAGCAAGGGCATCGCGACCACGCTCGAGGCGAAGACCGGCGCCGCGAGCAGGGCGCCGAGGCCGAGCCAGGTCTCGAACAACATGCCGCGCTCGGCGAGCACCACGACCCGGAGGAAGTCGAGCGGGCTGTCCACCGGCGCGGTCGCAAAACCGGTGACGAGCGAGGCCGAGGTCATCACCCAGCCGGTCCCGGCCAGCGCGAGCAGCAGACCGAAGACCACGAGGCGCCCGTCCTTGGGCCGCCAGGCCGCCAGCGCCGTGTCGAGGCCAGCCGGCTCACCCCGCTCCAGCGCCCGGCTGACCGCATACAGCCCCGTGGCCAGCACCGGGGCCACCAGCAGGAAGCCCGAGAAGGCGCCGGCCAGCAGCCAGAAGCGCTGACCGGCCACCACGATGATCGCGATGCCGAACCCGGCGAGCAGCAGGCCATGCAGCAGGCCGGGCAAGGGGCAGCGCCAGAGGTCGCGCCAGCCACGCCCGAGCCAGCCCAGCGGGCGCAGGCCGGGGATGCGGCGGATGCCGAAGCTGCGGGACTGCTGCAAGGCCTTTTCGGCCAACTTGTTCGCCATGGGGCGCGATCCTCTCATCGGGGGCCTGCCCGGTCGTTGACCGGGCGCAAGCCGCGATGCTCGCACAGTGTCTGCGCCCCCCATGAGCTTGACCTGGGTCAGGGCGCCAGCGCACGGACAGTCCGATGATCCAGCTGCACAGTGAAGGGCGGCGCCACTAGCAAGGCCGACCCACTGCAACCAGCCACCGACCGGAGCACCCGATGGATCACCTCACCTCCGCCCAACGAGAGGCCCTTGCCGCAACGCTGTCGCAGCGCCGCCAGGGGCTGCAGGCGCGGCGCCAGGCGCATCAACGCGGCCTGTCGCGCGTCGAGTACGCCAGCGAGTTGCTGGCCCAGGACGGCGATGACGCACCCCAAAGGGCCGGTGACCGCGAGCTCGACATCGCGCTGTCCGAGATCGAGTTGCTGGAGCTCGCGGCGCTCGACCAGGCGCTGGAGCGGATGAAAAGCGGCCACTACGGCCGCTGCATCGACTGCGACTGCGACATCCCGCTGGCCAGGCTGGAGGTCGAACCCGACACCCAGCGCTGTGTCAACTGCCAATCCCTCCACGAAAAAAAGGAACATCTCCCATGACGACACTCCACGCCGTGGTCTGGACCGACCACCAGACGGCCCAGGTGCTGCAGTTCGATGCCGAACACGTGCAGGCCCAGAAGGTGAAGGCGCACACGCACCACACCGCCCAGCATGGCAGCGCGGTGCGCACCGAGCATGAATTCTTTGCGGAGCTGTGCGACGCGATGACCGGCATCCCCGAGGTGCTGATCACCGGCTCGCACACCGCCTGCGCCGACCTCAAACGTTATGTCGAGAAGCACCGCCCGGCGCTCGGCCCGCACCTGGTCGCCTACGAGGTGGTCGACCACCCGAGCGAAAAGCAACTGGTGGCGATGGCGCGCAAGTACTTCCTGAAGTACGACCGCATGGCCGGCCACCCGACGCCGACCTGAGCCCGCTGGCCGGCGCCGCCCGCGGCCTCAGGCGGCCAGCAGCGGCGCGCGGAACTGGTAGCCGATGCGCGACTTCGACTGCAGCGGCACCAGCGTGGGCGTGACACGCTCGATGCGCCGGCGCAGCCGGTAGATCGTGGCATTCAGGCCGTCGCTGGCGTCACCGGCGTCGGTCTTCAGGCCCAGCCGCTGGCGCAATTGCTCGCGGCTCACCACCTCGCCACGGGACTCGAGGAAACACTCGATCAGGGCCAGGTCGCCATCGCTCAGGTCGATGCGGGCGCCGTCCGGGGCGATCAGCTGGGACGCCCGCCGGTCGAGCTTCCAGGCGGTATTCTGCGTCTGGGCGTTGCTCACGCGCCGGTGCACCGCCTTGACCGCCAGCGCGACCTGCTCGAACTGCACCGGCTTGGCCAGGTACATGTCGGCCCCTGCATTGATGACCTGCTGGAAGACATCGGGCGCCAGGCGCCCGGACACCACCAGCATGCCGGCGTTGCTGCGCCGGCGCAGCACACGGATCAGGTCGACGCCATCGATGCCGGGCAGCATCAGGTCGACGACATAGAAGTCGTAGCCGTAGGGGTCCTGCTCGGCCAGCAGGTCGTTGCTGTCGGCAAAGACATTCACCTGGGTGCCGTTCTCGCGCAGGTGGTTCGCGAGGTATTCGACGTACTCCTTGTCGTCATCGATCAGCGCGAGGGTCTTCGGGTGCATGGCCGATATGGTAGCGGACCATGCCTGCTCGGCAAAGCCTTCAGGGTGGCGCCTGCCCGACCTCGAAGTTGGCCAGCTTCTCGAGCGCGCGCAGCATCGCGGAGTGGTCCCAGGCCTTGCCCCCATGGGCGACACAGGCATTGAAGAGCTCCTGGGCGGTGGCGGTGTTGGGCAGCGAGACGCCGAGCGCACGGGCGCTGCCGAGCGCCAGGTTCAGGTCCTTCTGGTGCAGCTCGATGCGGAAACCCGGGTCGAAGGTCCGCTTGATCATGCGCTCACCGTGCACCTCGAGGATGCGGCTGGCCGCAAAGCCGCCCATCAGCGCCTGGCGCACCCGCGCCGGGTCGGCACCGGCGCGCGCCGCGAACAGCAGCGCCTCGGCGACGGCCTCGATGTTCAGCGCCACGATGATCTGGTTGGCCACCTTGGCGGTCTGACCGTCGCCGTTGCCGCCGACCAGCGTGATGTTCTTGCCCATCAGCTCGAACAGCGGCTTGACGCGCTCGAACACCGCGTCCGGCCCGCCCACCATGATCGACAGGGTGGCGTTCTTCGCACCGACCTCGCCGCCCGAGACGGGCGCGTCGAGGTAATCGGCGCCGAGCGCATTGAGTTTCTGCGCAAAGACCTTGGTGGCGATCGGCGAGATCGAACTCATGTCGACCACCGTCTTGCCGGCCGAGAGACCGGACGCCACGCCGTGCTCGCCGAACAGCACCTGTTCGACGTCCGGGGTGTCGGGCAGCATCATGAAGACGATGCCGGCCTGCGAGGCCACCGAGCGTGCGCTCGGGCAGACCACGGCACCGGCGGCCACCAGGGCATCCGGCACTTTGCTGCGGGTGTGCACGAAGACGCGGTGGCCGGCCTTCAGCAGGTGGCCGGCCATCGGCGCACCCATGATGCCCAGGCCGATGAAGCCCAGGTCGAGAACGTGTTGGCTCATGAAATGCTGATGCTCCGTGGTTCAGTGCGCGAGGCGCTGGCGCCAGTCCAGGCCGGCCTCGGTGGTGGTGGCCGGCTTGTATTCACAGCCGATCCAGCCGCTGTAGCCGATGCGGTCGAGTTCGGCGAACAGGTAGGCGTAGTTGATTTCGCCGGTGCCGGGTTCGTGGCGGCCCGGGTTGTCGGCCAGCTGGATGTGGGCGATGCGCGCCAGGTGCCGGCGCAGCGTGGCGGTGAGTTCGCCCTCCATGCGCTGGGCGTGGTACAGGTCGTACTGCACGAAGGCATTGGCCGCGCCGACCTCGTCGAGCAGCGAGATCGCCTGCTCGGTGCGGTTCAGGTAGAAGCCGGGGATGTCGAAGGTGTTGATCGGCTCGACCAGCAGCTTCAGACCGGCCGCGGCCAGCTCGCCGGCCGCAAAACGCAGGTTGGCCACCAGGGTGCTGCGCAAGACCGCATCGGACACGCCGGCCGGCGCCTTGCCGGCCAGGCAGTTCAGTTGGCCCACGCCCAGCGCCTCGGCATAGGTGATCGCCCGCCCCACGCCGGCGCGGAATTCCTCGACCCGGTCGGGGTGGCAGGCGATGCCCCGCTCGCCGGCATCCCAGTCGCCGGCGGGCAGGTTGTGCAGCACCAGCTGCAGCCCGTTGGCGTCGAGCCGCTGGCGGATCTCCTCGGCCGGCCAGGCATAGGGGAACAGGAACTCGACGGCCTGGAAGCCGGCCTGGGCGGCGCGCTCGAAGCGATCGAGGAAGGGCACCTCGTTGAAGAGCATCGTGAGGTTGGCGGCAAAACGGGGCATGCGGGGTCTCCAGGCGGCTTATTCGAGCAATCCGGCCAGCTCCAGGCCTTGCCGGCCCTCGGGATGGCGGCAATCGATGTCCTCGAACTCGTTGACCTTGTCGATCTCGGTGCCCATCGCGATGTTGGTCACCTTCTCGAGGATGACCTCGACCACCACCGGCACCCGGTGCTGCTGCGCCAGCGCGCGCGCCTGCGTCATCGCCTCGCCGATCTGCTCGGGGTCGGTCACGCGCAGCGCCTTGCAGCCCATGCCCTCGACGACCTTGGCGTGGTCCATGCCGTAGCCCTTGACGGCCGGGTCGTCGACATTGATGTTGTCGAAGGCGAGCTGCACGCAGAAGTCCATCTCGAAACCGCGCTGGCTCTGGCGGATCAGGCCGAGGTAGCTGTTGTTGACCAGCACCACCACCAGCGGCAGCTTGAACTGCGCGCCCACCGACAGCTCCTCGATCAGGAACTGGAAGTCGTAGTCACCACAGAGGCCCACCACGGTGCGCGTCGGGTCGGCCGCGACCACGCCCAGCGCGGCCGGCAACGTCCAGCCCAGCGGGCCGGCCTGGCCGCAGTTGATCCACTGGCGCGGGCCGTAGACATTCAGGAACTGCGCGCCG
>LNFM01007666.1_pt1 | contig 16760 bp, 16 predicted proteins | sample 596031 | NCBI WGS metagenome assembly LNFM01 (sample SAMN04254537, study PRJNA301005) | activated carbon metagenome | isolation source: dual media filters at the Ann Arbor, Michigan drinking water treatment plant | place: USA: Ann Arbor
TGCAAAGACCCGGGGCCTTGACGGCTTCGTTGTGAGCAGACTTGCGACCAGAATTTTTTTCCCGGCAAGATCCCGGATAGCCGCGCTTAAATGCGGCTTCCGGGAAAGCAAGGGGTGAGGGTGGCGGCGCGTCCCTTTTGGGGGCAGGCGCTAACGTCGCTCTTAGCAACCTACTCTCAAGTCGCCCGCTCGCCGGGGCGCAGCTTCTTGATCAACGGCTCGAGTTGGCCCCAGAAGAAATCGGCGCCGCCGTAGCCGTTCACGCGACCGATCTCGCGCCCGTCCTGCACGAGCACGAACGTCGGCGTGTACCGTACCGGCGATGCAAGCGTCACGCCTTCGGGCCGCCCAGCGCGGACTTGAAGCACGCGCAGCGGCGCCAACCGGCCTTCGGGGGAATTCCGATAAGCGGACGCCACTTCGCTGTGCCACTTTCGGCAATACGGACAACCGGGATCGTCGAACATCAGCAGCTCTGCACGACCCGCATTCGCCTGAGCGAACGAGGGCGTCACGCCCGCGAAACCCGACAGAGCCGCTGTGCCGAGAAGTTGCATCAACGCCGCGCGCCGGTCGATCACGATCGTCTCCCTTTCCGCAGCGCCGCCAGCATGATCCCGCCGCCCCTGTTCCACGCCCTCAGATGTGAAGCCGTGAACTCCCCACCGCAAGAGCGCGCCGCATCACTTATTTGTTCACCGGACTTTCCGGATCGAACAAGTAGCCGACAACATCCTTGATCTGCTTTTCCGTGAGCCCTTTGTTCAGACCGAACCGGGGCATGTTCGAGCACGGCAGCACGGCCTGCGCATTGTAGATTTTCGCAAAGGCCGCCTTCGCATCATCCGGCCGGTACCTCCGGATCTTGCCATACTCGTTGAGGCTCGGTCCCATCGTACCGAAGCTGAGCTCGGCCATGGAAAGCTGATGGCATGCGTAGCAGTTGCCGCCCCCGACGGTGTTGGGCGGATCGGAAAACTGCCCCCCACGACCGTTCTGGGCAATCTTCGCGCCTTCCTTCCAATCGCCGACGACGTTACCGTCCGCGGGATACACGACCGTGGCCTTCTGCGCCTCCAGAACCTTCGGAACGAGGGCCGCAGGTAGTTCGCCCCTGTATTCCGAACACAATCGCTGTGCCTCGTCCTGATCGATACGCTTCTTCCACTCGGGCGAAGCGCCCTTGAACGTATTGGCGACGTAACGGTCGACCAAGGCCGGATCGGCCTTCGGCGTCTGCTGCGCACCACCGGTAGCCGCACCGCCTGCAACCGCCATGACGACGACGGCGAGAAAAATCGAAGCTCGCATGATCTGGCCCTCTCAGCGCTTGATCGAAGGGACCTCGATGGCGGCCCCCTCGGCGGTCTTGTTCAGATAGACGGTCAGTGCCGTTAGACCTTCGGAAAGATAATCCGGCGCTGGCCAACGCATCTGCCGGTAGCAGTCCCACAGACGGTGCTGCATCGTGCGGACTTGGCTCTGCGAAACCCGGTAGGTCGGCCACGAGCCCATCGTCTCCTGCACCTGCTTGCCGGACTTGCTCAGGATGGGAAGACCTTGCAGGCGGATGCGTTTTCCTTCCTCGGAGTGACACGTTGCACACGAGAAATCCCACGTTCCACCGCGGCGGAAGAACATCGCCTCGCCGACCCTGTACATCTCCTGCTCTTTCGGGTGCGCCACCGGTGTGGCGAGCTTCATGCCCGACGACTTGTTGGCGATGAAGGCAACGAGGTCCTCCATATCGGATGTGCGGCCGGGACCGCCGAACTTGCGCGCAACGACGTCCTTGGTATCGAGGCCTTGCAAATTCACCATGCACCAGTGGAGCCGCTGCTCCAGATCCATTACCTGGTCGGCGTCCTTGAAATAGCGCGGCAGCTTCGCGTAGGCGCCTTCGAGCTTGCCGGCCCCTTCGCCGAGGTCACACCCATCGAGGCCGACATTCTTTGTCCCCCGAGCCTGCTTCCAGAGCACCTCGCCACGATCCACGTTAAGGAACGCCGGGTTGGACATCGGATCCGAGATCATCGCCCGATAGCGCTCGATCTCCTTTTCGCTGTCCGTGAGTGGGGCCTGTGCCGATGCACCGGCTGCCCCCAACCACACGCCCAGTGACATCGCAGTTCCGAAGACCACAGCGCGTCTGCGCCACTTTCCCACAGCATGAGGATTCGTTGGCATCTTCTCCCCTTTCGACTGGCGCGACGGAGCACCTCTGCAGGATGCCTTGCGCGGTTCTGCGTCGCATTTTGTTGAACAACGCAGCCAATTGCAACTGAGAATTCGAATATGCTAATATCAACTATCGATGCACGCCGTGCGTCGATGGCCCGACACCGATCGATGCTCGACAACAAGCCGTGCTGACACGGCCGCGATCCCCGAGGAGACGCTACAGATGTTCACCCCCGACTCCCAATCGCGGCGCGACTTTATCGTCGCCACCGCCATGACGACGGCAGCCGTCGCTACCGGTTCGGGCGTTGCCCTCGCCAAGCCCGAGGACGTGACAGCGGAGATCAAGAAGCTTTTCGGCGACAAGCCCATCGCCGCCGGTCGCATCAAGCTCGACCTCCCCACCATCGCCGAGAACGGCCTCGTCGTTCCCCTGAACTTCAAGGTCGAGAGCCCGATGACCGAGAAGGACTACGTCAAGACGGTACACTTCTTCGCCGATGGCAACCCCAATCCCCATGTGGCTGCGTTCAACTTCACGCCAATGTCGCCGCGCGCCGAAGCCCAGATCCGGATTCGCCTCGCGCAGACACAGAACATCGTCGCCGTCGCCGAAATGTCGGACGGCAAACTGTTCACGACGAAGCAGGAAGTGAAGGTAACCATCGGCGGCTGCGGCGGCTGATTTCCACCGCGCCGGATCGAGACGTTCGCACAATCACGCCATTCGATATCGAGGACCAATCCGATGTCCACCCCCACCCCACGTGTCCGCATGCCCACCACCGCCAAGGCCGGTGAAGTGATCGAGGTAAAGACCCTGATCAGCCATGAAATGGAAACTGGACTGCGCCGAGACAGCGCCGGAAAGCTTGTCCCACGCAAGATCATCAAGAAGTTCGTCGCCAGCTTCAATGGCAAGGAAATCTTCAGTGCCGACTGGCACTCCGCCGTCTCGGCCAATCCTTATCAAGCCTTTTTCGTCAAGGTCCCCGAATCAGGCACGTTCGAGTTCTCCTGGTTCGACGACGACGGCTCCGTCTACAAATCCACTCAGAAGGTTACCGTCGCCTGACCGGCCGGTCATCGAGCACATTCTGCGTATCCCGACCAAGTGAACTGCGGCAGCATCGTGGTGCCGTTCACGGCGTCCATGGGTGCGCGCGCTTGACGACAAACGAAGCGAGGGAGCGGATTGATGATCACCCGTCGTGACTTCCTCGCAGCGACGGCCGCGACCGGCGCTCTTCTCGCCGGCACCGGAACCAGCGTCCGTCATGCTGCTGCCCAGGGGCGTCTCACCCAGGAGCAACTCCTGGCCTTCGAACCGCTCGGCAACGTAACCCTGGTCCACGTTACCGACATCCACGGTCAACTCGTACCAGTTCATTTCCGCGAGCCGTCCGTGAACATCGGCGTGGGCGCGGCGAAGGGCAAAGTTCCCCACCTGACCGGCGAGCTCTTCCGCAAGGCCTTCGCGATCGCCCCCCGCTCTCCCGACGCGTTCGCGCTGACCCATGACGACTTCGCAGAACTCGCGAAAACCTACGGCCGTATGGGCGGCCTCGATCGCGTCGCGACCCTGGTCAAGGCGATCCGCGCCGAGCGTGGCGATCGCATGCTTCTCCTCGACGGCGGCGACACCTGGACCAACAGCTGGACCTCGCTGCAGACCAAGGGGCAGGACATGGTCGACGCCATGAACCTGTTGGCACCCGACGCGATGACAGGACACTGGGAGTTCACCCTCGGCGAAGCCCGTGTGAAGGAAATCGTCGACAAGCTCCCGTTCGCGTTTCTCGCACAGAACATCCGTGACAGCGAATTCGAGGACAAAGTCTTCGAAGCCTCCAAGATCTTCGAGAAGGGCGGGGTCAAGATCGCTGTCATCGGCCAGGCGCTGCCGTTCACGCCGATCGCGAACCCCCGATGGATGTTCCCCAAATGGACATTCGGCATCCGCGAGCGCGAACTGCGTGATGAAGTTGCTGCCGTCCGCGCAAAGGGCGCCGACCTCGTCGTGCTGCTCTCGCACAACGGCTTCGATCTCGATGCCAAGCTGGCCAGTCAGGTCGCCGGGATCGATGTCATCCTCACCGGCCACACCCACGATGCCGTTCCCGCTGTCACGAAGGTCGGCAACACTTTGCTCGTCGCATCGGGTTCGAGCGGCAAGTTCGTCTCCCGCCTGGATCTCGACGTCCAGGGCAAGGCGATCAAGTCGTTCCGCTATCGCCTCATCCCCGTCTTCGCCGATGCCATCCGACCGGACGCCGAGATGGCGGCCCACATCGCCAAGGTACGCGCACCCTACGAGAAGGATCTGACGCGGGTTCTCGGCCGCACCGACACTCTGCTCTACCGCCGCGGCAACTTCGACGGCACGCTCGACAACGTGATCTGCGACGCCATCCTAACCGAGCGTGACGCTGAGATCGCGCTGTCGCCGGGCATCCGCTGGGGCACCAGCATCCTCCCAGGCGCCCCCATTACCTTCGAGGACATCACCAACGGCACGGCGATGACCTATCCGGCCTGCTACCGCATGACCATGAAGGGCGACCGTCTGAAGGAAGTGCTGGAAGATGTCGCTGACAACATCTTCCATCCCGACCCCTACTACCAACAGGGTGGCGACATGGTCCGCACGGGTGGCCTCGGCTACACCATCGACGTGACTAAAAAGGCGGGTAGCCGCATCTCCGACCTCAGACTGTTGAAATCCGGCGCCACCATCGATTCCGGTAAGGACTATGTCGTCGCGGGTTGGGCGAGCATCAATCAGGCCACCGAAGGTCCCCCCATCTGGGACGTCGTCGCCAAACATATCGAAGCGAGACGAACCGTCAGCACGAAGGCGCTCGACAGTATCAAGGTCGTCGGCGCGGAATGAACCCACGCCCTGCCTCACTTTCTCGCGATTGTGCCAGATCCCAAGCCCGGGCTCTGGCGACATTGGCACAATTGCGGGGATGGACCTCGAACTCCGGGTGGCCGCATATCTATCGAGGGATCTGATCGCGCATGACGAACTATTCCCCAATTCCGGGCGGTACAGCAGTCTCGCGCCGCAGTGTTCTCGTCGGCTTGACCGCGATCGGATGTCAGTCGCTCGTCAAGCCTGCGATCGCCCAAACTCCACCCACCGTGCACTCTTTCAAACTCGGCGATGCCGAGATCACCATCGTTTCCGACGGCTCGATGTCGATGCCGCTCGACTGGGTGCTGCCCGGTCGTCCGCGCGAAGAGATCGCTGGCGTCTTCGAGAGTGAAGGTAAGAAACTCGGCGAATTATCGCTTCAGGTGAACACCACGGTGATCCGCCGAGGTCGCGAAACGATCCTCGTCGATACCGGTGCCGGCCCCGACTTCGCTCCCCAGCGTGGCAAGCTCGCCGACAATCTCGCCACGGCCGGCATCAAGCCAGAAGCGGTCACCCTGGTCGTGTTCACGCACGCCCACCCCGATCATTTCTGGGGCGTCGTAGATCCGCTGGACGGCAGTTCGATTTTTCCCAGTGCGCGCCATGTCATGGCGGTAGCCGAGCGCGACTACTGGCTCAAATCCGGCGTCGAAACGGGAGTGGCCGACGCCGTGCGTGGCGCGGCCCTCGGCACGCAGCGCCGCCTGAAGGAACTCGGCGCGAAGATCGAAGCCATGAACCCCGGCGCTGAAATCGCATCCGGCCTCACTGCCACCGATACGTCGGGGCACAGCCCCGGCCATGTCAGCCTTCTTCTGCAGGTCGGAAGCGAAAGGTTGCTGATCGGCGGCGACGTATTGGTCGAACCCATTATCTCGTTTGCCCGGCCGGCATGGCCCTGGGGGCCCGACTGGGATACCGAACGCGCCATCAGGTCCCGCCTGCGCACACTCGACATGCTCGCCGCCGATAAGACCAGACTCGTCGGCTATCACCTGCCCTGGCCCGGCCTCGGCCGTGTCGAGCGCATTGCAGCGGCCACCCCATCTTACCGGTTCATCGCCGGGTGAGTGCGCTGTGGGCACACGACACCCGCTCACGCCCAATTTTTGGCCTCACCAATCTGCCCGCCACCATGCTAGAAAATCTGCGTTCTGAGGCGGATGGCCGTCGGCCGAGACGCCTCCAATCGGGAGGTTCGGAATGAAACGACTGATGATCGCGGCAGCAACTGCCGCACTCTTCTCGTCCGGTGCTCAAACCGGTGCCATGGCGCAGGGAGATATCCCGATTGCCGCCATCGGTCCGATGACCGGCCAGTACGCGTCGTTCGGTGCGCAGTTCAATCACGGCGCAGAGATGGCCGTCGCAGACATCAACGCCGCCGGTGGCGTGAACGGAAAGAAGCTCTCTCTCACCATCGAAGACGACGCCTGCGATCCCAAGCAGGCGGTGGCAGCCGCCGGCAAGCTCGCAACCCGCAAGGTCAAGCTCGTCGCCGGCCACTTCTGCTCGGGTTCGTCTATCCCGGCCTCAAAGATCTACGCCGAGGAAGGCATCGTGCAGATTTCCCCGGCCTCGACGGCAGAACGCTTCACCGACGAGCGTGCCGGGCCGAGTATCTTCCGTGTCTGCGGTCGCGACGACCAGCAGGGTGGCGTGGCCGGCAGATATCTGGCCACCCGGTTCAAGGGCAAGCGCGTTGCCATCCTCCACGACAAGACCGCCTACGGCAAAGGCCTCGCCGACGAGACCCAGAAGGCGATGAACGCGGCCGGCCTGAAGGAAGTTCTTTATGAACCCTACACTGCCGGCGAAAAGGACTATCGAGCGCTGGTCAGCAAGCTGAAAGCGGCCGATGTCGACGCCATCTTCCTCGGCGGTTACCATACGGAGGGCGGACTGATCGTGCGCCAGATGCGCGAGCAGGGCATGAAGACGGTGCTCATGGGCGGTGATGCGCTGGTCACCCAGCAATACTGGCAGATCACCGGCGAGGCCGGCGCCGGGACGGTGATGACGTTCTCGCCCGACCCGCGCAAGAACCCCGCCGCAGCCGAAGTCGTCAAGCGCTTCAAGGCCAAGAACATCGATCCGGAGGGATACGTCCTCTACACCTACGCCGCGATCCAGGCGTGGGCGCAAGCCGCCGCCGCGGTCAAGTCGGAAGACACCAAGGCCGTCTCCGCGCAGCTCGCCAAGGGCCAGTTCAAGACGGTCGTCGGTGACTTCACGTTCGACAAGAAGGGCGATCCTACGCTGCCGCCCTATACCGTCTACGAATGGAAAAACGGCTCGTACGCACAGCTCGATTGAGGCGACGCGATACAGAGCTACCGACGAGAAGGCCCGCGGATCGATGTCCGCGGGCCTTTGCTTTCGAGGCAAGTTCTCTGGTGGTCCAGCGTCTCAGCGGCCTTGGCTCTGCGATGTCAGGTCCGTCATCAAATGACGCTCGACCTTGATGAGTGTCTCCGGCACCTCGCGGCCGGCCTCCTTCATCGCCCTGATCCGCCGGAACACGACACCCCACGCTACGCGGGGATCTTCCTCGGCTGCGATTCTATCGAGAACTTCGATCGTCCTCGCGTCGATATGATCTTTGCGACCCATCGAACTCTCCTGTCTTTCAGTTTACATTGGTGTCCTGAAGCTGCGGAACAACGCAATCCGGCAACGACCGTTCCTCCCCTCCGAGCAGGACGCGGAAGTAGCTCCTGCCAATGGTCGTTTCGCGGCGCAACCTGGAATGTGCCGCCCCTGTTCAGCCCACATTTCACCGCGAATCGACGGGGTGCCCGCGATGCTGAACCTGATCACGGACGTGGACGGCATCAGAGTAGGCAATGCTCATGACGCAGACATGATCAGCGGTACCACTGCCCTCGTCTTCGACCGCCCCGCCGTGGCGTCGGTCGCCGTCCTGGGCGGCGCACCTGCCGGCCGTGATCTCGGTTGTCTCGAAGCCGATGCGATCGTCGAACGCGTCGATGCCATCGTCTTGTCCGGGGGTTCCGGCTTCGGCCTGGACGCGGCAGGCGGCGCGCAGGCATGGCTGCGCGAGAACGGCCGCGGCTTCAAAGTCGGCCCGGCCCATGTCCCCATCGTGCCTACCGCCATCTGCTTCGATCTCAACAACGGCGGCGACAAGAATTGGGGACGATACGCCCCCTATCGCGACCTCGGCTTTGCCGCAGCAGAATCAGCAGCCCCGGGGATTTTTACGCTCGGAACCGCGGGGGCCGGCTATGGCGCCAGCACCGCCGACCTCAAAGGCGGCCTCGGCTCGGCCAGCGCAACGACCTCGAACGGGCACACGGTCGCAGCCCTCGTCATCGTGAATGCGCTCGGTTCCGCACTGATCGCCGATGGTCCCCACTTCTGGGCCGCACCACTCGAACGAGGCTCGGAGTTCGGCGGACTGGGGTTTCCCCGGCATGTGCCGGCCCGGATCGCTGGCCCCACGTGGAAAGGCCGAGGTGCCCCGTCGGTCGCGGCCGCCACACCGCCCTCGACCACCATCGCATGCGTCGCCACCGACGCCACACTCGACAAGGCCCAGGCCAAGCGCCTTGCCATCGCGGCGAACGCGGGCTTGGCACGGGGGCTCCGCCTTTCCCACGCAGCCATGGACGGCGATACGATCTTCGCTGTGTCCACCACCATGCGCCCGCTGACGGGCGGCATCCAGGACCAGATAGAGATCGGCGCTCTCGCATCCGACTGTCTCACCCGCGCCATCGCTCGCGCCGTCTACGAGGCACATCTGCCGCGATCACGCCCCGGCGCCAGCTTTGTTTGGCAGGGCCCCCCTGCCTGGCGCGATCGCTTCGGCGAGCCGAACATCTCCGGTCACTGATGACGACGAATTGCCGGCACAGTTAACTCCGTTAGTACGGCTGCATAATTTGCGGGCAAACCGGCCTCCGCATCGATGCGATCACCGCGCAGTCTTGCACAATCTGCATTGGACCTGCGCGAGCCCCCCGGCACACGCCTGAATCCCACCTAAAGCCGACTTGTCGGCAGAGATATTGTGGTCTAGGGGAGGCCATTGTCGGCAGATTCCGTATCGACGGTGAGCCGGCACGCGTCTTCGGGCGTAAGCAGTTCGGACACCCTGCGGAACAGCCGCCATTTCGAGCGGAAGGACAAGGCAATGAGCGCCGACAACGACAAGGCAGGCAACGCCGCCGCTAGCGGCAAGCAGGCCACCATCACGCTGAGCGGTAACCGCGTAGTTCAGATGCCCGTCCGCTCGGGTTCGATCGGCCCCGATGTCATTGACATCGGACGCCTCTATGCGAACACAGGCTGCTTCACCTATGACCCCGGCTTCGTCTCGACCGCCAACTGCTCGTCGAAAATTACGTATATCGACGGTGACGAAGGTATCCTGATGTATCGCGGCTACCCGATCGAACAGATCGCGGAGCACTCCAACTTCCTCGAGACCTGCTATCTCCTGCTTCACGGCGAGCTGCCCTCGAAGGCACAGGACGAGGAGTTCAGCACGACGATCTCGCGCCACACGATGCTGCACGAGCAGATGACGCGCTTCTTCACCGGCTACCGCCGCGACGCCCATCCGATGGCGATCATGTGCGGCACGGTGGGCGCCCTGTCGGCGTTCTATCATGACAGTACCGACATCAATGATCCACGCCAGCGGATGATCGCCCAGCACCGGCTGATCGCGAAGATGCCGACGATAGCGGCTATGGCCTACAAGTACTCGATCGGCCAGCCGTTCATCTACCCGCGCAACGATCTCGATTACGTCTCGAACTTCTTGCAGATGTGCTTTGCGGTTCCTTGCGAGCCCTATCAGATCGACGAAGTCCGGGCTCGCGCGCTCGACAAGATCTTCATCCTGCATGCCGACCACGAGCAGAACGCCTCGACGTCGACGGTCCGCCTCGCGGGCTCGTCGGGCGCCAATCCGTTCGCCTGCATCGCGGCCGGCATTGCCTGCCTCTGGGGGCCAGCACACGGCGGCGCCAACGAGGCCTGCCTCAACATGCTCAAGGAGATCGGTACCGTCGACAAGGTTGCCGACTACGTCAAGAAGACCAAGGACAAGAGCTCCGGCGTCAAGCTGATGGGCTTCGGCCATCGCGTCTACAAGAACTACGATCCTCGCGCCAAGGTCATGCAGAAGACCTGTCACGAGGTACTGAACCACCTCGGCGTGAAGGAAGACCCGCTTCTGAAGGTCGCTCTCGAACTCGAGCGCATCGCGCTGCAGGACGACTACTTCATCGAGAAGAAGCTCTATCCGAACGTCGATTATTACTCTGGCATCACGCTCAAGGCACTTGGCTTCCCCGAGGATATGTTCACGGTGCTGTTCGCCGTCGCGCGCACGGTCGGCTGGATTGCCCAGTGGAAAGAGATGGTCGAGGACCCCGAGCAGAAGATCGGCCGTCCGCGCCAGCTCTATATCGGACCGGATCGCCGCGAGTACGTTCAACTCGACAAGCGCGACTGATCGTCGTCTTAGGGAAGGCCGAAACAATTCGGGGGAGCGGCGCGTGCCGCTCCCCCTCTGTGTTACCGGTCGTCCTTGCTGTTCGTCGTCGTTGTTACAATTCGACAACCAGACCAGCGGCAGTTACTTCGTCGACTGCGGCGTCACACCGGCCGCCTTGACCATCGCTGCATACCGAACGAGTTCGGCCTCGACGTGCTTTTTGTGGACTGCCGGCGAGCGCATGTCCTTACCGAACGGCACGGTGCCAGTCGCGGCGAAACGCTCCACGATTATGGGATCGTCGATGAACGTCTGCAGCGCGCCATGCAGTTTGTCGAGCACAGACTTGGGCGTCCCCTTCGGAGCATAAAGCCCGTTCCAGATCGTCATCTCGAAATCGCCGAGGCCGGCCTCGACGTACGAGGGCACATCCTTGAGCGCACTCAACCGAGCCTTCGAAGTCACCGCATAGGGTTTGATCGTCCCGGCCAGGATTTGCGGTGTCGCCGTCGTTGCCTGATCGCAAAGCAGATCGACTTGCCCGCCGACGAGATCGTTCATCGCAGGGCCAGTGCCGCGGTAAGGCACCATACCCGGCTTGGCCTTGGTGTTCTGGATGATCATCAAGGCGCACATGTAGGAATTCGAGCCTACGCCCGCGTGAGCGATCGTCACCTTGTCGTTGAGCTTCTTGATGTGTTCCAGAAGATCCTTGGCCGTTGCCGTCTCGAGTGTCTTTCGGCTGGTGAGGACCATCGGGCCGGTGTTGATGAGACCGATGTATTCGAACGCCGTCTTCGTATCGTATTTCAGGTTGGCATAAAGTGCCGGGGCAGCGGTCAGGGCACCGTGGTGCTGAAAGATCGTATAGCCGTCCGCCTCGGCGCGTGCTGCGCGCTCCGTGCCGACAGTTCCACCTGCGCCACCGACATTCTCCACCAGTACCTGCTGGCCGAGCGTCCGCCCCAGATGCTCGGCCGTCAGCCGTGCCAGCGTGTCCGATGGCCCGCCCGCGGCGAACGGCACGATCATAGTGACCGGTTTGGTTGGATAGGTCTGGGCACTGACCGCAGGTGCCACGATGGGTAATGCCACGGCCACGCAAACGGCCAATCGACAATTGCTTTTCGAAAGCATCCCGAACTTCCTCCCTCTGTGGTCGGTGACGGATGCTACTCGCACACCGGCTACCGTTGCGGCGAAGATAAGCTCTCCCAGCCCGATTGCCAACGTCGACGTTTGTGCAGAATGATCCCCGCTCGGAGATCTGAAGCCTGCTCCGGCTGGAGCGCCCACTCCGAGCGTAAACTCACACTGATCCTCACGCAGCGACGGCCTCTGTAACGGTGTCCTCCAGCACATCGCGCTGCGGCAGATAAGATTGCCACGTCACGAGTGCCGCCCGCCCCACAGGCGTCAGCCCATAGATCCCACGCTCCACCCGCACGAACCATCCGTAGACGTTTCGCTGAAGGATCTTCGCGACATCGGGCGCGTCGGCCTTCAGATCGCGCGGCCGCAATGGCGCCACGGCCAATGCCGCAGCACAGATCAAGGCCTGCTGACGATAGGCCGTCATGACCGGACGCCGAGTGCTACCGCCCAGAGCCGGATCGCCTCGACGCCGGCGATGCTCCGAAACGATCTTCGAGCGGCGCTTTGCATCGTGCCGGGGCCGCCACGGCTCCGGCTCGACCAGCACATCGACCTTGCCGCTGGCATAGACCGACAGCAGCCCGAAACCGAGGAATCGGCACAGCTTCTTGACGCGCGGATCACCTTCGCGCCCCCGTCCGCGACGCGACGCGCGCACGGCCACCCAGACCTCGTCGCAGACTGCCGTACGATCGACAGCCTGTAGCAGGAGCTCAAGCGTGAACGTAAGTTTCAATTCGGCGATAACGACGGCCGCGGGTTCGCCCTTGTCGAGCGCGACGATATCGCAACCGCACACTTCGCCCTTAGCCTCGAATCCAAGGGATTCGAGGAAGCGCTTGACGGGTTTGTAAAGAGAAGTCTCCAAGCGCCAGCTCCCGGCTCGAAGTGCAGGATGCCTTCTCACTACAGGATTCGTGGCACCTCGGCTCTCGCGAAGTCTGGACGTGCGCGTTCGGCTCTAAGCCGCGTCGGCTCCAGCGACCCTGCCGATCTCACCCAGCGACTGGCGCACGAACTGTGGCGCGATCACCGCCTCGCGCTGCACCTTCGTCATCGCCGGATTGAGTTCGTAGAACAACGCCATCTGGGCCGACCAGTGCCGCTCCGTCAGCTCGCCGTTGACCGCGAACCCGCCGGACTCGCGTTCCTGCGTCCAGATCCGGCGCACGTGCTCGTCCGGCACTTTAACCGTCACATAGTGATCGTAGACCTTTCGGAACGCGGTATAGTCGTCGTGCAGCAAACGCGACGCCTGGATCATGCCCTTCGCCAGACGATGCAGCTCCTCCGGATGCGAAGTCTCATACTCATCGAGCGTCGCAAGTACGCCGTGCGGCTGTACCGGCACCAGCCGCTTGAGGTCCGCGAACCCCAGGAGGTTGTGCAGCGAATTCGAGGGATCGAGATCGAGCGAGAGCGCTTCCTCGACGCGGATCAGAGACACGTCGATCGTATCGGCAAGCAGGCGCGATATGCGCTCCGGCGGCGGCCCCACCGCTTCCCACTTGATCTCCGTCTCGGCGATGCCAAGCGCCCGCACGAGCAGTCGCGCCATGTGGTGGCTCAGCGCCCCAAAACCGTCCAGCGCCCACGAGCAGCCCCGAAGCTGCTCGGTCGAGGTGAATCGCTTCTGCACGACGAGATTCTGCGCGAGCCCCCGTGCCATCGAAACGACGATCCTCACCGGCCGGCCCTCGGAGCGAAACCGCAGGACAGGCCCCAATCCGCCATAGGAGACATCGACACGTCCATCGAGCACCGCCTGCATCGCAGCGACGCCGCCGTGCACCGGCGTCCACGACACATCGAGTCCGAGATCCGCCCACGTCCCGAGATGGGTAGCTGCAGCGCACGCGAGATCGTCGACCCCGAACGTCGGCCCCGAGCCGGCTGCAAGCCTTATGGAAAGTCGCGATGCCATGAAACCCCTCCGGCCCATTCGACAAGACAGTCGATATGGTAGTCGCTCAATCGTTCGTAGAAGCAGCCGATCGATCAGAAAGAAAAAGGCGCGCCCGGCTCGAGCACGCCTCCCCCCATAGTGCAAGCGACGTCGTCCGACCACAAGTGCGGTCGAACCGAAGCCGACGGGCTATCGCGTGAGAACGATGAAGTCCGTGCCCTTACCGGTCTCGTTGCCCAAACCGTGATCGGAGATAACAATCGAGCCATTGACCCATAGTCGCTCCGAAATTCGCTTCTTGACGTCCTCTGGCATCTCGACCCGCTCCAGCGCACCGCGTGCATCGGAAGGAAGCCCCGAGCTCTGTGGCGCAACGCGCTCACCCCGCCGCACCGGCCCGCGGTTCTCCAGCGAATCCCCGATGCTCGTGTTCTCCGGCACAGTCACGACCTGCCAGCCGATCCGGCCCGTCGACGTATCCGCTGCCATGGCCTGGAACAGATGCGTGCCCAGCGGACGGCCCGGCTCCTTGAAGGTCACCGGCGCATCGAACAGCGGCACCATACCCTGCCGCACGAACACCTTGCCTTCTTTGCGACTGATGAAAACCGCAATCGGCTCCGTGCCCCGGTCGGCCACCTTCACCGCGGCTTCCGCCGCCGCCTGGGCTTCCTCCGCATCCCGCGACGAGGAGGCCGCTGCATACGCTGCTTTGCTCTTCTCCGCATCGATCGACGCTGCGAGCTTAAGGTTGTGCTCGGCATCGGCTAGTTGCGCGATGAGGTTCGCGCGGGTCTCCTCAGACGCCCCGGAGACGCGCGTCTGCGCCAGCTCGACCTGCGCATTTGCCGAACGCAACGCTGCAGCTGCAGCATTCGCCTCTCCCGACGCGCGCAAAGACGCCTCGAGCAGCCCCTTGTTGGCTTTGGTGGCCTCGATTACGCGAGTTCGGGCCTTCGTCTTCTCGAGCGCTGCGTTCTGCATGGGATTGAGGAAGCGAGACGCCACCTGGGCGCTCTCCGGAACACCATCCACCGCCGCGACCCGGACCGGTGCGGCATCGGACTTGTCGGCGCGCTGCTCACGTGGCGCAGGTGCTGCGACCATCAAGGGCTCCGGCAATTCCGGATGCGAGAATACGCCAGGCGATGGCTCGTGCGGCGCAACGATGACGCGCATGCCCATCTTGCTGATCGCGAACATCTTGGCGGCGACTGGATAGGGCAGACGGATGCAACCGTGAGACGCGGGATATCCCGGGAGTGCCCCTGCATGCATCGCGATGCCGGACCACGTAATACGCTGCATATACGGCATCGGGGCGCCGCTGTAGATATTCGAGACGTGATGCCGGTTCTTCTGAATGACACTGAATATCCCGGTCGGCGTCCGATGACCGGCCGTCCCGCTCGAAATCGGCGAGCGCAGCACCACATTGCCGGCAGAGTCGTAAACCGTCATGCGCTGGGAGCCAAGCGCAACGACAGCCATCAGCGGCCCGGTCGGTGCAGCCTTCGAAGCTGCCACCTCCTCGGCGGACGGCTTGGGTGACCTTGCGACGACGCGCGCTACGTTACGAGAGGCGCCACGCGCCTTACCTGCCGATGTACGAGAGCGGTGATATCCAGGGGCCGGCTCGTTCCACCAGTACTGCGCCTGTGCCGCCTGGACGCCCAGTCCCGGCACCACGCCGGAGACACCCAAGCCAGCAACGCCGAAAAATGCGAGTGAGCCCGAAACGGCTCGGAAACCAAAATTGGAAGACCCTGACACGTCAAAGGACTCCTGTCCGCGTGTGACAATACTGCATCCACCAGTACCGCTTTCACTAGCGTCTGTGGTGACCCCGATGCAACGCCGTTACCGACTTTCTCCTCAGAGCTTAGCCTCGTAGTGGCCGTGCACAACACGCCCGCGCGGCAATTTCAGTACTCAAAGTAAAAAGGCCGGCCCGGGCGAACCCGAAACCGGCCTTCAGACATCCCGAACTGCAGATGGACGATCGAGCCTACATATTTTCCAGATAGCCCAACGGATCGACCGGCTTGGAACCGACGCGCACCTCGAAATGCACATGCGGTTGATCCCCCCCGCCACTCTTCCCGGCTTTGGCAACGGGTTGGCCGCGCTTGACCCGATCCCCACGCTGAACCAACAGCTTCTCGTTGTTCGCGTAGGCCGTGACCCATCCGTTGTCATGCCTGACCAGCACCAGATTGCCGTAGGTTTTCACCTCGTTGCCGGCATATGCGATCACGCCGTCTTCGGCTGCTAGAACGTCCGTACCGGCAGGAACTGCGATATCGACGCCATCGTTGTGCGAGCCATCACTGCGCGTTCCGAAACCTTGAACGACCCGCCCACGTACCGGCCAACGCAACTTCGCGGTTTTCGCAGCGGCGGGCGTTGCCGCTACCGCGGCCTCCACGGGCGCTGCCGCAGGCCTAGCAGACGCCAGGTCGCCACCGTTGAGCACCTTGACCCCGTTGGCAGCGGTCGAACCGGGCGCACCGATCCGCACGATACGCTCTTCGGGTTGTATCGTCTCGCCGACAATCGCCGGAGGCGCAGAAGCAGGTGCTGGAGCCGCAGCCGCGATAGCGGCGCTCTGCGCTGACGGGAGCTTCAGCACAGTTCCAGGCTTCATCTTGCTCACGTCGGTAATGTCGTTGGCCCGCTGGAGGTCGAGCACCTTGATCTTGTGCTTCGCAGCGATCGCAAAGAGGCTGTCACCCGGCTTGACGACGTAGGTGCTCCCATTGTCGACTGAAGCAATGCTGGGGGCGGCAATGGCAGTAGTCTCCGCGGCCTGCGGCTTGAGCAACGCCGTCCGCTCCGGCCTCACCTTCGGCGTGGCGCGGCCTTCGGCGCTCGGCAGATAAAGCTTCTGTCCCGGCTTGATGTTCGGGTTTCGCAATTCGTTCACGGCCATGAGATCGGAGATCAGCACCTTGTGACGCTTACCGATGCCATAGAGTGTATCGCCGGGCTGAACTTCGATCTGCTCGCCCTTCGCAGCGCTTGCCACCTGCCCCGGCGCAACCATCGGAGCCGCAGCCTGAGAATTTGCTGGAGAATTTGCTGGAGCCGGGGCATGCCGCGTGACAGCCATCGCCCGGACC
>LNFM01007667.1_pt1 | contig 16756 bp, 18 predicted proteins | sample 596031 | NCBI WGS metagenome assembly LNFM01 (sample SAMN04254537, study PRJNA301005) | activated carbon metagenome | isolation source: dual media filters at the Ann Arbor, Michigan drinking water treatment plant | place: USA: Ann Arbor
TCAAAATTCGTAATCCGTACAAGACCACACGGGTTCGTCGAAAGACGGGAGATATTCTTCAGCCAGCTCTGACGCCGCGCCCGATTCTGGATGCGATCCGCCAGGGCATGACGGGATACAACTTTGCTGCTCAGTATCAGCAGAACCCGCAGCCGCCGTCCGGGAATATTGTAAAGCGCGAATGGATGAATTTCTATGCTCCTGAGGAGTTGCCGGAGCGCTTCGATGTAATCCTCCAAAGCTGGGATACGGCGGTTAAGGACAGCGAGCTCGCAAACTTCAGTGCTTGTACGACGTGGGGAGTAAAGAGTGGAAAGGCGTATCTACTGGACGCCTTCCGAAAGCGATTATTGTTCCCCGACCTCAAAAAGACGCTCATAACACTTGCTAAAAAACACAGCGCAACCGTGGTATTGGTGGAGGATATGTCCTCCGGATCTTCTCTAATCCAACAACTGCGCGCCGAGGGACATTCAATTGTACAAGCCGCCCCCTTGCAGGACGGGAACAAGATCATGCGGTTGCATGCGCAAACCGCGATGTTTGAGGGCGGATTTGTTCTCCTGCCGAAACGGGCAAACTGGCTCGACACCTACTTAAGTGAGCTACTGTCTTTTCCAAGCACCAATTATGACGACCAGGTCGACTCGACGGTCCACGCTCTTGCATGGATTAATGCAAACCCGAGATGGGCTGGCACTGTAATCAAGCCGGAGTGGCTCCACTATTATACAGCCCTGCCTGACGACCAGAAATACAAGCGCGTGTTCATGTCCTGGGATACGGCCCTTAAGGACGGAAGACAGAGTGACTGGACGGTGTGCACAGTTTGGATGATGCTCGGCGGCGTCTATTATTTGTTGCACATGGAGCGCGGCAATTATGAGTACCCAGAACTACTAAGAATATTTGGTGAGCTTGTAACACGATTCAGCCCGTATCAGATCCTGATCGAGGAAACCGCTACAGGGAAGGCACTCGAGAAAGATCTCAGTCTGCTGCTATCGCGTCATCTAATCAAGCTTCAACCGATCGAACAAGAACGTAGTGCTCGGCTGTATGTATGTCAGGCCATGTTCATAGATGGCAAGGTAAGGTTTCCCGTAGGCACGGCGTACATGTCGCAGGTCGAACAGGAACTTCTTAGCTATCCGCACGGCACCACAGATGACGTCGTGGACAGCATTGCTCTAGCTCTCCAACATGGTGGGACAGGCTATGATAGTACGTATAGTTGGGTCGAATGAGGAACTGTTTACAAGCCTGTGGACCGTCGAATGAAGGGCAGTTTCGGAGTTTGAGCACAGCGATACCGGGACGCCATGACAAAGCATCTCCGCCGGAACGCTAGGTGCAGCAACGCCGTGCGCCGTCGTGACCTAGTAGGTCGAAGGAGGAAGGTCATAGGAAATGAAGCGCCTGCGAACAGCACCCAATTCACTCCTCCTACGCGAATTCTGCCGAACCTGCTAAAGCTCTTCCGACCGTGGCCGGGCGCTAAATCCGCCCGCAGTAGCCCGGCCGTTTATCGGCGCTCTCAAGACGATAGGGACCAAGAACCGAGCCGCAGCGCGATTCTTGACCTATGCGATATACGCCAGCATCGCCGTGTCGGCCAAACATCCGTAATCGTCCGTGGCAGCGAAATAAGAGAGTTCTTGGCCGCTATTCGACATGCTGAACGGCTGCCAGTCCCTCCAGTGCCAGCCCATAGCCAAGAAGTTCGTGCATTCTCTTCTTGAGGTCTTGCGTCAGCATTACCCGCGCATAGCGCCTCAACGGGGGCGGACGAAGGTGAAGTTGTTTGCCAATTGCCAGGCGCGCGGCAACAGATCTGCCGGGGGAAGAACTTCGCTTACAAGGCCAAGTTGCTTGGCTTCGCTCGCATCGAGGACTTGTCCCGTGAGCAGGAAGTACCTGCCGCGGTTGATCCGCATCAACATGGGAAACACGATATGCACGCCATCGCCAGGAACCAGACCACCGTTAAAATGCGCCGAATCCTGAATTGTCGCCGTCTCGGAAGCCAAAACAATATCGCACAACAATGGGATTTCGGGGTGGCGCACCGCCGGGCCGTTGATCGCGGCGAGGTGTTGGAAAGGGTCGGCCGACAAGTGGGATTCCCGGCGACGATCCGTGTCGATCAAGGCACCGAGTTCGTGTAGCGCGATCTGGATCTATGGGCCTATCAGCGCGGCGTGACACTCGACTTCTCCAGGCCCGGCAAGCCCACCGACAACGCGTTCATCGAAGCATTCAATGGCCGCTTTCGCGCCGAATGTCTGAACACACACTGGTTCCTGAGCCTTGCAGACACCCAGAAAAAGTTGGAGGATTGGCGTAAGTACTACAATGAGGAACGCCCCCATGGGGCGATCGGCAACAAGCCGCCGATTACGTTGCTGAATCACCATGGCGCAGCCAGCCCGCCATGGTGAAAGAGCCGGAAAACTTTACCCGCCGGCGATCCAAAGTTCGGACCCAGGGCAAGAGCCGGAAAACTCTACCCGCCGACGATCCAAAGTTCGGACCCAGAGCAAGAGCCGAAAAACTCTACTCGCCGGCGATCCAAAGTTCGGACCCAGAGCGAACTGGAGCAGAGTCTACTTAAACGAGGGCAAGTTGGGGAGCAGGTCATGCTCATAATTCGAACCGGATGCGCCCAGCGGCATAGCTTCTCGGCTCCGCTATACCCACCTCAAAACTCTCGGGCCAAGCAAGGTCCCAAGAACTGCGACTTCGATAATTCCAAATGAATAGGCGACACCTACAAACACGACAGAGTCATGACTGCAATGCAATGCATATCCAACAGCGCCGATTGCGCCTGCGAGGACGCCGATAGAGGCGCCTGTCAGCCTCAAATCGGTCGGCGCCAGTCGGCGTGCCGTAATTGCCAAAATCACGAAAGCGGGCGCGGCCAAACTCGGAATTTGCCAAAGGCAGTCAAGCCATGCGCGGCCAACATTGTTTCCTATCCCATCAAACTGCGGGCCGGCAATCTCTCGAAGAACCAAAAGCATTATCACAGCGAAAGGGGCGACCAAAAACGCGCCGAATCTAATTCTTCGCCCTGGCACGCACAGATCACAAACAATCGGAAGCACAGCAGCGCTCACGCCAACCGTGAAAAACAGCTTTATTAAAAAGAGATGATTCTCAACCAGCAATAGAGTCGCCAAATCGCCCCGTGGCCTGAGCCACAGGACCGATAGCGCCATCACGACAATCAAGGATAGAAGGGCCGCACAGGCCACCCTTGCGTCCGGCATCAGGCCCATATTGCGAGGCGGACGCCGGCTCAGATTCGATATGAGTTGGTCAGATTTCATCTTAGCTTTTAACATAAAATTTTGAGATCGCTTTAACGCCGCGATGGACGTTAACTTTTATGGCAGCTTCGGACATTCCTGTTACCACCGCCGCCTCTTTGATGGACAAGCCTTTTAATCGTATAAGCTCGATTGAAATACGCATCTTGGCGGGCAACCGACTCAAAAGTTTTTTCACTGATATTGCGGCGTCAACCGCCTCGCTGTCGCCGCTGACAACGTCTTCAATTTCATTGAGAGGCAGATCGCGACCCGCTCCATTCCTGAGTCGCAGAAAGTCAATCAGCTTGTACCGTGCAATGGCCCTTGCCCACGCCGTCACGGGCATGGCGCGATCATAGGTGTGCCATCGCGCATGAATGGCGACCAACGCCTCCTGAACAAGGTCGTCAGCATCGCACTCTGTGCGCCCGACTCGATACAGTTGCCTCCCAATATAACTCCGCAGAATTTCGCCTAACTGCGTCAGAAATTCGCCATAGGCTGCTTTGTCTCCGTCAAAGCTTCGTTTTAGAAGCAATTGAAAATCGTCTTCACTCATCTTCATATATTTTATCCCGCATCCGACTCATCGGTCGCTTTACCACCCTTTGGGCTATCAAATAGTAATTCGGGATTTGAGTGCAAAAGTTACAGACGTCGCCATCCATTCTCGAAATAAATAAAGTCGTCATAGATACGCTATCCCTGCAACCGATGCGACTCTTTTCTCGAATTAGTGAATAGAAGCCCATCGGCTTTCCCGCCAAAAGGCGGAAAATAATGGAGAACGAGACATGAAGATTCTATCCGCCATGATGGCGATTGTTGGAACGGCGATGACTGCGGGGGTGGCTTTGGCAAGCCACCCTGCCGATCCGCTTCACTCCAATTCTGTCCGCCAGCAGAGTGAAATTCGTCATGTACACCAAGGCCGGCTTTCTGGCGGTCAGCCAGCGCATGCCGAAGTCCAACTGCAATCCACGCCCGGCCACAATGTGTTTCGGGATGGAAAATACGTCGGCGCAGACCCGGACCCGCGGATTCGCTCGAGCTTGATGCGTGAACGCATCGACCAGTACTAACGAGGTCACCGACTTAGCGGGCGGACGGTCCTTTAGACTTTGCAATCGTCCGCCCGCCTTAGAATTGACCACATAGGTGGACATTTAGAAGTTTGGCTTGCCGGCATCGGTTTATCATGGCAGCTTTCGAGGTGGCTGCCGCACACAAGCGGTAACCGAGTGGATTGTTCGCATGCTTCGTTGGTTAACCAGTCGGCAGCGTCATCGGGCGGCAAGCTTGCTTGTCGCGCTTTACGCATTGTGCCTGGTGACACCGACGGCGGTGATGGCCCTCGACGCCAGCCCCGCGGCGGCCCACTGCCTCACTGAAAAAAGCCACGGCCAGAGCAATCACCACGCCGGTCTTGTCACAGACGAAAGCCACCACGGCAGCGATGGATCGAGCCATCATTCCAATGCCGGCGACGATGAAAAAAGCCAGGCCGGCAAGTGCTGCGGCCTGTTCTGCGTCAGCGCCATGGTGACGGGCGTCGATTTCGTCGCCTGGCAGCACCCGCCTGCCATGCATGTTGCCTCTCTCTTCGTCGAGAGCCTGTCCGGGCAAAACTCCGACCGCATCGACCGCCCGCCGCGATCCCTCCTGTCGCTTTGAACCGTCGTGCCGTTGCGGCGTGAGCCGCCGCGCGTGCGTGCCATCAATCGACGCTCGAGGAATCCGTCATGCCCACGCCCCTATGGCCGTGGTCGACCGCTGTAATTCAGCGTTCGATCGTCCGGCGCTATTCGCTGCCTGCCGCTGTCGCAGCCGCCGCCTTGCTGATGCAGGGCTGCGCGGCGGCGCCACCGCCGTCGTTTGCCGCTGCCCAGCCGTCCGATCCTGACGTGCGCGTTCCGGCGACCGCCTATCGCCCGGTCGTCAGCGGCTATTCCAGCCAGCGGCCGGTCGAGCCACTGCCGTGGCTGGAGCAGAACCGGCGCGTCACGCCCGGTCAGAAGCGGTGAAGCCATGATCGATCATACCGCCACGCCACGCCGGCCACGCCGCACGGCAACCCGCGCTGCCACAACAATGACCGGGGCATTCCTGCTCGCCGGCTGCGCCAGCTTTTCGCCCGACGGCGGCATGACGCCGGTGGCGACCTTTGCCGACATCACGCTCGGCAAGGATGTCGCCGTGCTGCGCACTGAGGACGACACGCGAGCCGCGCGCGCCACGGTCGACCGCCTGCTCAAGCGCCCGCTCACCGCCGACGCCGCCGTTCAGATCGCCTTGCTGAACAACCGCGGCCTGCAAGCCGCCTACAACGAGCTTGGCCTCGCTGAAGCCGGCATGGTCGGCGCCAGCCTGCCGCCCAATCCGGTGATCTCGCTGGCGCGCATGGCCGGGTCCGGCGAGGTGGAAATCGAACGCAGGATCGTCGCCAATATCCTGTCGCTGGCGACCTTGCCGGCCCGCGCGGAGATCGCGTCACAGCGCTTCCGGCAGGCCCAGTTGCGCGCCATCGCCGAAACGATGCGGGTCGCAGCCGAGACACGCCGCGCTTATGTCCGTGCAGCCTCTGCGCGTGCCAAAGCGGCTTTTCTGACGCAGGCACAGACGGCGTCGGGCACCGCCTTGCAGCTCGCCAAACGCATGGGCGAAAGCGGCGCCATGAACAAGCTCGACCAGGCTCGCGAGCAGGTGTTTCACGCCGACATCGCCGGGCAACTCGCCAGCGCCCGCCGCGCCGTCGACACCGACCGCGAACAACTGGTGCGCGCCCTTGGGCTGTGGGGCGGCGACCTGAACTTCCAGTTGGCGGCGCTGCCGCCTTTGCCGGCCCGGGCCCGCGCCCGGCCTGCCGTCGAAGTCGATGCCATACGCCGCCGCATCGATCTGCAGATCGCACGCATCGAGGTCGATACGCTGGCGAAATCCTACGGACTCACGCAGGCAACCCGCTTCGTCAATCTGCTGGAGGTGGCCGGCATCTCCAAGACCACGCGCGGCGACGGCGACAGCGTCACCGAGCGTGGCGTCGAAGTCGAATTCCAGATTCCGCTGTTCGACTTCGGCGAGGTGCGCGCCCGCGAGGCCGAGCAGCGCTACCAGATGGCGGTCAATCGTCTGGTCGAAAAGGCCGTGAACGTCCGCTCGGAGGCGCGCAGTGTCTACCGCTCCTATCGTGCCGCCTATGACATCGCGGCGCATTACCAGCGCGAGGTTTTGCCGCTGCGCAAGATCATCTCGGACGAAATGCTGCTGCGCTACAACGCCATGCAGATCGACGTTTTCGCGCTGCTGACGGAGTCGCGCCAGCGCCTCGCCGCCAATGTCACCGCCATCGATGCCCGGCGCGATTTCTGGCTCGCCGACGCCGATCTCATGCTCGCGGTCAACGGCGCCGGCGGCGCTGGTGGCGGCGCGCCGCCCTCATCCACTATCGCCGCTGCCGGCGAACCCGCCGGCCACTGAAGGAGAGCGATCATGTTTTCACGCCGAGGATTTCTCGGATCGGCCGCCGCCCTGGCCGGCGCCAGCGCCGTCAGCGGACGTACCGCCGCCGCTTCCATTCCCGAGGCTGCCAGCATGGATTCGGCGGTGATGCAGCCGCCGCTGTATCCCTCAAACGGCCCCGACTATCAGCCGGTGGTGACGCTCAACGGCTGGACTTTGCCGTGGCGTATGAACGGCGACTGGAAGGAATTCCACCTTGTCGCCGAGCCTGTGGTGCGCGAGATCGCACCGGGCATGAAGGCGCACCTGTGGGGTTATAACGGACAGTCGCCGGGCCCGACGATCGAATGCGTCGAAGGCGACAAGGTGCGCATCTTCGTCACCAACAAGCTGCCCGAGAACACCACCGTCCATTGGCACGGCATGCTGCTGCCGAACGGCATGGACGGCGTCGGCGGCGTGACCCAGCCGCACATCAAGCCTGGCAAAACTTTTGTCTACGAGTTCGTCATGCAGAAGAGCGGGACCTTCATGTACCACCCGCATTCGGACGAAATGGTGCAGATGGCCATGGGCATGATGGGATTTTTCGTCGTGCATCCGCGCGACCCGGCCTTCATGCGCGTCGATCGTGACTTCGTCTTCCTGCTGAACGCCTACGACATCGATCCCGGCGCCTATGTGCCGAAGATCATGACGATGCTCGATTTCAATCTGTGGACCTGGAACAGCCGCGCCTTCCCCGGCATCGACCATCTGGTCGTGCGTCAGGGTGACCGGGTGCGAATCCGGTTCGGCAATCTCACCATGACCAATCATCCGATCCACATGCACGGCTACCACTTCGCCGTGACCTGCACCGATGGCGGCTGGGTTCCCGAGAGCGCGCGCTGGCCGGAGACGTCAATCGATGTCGGCGTCGGCGCCATGCGGGCATTCGAATTCGTCGCCGACGTGCCCGGAGACTGGGCGATCCACTGCCACAAGTCGCACCACACGATGAACGCCATGGGTCACGGCGTGAAAACCTTCATCGGCGTGCCGCAGCGCGACACGGTCAAGACCATTCAGCGGCTCGCCTCGCCCGACTACATGGCGATGGGCTCCGCCGGCATGGGCGAGATGGGCGAAATGGAAATGCCGATGCCCGACAACACGCTGCCGATGATGACGGGGTTCGGGCAGTTCGGTCCGATCGAGATGGGCGGCATGTTCTCGGTGGTGAAGGTGCGCGAGGGGCTCGATCGCAACGACTACAAGGACCCCGGCTGGTACCAGCACCCGCCCGGCACCGTTGCCTATGAATACACCGGTCCCGTCCCCGAAGCGCCGAGCCGCAAGAGCGACGCCGCACCCAAGCCGGGCGAGGTTGAGGTTCAAGTCGTCAAGCCAGGCACCAAATCCCACAAGCACTGAACAGGAGCAAGCAATGCGAACTGCGTTTCACCTCACCCTCGCGGCCCTCGCTGGGACGCTAATTTCCGGCTCAGCCCTGGCTGCGCCCGGCGGCGCGGCCGGTCACAGCCACGAAAGCTTCTCGGCCGGCGAGCCCGGCGATCCGAAGCGGCCGGCGCGGACCATCCAGATCACCATGCGCGAAGGCGACGGCAAGATGCTGTACGCGCCCGAACGTCTGGAGATCAAGCGCGGCGACCAGGTTCGATTCATCATCGTCAATAATGGCGCACTCGATCATGAGTTCATTCTGGCGACGACCGAAGAGAACCTGACGCACGCCGAAGAAATGAAAAAGAACCCGGAAATGGAGCACGACGATCCGAACGCCAAGCGCGTCGCGCCAAAGAAGAAGCGCGAGATTCTCTGGCGTTTCACCAAAGCCGGGCAGTTCGAATATGGCTGCCTGATCCCCGGTCACCGCGAAGCCGGCATGACCGGCTTTATCGTCGTGAAATGAACGAGCATCAACCTGAAAGGAAAATGAATGCGAAAGACGATTCTCACTGTCACTGGTCTGTTGTTTCTCTCGGCAGCCGCGTCCGCTCAGGCGGAAACGGTTAATGGCCAAGTGACCAAGATCGACAAAGCCGCCGGCAAGATCACCATCAAACACGGGCCAATGAAGAAGTTTGACATGGACGGCATGACCATGGTCTTCCGTACTCAGGAGCCTGCCATGCTCAAGACGGTTAAAACCGGAGACAAGGTGAAGTTCGAGGCTGACCGGGTCAACGGTCAGTTTACGGTCATAACGATCCAGAAAATTAAGTGACGGCGAAATCTGACGGAGCGGGCCTCGGCTACAGGCCGTGGCCTGCTTCGTAATGCTATGCGTTAGTTCGCCCGCCCCGACGAGGAGCCCGGCAGGTGCCTTTCGCTGGTAACGCGCCACTCTGCGAGTACTGCTGCACTATCCTTGATCTAAATCAATACTGAACGACATCTGGGCGATGGATTTCATCCATGATCAACTGACGTCCGGGCGCAAGCTGCGCGTATTGACTATCGTGGCACGTTCTCTCGCTTCTCACCGGCGACGGAAGTGCGATTCAACTTCAACCATGCCGACGTTGTTGAAGTGCTGGAGCGGGTGGGACGCCAGATCGGATTCCCGAAGACGATCCGGGTACCGAGCTCACCTCGCGCGAACTCGACCTGTGAGCTTAACATATCCGGTGCATCCGGACTGTCGAAAAATGCCCCGAGTTGCCGCTTGATTCGATTTGGAGACACCTTGGACATTTAACGGTTTACGATGGCAAGCGGTACCCTCCTCTGTTGTCACAATCGCTAACGACGCCCTGTGACAGACAGACGATCTGCATGCCCACCGGCAGGCCATCGCTGGCGTAGGAATGCATCAGGCAAACGGCGCTTCGTCGAGAAAAGGCCCTCGAGCAAGCAGAATTACAGGCGCTACACCGTATCCGGGATTTATGGTCGCCCAGTCGTACCCGGCTGATCTGCCAGATGCGAGCGCGTGTGACGATCCATCAGGGAGCAGGTAAGTTCAAATCTGACATGCTTGCTGACCACTGAAGAGGACGACTTGACGCAATGGCTCCTGGCAGATCTGCTCAGCGACCTGCGTCGTATCGATGCGCACTTGCCGAGGTCGCTCGGGAGATCGAGGCCAACGCGACGCAAGATTGTCCGCGCGCCATGAACTCTCACCAGCGTCCGGTAACGAACCGACAGAGAACGGAAGTAGAAACAATCTTCCGGGACGCAACAAGAAACGTAGCCCTATCCGCCGGGCCAAGCCCGGCCGTCTGGGCTCCTCGCCGGCAGTGCGGCGGTCATGAGTTGAAAAAGCGGAAGACTTTGTCGCCGGAAGAACTGGCCGACCTCGCGGCGCAAGGCGTCTCGCTGCAACGCGTCGCCGCGCGATACGGCTACTCGGTCAAGAGCGTTCTCAAGATGGCCCAGACGCATGGCATCAAGCTCCCGGGCCGCAAGGAACTGCGGCAGCGATTTGGACTGAGCGCGCCGGCACCGGCTCCCGCCGGCCCTGCGCTGGCTGATCCGCCTGTAAAAGAGCCCGCCTTCCATAGCGGAAGGCGGGCTTAGACGCGAAGGCGCTACGCGCCAACGGCAAGAAAGTGCTTAGAACTTCGGTAAATTGGCAGCCGTACCCGCTGCACCGGCGCCGGTACCCGCACCGCTGCCGCTCATACCGGCCCCAGCGGCGCCAGCCCCGGCCGTGCCGGCGCCGGTCGCAGTTGCGCCCGTGCTGGAGCCAGTTGTCGGCCGCGTACCGGCGCCGGTGGTCGCCGAACCGCTGGCCGACGTTCCGCCCGCTTTGGCGGCTGTCTTCATCTGGACCTGGCCCTGCGCATTGCGGCAGTGCGTCGTAGCAGAAACATTCACACTTGCGGCGGCGCCGGTATTGGGAGGCGCCGTGTGCCTGCGCGGAAGCAGCGATCGCACCGCTGACAACAAAAGTGGAAGCGAAAAGCAAGGTTTTCAACATTTAACACTCCTTGGGTGTCCCCCGACAGGCCCCCAAGCATACAACTGTCCTTCGTTCCGCGTTCGGGGTAGTTGATTTCATGCTCCGCGTTCGCTGGAACTCCGCACATCGCCGGCTCCAAAGGAGCCGGGCTACCGTATGCGGGTCATTACTTTGCGATTGGAACAACCCCGCGCGCGTGTGTGACGTTGCCGCGCTTTCACCGCCTATACGTCGCACGGACGCATACTGGCCGCGATTGGTGACGCGCGCCCAGCTCCGGCAAAACACAAACAAACGGAGCCGGCATGACCCAGCCCCGTTGCTTCCTGCCGCCGTGATGAGGCACTAGCGGCAGGACTACTTTGGCGGCGGGCGCAGGGATCATCGCCCGCCACAAGCGGTAGCGAGCTCGATCAAATCCGAATGAAGCGCAGTCTGATCGCATTTCCGATTACGCTTACCGACGACAGGGCCATCGCCGCAGCGGCGATGATCGGTGACAGCAATATGCCGAAGACTGGATAGAGTACGCCTGCCGCGATTGGCACCCCGGCCGCGTTGTAGATGAAAGCAAAAAACAGGTTTTGGCGAATATTACGCATTGTTGCCTGAGACAAGCGGCGCGCTTTCACAATGCCGTTGAGATCGCCTTTCAAAAGCGTGACGCCCGCGCTTTCGATCGCCACATCAGTGCCCGTGCCCATGGCAATGCCGACATCGGCTGCAGCGAGAGCAGGAGCGTCATTCACGCCGTCGCCGGCCATGGCCACGACGCGTCCCTGGCGCTTGTAACGTTCGACGATCTGACTCTTTTGGTCCGGCAAGACCTCGGCTTCGACGTCATCAATGCCGAGTTGCTTCGCAACCGCACGGGCCGTGGTCCAGTTGTCCCCGGTCAGCATGACGATCCGCAGTCCTTCTGCCTTGAGAGCGGCTAGGGCTTCCGGCGTTGACCCTTTGACCGGGTCGGCAATAGCGATCACGCCAGCTACCTCTGCGTCGATCGCGACGAAAATCGCCGTGGCGCCGTCCGCCCGCAAGACTTCCGCTTTTGCGGCGAGCGTTGCTGCGTTGACGCCGTGCTCTTCCATAAAGCGCGCGTTGCCGAGCAGGACCTTGAGGCCTTCAACGATCCCGAGCGCGCCTTTTCCGGTTGGAGAATCGAAGTCCGAAACCGACGCTGTCGAGATGCCTCGCTTCTCTGCCTCACGAACGATCGCTTCGGCGAGCGGATGCTCACTGGCGCGTTCGACGCTTGCAGCAAGCCGCAGCAACTCGTTTTCAGCCAGCCCATTGGCAACCGTTACGATGCCGGTGACAGAGGGTTTTCCTTCGGTGAGTGTTCCGGTCTTGTCGATGACGAGCGTATCGACCTTCTCAAGGCGCTCCAGACTTTCCGCATTCTTGACCAGTACGCCAAGCCCCGCTCCTCTTCCGATCCCGACCATGATCGACATGGGCGTGGCAAGCCCGAGCGCACAGGGACAAGCAATGATCAAAACGGCGACCGCGGCCACCAGACCGTAAGACAAGCGCGGCTCGGGTCCCCATATCGCCCAGGCCCCGAAGGCCAGCACGGCGACCGCGATGACGGCCGGCACGAAATAACCGGAGACCCGATCCGCCAGACGCTGAATGGGCGCCCGGCTCCGCTGCGCTTCGGCGACCAGTTGCACTATTTGCGCTAGCATCGTGTCGCGACCGATTTTTCGGGCTGCGATCACAAGCGCGCCGCTGCGGTTCATGGTGCCGCCAATGACGCGATCGGCCTTTTCCTTGGTCACCGGCATGGACTCGCCGGTCACCATCGATTCATCGACAGCGCTGCGTCCTTCGATCACCTCGCCGTCGACAGGAACTTTCTCGCCGGGCCGCACACGAAGCTGGTCGCCGAGGGCGACGCCCTCAAGGGCGACTTCTTCTTCACTTCCGTCTGCGTTTATCCGTCGTGCGGTCTTCGGCGCGAGATCAAGCAGCGCGCGTATGGCGCCACCGGTCGCTTCGCGGGCGCGCAGCTCCAGCACTTGCCCAAGCAGCACCAGCACGGTGATGACCGCGGCGGCCTCGAAGTAAACCGCGACCGCGCCATCATTTTCGCGGAAAGCGGCGGGGAATATTTCCGGCAGCGCAGTCGCCAGCACGCTATAGACCCAGGCCACGCCCGTTCCCATCGCAATCAGCGTAAACATGTTGAGGTTTCGGGTGCGCAGCGAAGCCCAACACCGCTCGAAAAAAAGCCACCCCGCCCAGAGCACGACCGGCGTTGCCAATGCGAATTGAAGCCAGTTAGACGTGGCACGCGGTATGAGATGGTCCAGCCCCGTCAGATGCGAGCCCATCTCCAGGAAAAGCACGGGCACGCTCAGCATAAGCCCGATCCAGAACCGCCGGGTCATGTCGGCTAGCTCGGGATTGGGACCGGCTTCGGCCGTCGCGAGCAAGGGCTCCAAAGCCATACCGCAAATCGGGCAGCTCCCGGGTCCGTCCTGACGGATCTCCGGGTGCATCGGACAGGTGTAAATCGTTCCCTCCGGGACCGGCTCCGCCGCCTTCGCGCTACCGAGATACTTATCGGGATCGCTCAGAAACTTCGACCGGCAACCGGCCGAACAAAAGTAATACGGCTGGCTTGCATGCGTTGCGCGATGCTGGGTTTTGTGCGGATCCACATCCATGCCGCAGACAGGGTCTTTGACCACACCCGGCTTTACCGCGTGGGCGGCCCCATGATCGTGGCTGTGATCCTGCGCCTTCGTATGCTTATCGCCCGAGCAGCAGGCGTGTTGTTTATGGTCCATGGGCTTAAATCCTTGCGCGGTTATCGGGTACTAGAACCACTCTGGACCTTCCCATCATAGGAAGGTCAAGCGGCATTGTCCCTATGTTTTCCGGCAGGTTCGCCCTGTCCTGCTGTCTTATTTGTTGAGCCGCGCCAAAATCGCCTTCATCTGGTCGATTTCCTGCTGCTGGCCCTTGACGATCCCGTTGCAGAGATTCTTCAGCTCAGCATCCGTGATCGACGCCCGGTCGCACATCAGGATCGCGCCCGAGTGATGGGGGATCATGGACTTCACGAACTGCGCATCGCCGACGCCAGTCTGCGCCCGGATGCCGACGAAGAACAGGACAAGGGCGATCAGCGCCACGCCGCCGACGATCATGTTCATTTTCATATCGGGATACATCGCACGCATGACAACCAGCTCGATAATGACCATGGGAGCCGCCATCAGCCCAGCCATGTAAAACTGATTGATGTTCGGATAGACGTTCGCGAAGCGGTCGACCATCGCGTACATGAATATGAACATGGCGACGAACGAGAGCACGCTCATGATCGCCAAATGACCGTAATGATGCTTGTGCATATTCTTCTCCTTTCTAAGGCTTACAAGATGACCGGGGGCAGTTTGTGCCGCCCCCGGTCTGTCTTAGGCGCTCATCTTACGGCAGCTCTCGGCACATGCCCGGCATGCATTCACGCACTCGTCCATGTCACCGAGCCGCTCGCAATCCTTTGCGCATTCTTCGCAAATTTCCGCGCATTCACGGCAAGCATGCTTGTGATGCGGCGTTTGCAGCAACATGAAATGCGCCGAGGTGCGGCACATCTCCGCACACGCCATCATCAGCCGGAAATGCTCCGGTGCGACATGCTCCCCGCCCTTGTGCAGACAATGCGTCATCGCCATTCCAAGGCAGGACTGATAACAGCGCAGGCACGCGTCGATGCAGCTTTGCATCTCTTTTGACATATGGTGCATGGAGTAATTCCTTTCTTTTCTCGTTTACTATTTTGAATTCTTCTTCAGCCAGGCTTGGAATTCTTCGTTTTCCTTGCTCTGATCCTTGATGAGCTTTTCAGCCATCTCGCGCATTTCTGGATCCTTGCCGTGCTTGAGCTGGATCTTGGCCATGGCGATCCCACCCTCGTGGTGCTTGATCATGCCCTGCGCAAAATCCACGTCCGGGTTGCCTGTGAATTCCATGTTCATGTCTTTCATCATGTCCATGTGAGCTTGCTTGAAGTCTTTGGTTGACGCCGGATCATTCGGCGCGGGTATCATCATCTGCATCATCTTTTGCATGTCCATGCCCTGCATCTGGGCAAGGGCAACGGGTGCGCCGATCGCAAAGATGATCGCGGCGGCGGTGAGAGCGTTTCTGATTTTCATTGTAATTCTCCATAGTGATTGTTGGTCGCGGGGCGGCCCGGCGTGTATGCCGAAGCAGTCCGTCACGAGTTTGAGTCAGTAAAGGCTTGTAAGCGCTACGCGCGCGGCGGTCTTAAAACACCTTCGCCCGGAATCCCCGTCCGAGCGGGGCCATCCGGCGGGAACATGACGGTCGCAATCAGAGCGGGCGTGAGGACCACGTTGTCGCCACTCATGATATAGGCGCCGGAAGAACAGGCACTTCCGCAGCAAAGCAGGCCGCCGCATTGCGGCAAGCGCTCCGCGGGACTGGCAATGCCCGCAAGTGCGTGCAGTTCAACTGGACGCGGCCCTGTTTCCGACGTTCGTTCCATCCCCTGCCTGGGTGTGAGATGGCCGGTATGCGCCTGCGCGTTGGGCGCAAGAAAAAGTGCCGCCAGAACGATTGCGACAGCAAACACCAAACGGTGGCAGTGCCAGTAATGCATAAATATCCGTTTTCCCTTCAAGGAGCGCAGGGAACAAGGATCAACGGGCCAAAGACGACAGAGTTCCGCTTTAAATTGCGGGCAGCGTCCGTCCTTTGACCAGACCGTAAATTGCCGGAATGACGACAAGGGTCAGGACGGTCGACGAGACCATTCCCCCTATCATCGGCACGGCTATGCGCTGCATGACTTCCGAGCCTACCCCCGTGCTCCAGAGGATGGGCAACAACCCAGCCATAATCGCGGCCACTGTCATCATCTTTGGCCGCACGCGCTCGACTGCGCCGTCCATGATGGCGTAGTGCAAATCGGCCCTGGTCAGCGGCCGGCCTTCGGCCGCAACCCGCTCGTGAGCATCCCTCAGAGCGTGTTCGAGATAAATCAGCATGATGACGCCCGTCTCGGCCGCCACGCCCGCGAGCGCGATAAAACCAACAATCGAGGCAACGCTAAAGTTGAACCCCATAAAGTGCATGAACCACAGCCCCCCTACCAGAGAGAACGGTAATGAAAGCATTACGATAAGGGTTTCGCCGATCCGTCTGAAATTCAGATACAAGAGTAAAAAAATCAACAGCAGCGTCACGGGGACAACAATCTGAAGACGCTTGGTCGCGCGTTCCAGATATTCGAACTGGCCGCTCCAGGTGACATAGAATCCTGCGGGCATTTTCACGGCGTTAGCGACTAGCTTGCGAGCCTCTTCAACGTAGCCGCCTAAATCGCGACCCCGGATGTCGACATAGACATAAACGACAAGTTGCCCGTCTTCGGTCCGGATCGACGTAGGACCTTGCGTCCGCTTGATGGTCGCGACTTCACCAAGAGGAACGGCGGCGCCGCCCGGGAGCGAGACCTGGACTTGAGCGGCTATGGCATCGGGATCGCTGCGCACGTCACGCGGGTAGCGCAGCACCACGCCGTAGCGCTCGCGGCCTTCGACGGTCGTCGTCAGCACTTCAGCCCCGATCGCCATCGCTATGGTTTTCTGCACGCCTTCGATGGACAGTCCGTACCGCGCGATTTTTTCTCGGTCGGGGATAATTTCCAGGAAATACCCGCTGTTAACGCGTTCGGCATAGGCGCTCGACGTTCCCGGGACCTTGCGCAAGGCCGCCTCGACCTCCTTTGCAAGCGTTTCAAGCGTGGCAAGGTCGTTGCCGAAAATCTTGACGCCGACGGGCGTCCTGATTCCCGTCGAGAGCATATCGATACGGGCCTTGATCGGCATGGTCCAGGCGTTGCTGACACCGGGAAACTGCAGCGAGGCGTCCATCTCCGCTATGAGCTTGTCGATCGTCATGCCGGCGCGCCATTCTTCATGCGGGCGCAGATTGATGGTCGTTTCGAACATTTCCATTGGAGCCGGATCGGTCGCGGTCTGGGCCCGGCCGGCCTTGCCCCAGACGCTGGCCACTTCAGGAA
>LNFM01007966.1_pt1 | contig 16756 bp, 18 predicted proteins | sample 596031 | NCBI WGS metagenome assembly LNFM01 (sample SAMN04254537, study PRJNA301005) | activated carbon metagenome | isolation source: dual media filters at the Ann Arbor, Michigan drinking water treatment plant | place: USA: Ann Arbor
CCGTCAGGGTCGTCTTGCCGTGGTCCACGTGACCAATGGTGCCCACGTTGACGTGCGGCTTGGTCCGCTCAAATTTCTCTTTTGCCATTTTTCAGCTCCAAAACAAAATTGCCGAAACACCAGAACAAATGTGGTGCCCTTGGCGGGAATCGGACCCGCGACCTCTCCCTTACCAAGGGAGTGCTCTACCACTGAGCCACAAGGGCCAAAGCGCCAGGCAGGAGCCAGACGCTTCAGAAAACTTCAAAAAAACCAACCCACGAAGGGACATGGAGCGGGAGACGGGAATCGAACCCGCGTCATCAGCTTGGAAGGCTGGGGTTCTACCATTGAACTACTCCCGCCCGAACCGTTTTCACACCCACCAGGGCTTCCAACTTTCAGAGCGCTTTGATCCCAATCGCTCGCACATCACGCATCGGTCACTGGTGGAGGGGGCTGGATTCGAACCAGCGTACGCGTAAGCGGGCAGATTTACAGTCTGCTGCCTTTAACCACTCGGCCACCCCTCCATAGCGCAGCCCGGCATTATGCCATGGTTTTCGGGCACCTGTCAGCACCTACCCTGCTCACCAAGCCACCTGGGGCAGCCCCTGGCTGGCCAGCCAGCGGTTGGCGGCACCCAGGTGTCCGCAACCCAGAAACGGCACCGGCCCGCGGCCGGCCGACAGCGGCGACGGGTGGTTGGCGCACAGCACATGGTGCCGCCGGGCGTCGATCAAGGCCGCTTTTTTCTGCGCATGGGCGCCCCAGAGCAGAAACGCTTTGGGAGGTCCGGTCTCGCTGCAGCGCCGGATGACCGCATCGGTCAGCGACTCCCAACCTTGCCCGGCGTGGCTGGCGGGCTGTCCGTCTTCCACCGTGAGGCAGGTATTGAGCAACAGCACCCCCTGCTGGGCCCAGCGCACCAGCGAACCGCTGTCAGGCACTGGCCGTCCGAGGTCCCGATGCAACTCTTTGAACACATTGCGCAGGCTGGGCGGAACCTTCACGCCGGGCGCCACCGAAAACGCCAAGCCTTCGGCCTGCCCAGGACCGTGGTAGGGATCCTGCCCCAGAATCACGACCAGAACCTGGGACAACGGCGTCAGGTCCAGCGCCCGCAAGGGGTGGGGGGGGTAGATCACGGCGCCACCGTCCAGCCGATGCTGGAGAAAGCACCGAAGGGTCTGACCGGGGACGGACGCCCAGAATTCGGCAACCAGTGGCTCCCACTCCCCGGACACCGGCCAGCGCATCGGGTCGACGCCGACCAGACGCACGGCCGGAACCGCCTGCGGATCGCTCCACGCCAGCGTGTTTTGCACCGGCACGCTCAGGCAAACAACTCGGCCAGCGCCGTGCCCGGATCGGGCGCCCGCATGAAGGCTTCGCCCACCAGGAAGGCGTGCACGCCCGCGGCGCGCATCCGGGTCACATCGTCGCGGCCCAGAATGCCGGACTCGGTGATCAGCAGCCGGTCGGCCGGCAAGTCGGGCAGCATGTCCAGTGTGGTCTGCAGCGTCACCTCGAACGTGCGCAAGTTGCGGTTGTTGATGCCGAGCAGCGGGGTCTTGAGCTTCAGCGCCCGCTGCAGCTCGGCGCGGTCGTGCACCTCCACCAGCACCGCCATGTTCATGCCCAGGGCGATGGCCTCCAGATCGGCCATCTGCGCGTCGTCCAGGCAGGCGGCAATCAACAGGATCGCGTCGGCCCCCATGGCCCGAGCTTCGTAGATTTGGTACGGATCCACCATGAAGTCCTTGCGCAGCACCGGCAGATCGCAACTGGCTCGGGCCTGCTTCAGGTAGTCCGAACTGCCCTGGAAGAACTGCCGGTCGGTCAGCACGGACAAACAAGCGGCACTGACATTTCCATCGCCTTCGGCATAGCTCTGGGCGATGTCGGCCGGAATGAAGTCTTCACGCAGCACGCCCTTGCTCGGGCTGGCTTTCTTGATCTCGGCGATCACCGCGGCCTGGCCTGCGGCGATCTTCTGGCGCAAGGCGCCTTCGAAGTCGCGCGTCAGCACACGGCTTTCGGCGTCTTCGCGCACCACCTCAAGCGGTTTCTTCTTGCGCGCCGCGGCGATCTCTTCGTGTTTGACGGTCACGATCTTGTTGAGGATGTCACTCATGGGTGTTGTTTTCCTGGGGCGACGGCGCCTGGAGCACCTTCTTGATGACGCGGTGCATCACCACACCGGCCACGATGAACAGCAGCGAGACGCCGATGGCGATCCAGGCGCCTTCGTTTTGCAGCCAGGCCGGCATGGCGGGATCAGGCCGTCACGGCCTGGGTGAAATCGGTCAGCTCACGCAGCTTCTGGGCCGCCGCGCCGGAATCGATGGCACGGCGCGCGAGCGCGATGCCTTCCTTCATGTCCGCAGCGACATTGGCCGCATACAGCGCCACACCCGCATTGAGCGCGACGATGTCTTTGGCCGCCTTGAGGGACGGGTCATCGCTGTTGTTCAACACGCCTGTCAGCATGGCCTTGGAGTCCTCGGGCGTTTCCACGCGGAGGGTGCGGCTGCTGGCCATGGTCATGCCGAAGTCCTCCGGATGCACTTCGTATTCGGTGATCTCGCCGTTCCTCAGCTCGCCGACCATGGTGGCCGCGCCGAGCGACACCTCGTCCATGCCATCGCGGCCGTAGACCACCACCGCGTGTTCGGCGCCCAGGCGCTGCAGCGCCCGCACCTGGATGCCGACCAGGTCGGGGTGGAACACGCCCATCAGGATGTTGGGCGCCGAGGCCGGGTTGGTGAGTGGCCCCAGGATGTTGAAGATCGTCTTCATGCCCAGCTCGCGGCGGATCGGCGCCACGTTTTTCATGGCCGGGTGGTGGTTGGGCGCGAACATGAAGCCCACGCCCACTTGCGCAATGCAGCGGGCGATCTGCTCGGGATTCAGGTTGATGTTCAGTCCCAGGCTCTCCAGCACGTCGGCGCTGCCGCTCTTGCTGGAGACGCTGCGCCCACCGTGCTTGCTGACCTTGGCGCCCGCGGCGGCGGCCACGAACATCGAGCAGGTGGAGATGTTGAAGGTGTGCGAGCCGTCGCCGCCGGTGCCCACGATGTCCACCAAGTGGGTCTTGTCGGCCACGTGGACTTTGGTGGAGAACTCGCGCATCACCTGCGCGGCCGCCGTGATCTCGCCGATGGTTTCCTTCTTGACTCGCAGGCCGGTGATGAAGGCCGCCATCATGACCGGCGACATCTCGCCGCTCATGATCAGGCGCATCAGGTGCAGCATCTCGTCGTGGAAGATCTCGCGATGCTCGATGGTGCGCTGCAGGGCTTCCTGCGGGGTGATCTTGTGGGTGTGGGGCATGGGGTGTATCCGAGGTCAGCGGGAAGGATTGTCCGACATGGCCAGACGCAGGCCAAAGCCGATGAACATGGCGCCGGCCGCGCGGTCCAGCCAGTGCATGGTGCGCTGCACCGCGCCCACCCGGTTCGCGGCCCAGCCGGCGAGCCAGGCGTAGCCGAAGTTGATGGGCAGCGAATTGAGGTTGAACAGCAGGCCCAAGAGCAGGAAGGCGGATACCTTGTCGGGCGTGCCGGGCGCGATGAACTGCGGCACAAAAGCGAGGAAAAACAGCGCCACCTTGGGGTTGAGCACGTTGGTGAGGAAGCCGCGCAGGTAAACGCGGCGCAGGTCGGCAGGAACCTTCGCTCCGGCATCCGCCGGCACGATGGACGATCCACCACCCTTGGCGAACAGCAGCCTGACGCCCATCCACACCAGGTAAGCCGCGCCGATCCACTTGAGCGCGGTGAAGGCCGTGGCTGAAGTGGCCAGCAGCGCGCTCACGCCGAGTACTGCCGCGAACACGTGCACGAAGCAGCCGCTGACGATGCCCAGCGCCGCCACGATGCCGGCGCGCACGCCGCTCTTGAGCGCGTTGCTCACGATGTAGAGCACGTCGGGGCCGGGTGTGAGGTTGAGCAGCCAGCCCGCCGCGATGAACAACAGGAGTTGGGGCGTGTCGGGCATTACTCGGTCTCCTGTCGTGTGCTCAGTAAGGGCCGCTGCGCACAGCGCTGGTCGACACCGCGGGTGCCTCGTCAAAGAAGCGGCGCACAGTGGCGATGGCGTGATCGATGCCGGCCGAATCCACGTCGAGGTGGGTGACAAAGCGCAGGCCGATCAGGCCCGTGGCCAGCACACCGTTGGTCTTCAGAAAGTCCAGCAGCGCCGGGCCGCGGCCCTCGGCCACATCGATGAAGACGATGTTGGTCTGTGCCGATTTCACGGTGAGGCCATGGATGCCGCTCAAGCCTTCCGCCAGGCGGCGTGCATTGGCGTGGTCTTCGGTCAGCCGGTCCACGTGGTGGTCCAGCGCGTGCAGCGCACACGCCGCCAGCAGCCCAGCCTGGCGCAGACCGCCGCCGGCCATCTTGCGGACGCGGCGCGCGCGATCGATCAGTTCGCGCGAACCACACAGTGCCGAGCCGACCGGAGCACCCAGGCCTTTGCTGAAGCAGACGGAGAGGCTGTCGAAATGGTCGGCGATCTGCCGCACACGGTCGTGGGCACCCTGCCCGGCTGCGGCCGAAGCCACGGCCGCGTTGAACACCCGCGCGCCGTCCAGGTGCGTGGCCAGACCATGACTTCGAGCGAGCGCCGTGGCGTCCCGCAAGTAGTCATCCGGCATCACATGGCCGTTCCAGGTGTTCTCCAGGCACAGCAGCCGGGTGCGGGCGAAGTGTGGGTCGTCGGGCTTGATGGCCGCCGCGATGTCGGCCAGTACCATGCGGCCTTGGGCGTCCTGCGTCAGCGGCTGCGGCTGCACGCTGCCGAACACCGCCGCGCCGCCGCCTTCGTAGCGGTAGGTGTGGGCCAGCTGACCGACGATGTACTCGTCGCCGCGACCGCAGTGCGCCAGGATGCCGCACAGGTTGCTCTGCGTGCCCGAAGGCATGAACAGCGCGGCGGCTTTGCCGGTCAGCGCCGCGATGCGCTCCTGCAGCGCGTTGACCGTGGGGTCGTCGCCGAACACATCGTCGCCCAGCGGCGCAGCCATCATCGCAGCGCGCATGGCCGCCGTCGGCTGTGTGACGGTGTCGCTTCTGAGGTCAACGGTATTCATGCGGCCTGCTCCAGGAAGTTCTTCAGCATCGCGTGGCCATGCTCGGTCAGGATGCTCTCCGGATGGAACTGCACGCCTTCGATGGCCAGCGTTTTGTGCTTCACGGCCATGATCTCGCCGTCCGGCGTCCATGCCGTGACCTTCAGGCAGTCGGGGCAGCTCTCGCGCTGAATCGCCAGCGAGTGGTAGCGGTTGACTGTGAACTGCTCGGGCAGATCGGCGAACACGCCTTCCTGCGTGGTGGTGATCACACTGGTCTTGCCGTGCATGAGCTCCTGCGCGCGGACGATCTGGCCGCCGAAGGCCGCGCCGATGCTCTGGTGACCCAGGCACACGCCGAGGATCGGCAACTTGCCGGCGAAATGCTGGATCGCCGCCACCGAAATGCCGGCTTCGGCTGGCGAGCAGGGGCCGGGGGAAATGACCAGGCGGTCCACCTGCCCCGCGTCCACACGGCGCTGGATCTCGTCGACCGTGATCTCGTCGTTGCGCACCACGGTCACCTCGGCACCGAGTTCACCGAAGTACTGGACGATGTTGTAGGTGAAGGAGTCGTAGTTGTCGACCATCAACAGCTGAATCTTCTTGCTCATTCCAGACCCTCCTCAACCAGCTCCGCCGCACGCAGCAGCGCGCGGGCCTTGTGTTCGGTTTCCCTCCATTCCATCTCGGGAATGGAATCGGCCACCACGCCGGCCGCGGCCTGCACGTACAGCATCTGGTCCTTGATGATGCCGGTGCGGATGGCGATCGCCACGTCCATGTCGCCGGCGTAGCTGAGGTAGCCGCAGGCGCCGCCGTAGAGACCGCGCTTGGTGGGCTCCAGCTGGTCGATCAGTTCCATCGCGTGAACCTTGGGTGCGCCGGTCAGCGTGCCGGCCGGGAAGGTGGCTTTCAGCACGTCCATGTTGGTCATGCCGTCCACCAACGTCCCTTCGACGTTGCTCACGATGTGCATCACGTGGCTGTAGCGCTCCACCGCAAAGGCCTCGGTGACCTTCACGCTGCCGATCTTGGCGATGCGGCCGATGTCGTTGCGCGCCAGGTCGATCAGCATCACGTGTTCGGCGCGTTCTTTCGGGTCGTTGACCAATTCGATCTCGGTCGCCTTGTCCTTCTCGGGCGTGGCGCCGCGCGGGCGCGTGCCGGCGAGCGGCCGGATGATGACCTTTTGGCCCTCGTCGACCTGCTCCTGGCGCACCAGGATCTCCGGTGACGCGCCCACCACGTGGAAGTCGCCGAAGTGGTAGTAATACATGTAGGGGCTTGGGTTCAGCGAACGCAGCGCACGGTACAGGCTCAGCGGCGACTCGGTGTAGCGTTTCTTGATGCGTTGACCCACCTGCACCTGCATGAAGTCGCCACCGGCGATCAGCTCCTTCGCGCGCTCCACGGCGGCGATGTAGTCGGCCTTGGCGAAGTCGCGCTCGGCCGGATAACCCTGGCTGGGCTTGACCACCGGTGCGCTCACCGAGTACTTCAGCGCCTCTTTCAGCTCGCGCACCCGCTTCTTGGCGTTGGCATAAGCCTCGGGCTGGGCCGGGTCGGCGTAGACGATCAGATAGAGCTTGCCCGAGAGGTTGTCGATGACGGCCAGCTCTTCGCATTGCAGCAGCAGGATGTCCGGGCAGCCGAGCGCATCGGGCGGGCAGGTTTTTTCGAGCTTTTTCTCGATGTAACGCACTGCGTCGTAGCCGAAGTAACCCGCCAGGCCACCGCAGAAGCGCGGCAGGCCCGGGCGCAGCGCCACCTTGAAGCGCTGCTGGTAGGCCGCGATGAAATCCAGCGGATTGCCGTGGTTGGTCTCCACCACCGAGCCGTCGCGCACCACTTCGGTTTTGGCCTCGGCGCCGAAGCCGCTGGCGCGCAGCAGGGTGCGTGCGGGCAGGCCGATGAAGCTGTAGCGGCCGAAGCGCTCACCGCCGACGACGGATTCCAGCAGGAATGAAAACGCACCGTCGCCGCGCCCGTGGGCGAGCTTGAGGTACAGCGACAGCGGGGTTTCGAGGTCCGCAAAGGCCTCGGCCATCAGCGGAATGCGGTTGTAGCCCTGGCTGGCCAGGCTCTTGAATTCGAGTTCGGTGATCATGTTCAGACGCTCCATCGGCCTCTGGCTGCGCCGCAGCCGGGGAAACCGTTTTTCTGGGGTGCCCGGTCAGGCGCGCTGCCGGGTTCGGGGGCTGGGGTGGCGCGGGCGGGGTTCACCTGGGGTGAGCCGGGGTCCGCGCACCGCCGGGGGAAGTGCACGTTTACGCTGGCTTGCGCCAGGGCCAGGCTCCCCGGCCATTGCGGCTCGGCAGACCACCTGTGAAGGATGTGCGTGGGGTGAACATGGGGCCAAAGTGTAGCAAAGCTGTCTCACAGGTGTCTGAAACTGCCGTGACATCGGGCCACAACCTAGAGGACACCCTGTTGATTTCGGGCTCGGGTCTGGCCACAATCCCGTTTCCGAACGGTCGTTCTATTTTTCTGCCACCCCCCGTCCAGAGTCCATGCCATGAAAAACACCTCTTCCCGCGCTTTTCGCCTCCTGAGTGCCCCGTTGCTGGGTCTGGCGCTCAGCCTCAGCCCGCTGATGGCCTCAGCAGCCACCGTGGACGTGGCCGGCGTGAAGCTGGAGGACCGCATCACCGTGGCCGGCAAGCCGCTGGTGCTCAACGGGGCGGGCATCCGCTACAAGGCCGTGTTCAAGGTGTACACCGCCGGGCTTTACGTGGAGAAAAAGGCCACGACGCCCGACGGCCTGCTGGACCAGACCGGCCCCAAACGCATGACCATCACGATGCTGCGCGACATCGACTCGGCCGAACTGGGCAAGCTGTTTTCGCGCGGCATGGAAGACAACATGGAAAAAGGCAGTTTCGCCAAGCTGATCCCGGGCGTGATGCGCATGAGCCAGGTGTTCAGCAATCACAAGGTGCTCAAGACCGGCGAGACCTTTGTGCTGGACTGGATCCCCGGCACCGGCACGGTGCTGACGGTCAAGGGCAAGGTCGAAGGCGAGCCCTTCAAGGAAGAGGCCTTCTTCGAAGCGCTGATGCGCATCTGGCTCGGCCCCAAGCCGGCCGACTGGGCGCTCAAGGACGCGTTGCTCGGCATCAAGAAGTGAGCGAACGCTGCCGGGGCTTCAATTCAGGGCAGCGCGCAGATCGGCCAGCGAACCGAGCAACCAGTCGTGCGGCGCCTCGGCGATGGGGTCGCCGTGGTTGTAGCCGTAGGTGACCAGCGCCACCGGGCAGCCGGCCGCGCGGGCGGCGATGCCGTCGTTCTGCGAGTCGCCCACCATCAGCGTCTGCGCTGGCGGTGTGCCCAGCGCTTCGCAGGTTTTCAACAGCGGCAGCGGGTCGGGCTTCTTGCGCTCGAAGCTGTCGCCACCGAACACCTGTGAAAAGAAGCCGTCCAGCCCCTTGATCTCCAGCAGCGCCTGCGCGAACGCCAGCGGCTTGTTGGTCAGGCAGGCCATGGGCAGGCCCAGGGCCTGCACGTGCTGCAGCCCTTCCAACACGCCGGGGTACACGTCCGAATGTTGCCCGTTGATGAACCGGTAGTGGTGTTGGTAGCGCTGCAAAGCCAGCTGATTCACATCGTCCCGCGGCCATTCCAGCGCCAACGCCCCGGCCGCCAGCACGTCGGGCAAAGCCAGCTGGTGGTCGAGCACGGTGCGCACCAGGTGTTCGGAGCCCTTGCCGACCGAGCGCTCGACCAGGGCGCGGTCCACCGGCGGCAGGCGCAGATCGTCCAGCGTGTGGTTGAGCGCCACGACAAAATCGCCCAGCGTGTCGACCATCGTGCCGTCAAGGTCGACGATGACGGCCTGGATGCCGGCCAGCATCAAGCCAGCGCCTTGCGCATGCTGTCGATCACGCCCTTGTAATCCGGCTTGCCGAAAATCGCGCTGCCGGCCACGAAGGTGTCGGCGCCGGCGTCGGCGACGCGGCGGATGTTGTCGGCCTTGATGCCGCCGTCCACCTCGAGACGAATGTCCTTGCCGCTGGCCTCGATGCGCTTGCGGGCTGCCTCGATCTTGCGCAAGGCCGAGTCGATGAAGCTCTGGCCGCCAAAGCCCGGGTTCACGCTCATGATCAGGATCAGGTCGATGTCGTCGATCAGATAGTCCAGCACGTCCAGCGGCTCGGCCGGGTTGAAGGTGAGGCCGGCCTTGCAGCCTTTGGCCTTGATGGCTTGCACGCTGCGGTGCACGTGGGACGAGGCATCGGGGTGGAAGCTCACCAGGTCGGCGCCGGCGTCGATAAAGGCGCCCGCGAGTGCGTCCACCGGCTGGATCATCAGGTGCACGTCGATCGGCACCGGCGTGCCGTCCGGCTTCTTGGCGTGCGGCTTGAGCGCCTGGCAGACCATGGGGCCGAAGGTGAGGTTGGGCACGTAGTGGTTGTCCATCACGTCGAAGTGGATCCAGTCGGCGCCGGCGGCGATGACGTTTTTCACCTCTTCGCCCAGGCGGGCAAAGTCGGCGGACAGGATGGACGGAGCGATGCGGTAGGTGGTCATGTTCGGGCAAGGCGGTGAAAAGAAACGCCATTTTCGCAGGCCCGCCGGGTTTTGCTGCCCCGGGGTAACATGCCGCCCATGGCCAAATACCAGTTCACTTGCGAGGTCGAACCCCAGTACCTGAGCGAGCAATCCTCGCCCGAAGAAGACCTCTACGCCTTCGCTTACACCATCACCATCACCAACACCGGCGATGTGACGGCGCAGCTGATCTCGCGCCACTGGCTGGTGAACGACGCGCTGGGCCACACAGAAGAAGTCAAGGGCCTGGGCGTGGTCGGCAACCAGCCGCTGCTGCGGCCGGGCGAGTCGTTCCAGTACACCAGCGGCACGCGCCTGCGCACGCGCAGCGGCAGCATGCGCGGCATCTACTTCTGCGTGGCCGAAGACGGCGAGCGCTTCGAAGCCATCGTGCCCGAGTTCGCGCTCATGGCGGACGGCAGCGACGCCGGCAACGCACCCCAGCGGGTGCTTCACTGAGCCCGATGGACCTGGCCGGTCTGCTCGACGCACTGGACCCGGACGCGCCGCTGGCGCAGCGCCACCTGTGGCTGATGGACCTGCTGCGCTGGGTGCGCGGTGACGCCACCGACCCGCAGGCCAGCGTGGCGCGCGTGCGGCTGCTGCTCGACGCCGCCCAGGCGCGCCCCGAATGGCGCGCGCGCTGGCAGCGCTGGTGGGCGCTGTTCGTGCAGACGGTGGACCTGACCCCGCTGCTCGCCGACTTCGGCTTTGCGCCCCGCACCGCCTTTTTGAGCGAGTTCGGCCACCGGCTGAGGCGCAAGCTGCTGCCGGGCACACCCGAAACCACCGACCTCGCCGAACTCTTCGGTCTGCTGCTGCCCAGCCGCTTTGACGCGCGCTGGATCCAGGCGCTAGACACCGACACCCTGCAGCGCCTTCGGTCTCTGCTGCTGGACCCTTGCGACACCGAACCGACCGCAGACCCGACCTCGACCGGCCCCTGGCAATCCGCCTTGCTGGACGCGCTCACCTTCTGTATCAGCCAGGTCAGCGCCACCGGTTTCGCGTCAGAGATCCGCACCCGCATGTCGGAGCCGGCGCGCGCCGCGCGCAGCTTCCACGCGCTGCCGGCGCACTTCGAGGCGCTGCGCCGCGCGGTGCTGACCCAGGGCGCGCGCAGCGAAGCCGCACAAGCCGCCGCCGGGCGGCTGGTGGACCAGCTCGAACGCTGCCGCGAAGACGCCTACACCGTCTACGCGCACCTGGAAGCGCACGGCATTTCGGTCGGCATCGTGTTCCGGCTGCGCCAGCTGCGCGAACGCATCCTGCGCGCGCAGCAGCTGCTGGACTGCCTGCTCGCCGAACAGACCGAGCGCGCCACCGCCGCGCTGATCGCCGACCTGGTGCAGATGGGCCAGGACCACCGCAGCCTGCGCGCTCTGATCGCCAGCAGCACGCAGCTGACCGCCGCCAAGGTGGCCGAACGCAGCGCCGAGAGCGGCGAACACTACATCACCCGCGATGCGTCTGAATACCGGCAGATGCTGGGCAAGGCTTTCGGCGGTGGCGCCCTGATCGGCCTGACCACCTGGGTCAAGTTCGTGCTTTACGGGCTGGCGCTGTCAGCGTTCTGGAACGGCTTTGCCGCCGGCCTGAACTACGCCTTTTTCTTTGTGCTGGTGCAGCTGCTGCACTGGACCGTGGCGACCAAGCAGCCCGCCGTGACCGCGCCGGCCATGGTCGCCAAGCTGCGCGAGATCCGCCAACCCGGCGCGGTGCGCAACTTCGTGGACGAGGTGGCCAACCTGCTGCGCTCACAGATCGCCGCCATCATCGGCAACGTGGGCGCCGTCATCCCGGTGGTGCTGCTCATCAGCCTGGGGCTCTTTTATGTGCAGGGCGCGCACATGATCGACGCCGAGAAAGCGCAGCACGTGCTGCACGACATGCACCTGCTCGGCCCCACCGCGCTGTTCGCGGCCTTCACCGGCGTGCTGCTGTTTTCGTCCAGCATCGTGGCTGGCTGGGTGGAAAACTGGTTCGTGTTCCACCAGCTCGACTCCGCCATCCGCCACAACCCGCGCTTCACGCGGGTGCTGGGTGTGGCGCGCGCGGGCCGCTGGGCAACCTGGCTGCGCCAGAACATCTCGGGCCTCACCGCCAACATCTCGCTCGGCCTCATGCTGGGCATCGTGCCCGCGGTGCTGGCTTTCTTTGGCCTGGGTCTGGAGGTGCGCCACGTCACGCTCTCGGCCGGGCAGGTGGCCGCGGCCGCCGCCACGCTGGGCTGGCCGGTGCTGCACGACCCGGCCTTCTGGTGGGCCGTGGCCGGCGTGGTGGTCATCGGCCCGCTGAACCTGGCGGTGAGCTTCTACCTCGCGTTCCGCCTCGCGCTCAAGGCCCAGGCCATCAGCGATGTGAACCGCACCCGCATCCGGGCGGCCCTTCGCCAGCGCCTGCGGCGTGCGCCGCTGTCCTTTTTGCTGCCGCCAAGGCCGCAGGACGACAACACCCTCGACGAAGACGACACACCCGCGAAATGAAGCACCCCCTGCACCGCTTCGCGGTTTCCCCCTCCCCGGCCTGCGGCCTCAGGGGGACGCTGCCTGTGGCCCGGCAAAGCCGGTCCCACGGCAACCCTGTCCAAAACACTTCGTTGGCGCATCGTGGGTGAATTCGAACTGATCCGCCGCCACTTCCAGCGCGCTGGCATGGCCCAGCCCGGCAACGTGGTGCTCGGCGTGGGCGACGACTGCGCGCTGCTGCAGCCCGCCCCCGGCCACCAGCTCGCCATCTCGACCGACATGCTGGTCGAAGGCCGGCACTTCTTTGCCGACGTAGACCCCGAAGCCCTGGGCCACAAGGCGCTGGCGGTGAACCTGAGCGACCTCGCCGCCATGGGCGCGCGGCCGCTGGGCTGCACCCTCGCCCTGTCGCTGCCCCAGGCCGACGACGCCTGGCTCGCCGCCTTCGCGCGCGGCCTGTTCGCCCTGGCCGATGCGCACGCCTGCCCGCTGGTGGGCGGCGACACCACGCGCGGGCCGCTGAACATCTGCATCACCGTCTTCGGCGAAGTGCGGCCGGGCCAGGCACTGCGTCGCGACGCGGCGCAAGTGGGCGACGACATCTACGTCAGCGGCCGCACCGGCGAAGCGCGGCTGGCGCTGGAATGGCTGCTGGGCACGCCCTGGGCACGCGCCACCGTCGGCCCCGAGCTGCCAGCCGACCTGCGCGTCCGGCTGGAACGGCCCACGCCCCGGCTGGCACTGGGCCAGGCCCTGGCCGGCGTGGCCCACGCCGCGCTGGACCTGAGCGACGGCCTGACCGGCGACCTGGGACACATCCTGGCGGCCAGCGGCGTGGGGGCCGACATCGCTCTGGCCGATCTGCCGGTGGCCCCCGCCCTGATCACCCTGCACGACGCCGAACGCCACACCTGCCTGCTCAGCGGCGGCGACGACTACGAACTGCTGTTCACCGCGCCGGTGTCGGCGCGCGACGTGGTGCAGGCGGCGGCTCTGGCCAGCAGCACGACCGTGACGCGCATCGGCACAGTCAGCGCCACAGCGGGCCTTCGGTTGCTGGATTCGGCCGGCAAAGCGGTCGCCTTCTGCTCGAAAAGCTTCGACCACTTCGGCTGAGGCGATCCTGCCTGGGCAGGCCGAACGAGCCCGTGCGCACGGACCTGGACTTCTGATCCGTCCGCTGTCAGCCACCACCCGCCGTTGGCGAAAGGCAGGCTCCGGGCAGTCCACTCAGCAGGGCCACCCACGCCTCGTTGGTGCGTCCTTGCGCGATGTCCAAATAGCTGTCGACAGTCTTCGACTTGACTGTTAACCGGTTAACAGATAATATTTTTCCCATGTCGATCCAGTCGTTCGCCTGCTCCGACACGGAGAGTCTGTTCACCACAGGCAAGTGTCGCCGGTTCGGCAACATCCAGAGCGTAGCCGAGCGCAAATTGGCCCAGCTCGACGCGGCGCCTTCGGTGAGTTTCATGAAGGCCCCGCCTGGCAACGACCTGAAGGAATACGACGGTGCGTGGCATGTGCGAATCAACGACCAGTGGCGACTGACCTTCAAGTGGGGTGAGAGCGGCCCTTATGACGTGCTCATCGAAGACCCACACTGACCCATGCCCGGCTGGCATTGAAATCCTGAACAGCAATGGAGTTCATCATGATCAAGAACGGTATGCGTCCTGTCCACCCAGGTGAAATCTTGCTGGAGGACTACATCAAACCTATGGGCGTCAGCGTGCGCGCCGTGGCCATGGCCCTGCATGTGCCTTACTCGCGCCTGAGCGAGATCATCAAGGGCGAGCGCGGCGTGTCGGCTGACACGGCCCTGCGCCTGGAGCGCTACTTCGGCAGCGAGGCCAAGGGCTGGTTGAACCTTCAGGCAGCCTACGAGTTGCGAGTGGCCGAGATCGAGAACGGCAAAACCATCGCCAAAGAGATCCAGCCGTTTGCGCTGGCCGCCTGAGCCACGCCAGCAAGTTCACCTCGAGAGCCTGCAACTGGCCACCAGCTGCCTCTCCCCAACGTCGGATCAAGAGCCGCCCGCCTTTTGAACCCCGGAAGTAGCACATCCACAACCGCTCTGAGTCGATAAGCGAAGTCTGGCCTTCAAGCCCGCGAGCTGCCACCCGTCAAGAGGGGATCGACAGCTGCTTACGGCACCACTTGGCTACACTTTGACTATGAACCTGACTGAACTGGGTCTGGATCGCTGGCTGGCGGGCCAAGCCAGCGAACTGGCCGCGCTGGAACTGTCTGCTGCCCGGGTCACCGCGGTCGACCGCAGTCGCTACCTCGTGCGCAACGGGGAGGGCGAGGTTCCCGCCGAGCTGACGGGCAAGCTGCTGCACTTGGCCGAATCTTCAGTCGATTTGCCTTGTGTGGGTGATTGGGTGGGCGTGCGGTACCGCGATGCCGGCACCCAGGCGAGCATCCACAGCGTGCTGCCGCGGCGTTCTTTCTTGCGGCGCAAAGCTGCGGGGCGGGACGTCGAGTTCCAGATGATCGCCGCCAACATCGACGTGGCGTTCATCATGCAGTCGTGCCATTTCGACTTCAACATTCCTCGGCTCGAGCGCTACCTGGTGATGGTTCGGGATGGCCGTATCGAGCCCGTGATGCTGCTGACGAAGACGGACCTGGTCAGCCCGGAAGCGCTGGAGCGCCAGATCGCGCAGATACGGCAGGTGGGTATGGATGCCATGGTGGTCTCCCTGAGCAATGTGACGGGTGAAGGCGTGGACCAGGTTCGCGCACTCATGGCGCCGGGCAAGACCTACTGCCTGCTGGGCTCATCGGGAGTGGGCAAGACAACGCTGATCAACCGCTTGCTGGGCGATGGGGATCTGGAAACCCGTGAGGTCAGCCACACGGGGGAGGGGCGCCACACCACAACGCGGCGCCACCTGATCGTGCTGGCCAACGGGGCGCTGCTGATCGACATGCCCGGCATGCGAGAACTGGGCATGTTGGGCGCGGGCGTTGGTATCGAAGAAGCGTTTGCCGACATCGCTGCACTGGCGGGCCAGTGCCGCTTTCCCGACTGCACGCATGACAGTGAACCAGGTTGTGCGGTGCGTGCGGCGGTTGAACGAAACGAAATCAGCGAAAAGCACCTGCAGAACTACCGGAAGCTGCGCAAGGAGTCGGAGTTCCACGACCTGTCACTGACCGAGCGACGCAACAAGGACAGGGCGTTCGGGCGTTTCATCCACAGCTACAAGAAGAACAGGGGTGGCCCGGACAAGGACTAGCGCCGTTTCCAATGTGCAGACCCAGCGCCGGATCCGCCTTCCGGTCTGGAATACCCACCACACCAACGCCAGGCTGGCGACCAGCAATGTGCACGTCGGCCCCGTCGAAGAAGGCCCAGCGTAGACCGCTGAAGAAGTGGGCCACCGGGCTGAACAGCGACACGGTTTGCCACAGCGGCCCAAGCCAAGGGCCGCGCCTCAATCGCCCCGAGTGCCGGCTGCCGATTTTTGCCCTCTGTTGCGGGGTATCCAATGGGTGACTGCGTGCGGGTTCAACCGGCAGCATTGGGGCGGCGAAATCGGGACGGTGGGTGTCTCATCTGGGTCGATATGAGACCGTCGCCCCCAGGCGCCACTCAAGCCAGCAACTGCCCCAGGATTTGCGCCACCTTGCCCTGGCTCAAGCGCCCGGCATCCACCCACACAAACCGCCCCGCCGGGGCGCCCGCGATGTCGCTGTCGGCCGCCGCGCGATCGGTGCGGGCATCGTGCAGCAGCACCACGCGGTGCACATTCGCCGCCTGCGACAGCACGCCCAGTTCGTGTCGACAGCCCGCGTTTTTCGCCTGGAAGCCGCGCAGGTCCATCAGCACCACGTCGGCGCGCTGCACCAGGGCGGCCAGGGCGGCTTGCCAGGTGCTGTCGAAGCAGTAGCACTCGTTGACGCGGTAGCGGCCGTCGGGGTCGGGCTGCAGGTCAAAGTCGGACAGGCGCTGCGGCACCTGGGCCGGGCTGGCAATGAAACGCTCGCCCAGGCGGCCGCCCAGGAACGTGAACAGGTCGTCCGGGTCCAGGGTGCGGCTGACCAGATCGGTCCCGGCGATGAGCACGGTGTTGCCGGTCAGGCGCCAGCGTTCGATGACGCGGTCGAACAGGGTTTCCACGGCGGCGTCTTGCTGGAACACGCGCAGCACCAGCAGCGTGGGCGGGGCAGCAGCCAGGCCAGCAGCGGCAGCCACAGCCAGGGCAGCAACTGGGTGAAGCCGAGCCAGCCCGCGCCTTCCACCGCCGGCAGCGCGCTGGCCACGAGGATGACGAACCAGTAAGCGGCCAGCAGGTAGCCCAGGTCTGAAAAACGCTTGTCTCGGTAGGCCTGCGCGAGCCACAGCCCGAGCCGCCACACCGGCCAGGCGAGCAGCAGCCAGGGCAGCAGGGCCAGCAGCACGATGGTGGGCCAGGCGCCCAGCACGCCGACGATGTGGATGATCCAGACCGGCGGGTCTTCCACGCCCACCGCCAGCACGCTGAGCGCCCCGGTGCTGGCCGCCGAGAGCACCAGAAAAACCGGCAGCAGATACGGCGCCACGGCGCGGATGCGGCCGCTGGCGCTGATGAGCAAGGCCACCACCATGGGGATGATGACCACGCTGCCCAGCCAGCCCATGACCTGCGCCAGCGTCTGCTGTTCATTGGAATTGAGCATGACCACCCCG
>LNFM01007669.1_pt1 | contig 16755 bp, 16 predicted proteins | sample 596031 | NCBI WGS metagenome assembly LNFM01 (sample SAMN04254537, study PRJNA301005) | activated carbon metagenome | isolation source: dual media filters at the Ann Arbor, Michigan drinking water treatment plant | place: USA: Ann Arbor
TCGACGTACGTGAGCTCGATCCCGAAGCCATCGATCTTCGGCTCGACGGAGAACACCGGCACGTCGCCGTCGAGCCCCTTCACGCACCGATCGAAGAACTGCCGGAGGTCCTCCTCGTTGTACGTGTTGTCGAGCGACAGCATGGCCACGTCGCGCGTGACCTTCGGGAAGTCGGACACCGGCGTGTGGCCGGCGCGCTGCGTCGGGGACCAGCTCACCTTCCAGTCGGGATGCGCGCGCTCGACGGCCTCGAGGCGCTTGTAGAGGGTGTCGTACTCGACGTCACTGATCGTGGGCGCGGCTTCGACGTGATACCGCCGATCGTGCTCGGCCACCTCGTGGACCAGCGCGAGGTACTCCGCCTGCGTGCTCATGCAGCGTGGAACCTAGCGAACGTCTCGCGCCGCGGGAAGCGACCGGCGGCGGTTCGGGAGCGTGCTAGGGTTCGGGGCCGTGGCAACTGTGCGGACTCGTGCTTGGTGCGCGGCCCTGGTCGCCTGCATCCTGTGCGTCCCTGTGGCGGCAGCCCCGGCCACTGCGAAGTTGCCGGCAGCTCTCCGCAAGCAACTCGACCGGGCCCGCAAGTGCACGCTCCACGAGGGGTCCCGCTTCGACTGCAAGGCCCACGATGCGTGGGTGACCGCCGCTGACCCGTTCTTCTCGGGCGAGTCCGGTGCCCGGGCGATGCTGCAACTGCTCGGGACCAAGGACGTGAAGACTCGTCTACTGGCGGCGGAGCTGGTCTACGCCGTGCCCGATTCTCCCGAGTTCGTCGGAGCGTGCCTGACGCTCGTCGAGGCGGAGCGCGACGCGAACGTCGCTCGCCTGGTCACGCGCTGGCTCGCCGGGTTCACGTTGTCGGAGACCGAGGCCCAGCGGCTCGCCGCTGCGACGGCGACGTGGGGAGATGCCAAGGACGTCGCCTTGACTCACTTTCATCTCGTCGAACGTTCCAGCAAGTACAAGCTCTCGCTGGCCTGGGCCGAGACCGCCGTCCTGCGCGATCAACCGGAGGCAATCCGGCGCACCGCGGTCGACACCCTCGGTCACTTGATCGAGCCGTTTTCGGCGCGAGCCTGCCCGTCGCTCGCGGCCATCCGCGGCGACAGCGACACCTGGATCGCCAATCGAGCCACGTTCTGGTTCGAGCGATGCCCCGCCAATGCGAAGCCGACACGGTGAGCTCGTAGTCCCAGCGACCGCTACTCGAAGTCGTCGAGGTGCGACGGCCGGCGCGCGCCCTCCGCGAAAGCGTCGATGTCGATATCGACCGAGCCGTCGTCCGCTTCCTCTTCGACGACCTCACCGAGGTCGTGGTCGAGGTCTTCCATCACGCCGAGCTCGTCGGCATCGACGACATTCACCGAGCCCGCCGCCATCTCCTGCGGTCGGGGCGGCAGACCCTCGTCTTCGGTCGGCTGATCGCTGTCCAGCTCGCCGATCCCGTCGACAATCCCGATCTCGTAGGCGAGGTGGTCGGGCGCCTGCGCCCGCGGCGCGTGCTTCGTGCCGACGATGCAGCCGGCCTTCACGGTCACCGAGTACGGGCGACCATCGAAGTACGCATCGATCGCTTCCTTGATGTACCAGAAGACGTCCTGCATCTCCTGGCCACCGCCGGCGATGTCCTTCCACTCCTGGAGCGGGCCGTACTCGATGACGGGCGCGAAGAAGAACTCGCGCGAGCTCTTGAAGAGGAGCTGGAACTCCTCGTGCTCGATGCGGCCGTCGAGGTTCGCCGTCTTCATGCAGCGCTCGACGTGATCCATCGTCGGGTACCGCGCGATATGCCGGTCGAGGCGCTCGAGGGCCTCGTGCTTGTCGTGCTTGATCAGCACCTCGCGGTACAGATCGTGGAACTCCTGGAAGGTCCCGGCGAGCGGCAGCGAGCACCGCACCTGACCGTCGACCTTGCAGACGCGCGAGAAGTCGCGCAGCGCGACTTCCAGGCTCGGCATCTCGCCCAGGCCCAGGTTGCAAACCACGAGGTCGTAGACGTCGTCGGCGAACGAGAGCTTCGGGACCGGGCTCTCCGTGCGGAAGAAGACGCCCTTCTTGCCGAGCGGGCCGAGCTCCGCGATCTTGCGGCGCGCGACATCCAGCATCGCACTCGACGCATCGATGGCGATGAGGCGACTACCCTCGCTCATGCGCCGCAGGATCTCCGTCGTCGGATAGCCAGTGCCGCACGAAATGTCGAGCACCTGCCCCTTCTGCGGAACCTCGAGGTCGCGCAGCAGGAGCTTGCCGAACTTCGAGCCCCAGACCGGCCCGATCTCCGCATCGTAGATGCGGGCGAGCTTCTCGACCTTCATGGTCCGGGCAGGTTGGACGGTCATAGCGGCTCGAAAGCTTTCGGGATTGTACTCAACCTACCCCTCTGATCGCCCGAAAATTCGGCTAAGTACCCTGCATGTTCCCGCGAACTGCCGACCTGACCCTGGCCCTGGCCCTCGCCCTCGCCGGTGCCGGCGCCTGCAAATCCTCCGAACCTGCGACGGGTTCCGCCCAGCAAGCCCCCGTCGCGACGGCGAAAGATCCCGCCGCTGCCAAGCAGCTCGTGGCCGCCGGGGCCGTGGTGGTCGATGTGCGCACCCCCGAGGAGTACGCCGGCGGTCACGTGCCCAGCGCGGTGAACCTGCCCGTCCAGACCTTCGCCCCGGACGACGTCGACAAGCTCACGGGCGGCGACAAGTCGAAGCCGGTGGTCGTCTACTGCGCGTCCGGCAGGCGGTCCGCGAAGGCCAAGGCCGCCCTCGAGGCCGCCGGCTACACGCACGTCGTCAACGGCGGCGGCCACGACGACCTGGTCCCCTGACGCGGGGCCCCTGCTACTCTCCTCAGGTGGCGGTCGTGCGCGCGAGCAAGCAGTCGGCGACCTATGCGGACATCGAAGCGCTGCCTGACGACGTGATCGGCGAGATCGTCGCCGGCGAGCTGTTCGCGTCACCACGGCCAGGCGCCCGCCATGTACGCACCGCATCCGTCCTGCAGACGATCGTTGGGGGCCCATTCGATCTCGGAAACGGCGGAGGTCCCGGAGGCTGGTGGATCGTCTCCGAGCCCGAGCTGCACCTAGTTGCAGACGTGCTCGTGCCCGATGTCGCGGGATGGCGCCGCTCACGAATGCCCGTATTTCCTCGCACGAACGCCTTCGAGCTCGCGCCTGACTGGGTCTGCGAGGTGCTGTCCCCGTCGACCGCCGGACTCGATCGCACGCGCAAGCTCGATGTCTACGGACGCGAGGGCGTCGGCCATGTCTGGCTCGTCGACCCGCTCGCCCGCACCCTCGAGGTTTTGCGCCGCGAAGGTTCGCGCTGGATGCTCGCGGCGAACTTCAGTGATCGCGACAAGGCGCGCATCGAACCCTTCGATGCCGTCGAGCTCGACCTCACCCTGTGGTGGGGCGACACCTAGCCGACGAGCGACGCGTCGAGGTTATGCAGTGCGAGCCATTGGTCGATGCGCTCGCGTGCTTCCTGCGCCCGGGCGCGCGGCACGGTGATCCGGTGCTGCCAGCCTCCGAACGGCGTCGGGTCGAAGCGCCCCCAGGACCTCACCGCGCCGAGCGGATCGAGCTCGCGCAGGAGGCCACGGGCCAGGCCGTCATAGCGTCCCCGCACGTGCTCCTCGTCGCCCGCGATCACGAGCGTCGTGCCCGGCGGCGGCTGCACGGCGAGATCGACGATCCGCTCGCTCGCCGCCGCGTCGGTCGTCGCGTTGCCGATCATCGCGACCGCCGCGCGGGCCTCGGCGATCAGCGCGCCCGCCGCGCGCTTGCTCAGCCGCGCCACATCGCGGGTCGGGGGCGTCGGGGCGTCGATCACGAGCGACTCAACCCCACGGCTGATCCCGTCGAAGCTGACCCGCGATCCGAGCGCCAGCTTCGCGAGCCAGCGCAGCCACGCCGGCAGCACGGCGCCCGCCTCGACGGCGCGCAGCTCCCCCACGATCGGGATCGCGAGCAGGAGGGCCCACCCGAAGCTGCCGAAGTAGCCGAGGCCGTTCTGCCCCAAGGCGCGCGCCCGCACGAAGTGCCGCACGTGCGGCCACGCCGCCTGGAACGCCTCGTCGCGCCCGCGCAGCTGGGTGGCGATCATCGCCGCATCGCGCGGCCCGGCCCGCATCCGGCGGGCGAGCTCGTCGTCGCCGTTCACGATGGTGACATCGACGGCCATCCCGTCGAGCTCGCCCGTGAGCCGCGGCGGCGTCGTCGGCAACAGCTCGAGCCCGAGCGCGGCCGCGAGGCGCGCGGGATCCGCGTTGATCACCAGCACGTCGACGTCGTCCGCGTGCGCCGGCGCATACACGCTCGACCCGTACAGCTCCACCGTCGCCCCCGCCCCGGCCGCTGCGCGCACACGCTCGAGAACCACTATTGACCTCGCAGGACGCGGTAGCTGTACGCATCGGGATCAGAACCGTCGTCGGCGTGCAATTCAACGACGCGTTCGCCGCTCGGCAGCGTGCCCCACGTCGGATGCCAGACCGCGATGCCCGTCCCGCCTTTCACGTAGTCGGCCCGCCCGACGGAGGCCACGTCGACCGTGATGCGCCCGCGCTTGTCAACATCGCCTCCGTTGACGATGTGCTGTGCCGTTGCGACGAGCAGCTCCATGAGCGGCGAGCGTTGCTTGGGATCGATCACCGGGATGTACAGATCGAAATAGCCGTAGCGCCGCAGGCCCGCGGTGCGCATGTACATCACGCGATCGTGCACGATGTTGTTGACTGCGATCATGTGTCGCACGTCGGTGGCATCCGGTGTCAGGCGCGTCTCGAAGTACGAGGCGTCGAAGATGAACTCCTGCACCGGGTCCGCCACCCAGCCTCGCGCTTCGCTGGCTAGCGTTCGCACGGTTCCCGCCACGGCTCCGACCACGGCGCGCGCATTCCCGGCACCGCGCACGACGAGGACGGTGGGAGACTGCTGCTGGACGAGCTCCCGTAGGCCATCGTGACGCGGAGCGTGATCCTTGATGGTGCGCGCTTCGAGAAACCGGTCGAGCGTCGACCGAGAGATGTCGAGGCTCGCGTCGAGCTGGCGGCCACGCGCTTCGATCGTCGCAGGGTCCACGTCCTCAGGCAGCACGACGCCGAGGACAATCTCGACGGAGCCTGAGACCTTCATCTCGCCGGGCAGCACCGCTGTTCCCTCGAAGCTCGCTTCCGAGACGGGCGCGCGGGCGACCGGCTGGGGGGCTCCGCACGCGACGACGGCAACCAGAAGCGCGGCCCGCATCTACTCGCTCGGGACAAGGTTCGCGATGAGGTTGATCGCGAGGACGTGGTCCATGCGGTCGGAGAAGAGGACGTTCATGTAGCCCGCGTCGATGCGGACACCCTTGATGGCGGTCTCGGCGCCGACGCCGATGAAGAAGCGGTTCTGGTCGAAGCCCGCCTCGGGCCCCCAGTCGAGATCGTTGAACTGATAGAAGAGCTCGTTCGTGCTCACGAGCTGGAGCGGGAAGCCCATGCTCGGCTGGTACTGCGCACGCACGAGGCCGCGCGCGCGGAAGCCCACGTCGTCGCCAGCGCCAAAGCGCTGCTCGGCGCGTAAGCGCAGCTGGAGCTTCAGCTGATCGCTCGCGGGGATGTTCCAGAGGAGCTGCTGCCAGGTGCGCTGCTCCTTCGGGTTAGGCGCGCCCTCGATGACCACGGGGATGTAGGCGTAGCCGACGTGAACGATGACCTCGGGCGAGAAGGCGTAGCCGAGGCCCGGACGGAGGATGAAGAGGGTGCCGGTATCGCGGCGCCGGGCGTGGAAGTCGAACCAGCCGGCGAGGCCAGAGTCCTTACCGCTGCGGCCCATGACGGTCAGGGACTCCCAGACCTGCGTCTCGTCGGCGCGCGCCGGGGAGGTGAGGCCAACCAGCAGCGCGGCGATCAGGACTCCTCGCATGCCGAGGAGCCTAGCCCGCTAGGCCTGCGCCCGCGGACGGTAGGAGGCCGGAAAGTCCTCGAGCACCTTGAGGAGACCGGCAAAGGAAGCACCCGCACCCATCTCGAGCCCGAAGATCCAGCACTGCACCATGACGGCATCCGCCCGACCGAACGTCATGCCACCTGAATCGGCCGGAGCGGCCCCCGGTTAATGGTGGGAGTCGTCGCTGCCGGCGTAGAGCGTCTGACCGCCCTCCTTGAACTCGGCGGCCTTCTCGGCGAGCCCCTTCGCGGCAAGCTCGCGCACCTCCTCGGTGATCTTCATCGAGCAGAACTTGGGGCCGCACATCGAGCAGAAGTGCGCGCCCTTGGCCGCGGGAGCCGGGAGGGTCTCGTCGTGGAAGTCCTTCGCCGTGTCCGGATCGAGGGACAGGTTGAACTGGTCCTGCCAGCGGAACTCGAAGCGGGCCTTGGAGAGGGCGTCGTCACGGAGCCGCGCCCCGGGGTGGCCCTTCGCGAGGTCAGCGGCGTGCGCGGCGATCTTGTAGGCGATGACGCCGTCCTTCACGTCGTCGCGGTTGGGGAGGCCGAGGTGCTCCTTCGGCGTGACGTAGCAGAGCATCGCCGTACCGAACCAGCCGATCATGGCCGCACCGATCGCGGACGTGATGTGGTCGTAGCCGGGCGCGATGTCGGTGACCAGCGGACCGAGCGTGTAGAACGGCGCCTCCTTGCAGAGCTTCATCTGCAGGTCGACGTTCTCCTTCACGAGGTGCATCGGGACGTGGCCCGGACCCTCGATCATGACCTGGACATCGTGCTTCCAGGCGATATCGGTGAGCTCGCCCAGGGTCTCGAGCTCGGCGAGCTGCGCGCGATCGTTCGCGTCGGCGTTGCTGCCGGGACGGAGGCCATCGCCGAGAGAGAACGCGACGTCGTACTTCTTCATCACCTCGCAGATGCGCTCGAACTCGGTGTAGAGGAAGTTCTCCTTGTGGTGCGCGAGGCACCACTTGGCCATGATCGAGCCGCCGCGCGACACGATGCCCGTCACGCGCGATGCGGTGTACGGGATGTACGCGAGCCGCACGCCCGCGTGGATGGTGAAGTAGTCGACGCCCTGCTCGGCCTGCTCGATGAGCGTGTCGATGAAGAGGTCGATGTTCAGCTTGTCGGGGTCGCCGTTGACCTTCTCGAGGCACTGATAGATGGGCACCGTGCCGATGGGCACCGGCGAGTTGCGGATGATCCACTCGCGCGTCTTGTGGATGTCGTCGCCCGTCGACAGGTCCATGACCGTGTCGGCGCCCCACTTGATGGACCAGCGAAGCTTGTCGACCTCCTCGCCGATCGACGACGACACGGCCGAGTTGCCGATGTTCGCGTTGATCTTCACGAGGAAGTTCCGGCCGATGATCATCGGCTCGGACTCCGGGTGCTTGATGTTCGCCGGCAGGATGGCGCGGCCACGCGCGATCTCGTCGCGGACGAACTCGGGCGTCACGCTCTCGCGGATCGCCACGAACTTCATCTCCTGCGTGATGATGCCGCGCCGCGCGTAGTGCATCTGCGAGCGGTTCCCGCTGTCGCCGTCCTTCAGGCGGGCATCGATCCAGGGCTGGCGGAGCTTCGGCAGGCCCAGGTGCGGATCGATCCCCTGCGGGCCGCTCGTGTCGTAGACGTCGAAGGCGGGCTCGCCGCCCGAGAGGTGCACGCGGCGCATCGGCACGGAGAGCCCGTGCTCCTGGACGTAGACCTTCTCCGACGCCGGGAAGCCCTCCATCGGGGGGAGGTTCGCGACGGGGCTCTCGCCGGCCTGCGGCAATGATTTCTTACTCATGGGATCTCCCTACGCTGGCATTACCCAGTCAGGTTCGGCGGTCGTGCTCTCGCACCTCTCAGCCCGCCGGCAGCATTGCCGCTCGAGCTCCCGCGTATGTGGGTCGCGCGGACCCTAACCCCCCGCGCGCGCCGTGTCGACGCCGAAAACGCCAGGAGCGATACAGACACCATTGTCCGCATCGCCCCTGTGTATGAACAAACACCAAACGAGAAACTGATCAGCGACGCGGCCAGCGCGTCGGAATCGCCTGGCCCGGGTGCTGGTCGGCCCAGGTGGGGCAGCCGTTGCGGCGGTTCACCTCGTCCGTCCGGCGGATCTGCACGTCGCGCCGCGGCGCCCCCGGACGACGATCCTCGACGTTGTACGACAGGCACGCCCCTTCCATCCTCATGCCGCCGCTGGCGGTGGAGAGCTCGTCGAAGGAGAGGGTCGTGAACGCTTCGTGGGTCATGTGAAACCCATATAGCGAGGCGCGTGCCGAACCGTCTGTCTACGCGAGGTGACGCCGCGTCGACGAAGATCCACGCACTTCAGCGCGCTGTATACACACGATGCCTACCGCGCGTGACGGCCGACGACGTGGCCAGGACGGTGGTCCCGCCGGCTATTCCGTCGATCCGTCAGGCCCCTGCTCGACCGACTGGATGCGGCCCGGAGTGACGAGCGAGAACACGACACGGCGGTTCTGCGCGCGGCCCTTGGTCGTGCTGTTGGACGCGACCGGTTGATCCTCACCGTAGCCCATCGCGGTGAGGCGATCGGCGCCCACGCCCTTCTTCACCAGATACTCCCGGACCGCATCGGCGCGCTTCTGCGACAGCGTGCGGTTGTAGTTGTCGTTGCCCTTGCTGTCGGTGTGGCCCTGCACCTCGACGACGAGGTTCGGGTGCGCCTGCAGCACGGCCGCGACGTTATCGAGGAGCTTGAACGACTTCTTGAGGATCTCGGCCTTGCTCGTCTTGAAGTAGACGCTCTCGAGGATCTCGAGGCGGTCCTTGCCGATCGTCACGAGCTGCTTCTTCGGACAGCCCTGGTACTTCACCTGGCCGGCGACGTCGGGGCAGTTGTCGAGGCGATCGACGACCGAGTCCCCGTCGCGATCCGTATCCGGGCAGCCAGCGTTCTCGGCGATCCCGCGCTCGAGCGGGCAGCGATCGTAGACGTCCACGACGCCGTCCTCGTCATTGTCGGGCTCGGGGCAGCCGTCCTCGTCGGCAAACGAGTCCTTGTCCTCGGCGTCCTTCGGGCACGAGTCCTTGTGATCGACGAGGCCATCGCCATCGGAGTCCGCCGGCGGACAGCCGCGCAGCTCCTCGATGCCGGCCACCGTCGGGCACTGGTCGGCGGCATCGAGAATGCCGTCGTCATCCTGATCGTCGTCGACGGGCACGACCACGACGGGCTTCTCGACGACCCCCTCCGCCGAGCCGATGCGCAGGCCCATGACGAGGCGCCAGTCGGGCGTGCCGAAGCCCTCGCGTAGACCGGCCCCCGTACCCGCGAACAGGATCGCCGTGGGACCGATGCCGACGTTCACGCCGAACATCGCCTCGAGGTAGTCGCGGTTCGACGCGCCGAACGGATCGGCCGCCGCCGTCGCCGTGGACAGCGTGACATCGAGCCCGACCGGCGGCCCGCCCGTGTCACCGAACCGATACCCCAGGCCGCCGCGCAGAAATAGCTCGTCGTCCACGACGAGGTCGAGGAACTCCTTCCGCGTCCGCGCCCGGTAGCCCGCGTTCGCCGCCACACGCCAACCGGTCCACGAGCGGGACAGTGCAACCATCGGCTCGAACCCGAAGTGATCGTCGGCGTAGTAGTCGGTCTCGGAGCTGAGCGTCGGCACCGTGAACGCGGGGATGATCGCGAGCGCGACCCCATGCGTCTGCTGCCGCAGCACCGTGAACTTGGGAACGACACGCAGGTTGCCGGCACCGAAGTTCTGGACCTCGTCGAGCATGGTGCCGGCGATGCCGGCCCGATCGCGGCTCTGCGCGAACACGAGCGGCAGCTCGAAGCCGACCGTCAGCCAGGTCGTGGGTGAGAGGCTCGCCGTCAGGGCCCCGCCGACGCGATCGTTCACGAGCGAGCCGACGCGTTCGCGGCCATCCGCGGTGTCGCGGTACAGCACGAGCGGATCGTTCGCGTAGCCGATCCACAAGGCGACATCGAACTTGAGGTAGCCGCGGGACTCCGCGCCCTCGACCCCGAGGATGCCTCCGCGATCCGTCGCCAGCTGCAAGCGCTCCACGCCGAAGTCGCGGGGCTCGACCGCCTGGGCCTGCGCCGTCACCGTGCCGAGGACGAGCGCGCCCATAACCAGGAGCCACTGGCGGCGAGCCAGGCCGGCGAGTCCCAGCACGAGGAAGGCGAAGGCCAGCCCCGATGAGCCCGGGGTCGTCGAGCAGCCACCGCCGCCCGAGACCTGGATCGTGTCCTCGAAGCCGTTGCCGTCCGCATCCGCGTCGCACGCGTCGCCGAGCCCGTCGCCATCCTGGTCGGCCTGATCGGGGTTGTCCACGACGATGCAGTTGTCCACGCCGTTCAGGACGCCATCGCCATCGTCGTCATCACCGCCCGGCCCCGGACCTTCAACGTCGTCCGTCGGATCATTGGGATCGCGCTCGCTCGAGCTCACTTCGCCGTCGCGATTGGTGTCCTCGTCGCCGTCGCTGACGCTCCCGTCGTCGGTGTCCGCGTCGAGCGGATCCGTGGTCGTCGTCGGATCGGCGTCGGCGATGAAGTTCCCCTCGGCGAGATCCGTGTCGGCGTTCGGCAGCGTGACCCCGAGCTCGGTGCCATCGAAGAGCCCGTCGTTGTCGCTGTCGGGATCGAGCGCGTTGATGACGGCATCGCCATCGGTGTCCGCCCCGGGCATGCGCTCGCTGCCATCCGCCACGCCGTCGTCGTCGGAGTCCGCATCGTCCGGGTCGGTGCCGAGCCCCGTCTCCTCGTCATCGGAGAGGCCGTCGCCATCCCGATCGGGCCCGCCCGTGCCGACGGTGATCGTGACCTCCGCTACGTCCGTCGCGCCGTTGTCGTCGCTGATCTCGTACGTGAACACCTCGGTGCCCATGAAGCTGGGCGGTGGCGAGTAGATGACGGTGATGCCCCCCACCCCGATCTGCGCGCTCCCACCCGTCGCCGGCTGCGTGATGCCCGTGATCTGCAGGGGCTCCACCGGGTCCGGCAGGCTCGTGTCGTTCTGGAGCACGGTGAACGTCCGCGGCGGCGAATTCATCGGGACGCTGTAAGCGTCGTCGTTCGCCATCGGCGGATCGTTCACTTCGGAGACGTTCACGGTGACGGTCGCGGTGGCCATGCCGCCGTTCCCGTCGGAGATCGTGTACGTGAACGACGTCTGACCGTAGAAGTTCGGCCCGGGCATGACGGTCACGTTCGTGCCGCCGCCGCCAACGGCCGCCACCCCGCTCGATGGCTGCGTCACCGCGATCACGGTGAGCGTCTCGTTCAGGTCGGGCGAGCTCGAGTCGTTCGCCAGCACGTCGACCGTCGTCGGCCCCGCGTCCTCGATCACCGTCGTCGAGTCGGCGACGGCGCGCGGATTGTCGTTCGTCGGCGTGACCGTGAGCGACAGGATGTCGTTGTCGACGCGCGGCCCTCCCGTGCCGGTGTTGCCGAGGTCATCGGTGGTCACCGACATCACGGCGTTGCCGGAGAAGTTCGGGTTCGGCGAGAACGTGAGCGTCTGCAGGGACGCGTTGATCTGCGCGATGGTCCCCGTCACCGTCATGGCGGTATCGACCACGCCATCGCCGACGAGGAACGTGACGCCCATCCCGGTCATGTTCATCGACCCCATCGTCGACGTGAGCCCGAGCTGGACGACCGCGCCGCCCGCATCGGGGTCGGCGATCGAGATGGTTCCACTGAACGCGTGCGTGCCGTCCTCGGGGACACTGACGTTCGCGGGCACGGTATTCACCGGCGGTTGGTTCGGTCCGGGCGGTCCGGCGACCGCAGACGTCCCCCCAACCGCGACCGCCATGACTGCAAGGGCGAGGCGCATCAGAAAAAATTATCGCAGTCCCCGCCGCCAGATCGCCAATCCATCGGTGCGACACGCCGGGGTCGACTGGCAGCCCTGCGAGTCTCGTTCGGGCTCGTTCGAGCGCGGCCCGGAATCTCTTGACGCCAAGACCCCGGGTTTGCGGGGGTGTCGCAGGGGTCGGACCCCTGCGACACTCGACCGGGCAGCCCTAGTTGGGGAGCCCCCAGGCGGGCGCCAGGGCCGCGTACTCGGCCTTCGGCAGGAGCACGTAGACCGGGTTCGCGTCGCGGGTCAGCCAGGTCATGAGGCCGCGCAGGGTGTCCGCGGGCATCGCCGTGCACCCGACGGTCGGGGCGTCGGCCTCGCGCCAGACATGCAGGAAGATGCAGCTGCCGAGCGCGGGCGTGTGGGCCGGGTTGTGGCCGACCTCCACGACATACTCGTAGAGCTCGTCGCGGCGCTTCATGTCCTCGGAGGACGTCCAGTCCTTCTGGGCCGTGGCCTCGACGATCTGGTTGTAGTGCGCCGACGCCGAGTCGTCGACACACTCGAGCTTCGAGGTCGCCGGCGTGTACGGCAGGCTGGCGGCGGTGCCGGGCCCGGTCCGGGCGTAGCCGTACGTCGCGACCAGCGAGAAGACGCCAGCGGGCGAGCGGCCATCGCCTTCTGCCTTCACGGGCCCCGTGCGTCCGGGCACCGGACCGATGCCGTGCAGGCCCGCGCCCCAGGCCGCCCCTTTGCCGATCACGCCGGTCCACGGCTTGCCGTCACGGACCCACGTGCCGTTGGTGCGCTGGAACCGCTCGAGCTCGACGGAGATGTCGTCCCAGTCGTCGATGACACCGACGACGAGCTGGGTGGTGTCGGCCGGGATCGGGGACGCGCTCGCCACCACGACCGAGCTCCCGGCATCCCCGGCGGCCACCATGGCATCCGGAACGCCCGCCTCGGCGAACCCGGGCACGGACGGATCCTCGCGCGGGGCGGCGGCGTCGTGCGCGAGCGCCACGGTGGGAGCCTTCGCTTCCTTCGCGTCGCCCTTGCATCCCGCCAGCGCCAGCGCGGCGAGGAGCGCGGGCTTCACACCGACATCTCGAGCATGCGCTGGATGGGCGCGAGCGCGCGAACGCGCACCGCCTCCGGCACATCGACCTGCGGCTGCAGATCGCGCAGCGACAGGTACAGCTTCTCGAGCGTGTTGCGCCGCATGTGCGGACACACGTTGCATGCGCAGCTCTCGTCCTCAGGCGGCGCGGCGATGAGCGTCTTGCCCGGCGCGGCGATCTGCATCTTGTGGAGGATGCCGGCCTCGGTCGCGACGATGAACGCCATGGAGGGCGACTTCTTCGCATAGTCGATCAACGCGCTGGTCGAGCCGATGAAGTCCGCATGCTTGAGGATGCCCTCGTGGCACTCGGGGTGCGCGATGATCTCGGCGTCGGGGTTCTGCACCTTCAGCGCGAGCATGCGCTTCTCGCTGAAGGTCTCGTGGACGATGCAGGAGCCCTCCCACTTGACCATGTCGGGGCGGTTCGCCTGCTTCTGGACCCACGCGCCCAGGTAGCGGTCGGGCGCGAAGACGATCTTCTGGCCCTCGAGCGCCTTCACGATCTTCACCGCGTTGGAAGACGTCACGATGACGTCAGAAAGCGCCTTCACTTCCGCCGAGCAGTTGATGTAGCTCACCACGGTGTGGCCCGGGTACTTCTCGAGCCACTTGGAGAAGACGGGGGCCGGGCAGCCGTCGGCCAGCGAGCAGCCGGCCTCGAGGTCCGGCACGACCACGATCTTGGTGGGATTCAGGATCTTCGCCGTCTCGGCCATGAAGTGGACGCCGCAGAAGGCGATGACGTCGGCGGTCGTCTTGGCCGCCGCCTGGGAGAGCTGGAGCGAGTCCCCGACATGGTCGGCGAGGTCCTGGATCTCCGACTCCTGATAATAGTGGGCCAGGATCACGGCGTTGCGCTCGGCCTTGAGCCGGCGGATCCCGGCCTCCAGCTCGTCCTCCGTCATCCCCAGGTCGATGGGGGCGGCAGGTGTGGTCCCGATCACCGGCAACTTGTCCATATCCTTGTCCTAGCACCTTTCTAGTTGTGCTTGCGCTTGCACAACCGCGTGTGGTGGATTGCGGCGCCTATGAAGCCTTGGATGCTCGTCGTGGCCATCGCGCTGTCTGCGTGCGCATCCGGCAATTCGAACAACGACGATGTCGATGCCGCCGTCGACGCGCCCCGGCCGTGCACCCCGCCTGGGACCGAAGAGACGTGCAACGGCATGGACGATGACTGCGACATCATCGTCGACGAGGGCTTCCCGCTGAAGGATCAGGAGTGCTCGGTCGGCATGGGCGAATGCGCCGCGACCGGGACGATGGTGTGCAGCGACGATGGCACCGGCACGCGCTGCAGCGCCGTCGAGGGCACGGCCTCCGACGAGACCTGCGACGGCCTCGACAACGACTGCGACATGGCGATCGACGAGGGCTTCAACGTCGGGAACGGCTGCGACGGCGCGGACGCCGACTCGTGCCTCGACGGCATGACGGTCTGCGACGGCGCCGGCGGCACCCGCTGCACCGACGTCGACGGCTTCCTGCCCGAGGTCTGCGATGGCATCGACAACGACTGCGACGAGAACGTCGACGAGGGCTACACGCTCGGCGCCGGCTGCGACGGCACCGACGCCGACACCTGCAACGAGGGCTCGATCGTCTGCTCCGCCGATGCGATGTCGACGGTCTGCAACGATGCCAACACCGTGAACACCGAGCTCTGCGACGGTCTCGACAACGACTGCAACGGCATGACGGACGAGGGCTACGACGTCGGCGCGACGTGCACCGTTGGCCTCGGCACCTGCGCGCGCAACGGCACGCGGGTCTGCGCGACCTCCGGGACGGCCGCGACGTGTACCGCCCTCCCCGGCTCGCCGCTGCTCGAGATCTGCGGCAACGGCGTCGACGAGGACTGCACCGGGGCGGACGCGCCGTGCCCCGTCAACGACACTGGCGCGGGCGCCATCGATATCTCGGCGGGCACGGGGGCCGGCCTGACCGTCGATCTCTCCTCCGCGCGCGACGATCACTGGGATGCGACGGCGGGCTGCGGCGCGCAGGGCGGCCGCGACCTCTTCTACACGTTCACGCTGCCGGCCCCCGAGGTCGTCTACTGGGACACGTTCGGCTCGAACTTCGACACCGTCATCCGCGTCTACAGCGGCTCCTGCACCGCGCTGTCGTCGCTCGTGAGCTGCGGCAGTGATTCGTGTGGCCTGCTCCAGTCGCAGGAAGCGCGCGAGCTGCCCGCCGGCCAGTACTGCATGATCGTCGACCAGCAGTCCGAGGCCGTCACCGCCGGCAGCCTGCGGCTCAACTACCGCCGTGGCCGCCGCGTGGGACCGGTCCTGCCGGCCAGCCCGATCGTGGGCGATACCAGCGACGCCACCAACCAGTCGATCTCGAGCTGCGAGAGCCAGACCGCCCAGCCCGACGAGGCCTACTACTTCACCACGTGCCCGGGCTCGAAGCAGTTCCGCGCGGACACGTGCTCGACCGTCGGCAACCGCGACACGATCCTCTACCTGCGTGCGGGCTCGGCGGCGGGCACGAGCGACGTCGCCTGCGGTGACGACAACTGTTCGCTCGAATCCCGCATCGGTCCGACGACCCTCACCGGGGCGAACTTGTGGTGGGTCATCGTCGATGGCTTCGGCACGGCCAATCCCGGCGCGGGCGTCGGCGCGTACACGCTGACCTGGACGCTGCAGTAGTCGCACCCTGGCCACTCGGCCAGCCCGCGCATCCGTCGAGTCGCGCACCCGCGCGCGTATGCTGACGCGCATGATCAAGCTCTCGTATTTCGACATGCCGGTGAGCCGTGGCGAGGAGTGCCGGCTCGCCCTCCACATCGCCGGCATCCCCTTCGAGGACCACCGCGTGAAGTTTCCCGACTGGCCGGCGATGAAGGCCGGCACGCCGTTCGGTGCACTCCCTGTCTACGAAGAGGACGGCAAACCGCCCATCGCCCAGTCGAACGCCATCCTCGTCCTCGTCGGGCGTCGCCACGGCCTCCACCCCACCGACCTCTTCGAGGCGGCCCGGCACGAGGCCCTGCTCGCGGCCTGTGAAGAGCTCCGCATGACGCTCTCGCCGTCCCTCGCGATCAAGGACGCGGCCGAGAAGGAGCGCGTGCGCACCGAGCTCGCGCGCTCGACGATCCCGCAGTGGGGCGCGATGATCGATCGCCAGCTCACGGGCCCCGGGCCGTTCGTCGCCGGCGACCAGCTCCATGTCGCCGACATCAAACTCTACGTCGTGACGAAGTGGTTTCTCTCCGGCGTCCTCGACCACATCCCGACGACGGTCTTTGCCGACGCGCCGAAGCTCACGCGCCTCCACGACGCGGTGAAGGCGCACCCTGCCGTGGTCGCCTGGTACGCGCGCTAACCCGAAACGGTCAGGCCCGGATCATCGCGCCGCACGCACGTGGTGATCGCGCCCCCGACGGCGAGCGCCGCCACGACGATCGCGACGGTCCGGAGCACCGAGCCCTTCTCGGGCCGCTTCGCGTTGGCGAGCATCACGAGCGCGCCGCAGAGGAGGCCGCCTCCAAGGAAGAACATCCAGGTGCGCGAGGGCGTGTGGAAGTGGAGCGTGGTGCCCTGGCCGGCGAAGAAGCTCCTCGCTTGGTCGGTCATCCGCGCCGCGGTGGCTTCGCGCTCGCCCTGGCCAAAGACCATCGCCGCGCGACGGCCGGCGTAGAGCTCCACGTGCCCATCGTTGCCGTACCGGCCGAGATCGCCGATGGCGCGGACCTCCCGGACCTCGGACAGCGGGAAGTCGAACGCATCACCGCCGATGAAGCCATCGCGCCACGAGCACGTGCCCGTCGCGCGCTCGCACAGAAGCTCGGTCTGCTGGGTGCCGAACACGATCAGCACGGTCCCCGCGATCAGCGTGGGGATGATGGGCACGAACCTCGAGCGGGACACGCCCGCACCATAGCCCCGCCGACGCTAC
>LNFM01007670.1_pt1 | contig 16754 bp, 12 predicted proteins | sample 596031 | NCBI WGS metagenome assembly LNFM01 (sample SAMN04254537, study PRJNA301005) | activated carbon metagenome | isolation source: dual media filters at the Ann Arbor, Michigan drinking water treatment plant | place: USA: Ann Arbor
CAACCCGATCGCGATGGAAGAAGGTCTGCGCTTCGCGATTCGCGAAGGCGGTCGTACTGTCGGCGCCGGTGTTGTTGCTAAAATTATTGAGTAACAAATGAAACATTTGCGGCGATCTTAATCAGGTCGCCGTAAGTGTTTCAAGTAGTTGTAGTGTTTAAAGCGTAGGGGCGTAGCTCAATTGGCAGAGTGTCGGTCTCCAAAACCGAAGGTTGGGGGTTCGAGGCCCTCCGCCCCTGCCACCGATTCTGGTGCAGGGCATCGAAAGTAGAAAAGTATGTCGAATCAACCCGTACAAACTGTTGGCGCATCAGCCGATAAAATCAAGGTCGTCTTGGCGGCGCTTGTCGCAATCGCGGGCGTAGTCGGATTTTATGTTTTGTCGGACAAGCCAACAATCGTGCGTGCTGCTGCGCTGGTTGGTGGTTTGCTGGTTGCTATTGCAATCGCATGGACGTCGGCATCGGGTCGTGACTTTGTTAATTTTTCCAAAGAAGCGGTTCGTGAAACAAAGAAAGTAGTTTGGCCAACCCGCAAGGAAACATTGCAGATGACTGCAATCGTTTTCGGCTTTGTGTTGGTCATGGCGCTTTTCCTGTTCGGTACGGATAAGTTACTCGAAGTTGTGTTGTACGACCTGATTTTGGGCTGGAAAAGATAATGGGCGACAATATTCAGGATGATGCGCAAGAGGGTGTGCCAAGTACGGCTGCCGCAACTGCTGCTACAAGTAAAAAACGTTGGTATGTTGTTCACGCTTATTCCGGCATGGAAAAGAGCGTGATGCGTGCGTTAACCGAGCGTGTAATACGCGCGGGCATGCAAGATCAGTTTGGTCAAATTTTGGTGCCTACCGAAGAAGTGATCGAAGTCAAAAACGGTCAAAAGTCGGTTAGCGAACGCCGTTTCTTCCCTGGTTATGTGTTGGTTGAAATGGAAATGACAGATGAAACATGGCATCTGGTCAAGAATACCAGCAAGGTAACTGGTTTTATCGGTGGAAAATCGAACAAGCCTACGCCGATTCCGCCGCGCGAAGTCGACAAGATCATGCAGCAGATGCAAGACGGCGTCGAAAAACCGCGTCCAAAAGTCTTGTACGAAGTTGGCGAGCTGGTTCGTATCAAGGACGGTCCGTTCACAGACTTCAACGGCAATGTCGAAGAAGTCAATTACGAGAAATCCAAAGTGCGTGTGTCGGTGACGATTTTCGGTCGCGCTACACCAGTGGAGCTCGAATTCGGTCAAGTCGAAAAAGTATAAAGAATAAGCGCGGGTCGAGGCGCGGTGAGTTGCAGAATTTCTGCAAGATTGTCAAATTCAACCAATGCAATAAAAAGAGGAGCCCCAGTAATGCGCCGCAAGGCAAGTGAACAGGCGCTACCACTCAATTAATGTAGGAGCCATCATGGCAAAGAAAATTCTTGGTTTTATCAAGCTGCAAGTTCCAGCTGGTAAAGCAAACCCATCCCCTCCAATCGGACCTGCTTTAGGTCAACGTGGTTTGAACATCATGGAATTCTGCAAAGCTTTTAACGCGCAGACTCAAGGTGTTGAGCCAGGTATGCCAATTCCGGTTGTTATTACAGCGTTCGCGGACAAGTCTTTCACATTTGTGATGAAGACCCCGCCAGCAACGTACCTGATCAAAAAAGCTGCGAACATCACTAAAGGTTCGCCTAAGCCACATACCGACAAAGTCGGCAAGATCACACGTGCGCAAGCTGAAGAAATCGCAACAACCAAACGGCCGGATTTGACGGCTGCCGACATGGATGCTGCCGTGCGTACAATCGCCGGTTCCGCACGTTCCATGGGCATCACGGTGGAGGGTCTGTAATGGCTAAGTTATCCAAACGCGCTAAGGCATTCGCGGCAAAAGTTGATCGTACCAAAGCGTACTCGTTCGACAATGCAGTTGCCTTGATCAAAGAATGTGCAAATGCAAAATTCGACGAGTCTATCGATATCTCGGTTCAACTCGGCGTTGATGCAAAAAAATCTGACCAAGTAGTTCGTGGTTCTGTTGTTCTGCCAGCTGGTACCGGTAAATCGGTTCGCGTTGCGGTTTTCGCAACTGGCGAAAAAGCAGAGCAAGCGAAAGCAGCTGGTGCTGACATCGTTGGTATGGAAGATCTGGCTGAGCAAATCAAAGCCGGCAACATGCCTTTCGATATCGTTATCGCATCGCCAGACACTATGCGTATCGTTGGTACCTTGGGTCAAATCCTCGGACCACGCGGCATGATGCCTAACCCGAAAGTTGGTACTGTTACTCCTGACGTCGCTACTGCAGTTAAAAATGCAAAAGCTGGTCAAGTTCAATACCGTACTGACAAGGCTGGCATTATTCACGCCACTATCGGTCGTAAATCGTTCTCCGACGAAGCTCTCAAATCCAACTTGTTGGCTTTGATGGATGCGTTGACAAAAGCCAAGCCAGCAACCAGCAAAGGTGTTTACCTGCGCAAAGTTTCGCTGTCGTCGACTATGGGCGCTGGTGTTCGCGTCGATCAATCGAGTTTGGCTGCGTAAGTTACGCAACTAAGTTACGTAATTGATAAATTGAATTAAGTCCCGTTGCTGTTTTGGCAAAGGGCGCATCTTTGGGCTGGACCGGATTCGGCAATATTGAAGACGGTGCAGGCAATCAAAGACCGTTGGGCGGCGTGCATGTAAGTTGTGTGCAAAGTTAAATGAGAGGTTGGCAACGACTTCATACCCAACGCAGATGGTGACCCCGAACAAGTTTTGCAGTCTCTTCGCTGGCTTGCCAGTATGAACTCCTAACTTCGGACGCCGTGTTCGAACCGATGCAAGGCAAGCAATCAATGATGATTGTGTAAGCGCCGAGTATCATTTTTGGAGGTTGATCTTGAGTCTCAATCTGAATGACAAAAAGGCCGTAGTTGCCGAAATCTCTGCAAAGATCGCATCTGCGCAGACTATCGTCGTGGCCGAATATCGTGGCATCCAGGTTGGTCACTTGACACAACTGCGCGCCAAAGCGCGGGACCAAGGCGTCTACTTGCGCGTGTTGAAAAACACACTCGCTCGTCGTGCTGTTGAAGGTACCGCATTTGCCGACCTCGCTTCTGAAATGACCGGCCCGTTGATCTATTCGATCTCGGACGATGCCGTTGCTGCAGCTAAAGTCATCAGTGACTTTGCTAAAACCAACGACAAACTGGTTGTTAAAGCAGGTAACTATGCAGGCAAGATGCTTGATAAAGCGGCTGTTACTGCATTGGCAAATATCCCTAGCCGTGAAGTCCTGCTGGCCCAAGTTTTGGGCATGATGCTGGTTCCGGTTGCGAGCTTTACGCGTGGTCTGGCTGCTCTTGCTGCTAAAAAAGCTGAAGGCGAAGCGCCTGCAGCTGCAGCAGAACCAGTCGCCGAAGTTACCGAAGCAGCAGCGGAATAACGGGGCGCCTTTTAGGCGGCCTGCGCTCTTGTTTCGACGCTTCGCGTCAGTACCAATCAGATGTAATTATTGAAAAAAATTTAGGAGTTTCAAATGGCAATTAGCAAAGACGACATCCTGGAAGCCGTAGGCAACCTGACAGTCCTGGAACTGAATGACTTGGTTAAAGCATTCGAAGAAAAATTCGGCGTATCCGCTGCTGCAATGGCTGCTCCTGCAGCTGGCGGCGCAGCTGGTGGCGCTGCTGCTGAAGAACAAACTGAATTCACCGTTATCTTGGCTGATTTCGGCGCGAACAAAGTTGGCGTGATTAAAGCAGTTCGTGAAATCACCGGTCTGGGCTTGAAAGAAGCTAAAGATCTGGTTGATGCTGCACCGAAACCTTTGAAAGAAGGCGTTTCGAAAGCAGATGCTGAAGCAGCTAAGAAAAAGCTGGAAGAAGCAGGCGCGAAAGCAGAAATCAAGTAATTCGGTTTTATCTGCGCTTGTTAATAGTTTTATTAGCAGCGCCCGAGTCAAAGCATGGAACTGCCCGAAAGGGTGGTTCGGCTTTGGCTCCTTTGTCGTTTTTGGATTTAAAAAATGTGGTTGTCAGCAGGCTTGATTGACTTGATGTAATCTGGTGTGTTGTTCGACCGACCGGCCCAAGGGCAGAGACTTGAGGTTTCAATGTTTCGAATTGTGCATTCTTGCAATTCGGCAATGCAGCCTGAATCCTGAATTCTCTATCCTTCCCTGTCACTCACGGAGTGTCCATGCACTACTCATTTACTGAGAAAAAGCGCATTCGCAAATCATTCGCGAAACGCGCTAACGTTCACAACGTTCCGTTCCTGCTGGCGACCCAGCTCGAGTCTTATCACGGCTTTTTGCAAGAAGACAAAATACCGTCCCAACGCAAAAATGAAGGCTTGCAATCTGCCTTCACGTCCATTTTTCCTATCGTTTCGCACAATGGTTTTGCGCGTCTCGAATTCTTGTCGTATGTGCTCGGCGATCCGCCGTTCAACATCAAAGAATGCCAACAACGTGGATTGACGTACGCGTCGCCTCTGCGTGCCAAAGTTCGCCTGGTGATCCTGGATAAGGAATCGCCAACCAAGCCGGTCGTTAAGGAAATGAAGGAACAGGAAGTCTACATGGGCGAATTGCCGCTCATGACGACCACTGGTTCATTCGTTATCAACGGTACCGAGCGCGTTATCGTGTCTCAGTTGCATCGTTCGCCAGGCGTGTTCTTTGAGCATGATCGCGGCAAGACGCACTCGTCCGGTAAACTGCTGTTTTCCGCACGTATTATCCCTTACCGTGGTTCATGGCTGGACTATGAATTCGACCCGAAAGACATCCTGTTCTTCCGCGTCGATCGTCGTCGCAAGATGCCTGTCACGATCCTGTTGAAGGCTATCGGCATGACGCCGGAGCAGATCCTCGAAAACTTCTTTGTATTCGATGATTTCACTCTGCACGCTGATGGCGCCGAAATGAAATTTGTTGCTGAGCGTTTGCGTGGCGAAGTCGCCCGTTTTGACATCGCCGACAAAGCTGGCAAAGTCATTGTCGCTAAAGACAAGCGTATCAACAGCAAGCATGTGCGCGATGTTGAGGCTGCTGGCATCAAGCAAATTTCGGTTCCGGAAGACTATCTGCTTGGCCGCATTCTGGCGAAAAACATCGTTGATGCAAGCACGGGTGAAGTTATTGCCAATGCCAATGATGAATTGACTGAAGATTTGCTGGCACGTCTGCGCGAAGGTGATGTCGCTGCAATTCAAACCTTGTACACCAACGATCTGGATCAAGGCGGCTACATTTCGCAAACCTTGCGTATGGATGACACCAACGATCAGATGGCCGCTAAGGTTGCCATCTATCGCATGATGCGCCCAGGCGAGCCGCCAACTGAAGATTCAGTTGAGGCATTGTTCAACGGCCTGTTCTACAACCCGGATCGTTACGATCTGTCGGCTGTCGGCCGTATGAAGTTCAATCGTCGCATCGGTCGCGATTCATTGACTGGCGACATGACCCTGTCGAACGAAGACGTGCTGGCTGTGATCAAGATCCTGGTTGAGTTGCGTAATGGTCGCGGCGAAGTCGATGATATCGATCACTTGGGTAATCGTCGCGTACGCTGCGTCGGTGAACTTGCTGAAAATCAATTCCGCGCTGGTCTGGTTCGCGTTGAACGTGCTGTCAAGGAGCGCCTGGGCCAAGCCGAAGCCGACAACCTGATGCCGCATGATTTGATCAACTCGAAGCCGATTTCGGCTGCGATCCGTGAATTCTTCGGTTCGTCACAGTTGTCGCAGTTTATGGATCAAACCAATCCATTGTCGGAAATCACGCACAAACGTCGCGTTTCCGCTCTCGGACCTGGCGGCTTGACCCGTGAACGTGCAGGCTTTGAAGTACGTGACGTGCATCCAACTCACTATGGCCGCGTGTGCCCGATCGAAACGCCTGAAGGCCCGAACATCGGCCTGATCAACTCGCTGGCTCTGTATGCCCGTCTGAACGAATACGGTTTCCTCGAAACCCCATATCGTAAAGTCGAAGGCAGTAAAGTCACTGATCAGATCGACTATCTGTCCGCTATTGAAGAAGGTCGTTACATCATCGCTCAGGCGAATGCAACGATCGACAAGGCGGGTTCGCTGTCGGATGAACTGGTTTCCGCACGCGAAGCTGGCGAAACGATTCTGGTCTCGCCAGAGCGCGTTCAGTACATGGACGTTGCTCCAGGCCAGGTCGTGTCGGTTGCGGCTTCCCTGATTCCGTTCCTTGAGCACGATGATGCGAACCGCGCTTTGATGGGTGCCAACATGCAACGTCAGGCAGTTCCTTGCTTGCGTCCGGAAAAAGCATTGGTTGGTACCGGTATCGAACGTACGGTAGCAGTCGATTCAGGTACGACCGTGCAGGCATTGCGTGGCGGTATCGTTGATTACATCGATGCCGGCCGTGTCGTGATTCGCGTCAATGACGACGAAGCACAAGCGGGCGAAGTCGGTGTAGATATCTACAACCTGATCAAGTACACCCGTTCGAACCAAAACACCAATATCAACCAACGTCCTATCGTGCAAGTTGGCGATCGCGTTGCAAAACATGACGTCATCGCTGACGGCGCATCGACTGATCTGGGCGAACTCGCTCTGGGTCAAAACATGCTGGTCGCGTTTATGCCATGGAACGGTTACAACTTCGAAGATTCGATTCTGATCTCTGAAAAAGTTGTGGCTGATGACCGCTACACCTCGATTCATATCGAAGAGTTGTCGGTTGTTGCGCGTGACACCAAACTGGGTGCAGAAGAAATCACGCGTGATATCTCGAACCTGGCTGAAAACCAACTGGCGCGTCTGGATGAATCCGGTATCGTCTACATCGGTGCAGAAGTGACCGCTGGCGACACACTGGTCGGTAAAGTAACGCCTAAAGGCGAAACACAACTGACACCGGAAGAAAAACTGCTGCGCGCGATTTTCGGCGAAAAAGCATCCGACGTAAAAGATACATCGTTGCGCGTACCGTCCGGCATGGTCGGCACCGTGATCGACGTGCAAGTGTTTACGCGTGAAGGTATTCCACGCGACAAACGTGCACAACAGATTATCGACGACGAACTGCAACGCTATCGTTTGGATTTGAACGATCAGCTGCGTATCGTTGAAGGCGATGCATTCCAGCGTCTGGAAAAAATGTTGATCGGCAAAGTCGTCAACGGCGGTCCTAAGAAAATCGCCAAGGGTGCGAAAATCACCAAGGAATATTTGGACGATCTGGACAAATACCACTGGTTTGATATTCGTCCTTCCGACGACACATCGGCAAACGCTTTGGAGGCGATTAAAGAATCGATCGCTGAAAAACGTCACCAGTTCGATCTGGCATTCGAAGAAAAACGTAAAAAACTGACGCAAGGCGATGAATTGCCGCCAGGCGTACAGAAGATGGTCAAGGTTTATCTGGCAGTCAAACGTCGTCTGCAACCAGGCGACAAGATGGCAGGTCGTCACGGTAACAAGGGTGTGGTTTCACGCATTCTGCCGATTGAAGACATGCCACATATGGCTGACGGTACACCAGCGGACGTCGTATTGAACCCACTGGGCGTTCCTTCGCGTATGAACGTTGGTCAGGTGCTGGAAGTCCATCTGGGCTGGGCAGCTAAGGGCTTGGGCTTGCGTATCGGCGAAATGCTGAATACGCAAGTGCAGATTGCCGAGTTGCGCAAATTCCTGGCTGCGATCTATAACGAGTCTGGCAAGAAAGAAGATCTCGATAGTTTCAGCGATACGGAAATCCTCGAACTGGCAAGTAATCTGAAGAACGGCGTGCCTTTCGCAACGCCAGTGTTTGATGGCGCTGATGAAGGTGAAACCCGTCGCATGCTGGATCTGGCTTACCCGGATCACATTGCCAAGCAATTAGGCATGACCGCATCCAAGAACCAGGTCACTATGTATGACGGTCGTACCGGTGAAGCGTTTGAACGTACAGTAACCGTCGGTTACATGCACTACCTCAAACTGCATCACTTGGTTGATGACAAGATGCATGCACGTTCGACCGGTCCTTACTCGCTGGTTACGCAGCAACCACTCGGCGGTAAAGCGCAGTTCGGTGGCCAGCGTTTCGGTGAGATGGAAGTCTGGGCCCTGGAAGCATACGGCGCGTCTTACGTCTTGCAAGAGATGTTGACCGTCAAGTCCGATGACGTGAATGGCCGTACCAAAGTGTACGAAAATCTCGTCAAGGGCGACCACGTCATCGACGCCGGCATGCCGGAATCCTTCAACGTTCTCGTTAAGGAAATCCGTTCGCTGGGTATCGATATCGACCTGGAACGCGACTGATGTAAAGCAAGGGAAGGGCCGCGATCGCGGCTCTTCCCTTTGCCGACTGGAATTTAGTATTGAAATAAGCGTAGTAGAAAAATAGCTAGGCAATAGCAGTTTCTGGAAGTGTCGTCTGTCCCGGTATGCGCGGAACTAAGTGTGGAAGTTACTCTTGCCACCTCAGCTCTCCCGCCCATGCGAACAGGGTTTAAAGCAGCGCCGACGCAACCTTCTCATCATCAAGCGTTTTTTCACGCCAACTGGAGTGATACATGAAAGCACTGCTCGATCTATTCAAGCAAGTTCAGCAAAACGAACAATTCGACGCGATCAAAATTGGTTTGGCGTCACCAGAAAAAATCCGTTCGTGGTCCTACGGCGAAGTCAAAAAGCCGGAAACCATCAACTATCGTACTTTCAAGCCTGAACGCGATGGCTTGTTCTGCGCAAAAATCTTTGGCCCGATCAAGGATTACGAATGCCTGTGCGGCAAATACAAACGCCTGAAACATCGCGGCGTCATCTGCGAAAAATGTGGCGTTGAAGTTACGCTGGCCAAAGTGCGTCGTGAACGCATGGGTCACATCGAGTTGGCATCGCCAACCGCGCATATCTGGTTCCTGAAATCGTTGCCATCCCGTTTGGGTATGGTGCTCGATATGACCTTGCGGGATATCGAACGCGTTCTGTACTTTGAAGCCTACGTTGTAACCGATCCAGGCATGACGCCATTGAAGCGTTGCCAGATCATGTCGGAAGACGATTACGCAGCAAAATACGAAGAATTCGGCGATGACTTCACCGCATTCATGGGCGCCGAAGGCATCCGTGAATTGCTGCGCGCAATCGACATCGATCGCGATGCTGAAATGCTGCGTCAGGAATTGAAAGATTCCAAATCCGAAGCCAAGATCAAGAAATACGCCAAGCGCCTGAAAGTGCTGGAAGCGTTCCAACGTTCGGGCATCAAGCCTGACTGGATGATCATGGAAGTGTTGCCGGTCTTGCCGCCAGAACTGCGCCCACTGGTGCCGCTGGATGGTGGTCGTTTTGCAACTTCCGATCTGAATGATCTGTATCGCCGCGTCATTAACCGTAACAACCGTTTGAAGCGTTTGATGGAACTCCGCGCGCCGGAAATCATTACGCGTAACGAAAAACGTATGTTGCAAGAAGCGGTCGATTCGCTGCTGGACAACGGCCGTCGCGGTAAAGCAATGACTGGCGCGAACAAGCGTCCGCTGAAGTCACTGGCAGAAATGATCAAAGGCAAGGGCGGTCGTTTCCGTCAAAACTTGCTGGGCAAACGCGTCGATTACTCGGGTCGTTCCGTGATCGTCGTGGGTCCACAATTGAAATTACATCAATGCGGCTTGCCGAAATTGATGGCTTTGGAATTGTTCAAACCATTCATTTTCAACAAGCTCGAATTGATGGGTCTGGCAACAACCATCAAGGCTGCGAAAAAACTGGTTGAGATTCAAGAGCCAGTTGTGTGGGACATCCTGGAAGACGTGATCCGTGAACATCCGGTCATGTTGAACCGCGCACCTACCTTGCATCGTCTTGGTATTCAAGCGTTCGAACCTGTCCTGATCGAAGGCAAGGCAATTCAATTGCACCCATTGGTCTGCGCCGCGTTTAACGCCGACTTTGACGGCGATCAAATGGCGGTCCACGTTCCACTGTCGATCGAAGCACAGATGGAAGCACGCACTTTGATGCTGGCTTCGAACAACATCTTGTTCCCATCGAACGGCGAGCCATCGATCGTTCCTTCACAAGATATCGTGTTGGGTCTGTACTACGCGACTCGCGAAGCGATCAATGCCAAGGGCGAAGGCATGATGTTCCCGGACGTGTCCGAAGTCATCCGCGCCTACGACAATAAAGAAGTCGAACTGGCAACGCGTATTACCGTACGTATTACCGAATATCCGAAGAACGTCGAAACCGGCGAATTCGAAAAAACGGTAACCCGTTATGAAACAACAGTCGGTCGCGCGATCCTGTCCGAAATTCTGCCTAAAGGCTTGCCGTTCTCTGTATTGAACCGTGCGCTGAAAAAGAAAGAAATTTCACGCCTGATCAACTTGTCCTTCCGTAAGTGCGGTCTGCGCGCTACGGTTGTATTTGCTGATCAATTGCTGCAGTCGGGTTTCCGCCTGGCGACACGCGCTGGTATCTCTATCTGCGTCGACGACATGCTGGTACCACCGCAAAAAGTGGACATCATTGCGACCGCCGAGGGCGAAGTCAAACAGATCGAACAGCAATACTCGTCCGGTCTGGTGACTGCCGGCGAACGCTATAACAAAGTGGTTGATATCTGGGGCAAGGCAGGCGATGACGTCGGCAAGGCCATGATGGATCAACTCAAGGTTGAAGATGTGGTCAAGCGTGACGGTACGAAGTCCACGCAAGAATCCTTCAATGCGATTTACATGATGGCCGATTCGGGTGCGCGCGGTTCCGCAGCACAGATTCGTCAGCTGGCCGGTATGCGTGGCCTGATGGCGAAACCGGATGGTTCCATTATCGAAACGCCGATCACCGCGAACTTCCGCGAAGGTCTGAACGTGTTGCAGTACTTCATCTCGACTCACGGTGCACGTAAAGGCTTGGCCGATACCGCACTGAAAACCGCGAACTCGGGTTACCTGACACGTCGTCTGGTCGACGTGACGCAGGATCTGGTCGTGATTGAAGATGATTGCGGCACAGCGAACGGCGCCTCGATGAAGGCCATGGTCGAAGGCGGCGAAGTCATCGAAGCATTGCGTGACCGTATCCTCGGCCGCGTTGCAGCGAACGACATCGTCAATCCTGAAACACAGGCAACCTTGTACGCAGCCGGCTCCTTGTTGGACGAAGACATGGTTGAAGAAATCGAACGCCTCGGCATCGATGAAGTAAAAGTACGTACACCATTGACTTGCGATACACGCTTCGGCTTGTGCGCAATGTGCTACGGCCGTGACCTAGGTCGCGGTTCGATGGTCAACGCCGGTGAAGCAGTCGGTGTTATTGCTGCGCAATCGATCGGTGAGCCAGGCACACAGTTGACAATGCGTACCTTCCACATTGGTGGTGCAGCGTCGCGTGCGGCAGTTGCTTCGTCGGTGGAAGCCAAATCGAACGGTACCGTTCGCTTTACAGCGACTATGCGTTATGTCACCAACGGCAAGGGCGGTCAAATCGTCATTTCCCGTTCCGGTGAAGTGCTGATTACTGATGACCACGGCCGTGAGCGTGAACGTCATAAAGTGCCGTACGGCGCGACTCTGATCGTCAAAGACGGTCTGCAGATCAAAGCTGGCGTTCCATTGGCAACATGGGATCCGTTGACCCGTCCTATCATTACCGAATACACCGGCGTGGTGAAATTCGAGAACGTAGAAGAAGGTTCGACCGTTGCGCGCCAGATCGATGAAGTTACCGGTCTGTCGACTCTGGTTGTTATCGATGCGAAACGTCGTGGCTCGGTCACCAAAACAGTTCGTCCACAGGTCAAGCTGTTGAACGAACAAGGCGAAGAAGTCAAAATTGCCGGTACCGAACACGCAGTGACGATCGGTTTCCAGGTTGGCGCGCTGATTACTGTTAAAGACGGTCAGCAAGTTACCGTCGGCGAAGTGCTGGCACGTATCCCGACCGAATCGCAAAAAACACGTGACATCACCGGTGGTTTGCCGCGTGTTGCCGAGTTGTTTGAAGCACGTTCGCCGAAAGATGCCGGCATGCTGGCAGAAGTCACCGGTACGGTTGCGTTTGGTAAAGAAACCAAAGGCAAGCAACGTCTGGAAATCACGGACATGGACGGCGAGAAGCACGAGTTCCTGATCACCAAAGACAAACAAGTCCTGGTACATGACGGCCAAGTCGTGAACAAGGGCGAGATGATTGTTGACGGCCCAGCCGATCCACAAGACATTCTGCGTTTGTTGGGTATCGAAGCGCTCGCACGTTACATCGTCGACGAAGTTCAAGACGTGTACCGCTTGCAAGGTGTGAAGATCAACGACAAGCACATCGAAGTCATCGTGCGTCAGATGTTGCGCCGTGTTGCCGTCGTGAATGCAGGCGATGCTAACTACATCGTAGGCGAACAAGTCGAGCGTTCAGAGTTGCTGGACGAGAACGACCGCGTTGTTGCCCAAGGCAAGATCCCTGCAACCTACGAAAACGTATTGCTCGGTATTACCAAGGCATCGTTGTCGACCGACTCCTTCATTTCGGCTGCATCGTTCCAGGAAACTACACGTGTCCTGACCGAAGCTGCGATCATGGGCAAACGCGATGGTCTGCGTGGCCTGAAAGAGAACGTCATCGTTGGTCGTTTGATTCCGGCCGGTACCGGCCTCGCGTTCCATCGTGCACGCAAGGAAAAGGAATCATGGGAAGCGGAAGAGCGTACAGCGCTGTTGCAATCCGAAAAAGCTGCCCGTGCAGCTGAAGCGGAAGCGCAGTTTGCTGACATCGCAAGCACGCCAGACAGCGATACCGACGCCTCGTAATCAAGCAAGAACGTAAGTATTAGGCGGCATCAGGAGAAATCCTGGTGCCGTTTTCTTTATGGAAAGCTTGCTTATTCGCCATAAAGATACTTTTCTGAATCGATTTAATGTCAAAAAGAAATATTTTCTTTGCTGATATTTGATGTCGTGGATTCGGAATGGACCTAATTTCCGTCTTTTCGCAACGAAATCGCAGTCGCACCGCCAATACAATGGTTGACTGTCAAAGTATAGAGGGCTATACTCGCGAGTTCTCGATTTTAAGCTCTGCTGGGCTTAAGCGCTCTTTGGTCTTGCTTCTTCGCAATCCTCCTGCGCGTTTTCCCATCCCTGCTGTAATCGAGGCGCGCGACGAATTAAATTCTTCCGCAATGATTCTTTAGTCCCCGAACAACCGTTTTCGGGTTCGTATTATTAATGTTGTATTAGCTGGATATAGAGCGATGCCAACCATCAATCAACTGATTCGCCAGCCGCGTGTTTCTGCACGCGTCAAGAGCAAATCGCCGGCGCTGGAAAACAGCCCGCAAAAACGTGGCGTATGTACCCGCGTTTACACCACGACTCCAAAGAAGCCTAACTCGGCTCTGCGTAAAGTTGCCAAAGTGCGTTTGACCAACGGTTTCGAAGTAATTTCGTACATCGGCGGTGAAGGCCATAACCTGCAAGAACATAGTGTCGTGCTGTTGCGCGGCGGTCGTGTAAAAGATTTGCCGGGTGTGCGTTATCACATGGTTCGCGGTGCTTTGGATACTCAAGGCGTTAAAGACCGTAAGCAAGCGCGTTCGAAGTACGGTACCAAGCGTGCAAAAGCTGGCAAGAAGTAATTAAGTATTTTCGCGGTCTCCGCGAAATTGTGTCGGTCCCTAATGGGCCGAGTAAGTGGATGGTTATGATGACTGTCCGCGAGTGTGCGACAAACCTGTTGTTGCGCCTCAACTGAAGATTGAAAGGAATCGAAATGCCACGTCGTCGTGAAGTTCCCAAGCGGGACATACTGCCAGATCCAAAGTTCGGTAATGTTGATGTTGCCAAATTCGTTAACGTGTTGATGTTGTCCGGTAAAAAATCGGTCGCAGAAAACATCATCTACGGTGCGTTTGAGCATATCCAGACCAAATCGGGTAAAGATCCGCTGGAAGTATTTACAGCTGCGATCCTTAACTGCAAACCATTGGTCGAAGTAAAGTCCCGTCGCGTTGGTGGTGCAAACTACCAGGTGCCTGTTGAAGTTCGTCCAGTCCGTCGTATGGCTTTGTCCATGCGTTGGTTGCGCGAAGCAGCAAACAAGCGTAGCGAAAAATCGATGCCACAACGTCTCGCGGGTGAATTGCTCGAAGCTGCGGAAAGCCGCGGCGGTGCAATGAAAAAACGCGATGAAGTTCACCGCATGGCTGAAGCGAACAAGGCGTTCTCGCACTTCCGCTTCTAATAGATTGGTGTTCTCGCCTGCCTGTGCAGGCGTTGTGCGCTACATGTGTAATTTGTTCGAGGCCGGGCACATTTTGGAAAAAATGGCGCTCGGTTTTGTTCATTAAAAAGAATTAGGACTAATTATGGCCCGCAAGACCCCCATTGAGCGCTACCGCAATATCGGTATCTCGGCTCACATTGATGCTGGTAAAACCACGACGACTGAGCGCGTTCTGTTCTATACCGGCGTAAATCACAAGATTGGTGAAGTTCATGATGGCGCGGCCACCATGGATTGGATGGAGCAGGAACAAGAGCGCGGCATCACGATTACGTCTGCTGCGACGACCTGCTTCTGGAAAGGCATGGCGAACAATTTCCCTGCGCATCACATCAACATCATTGATACCCCGGGCCACGTTGACTTCACAATTGAAGTTGAGCGTTCGATGCGCGTGCTCGATGGCGCTTGCATGGTTTACTGTGCAGTTGGTGGCGTGCAGCCGCAATCAGAAACAGTTTGGCGTCAAGCTAACAAGTACAAAGTTCCACGTTTGGCATTCGTCAACAAGATGGATCGTACCGGCGCGAACTTCTTCAAAGTTTACGATCAAATGCGTGCGCGTTTGAAGGCAAATCCGATTCCAATGCAAGTACCTATCGGTGCTGAAGATTTGTTCGAAGGCGTAATCGATCTGGTAAAAATGAAGGCTATTTACTGGGACGACGCTTCGCAAGGTATGAAGTTTGATTACCGTGATATTCCGGACAACCTGTTGGCTGACGCTAAAAAATGGCGTGAAAACATGGTTGAAGCCGCTGCTGAAGCATCAGAAGAATTGATGAACAAGTACCTTGAAGAAGGTGACTTGAGCGAAGCTGAAATCAAGGCAGCGATTCGTCAGCGTACTATCGCTTCCGAAATCGTTCCAATGATGTGCGGCACCGCTTTCAAAAACAAAGGCGTGCAAGCCATGTTGGACGGCGTGATCGAGTACCTGCCGTCGCCAGTGGATATTCCGCCTGTTCCAGGCATGAACGAAGATGACGAGCCAGTTGTGCGTAAAGCTGAAGACACCGAAAAATTCTCGGCCTTGGCGTTCAAGATCGCAACGGATCCGTTCGTTGGTCAATTGTGCTTTATCCGTTGCTACTCAGGTACTTTGAATTCCGGCGACACAGTTTATAACTCTGTTAAAGAGAAAAAAGAACGTGTTGGCCGTATCGTTCAGATGCACGCAAATCAACGCGAAGAAATCAAGGAAATGCTCGCTGGCGATATCGCTGCGGTCGTTGGCTTGAAAGACACGACAACTGGCGACACCTTGTGTGACGACAAAGCGATCGTCGTCCTCGAGCGCATGGTTTTCCCTGAGCCAGTTATTTCGCAAGCTGTTGAGCCTAAGACGAAAGTCGATCAAGAAAAAATGGGCTTGGCGTTGAATCGTCTGGCGGCTGAAGATCCATCGTTCCGCGTGCGTACTGATGAAGAATCGGGTCAAACCATTATTGCCGGTATGGGCGAATTGCATCTAGACATTATCGTTGATCGTATGAAGCGCGAATTCGGCGTCGAAGCGACTGTCGGCAAGCCACAGGTTGCGTATCGCGAAACCATCCGTAAAGTTTGCGAAGAAATCGAAGGTAAATTCGTCAAGCAATCCGGTGGTCGTGGTCAGTACGGTCACGTTGTTTTGAAAATCGAGCCGCAAGAACCGGGCAAAGGTTTTGAATTCATCGATGCGATCAAGGGTGGTACGGTTCCTCGCGAATACATCCCTGCAGTTGAAAAAGGTGTGCGCGAAACACTGACTTCCGGCGTTCTCGCTGGTTACCCAGTGGTTGACGTAAAAGTCACCTTGTTCTTCGGTTCATACCATGACGTCGATTCGAATGAAAATGCGTTCCGTATGGCTGCATCGATGGCGTTCAAAGACGGCTGCCGTAAAGCTAGTCCAGTCATTCTGGAGCCAATGATGGCGGTCGAAGTTGAAACGCCTGAAGACTACGCTGGCACCGTGATGGGCGATTTGTCCTCACGTCGCGGCATGGTGCAAGGTATGGACGAAATCGCGGGCGGCGGCGGCAAGATCATTAAAGCCGAAGTTCCTTTGTCCGAAATGTTTGGTTACTCGACATCATTGCGTTCGGCAACACAAGGTCGCGCAACCTACTCGATGGAATTCAAGCACTACTCTGAAGCACCTAAAAATGTGATCGATGCAATCGTCACATCGAAGGCGCCTAAGTAATCGTATTAGTTGAAAAGCCAGGGGAGCTTAGCGTATATGCGAAGCTCCCTGGTTGGTAGTAAATAACTGTTAAAGGGCGCTCCAAACGGGGGTGTCTTAATTTAGATAAATCGTTCTTTTTGAAGGAAGAATAAAATGGCAAAAGGCAAATTCGAGCGGACCAAGCCGCACGTCAACGTCGGCACGATTGGTCACGTCGATCACGGCAAAACCACACTGACCGCAGCGATTGCGACAGTATTGTCGAAGAAATTTGGTGGCGAAGCAAAAGCGTACGATCAAATTGACGCGGCACCAGAAGAAA
>LNFM01014856.1_pt1 | contig 16754 bp, 11 predicted proteins | sample 596031 | NCBI WGS metagenome assembly LNFM01 (sample SAMN04254537, study PRJNA301005) | activated carbon metagenome | isolation source: dual media filters at the Ann Arbor, Michigan drinking water treatment plant | place: USA: Ann Arbor
TCTGCGCGTCCATCGAGCTGGTGGGCTCGTCCATCAGCAGGATCTGCGGCTGCGTCACCAGGCAGCGCGTCAGCGCCACCAGCTGGCGCTGGCCGCCCGAGAGCATGGCGCCGGCTTCGCCCACCGGCAGGTCCCAGCCCAGCGGGTGCGTGGCCGCGACGCGGTCCAGGCCGGTCAGCCGTGCGGCTTCGGCCAGGCGGCCGGGATCGGCGGCAGCGCGGTCGAGCAGCACGTTCTCGCGCAGCGTGCCGTGGAACAGGCGCGGGTCCTGGCCGACATAGCCCACGCGGGCGCGGAAGTCGGCGGGGTCGATCTGGCGCAGGTCGATGCCATCGACGTCGACCATGCCTTCGGTGGGCTGGTACAGGCCCGCCAGCAGCCGCAGCACGGTGCTCTTGCCCGAGCCGATGCGGCCCAGGATGGCCACACGTTCGCCGGGCTCGAAGCGCAGCGTCACGCCCTTGAGCACACGCGGCGGCTCCTGGCCTTCGTGCGCCGGGTAGGCAAAGCCCACGTCGACCAGCGCGATGCGGCCGCTCAGGCTGGTGCGCGGCACGTAGGCACGGCCGGCCTCGCGCTCCACCGGCTGCTCCATCACGCGGTCGAGCGCGCGCAGCGCGGCGCGCGCACCCTGGTAGCGCGTGGCCAGGCTGACCACGCTGGACAGCGGAGCCACGGCACGGCCGGCGAACATCACCGCACCGATCAGCGCGCCGCCGGTGATGACCTTGTCGTCGATGAGGTAGACGCCCCAGACCAGGATGATCAGGGTCACGGCCTGCTGCGACACCGCCGAGATGTTGTTGGTCCAGGCCGTGATGCGGCGCGAGCGCAGCGACGACTCCGCCGCCGCCGCGGTCGAGGCTTCGTACTGGCGCAGGAAGCGGCCCTGCGCACCCGCGGCCTTCAGGTCCTCGATGCCGTCCACCGCCTCGACCAGCACGCCGTGCAGGTCGGCCTGCTGCTGCATGTTGGCCATCATCGCGCGGCGCAGCGAGTTCTGGATCAGCGCCGACAGCAGCACCAGTACGGGCACCGCCAGCGCCGGCACCCAGCCCAGCGGTCCGCCGATGACGAAGGCCATGGCCACGAAGATCACGATGAAAGGCAGGTCCGACAGCGCCGAGGCGAAGAACTCGCGCACCACCTCGATCTGCGCCAGCGTGTGCGCGTAGGCACCCGACGACGCCGGCCGGTGTTCCATGCGCACCGCCAGCGTCTGGCGGAACAGGGCGGCGCCGACGATGAGGTCGGCCTTGCGTCCCGCCAGGTCGATGAGGTGCGCGCGCAGCTGCCTGGCCGTGAGGTCGAACACCAGCGCCAGGATGCCGGCCGTGGCCAGCGCCCACAACGTGACGAAGGCCTGGTGGGGGATGACCTTGTCGAACACCACCGCGGTGCTCAACCCGGTCACCAGCATCAGCAGGTTGGACAGCAGGGCCGCCAGCAGCGCCGATCGGTAGTAGGGCACGAAGCGGCGCATCGTGCCCCACAACCAGTGCGTGGCAGGGTCCCGCAGCAGCGCGGCATCCTCGCCGTGCACGGGGCTCTGCAGCTGCGGCGTGGCCACCAGCGCGATGCCGGTGTACTCGCCCGACAGCTCGCTCTCCATCGCCACCAGCGCATGGTGCTCGCGGCCGGGCATCACGATGTCGTAGCGCGTGGCCGGCCCGCTGCCGTCCTTGCGCGCCACCAGGATGCAGGCATCGCCCCCCTGCAGCAGCAGCACGGCCGGCAGCAGCAGCGCGCTCAGATCATTGATGGGTCGCTGCACCAGCGCGGCGCTGAAGGCGGCCTCGCGCAGCACGCGCAGCGCCTGGTCGGGCCCCAGCCGGCCGGTGATGGGCATGCCGGCCAGCAGCGACTCGGGCGAGCGTTCGCGGCCGTGGTGGCGCGTCAGCCACGACAGGGCGTGGGCCAGCGCGTCGTTCTCGATGTCCCAGGACGCACCCGAGCCGTCGCCGGGCGCAGTCGCGCCGGTGCGGGTGGGGGCGTCGGATCCGGCCATCGTCGGATCAGGTCAAGGGCCTGGCCGCGCGCGCGGCCAGCGCCAGGCGTTCGAACTCGTGCTCGATGTCCCGCACCAGCTGCGGCAGGTCGAACAAGGGCGAACGACGCCCTTCTTCGGCCAGGTAGCGCTTGTAGGACGCGATGCGCGCGGGGTGGCGGCCCAGGTCGACGGCCAGCTTCTCGTAGGCGGCCATCGAGTCGGTCACCAGATCGGGCAGGCCGACGGCGTGCAGCAGGCTGCCGGCCATGCGCGAGATGTAGCTGCGCCCGGCCAGCGTCAGGATGGGCGTGCCCACCCACAGCGCGTCGCTGGCGGTGGTGCCGGCGTTGTAGGGGAAGGTGTCGAGAATCAGGTCGGCCAGCTGGAAGCGCGCCAGGTACTCGGCCGGCGAGACCCGCGGCGCGAAGATCAGGCGGTCCGGCGCGACGCCTGCCGCTTCGGCAGCACGCTCCATGTTGCGGCGCGCCGTGGCGTTGTCGGCCAGCAGCCACAGCACGCTGCCGGGCACCTGCTCGAGCACGCGCATCCACAAGGCGAACATCGGTTCGGTGAACTTGAAGGTGTTGTTGTGCGAACAGAAGACGAAGGCGTCTTCGGGCAGGCCGCAGGCGGCCCGCTGCGGCCGGGGCGCCACCTCGCGGCGGCGGTCGCTCACCTGGTAGCAGTGCGGCAGGTACAGGGGCTTCTCGGTGCAGAAGGGAAGACAGTCGTCGGGCATCACGAAGCGGTCGGCGATGATCCAGTCCACACCGGGCAGTGCCGAGGTGCCCGGCAGGCCCAGGTAGCTCACCTGCACCGGCGCCGGGCGGTGGCCCAGGATGGCCGGGCGCGCGCCGCTGGTCAGCGCCTGCAGGTCGACCAGCACGTCGATGCCGGCGTCGGCGATCAGGCGTGCCGCGGTGGCGTCGTCCACGCCGGCCAGCCGCACGTGGTGGTCGATGGCCTTGAGCAGGCGCTGGCGTTGCGGCAGCGCCGACTCGGGCGTCCAGCAGAAGGCGTGCACCTCGAAGCGGCGGCGGTCGTGCAGCTCCAGCAGTTCGGGGATCAGCAGGCCCACGGCATGGTGGTGCAGGTCGCCGGAAAGGTAGCCGACCTTGATGCGTCCGCTGCGCGGCGGTCGCTGCGTGTGCAGCGGCACGGCGGCGGGCTTGGGCACGCGTTCGGCGACGAAGCGCGTGGCGGCCAGCAACTGCACCGCCGGGTCGTCGGTCACGCTCATCATGGCCAGCGCCGAGGTGCCCATCAGCAGCTGGTTCAGGGTCACCTCGCCCACCGGCTGGTACAGCGGCCATTCGCACTGCTTCTGCCGCAGGTGCACGTAGTGCTGGATGACGTCGCCCTGCGCGGGCTTGAGCTCCAGGCTGCGGCGCATCAGCGCCTCGGCCTCGGGCAGGCGCTTGAGGGTCTCCAGCAGGCGGCCGCTGTTGTTCATCGCATGCAGGCGCAGGTCGATGTTGGCGGCAGTGGGCGGGTCGGTGTGCTCGATGACCAGCGCCCACTGCTTCAGGGCACCTTCGGCATCACCTTGGCGCTCCAGCAGGTGGCCCAGGTTCAGCAGGGCGGGCGGGAAGTCGGGCGCCAGGGTGAGGGCCAGGTCGTAGGCCCGGCGCGCGTCGGCATCGCGGCCCAGCGACGACAGCAGCGTGCCCTGGTTGAAGCAGGCCACCTGCTTCAGCGGCCCCTTCGCATGGGCGATCCAGGTCTGGTAGAGCTGCACCGCCTGTTCGAGCTGGCCGGCGGCCTGCAGCTGCGTGGCGCGGTCCACCAGCTCGGCCAGCGGCAGCGTGCCGCGGCGCGCGCGCTCGGACACGGCGTCGCCGGGGGCGGCGGCAGCCTGGGGCAGGACGGCGTTCATCGGGCTCCTCGATTCGGGCGTGGATGAGTGGGATGCTAGGCAGCGCTCCCCTGCGGGGCACCGACAATAGCGGCGACTTTCCGGGCCATTTGTGCAGCCCCGGGGTCCTCGACCATCCACCCCATGAAGCAAGACTTCCTGCTCGACCCCGAGGTGGTATTCCTCAACCACGGCAGCTTCGGCGCCTGCCCGCGCGAGGTCTTCGCCGTGTTGCAGGACTGGCAGCTGGAGATGGAGCGCAACCCGGTGCAGTTCCTCGGTCGCCGCTCGACCGAGCTGCTGCGCCAGGCGCGCCAGTCGCTGGGCGGGTTCCTCGGCGCGAGGGCCGACGACCTGGTCTTCGTGCCCAACGCGACCAGCGGCGTCAACGTGGTGGCGCGGTCGCTTCCATTGCAACCCGGCGACGAGGTGCTGACCACCGACCTGGAGTACGGTGCCTGCGACGCCACCTGGGCCCATGTGGGCCGCGAGCGCGGCAGTGTGGTGCGGCGTGTGGCCGTGCCCTTGCCCTTCGACGCCGCAAGCTTCGCCGACCGCATGCTGGAGGCCGTGACGCCGCGCACGCGCGTGCTGTTCGTGAGCCATGTCGCATCGACCACGGCGCTGATCCTGCCCCTGACGGACCTGGTCCGGCGCGCCCGCGCGCTCGGCATCCTCACGCTGATCGACGGCGCGCACGCGCCCGGGCTGATCGACCTCGATCTGGGCGCGCTGGGGGCCGATTTCTACACCGGCAACTGCCACAAGTGGCTGTGCGCGCCCAAGGGCGCCGCCTTCCTGCATGCGCGCCCGGAGCATCACGCTTCGCTGCACGCCAGCGTCATCAGCTGGGGCTACGCGGCGGGCGACGGCGGGCACGCCGGCTTCGACGCCTACACGGGCAGCACGGTGCTGGAGCGCCGCCTGCAGTGGCAGGGCACGCGGGACCTGGCGGCCTTCCTCACGGTGCCGGCTGCGCTGGACTGGGTGCGCCAGCACCACGGCGCAGCCGTGCGAGACACCTGCCACCGCCGCGCCATCGCGCTCATGCACCGCTGCTCGGAGCGCTTCGATCTGCCGTGCATCGGCGCCGACAGCGACTTCGCCCAGATGGCGCCGCTGCCGGTGCCGCGCTGCGATGCCGAAGCATTGCGCAGGCGGCTCTTCGACCACCACCACATCGAGGTGCCGGTGACGCAGCACGGCGGCCGCGCCTTCGTGCGCGTCTCGGTGCAGAGCTACACCACCGAGGCCGACCTGCAGGCCCTGGACACGGCACTGGGCGTCGAGTTCGCCGCCACGCCTTGAGGAGCACCGCATGCTGAAGATCCTGGGACGTCCGTCGTCGATCAACGTGCGCAAGGTGATGTGGACCTGTGCCGAGATCGGCCTGCCCTTCGAGCTGGAACCCTGGGGTGCCGGTGTGCGGTCGACCGACGACCCGGCGTTCCGCGCACTGAACCCCAATGCGCTGGTGCCGGTGCTGATCGATGACGACTTCGTGCTGTGGGAGTCGAACACCATCTGCCGCTACCTGGCGAGCCGGCACCAGCGGGACGATCTGCTGCCGGCCGCAGCGCGCGAGCGTGCAGGCGTTGAACAGTGGATGGACTGGCAGGCGGGCGAGCTGAACAACGCCTGGCGCTATGCCTTCATGGCGCTGGTGCGCAAGAGCCCGGCGCACGGCGACGCCGGCGCGCTGGCCGCCAGCATCCAGCAATGGCACCGGCACATGGCGATGCTGGACGTCCAGCTGCAGCGGACCGGTGCCTTCGTCACCGGCGAGCGCTTCACGCTGGCCGACGTGGTGCTGGGCCTGGCCACGCACCGCTGGCTGCACACGCCGATGGAGCGCCCGGCCCTGCCGCAGGTCCTGCGTCTGTACGAGACCTTGCAGGCGCGGCCGTCCTTCGGGGCGCAGGCCATCGGCGCCCACCCCTGAAACACCGCGATCCGGCAGGCCCGCGGAGAGCGGGCACGCGTCCCTGCGCGTCACTTGTACCAATCGGTATCCATAATGACCACACAGTTCATATGAGAAACCGATCAGTTCAGAATCGCTTCATCGATGTCGTTCTGCCCCGTGCAGGACGTTGTCGATGGCACCCCAGGTTCAGCTTCCAAAGGCTCTGTGTGCCGATCGATCCAGGCCGCTGCGGGTCACGAGCCCCGCGGCCTTCACCGACCCACCCTTTTCAACCCTAGGAAACTCCGCCATGAAGAAGACCCTGATCGCCGCCGCCCTGACCGCCCTGGTCTCGCTGCAGGCCCAAGCCGCCGACATCGTCGACACCGCTGTCGCCGCCGGCAACTTCAAGACCCTGGCCACCGCGCTGCAGGCCGCCGGCCTGGTCGACACCTTGAAGGGCAAGGGCCCGTTCACCGTGTTCGCGCCCACCGACGAAGCTTTCGCGAAGATCCCCAAGGCGCAGCTCGACGCGCTGCTGGCGGACAAGGCCAAGCTGACCGCGGTGCTGACCTACCACGTGGTGCCGGGCAAGGTGCTGGCCAAGGACGTCAAGGCCGGTGCCGTGAAGACCGTGCAGGGCAGCTCGCTGACCGTCAGCACCACCGGCGGTGTGAAGGTCGACGCCGCCAACGTCGTGAAGACCGACGTGATGGCCGACAACGGCGTCATCCACGTCATCGACAGCGTGATCATGCCCAAGTGATCGTGGCGGGCCCGCGCCCGACATGACCGAAGGCGCCGACCGTGCAAGCGATCGGCGCCTTTCCTGTTCCTGGCGTTCCGCTCGCCCCCGGCAGCGTCGGACGCTACGAGGGTTTCACGCTGCGCAGCAGGGCCTCGCCATTGCGCCAGCCGATGCGCTCGGCCACCGGGCCCGGCAGATCGGCGAGCCAGGCGCGGGAGAACGCGGCATGCGAGCCGATGTAGTGCCAGCGCTCGGGCGTGAAGGTGTCGGTGCCGATCATGAAGCGCTCCGGGAACTCCAGGAAGGCCTCGCGCCAGGCCGGATCGACCTTGCCGCCGCTGGCGTGGTCGCCGCGGAAGGCGAGGTCGCACCAGAGCTTGGGGTGCCGTCGCAGCACGGCGCGCACCTTGTCGGGCGCATCGAAACCCGAGTGCGCCCACAGCACACGCGCATCGGGCCACTGCCGGAACAGCCGGTCGACGGCGTCGGCGTCGCTGTGCGCGTGCAGCACCAGGCCGCGCTCACGCGCCAGCGCCACCATGCGACGCGGCACGGGCAGCTCGGCGTCGGCGCCGAACAGATGGAACTCGCCCACCCCGACATAGCGGTACTTCGCCATGCGCTCTTCCAGGTAGCGCACGATGCCTTCGTCCCGCACCCAGCCGTTGAGATCGGCGCGCGTGCGGTAGGGCCGCAGCGCCGGCACGATGAGGTCGGGCGCTTCGGCCATCAGCAGCTGCGTGCCGCGGTCGTCCGACGACGAGACGAAGGCGCCCTTCAGACCCGCCTTGCGCAGCAGCTCCACCGCCTGCTTCGGCGGCACCAGTTCCACCGCGTCGTGGCTGTAGTGCACGTGGGCGTCGAACAGTGGCAGTTCAGTGGCCGCACGCACCGGCAAGGCCGAGGCGGACACCGAGGCCGCTGCGGCAGCCATCCATCCGGTGAAGCCGCGGCGCGTGAGGGAGGCGTGTTGCATGGCGGAGGCCGGTAGCTTCGTCGGGGCGCAAGCATACGACGCCCGGTCGGCGCAGGGGCCTGCCCGTTGCGCCACCGGTGATGCAGGCCAGGCTGGCCGGCGACTCAGGCGCGCCGGCGCTTCGCCGACCTCGACAGCCCGTACAAGGCCAGCAGGACGAGCGCCATCGACGAGGGCTCGGGCACGGCCGAAGCGCGGAAGCCGAGCTGGAAGCTGGCCACGCGTTGCAGGGCCAGCGCGTCGTCGCCCCGGATGCCGAGGTCGCGCGCGGCGATCTCGGCGATGCCCAGAGAGGCCGGGTCGACACCCGTCAGCGTGCCGAACAAGGTCAGGGCGCTGAGGTAGGAGCCCCACTTGCTGGCGTGCAGGCCGTCGTCGAACCAGAGGTCGACCAGGCCGTCGGTGGCAGCGTCGGGCGACCACATGTCGCGCGTGGCGATGCCCGCCTGCACGGCGGTCATGAAGGCCTCGCCCACCGGCGCGATGCCCTTGAAGCCGGCGCTGCCGTCGTTGTCGGCCTGCGCCAGCGCAGCCTCGTAGCTGCTCTTCAGCTCGGCCGTCATCGCCTCGAGATTGTCGAAGAAGGTGTTGGTATTGACGGCACCGGTGCGCGTCACCTCGCCGGTGGTCTCGTCGGTCACCGTGGCCAGGGCACCGTTGACCAGGTTGGGCCGGGCCCAGGTCTGGTACAGGTACATCTCGGTGCCGGCACTGGCATTGGCGTTGCCGGGCACGTCGCGAACGTTGCTGCAGGTGCCCGCGGCGATCCCGGCGGCCCGGCAGGCGGCCTGGCGCGCGGCGCCGTCCGCGCCAGCGAAGGCATCGCGATCGCGGAAGCTCTGCGCCGCACTCGAATGCACGTAGTTCTCGATCTTGTCGGCGTAGTGCCTGAAGTACTCGGGGTTGGAGGCCAGCCCGGGTCGGCGCAGCAGGGGTTCGTCGCTCTGCTCCTGCAACACCACCTTGCCCCAGGTCTGCGAGCCGATGTTGCCGCGCAGGTCCCAGCCCGCGGGGTTGGTGTTCAGCAGGTGGCCGCGCAGTGAGGCCGCGTTGCGCGTGGACATGGCGACGTCGTAGTGGAGCCCGGCCTGCACGGTGAATTGCTTGAAGATGCCCGCCACGCCGCCCCAGGGTCGGGGCTCGAACTCGTTGCTGCCCAGCGGGTTGGCGACGAACATCGGGCCGGTGAGGTCGCGCACGTTGGCGGCGTTGTAGCTCATCACCGGGTCGACACGGCCGAAGGTGAAGCTGTTGCCGACGAAGAGCACGCTGATGGGCTCGGCAGCGACAGGTGCCGCAGCGGCCAGTGTCAGGACGAGGGTGGAAAACAGGGGACGGAGGCAGCGCATGACGGGGTCCTTGGAGGCGGCAGGGAAACGGCGTTCAGCCGACCGGCGACCTTAGCCAGGAACCCCCGCGGCCGGCAAGGCGGACTTCCCGGCTTCGACCGACCACCCCCCCGACACAGGTGGTGCATTCCCGGACCGCCTGCAGTGCCACCCGGACTGGCCCGGCCCTTTGAGGAAGCACGCACAACGCGCTGGCACAACGCGCTGGCGGCTGTCCTCATCTCTCCGCGATGAAGTGCTGCATCGTCGGCACCGCGCCCGGCTGCAGGAAGCGGCGCAGCTCGGCTTCGAGTTCCTGGTCGGCCAGCGTGGCGCGCGCGCGCTGGTGCAGGTAGTCGGCCCAGCTCGTGACGATGAAGCGCTCGACGAAGCGCAAGGGCTCCGACAGGTCGCGGTAGACGCGCCAGAAGGTCGCACCGTCGCGGCGGCGCGGCGCGCGCAGCTGGCTCACTGCATCGAGGAAGGCCTCGGTCTCGCCTTCGCGCACGAGGTAGGCGATCTCGACCGCCACCGGACCGGCCTCGGGGTCGGGCTGGTGCGCCACGAAGAGGTCTTCCGACAGCGTGGCCTGCGTCACCTCCTGCAGGTCGCTCATGCGCAGCGGGAAGGGCCGCACCAGCAGCAGCCCGGCGGCCATGGCCGCGGCGGCCATCCAGAGCGCCGGCGCCAGACCCAGCAGGTCGGACAGCGCGCCCCAGAGGGCCGAGCCGAGCGCGAAGGAGCCCAGCGCGCACAGCGTGTGCAGCGCCGTGGCGCGTGCGCGCACCCAGGGCGGCACGCTGGTCTGCGTGGCGGTGTTGTAGGTGGACATGACCGTCATCCAGCTCGCGCCGCCGGCCATCAGCGCCAGGTAGGTGATCCAGGGCGTGTGCGAGATCGCCGTCACGGCCATCACCAGCGCGTAGAGCGCCGTGCCCCAGCCCACCAGGCGCTCCAGCCCCAGGCGCGATCGCATGCGGCCGACCACCAGCCCGGCCAGCACAGCGCCCACGCCCAGGCAGCCGATGAGGAAACCGAAGCCGGTGGCGCCGAGACCGAGCTGGCGCTGGGCGATCACCGGCAGCAGCGCCCACAGCGCCGACCCGGCCGCGCTGTAGGCGCCGGTGCGCACCAGTTGCGCCAGCACGGTGTCGGAGTGTCGTGCGAAGCGCAAGGCGCTGAGCATGCCGCCCCACAGCCGCTCGGCCGGCAGGCGCGACGGCAGGTGTGGCCGCGGCGGGTGTTCGCGCACGGCATACAGCAGCACCAGCACGCCCGCGCAGGCCAGCGCCAGCACCCAGCCGGCGCCGGCCGCGACATAGACCCAGCCGGCCAGTGCCGGGCCCAGGGCGCGCGCCGCGTTGTAGGAGATGCCGATGGCGGTGATGGCCTGCGGCAGCTCGTCGCGAGGCACGACGTCGACGATGGCCGAGTTCCAGGACGGCGACAGCAGCGCCGTGCAGCAGCCGACGACGAAGGTCAGCAGCAGCAGCGAGGTCGGCCCGGCCCAGCCGATCAGCAGCAGGAAGGCCATCAACGCCACCACGGCGGCCTGCACCGCCAGCGAGCCGAGGATGAGGCGGCGGCGGTCGGTGGTGTCGGCCAGCACGCCGGCCGGCAGCGAGAACAGGAACATCGGCAGGAACACCGCCGTCTGCACCAGTGCCGCCAGGAAGGACGAGCCGGTCAGCTCGATCATCAGCCAGGCCGTGGCCATGGCCTGCATGGCGTTGCCGACGAAGTAGACCGAGCCGCCGCCGATCAGCCAGCGGAAAGGGCGCTGGCTGCACGGCGCTCACGTGATCAACAGCGCCCGGAAGTCGTTGACGTTGGTGAACGTGGGGCCCGGCGTGACCAGGTCGCCCAGCTCGGCAAAGAAGCTGTAGGCGTCGTTGCGGTCGAGGAACTCGGCCGCCTTCAGGCCCTGGGCGGCCGCGCGCGCCAGCGTGTCGGGCGAGACGACGGCGCCGGCGTTGTCCTCGATGCCGTCGATGCCGTCGGTGTCGGCCGCCAGCGCATGCACGCCCGGCTGGCCTTGCATGGCGATGGCGCAGCCCAGCAGGAACTCCGTGGCACGCCCGCCGCGGCCGCCCTTGCCCTTCACCGTCACCGTGGTCTCTCCGCCCGACAGGATGACGCAGGGCCGGGCAAACGGCGTGCCGCGCTGCGCCACGGCACGCGCCAGGGCGGCCTGCACCTTGCCGACCTCGCGGCTTTCGCCTTCCATCTCGTCGCTGAGGATGTGCGCCTCGATGCCCGCAGAGCGCGCCAGCGCAGCCGCGGCCTCCAGGCTCTGCTGCGGCGTGGCGATCATGTGGACTTCATGGCCTTCGAATCGTGCGTCGCCGGGCTTGGGGCTTTCGAAGGCGCCGCTTTCCAGGCCCATGCGCGCCGCCGGCGGCAGCTCGATGCCATAGCGGCGGCAGATGGCCAGCGCGTCGGCGCAGGTGCTGGCGTCGGGCACGGTGGGGCCGCTGGCGATGACCTCGGGCGAGTCGCCCGGCACGTCGCTGATGAGCAGCGTGACCACGCGCGCCGGCGCGCAGCTGGCGGCCAGCCGCCCGCCCTTGATGGCCGAGAGATGCTTGCGCACGCAGTTCATCTCGTCGATGGCCGCACCGCTCCTGAGCAGCGCCTTGTTGATGGCCTGCTTGTCTTCCAGCGTGAGGCCGGCCGCGGGCAGTGCCAGCAGGGCCGAGCCGCCGCCGGAGATCAGGCACAGCACGAGGTCATCGGCCGTCAGTCCCGTGGCCAGTCCGGCGATGCGCGCCGCGGCGCGGCGGCCGGCCTCGTCGGGCACGGGGTGTGAGGCTTCCACCACCTCGATGCGCCCGGGCCGCGCCTTGTAGCCCGGCGGCACGTGGTCGTAGCGGGTGACGACCAGGCCCGACAGCGGCGCATCGGCGGGCCACAGCGCATCGACCGCCTCGGCCATCGCGCCCCCGGCCTTGCCGGCGCCGACCACCACCGTGCGGCCCTTGGGCGGTGGTGGCAGGTGCGGCGCGGTGTTGGGGCCGGGCAGCGCACGCAGCACGGCGGCGTCGTAGAGGGCGCGCAGGAAGCCGGTGGGGTCGATGTGCGGAGAGGGGACGTCCATGCCCCGATTCTCGCGGCATTGCGCGGCAGCGCCCCACGGGCGCGTAGCACATCAAGCGAACGCCGCGGAACCGGCTCTGCCGGGCCGCTGGCGTTGCCCCCTGGGGGGCCGGGCCTGGACAGGAAACGTCCAGTGGACGTTTCCTGCCGAGCGTGGGGCCGGGCCACTGGCCCGGCGCGGCCTGCAAGGTGCGGCGAAGCCGCTACGGGGGGGTCAACCCTTCATCGCCTTCAGGAGATCCTGCGACCCCAGCGCCAGCAGCCGCGCATCGCTGCCCAGCGTGACGAAGCGGAAACCCTGGGCCACGCGGGCGCGTGCCACGTCGGGGCGGCCGTTGTGCACACCGGCCACCACACCGTGGTGTTTGGCGCGCGCCAGGATGTGGGCCATGGCTTCGGCCGCCTTGGGCTCGACGTCGTCGAACACCGGCTTGCAGCCCAGCGACAGGCTGAGGTCCGACGGGCCGATGTAGATGGCATCCAGCCCTTCCACCGACAGGATGCTGTCGAGGTTGTCCAGCGCCTGCGCCGTCTCGATCATCGCGAAGGTGACGATGGTCTGGTTGGCCTTCTCGGGGTAGTCGGGCCCGCCGTAGATCGACGCGCGGATGGGGCCGAAGCTGCGCGTGCCCATCGGGGCGTAATGCGTCCAGGCCACCAGCTTCTGCGCGTCCTCGCGCGTGTTGATCATCGGACAGATGACCCCGTAGGCGCCGGCGTCCAGCGCCTTCATCAGCACGCCGGGTTCCAGCCAGGGCACGCGCACGATGGGCACGGCCGAGGTGGTGCTGATGGCCTGCAGCATGGGCAGCATGTCGCCTTCGTCGATCAGGCCGTGCTGCATGTCGACGGTGACGCTGTCCCAGCCCTGCTGGGCCATCACCTCGGCGCTGAAGCTGTTCGGGATGGCCAGCCAGCCGTTCACGACGGCCTGGTCGTTCTGCCACATCGTGCGCAGGCGGTTCTCTCTCATGGGTTCTCCTGGGATGTCGATGGGCCGCTGGGCAGCCCGTGCGCGAAGGTTACTCCAGCACCGCGCGCCCGCACCGCGACCAAGCTTCCCGCCACGGACCGGCTCCGCCGGTTCATCAGCGGGCGGCCCCCCCGGGGGGTAGCGAGCGATGGCGAGCTTGGGGGCTCACCATCACCGGGTCGAGCGGGAAGCTGGTGCAGCCCAGCTGCGACGAGATGTCACGGCTGGCGTCGCGCAGCATGCCCACCAGTTCGGGCTCGCGCGCCACGTCGTAGCGGAAGGTGGGAAAGGACACGCTCATGCCCGCCACGACCTGGTTGAGCCGGTCGAAGATGGGGATGGCGACGCAGCGGATGTGATCGTCGAACTCCTCGCGGTCCTCGCCGAAGCCCTGCGCCAGCGTGCGCTCCAGCTCGACGTCGTAGCCGGGGCGCGTGGTGATGGTCTTCTCGCGGAAGCGCTTGAAGTCGCAGCCCGTCAGGATGTGGTCGCGCCGGCCCGGGGGCTCCCAGGCCATCAGCACCTTGCCGATGGCCGTGCAGTGCAGCGGTGCGCGGCGGCCCACGCGCGAGTACATGCCCAGCATGTGGCGCGAGTCGACCTTGTGCACATAGATGATCTCGCTGTCGATCAGCATGCCCAGGTGCACCGTCTCGCCGGTGGCGTCCGACAGTCGCTGCATGTGCGCCTTGGCGAGCTCCACCAGGTCGGGATACTGCAGCGCCTTGGTGCCCAGCTCGAACATCTTCATCGTCAGGCCGTAGCCCTCGCTGTGCAGTTCCTGTCGCACGTAGCCCAGCGTCTTCATCGTCTGCAGGAAGCGGTAGATGGTGGCCTTGGGCATGGCCAGGCGCATCGACAGTTCCGAGATCCCCGTCTCGTTCTTCTCGGCCAGGGCCTGCAGGATGGCGAACACCTTCAGCACCGCGGCGACGGACTCCGGCTGTCGTGAGTCGAACGAATCCTCATCCATGTTTCGGGTCTCTTGATATGACGTTTCAGGTTTCATTATGGAGTGTGGGCCCCGGGCCGCCCGGCGCCGGCCCCGGCAAGCACGCGTCGTGGCACCTCGGCCGCGGCATCGATCGGGCCGTGCAGCACCGGTCGCCAGCCGACATCACCGGAGATCCCGGCCCCGGGATTCGCCCGCCGCAGCGCCGCCAGCAGGTCGACCGGCTCCCCGTTGTGCAGCGAGCCGCGGTCGAAGAAGGCGTGGCCCTTCCACAGCCTGACCAGACGCGTGGCGGGCACGTCGGGCGGCGTCTGCCAGACGTTGTGCTCGCTGAACAGTCGCGACTCCACCCCCACACCCAGCGCGTAGCCGAAGGGGTGGGCGCCCTCGCCGCCCACGCTGTAGAGGTTGTTGTAGACGTGCACGCGGCCCCAGCGCACGCGCGGCATGCGCTCGCCCAGACCGTCCCAGTGGTTGTGGTGCAGCGTCACGCGCAGCCGGCCCTGGTCTTCGCGCACGCCGTCACCGCTGCCGATGAGCATGGTCTTGGCGTGGCGGGCAAAGCGGCTCCAGGACACGGTGACCCGATCGGACTGCCGCGTGATGTCGAGCAGGCCGTCGTGACGCTGCATGCGCGTGCCCATGAGCACCGGCTCGGCGGCATCGGGACGGGCGCCGTCGTCGAAGCTGCAGCGGTCTATCCACACGCGACGGGCGTTGCGCAGCGAGACGCTGTCGTAGTCGGAATTCCATTCGGCACCGACGTCCTTCGGGTCCCAGGCCGGGAAGTGATCGTAGGCGTCGCTGAAGTGCAGGTTGCGCACGATGACGTCCTCGACCTGCTCCAGCAGCAGCATGCCGTTGGACAGGCGTGCGTCGCTGCCCACGCCCAGCAGGGTGGTGCGCGATGGCACGCGCAGAACGATGTGCGACGCCTGCCGCCGCGCCGAGCGTTGCCGCGCTTCTTCCAGCGGCCCGGCCAGCGGCTGACGGCCCCACACGGCGGGGTCGTAGGCACGCGCATACGCGGCCAGATCGAAAGCCGGGTCGCGGAAGTCCTCGAAGCCGAGCGGCCGGCCGTCGTCGCCACTGGCCAGGTCGATGGCACCCACCACCTTGACGATGCGCGGCCGCCCGTGGGGCGACAGCGCCGCCACCAGCTGCGCCCGGGTGCGCACCTCGTGCACGTCGGCCATGGCGGCCTCGGCGCCGCCGCGCGTGCCCTCGCCCAGGGCGGCCCAGCCGTCTTCGAGGGCCAGCACCTCGCGACTGTCGTCGTCGGCCTGCTGGTTGGCGAACTCGGCCATGCGGTTGGCCGCCGGGTCGGCGAAATCGGAGCTGCCGGCGAAGGGGCGGCGCGAGGTCGAGGCCGACCACGGCCCGACATGGCGGCCCAGCAGGCTGTCGCGCACCAGCGCCTGGCCGTTGGGTGAACGTCCCGCCTGCCAGGCGCCACGCGCCACGCCGTGGTCCCAGGCGCGGCCCAGCGAGTGTGCGCCTGACGCCAGGCCGGGCTCGCCGACGAACACCGAGCGCTGCACCAGGAAGCCGTGCGACACCCCCGGCGCCGTGCTGGGCGCCAGCACGTGGCCGCCGTTGCCCGGCGTGCGGCGGCCGGCCCGGCTGTGCAGGGTGCTCTGGTCGATCACCAGCGTGGCGTTGCCGAAGATGAAGTCGACGTCACCGGCGATCAGGCTGCGGCGCACCAGCACGCGCGCCGCCTCGGCATGCGCAGCGCGGCTGGCGTAGAGCGTGTCCTGGTGCCCGAGCAGGCGCACCTGGTCGAGCACGATGCGGTCGCCCTGCGTCATCAGCGCCACGGCCTGGGCGCCGCCGCTCTCGCCGGCGCCGGGGGGGTAGCCCACGCCGCGCTGCACGCGGTCCATCGCGTCGTTGGCCAGCGTCAGGTGGGCGGCGTGGAAGTCGTCGCTGAAGACCATCACGCTGGCACTGCCGCCGGTGCCGAAGGTCGCACCCGTCGGCGCCAGGCAGGGCGTCGCCTGGCCTGCGGGTCGCGGCATCGCGTTGTAGCGGCCTTCGACGATGAGCACCGCCGACGCGTCGGCCACGTCACCCAGCAGCGTGATCGGTGCCTTGTCCTTCACGCACAGGTGCTCCCGGTAGACCCCCGGCCTCAGCTGCACGACGTGGCGGCGCGCACCCGGACCGGCTGCGGGCACGGCGTCGATGGCGGCCTGCACGCTGAGGTGCGTGCCGCTGCCGTCGGCGGCGACGACGAAATCGGGCCGCGCGGCGACATCCACCGCGGCGGGCGGCACCCACGGCGACGGCCCGGCCGCCAGGTAGTCGGCCATGCGGAGGCGCGCCGCCGTGGCCTCGTCGATCTGCGGGCGCGGCTGGGCCTGCACGTTCATCGCCACGAAGAGAGCGGCCGTCACCAGCAGCTTCATCGCGGACCGGGCCCCCTGCATCACGCGCCCATTACGCCGGCGACAGTTCGGCCAGGAACAGCGCCGGCTCGCCGTCGCTGTCGGTGCTGTAGAGCACCTGCTTCTGGTCGGGCGTGAACGAGGGATGGGGGTGGGTCACCTGCCGGTTGCCCTTGTGCACCTTCCAGCTGCTGTCGTGCCGCGCGATGCGGCGCTGCGTGCCGGCCTTCAGGTCGAACAGGTGCAGATGGGGGTCGCTGACGATCCGGTGGCTGCCGGCGTCGGCCACATCGGCGGGTGAAGCGCAGCCGTCGCCCACCAGCAGCGTGCCGTCGTGGTTGCTCATCAGGTGCGAACAAGGCGGCATCAGCGCCAGGCGTCGACTTTGCAGCGTGGCGGGGTCGAGCGAGCAGATCCAGCGTTCGGGCTGGCCCTTCAGGTAGGACACGTAGATCATGGCCGAGCCGTCGGGCACCCAGAACTCGTGCGTGCAGCTCTCGCCGGGGTCGTGCGCCTTGCCGCAGCGCACGTTGCGGCCGT
>LNFM01003478.1_pt1 | contig 16747 bp, 18 predicted proteins | sample 596031 | NCBI WGS metagenome assembly LNFM01 (sample SAMN04254537, study PRJNA301005) | activated carbon metagenome | isolation source: dual media filters at the Ann Arbor, Michigan drinking water treatment plant | place: USA: Ann Arbor
CCACCCTGACCGCTATGGGTCGCTTCATCGAAGGCTTTCCCGACTGTTTTCGTCGAGTATAGCGTAAAAGCCTAGTGATTTGCTCAGCATTTTACGGCAGAAATGCGTTTTGTCTAGGACAAATCGATTTAGAAACTCAAAAGACCACAAAAATACCGAACAGTCTTTCCTGAATTCACCGGCCTTGGGTAGGACGGTGTTCCACGGGAATCGTTCAGGAAAAGAGCGCGTGGTGGCTCTCCGTGCCCAACGTTCTTGCCGATGCCTGCCATGGCACGGCAGGGTTCAGGCCACGTTGTCCATGCCAGCCGCCCCAAAGACAGACGCCTTGAGCCGACCCAGCTGGTCACGCACGCTGGCCGCTTTCTCGAATTCGAGGTTGCGCGCGTGCTCCAGCATTTGCTTTTCGAGCCGCTTGATCTCGCGCGCCACGTCCTTCTCGCTCATCTCGTCGATGCTGGCGCGGTGTGCGCTTTCGGCGGCCAGGCGATCGGCTTCCTTGCCTGCCTTCTCGCTGTAGACGCCATCGATCAGGTCCTTGATGCGCTTGTTGATGCTGCGCGGCTCGATGCCCATGGCCAGGTTGTGCGCCACCTGCTTGGTTCGGCGGCGGTTGGTCTCGTCCATCGCCTTCTTCATCGACTCGGTGATGCGGTCGGCGTAAAGGATGGCGCGGCCGTTGAGGTTGCGCGCGGCCCGGCCGATGGTCTGGATCAGGCTGCGCTCGGAGCGCAGGAAGCCTTCCTTGTCCGCATCCAGAATCGCCACCAGCGAAACCTCGGGAATGTCCAGGCCCTCGCGCAGCAGGTTGATGCCGACCAGCACGTCGAAAGCACCCAGTCGCAGGTCGCGCAGGATCTCGACCCGCTCCACCGTGTCCACGTCGCTGTGCAGGTAGCGCACCTTCACGCCGTTTTCGGTCAGGTAATCGGTCAGCTGCTCGGCCATGCGCTTGGTGAGCGTGGTGATCAGCACGCGCTCGTTCTTCTCCACGCGGATGCGGATCTCCTGCAGCACATCGTCCACCTGGTGGGTGGCGGGGCGAACTTCGAGCTCGGGGTCCACCAGTCCGGTGGGGCGCACGAGCTGCTCGACCACCTGGCCGGCGTGCGTCTTTTCGTAGTCGGCCGGCGTGGCGGAAACAAACACCACCTGGCGCATGCGCTGCTCGAATTCGTCGAACTTCAAGGGCCGGTTGTCCAGCGCGCTGGGCAGGCGAAATCCGTACTCCACCAGCGTGGTCTTGCGTGCGCGGTCACCGTTGTACATGCCGCCAAACTGACCGATGAGCACGTGGCTCTCGTCCAGGAACATCATGGCGTCCTTGGGCAGGTAGTCGGTCAGTGTGGATGGCGGCTCACCCGGCAAGCTGCCCGAGAGGTGCCGAGAGTAGTTCTCGATGCCCTTGCAGTGGCCGACTTCGCTGAGCATCTCCAGATCGAAGCGGGTGCGCTGCTCCAGCCGCTGCGCTTCCACCAGCTTGCCCATGCCCACCAGCTCTTTCAGTCGGTCGGCCAGCTCCAGCTTGATGGCTTCGACGGCGCTGAGCACCTGCTCGCGCGGCGTCACGTAGTGGCTGCTGGGGTAGACCGTGAAGCGCGGGATCTTCTGCCGCACCTTGCCGGTGAGCGGGTCGAACAGCTGCAGCGTTTCGACCTCGTCGTCGAACAGTTCGATGCGGATCGCCATTTCGGAGTGTTCGGCCGGGAACACGTCGATGGTGTCACCGCGCACGCGGAACTTGCCACGCGAAAAATCTTGCTCGTTGCGTGCGTACTGCATGCGCACGAGTTGGGCGATCAGGTCGCGCTGCCCGACCTTGTCGCCCACCCGCAGCGTCATCACCATCTGGTGGTAGCTCTCGGGCTTGCCGATGCCGTAGATGGCCGAGACGGTGGCCACGATGATGCTCGATGTGCTCGTTGATCGCGCTGTCCTTCTCGATGAACAGGTCGCGCTGCGGCACGTAGGCTTCCGGCTGGTAGTAGTCGTAGTAGCTGACGAAGTACTCGACCGCGTTCTTCGGGAAAAACTCGCGGAACTCGCTGTAGAGCTGCGCGGCCAGCGTCTTGTTGGGTGCGAACACGATGGCGGGTCGGCCCAGGCGCGCGATCACGTTGGCCATGGTGAAGGTCTTGCCCGAGCCGGTCACGCCCAAAAGGGTCTGGAACACCTCGCCGTCGTTCACGCCTTCAACGAGCTGGCGGATCGCCTCGGGCTGGTCGCCCGCAGGCGGATAGGGCAAAAACAACTCGAACGGCGAGCCGGGAAAGCGAACGAACTCACCCTCGGCGGGTGGCCCGTTGTCCACCTCAAGCAGCGGGGTCTTGGGGGGCTGGGGCAGTGTGATCGGGGACATCGGTCAATTGTGCCGGATGCTCATCTTTGGCGCTGGTGCCGGGCGGGCGGGCCTGGCGAACGCCGGGCTTCGCCAGGACTTCCACATACGCCTCGGTCGCACCCGCTTTGGCCACCGCGTCCAGGCTCCCCATCAGGGCCGAGAGGTGCACCACCTCGGCCGTGTCTTTCGTGGCTCCGCAGCGGCAGTCGAAGTCCAGGAAATCCACCCCTTCCGGCAGGTCGCGGCGGCGCTCGCGCTTGAGGTATTTGCGGATTTCATGTTTGACGGCTTCGAGCACGCGGTCGGGGTGGCGGCCCTCTTGGGTCAGCGAAAAGGTTTTTCTCATGGCGATCGGGCGCGTGCAGCGCGAAGTCGGGGACCGAAGTCCGGGAAAAGAGGTGAGGCAAGGGGCGCGATTATGCGCGCCGGGGTATCCTGCCTCGCACATGACACCCCGCGAACAACACCCCACGCCCAGCAAGGACGAGATCGCCTTGCTCGAACCGTTCGACCGCCTGGGCCTGGACCGCATCGTGCTGGTCAACACCGCCCGGCAGGCGCGCGAGGCCTGCGCGGAGTTGACCGACAGCGCCGTCTGGGGCTTCGACACCGAATCCAAACCCACGTTCTTCAAGGACCAGCTCTCCGACGGACCGCACATCGTGCAGCTCGCCACGATGGAGCGCGCCTGGGTGTTCCAGTTGCACGAGCCCGGTTGCCGTGAACAGGCGGCCGCCCTGCTGGCCGATGGCCGGCACACCAAGGCCGGCTTCGGGCTGGGCGACGACACCAAACGCATCGTCTCCAAACTCGCGGTGGAGCCGGCGGCGGTGCTGGAGCTCAACACGGTGTTCCGAGAACGCGGCTACCGCAAGGACATGGGCGTGAAGGGCGCCGTGGCGGTGCTGTTCAACCGGCGATTCCTCAAATCGAAAAAAGCCGCCACGTCCAACTGGGCCAACCCGCACCTGAGCGAGTCGCAGTTGATCTACGCGGCCAACGATGCGTACGCCGCAGCGCGTGTGTTTGACGCCCTCGGCCTGCGCTGAGCGGCCCGGTCAGCGGCGCCGCAATGGCGTGAGCAGATCGCCCAGCCCGTTGTGGTCGATCTCGTGCATGAGCTGCAGCAGTCGGCCCACCTCGCTCTTGGGAAACCCCTCGCGCGCAAACCAGTTGAGGTAGTTGCCCGGCAGGTCCGCAATCAGGCGGCCCTTGTGTTTGCCGAACGGCATTTCCACGGTGAGCAGGCGTTCGAGATCTTCAGGTTTCATCAGACGGCCGTCCCCGTGCGGGTGGCTTGGTCCAGCCACGCTCGCACGATGGCGTTGAACTCCGCAGGTTTGTGTCCCATGACCCAGTGACCGGTCTCCAGCGCGTGCACCGCGCAACCCGGCGACCGGGCCAGCTGCTCAAGCCAACCGGGCGAATGGAACATGAACGGTTTGCGCCGGCCATACAGGTAGAGCGTCGGCATGCGCTCGCCAAGCAGCCGCTCCACCGGGAGCACACCTCGCAGCCCGCCCAGAGCGCCCCACCATTGCATGGCGTAGGGGTGGTTCATCTGCCAGACCACGCGCTCAGGATCGTTGCGGCAGCCGAGCGCGCGCGCCATGAAACGGGTCATGCGGTTGGCCAGGGCCGGCGCCCAAGGACCCAGACGCCAGGCCGTCGCCAGCCACCACTGGTAGCCTGCGATCATCAGTTTTTGCCGTGCGCCGAGCGACGCCAGGTACCCGTCCGAGCCGGTGTCACCGATGTCGACACCGATCACCCGCGCCACCCGATGCGGGTGGCGGGCAGCAAATTCATAGCCGAACAGGCAACCCCAGTCGTGCAGCAACAGCGTGACCGGCTGGACCGGGCTCACCGTGTCGACGATGGTTCTGATCAGATCGGTCGTGTCCACCACCGACAACGGCTGCGATGGTTTTCCAAGTTGATGACCAGGCAGATGAAAACGCACGCAGCGGTAGCCTGCCTTCAGGGCTGCCACCGAACTGTCCCACAGCGCGGGGGAATCGGGCCAGCCGTGCAGCATCACCACAGTGTGCGGACCTTCGCCGTCCAGCCACACGTCGGTGCCGGCGATCTGGATGGGCTGGTGCATGTGGACTCCGGTGGGTGGGCGCGCGCGGATGTTACCGCGGGTCTCTCGCCGATACTCCCTGCCATGCAACGCACGATCTTCACCACACCCGTCGTCAACACGCTGCTGCGCGCCTTCTCGATCGGATTTCTGAAACTCACCGGCTGGCGTGTGGAAGGGGCCCTGCCCGCACACGCCGCGCGCAGCGTGCTGATCGCAGCGCCTCACACCAGCAACTGGGACCTGCCCTACACCTTGATGGTGGCTTTTGCCCTGCGGCTCAACATCCGCTGGATGGGCAAAAAAAGCATCTTCCGTGCGCCGTTTGGCGGGGTCATGCGCTGGCTTGGCGGGATTTCGGTCAACCGCGAGCAGTCCACGAATCTGGTCGCCGCCTCGGCCAAGGCGATTCGTGAGGCCGATGGCCCGCTGCAGCTCATCGTGCCGCCCGAGGGCACGCGCAGCAAGACGCGGTACTGGAAGACCGGCTTCTACTACATCGCCCGCGAAGCCCAGGTGCCGATCGTCATGGCGTACATGGACTACGAGCGCAAGATCAGCGGCCTGGGTCCGCTGTTCGAACCCACCGGCGATGTGGAGGCCGACATGGCCGCGATCAAGGCGTTCTCGACTGAATTTCAGAGGGCCTGCGCGAGGCGGCCCACGCCCTCTTCGATCTTCTCCAGACCCACGGTGGCAAAGCTCAGGCGCAGGGTGGACGGGTCGGGGTTGCGGGCGTAGAACGGCGCGCCCGGCACGAAGGCCACACCCTTGTCGATCGCGCGGCGGGCCAGTTCGGCGCCCTCGGCGACCTTGCCACCCGCGCCGGTGAGCCGCGCCCAGATGAACAGACCGCCCTGTGGCTGCACGAATTCGATGGCATCACCCAGTTCGCGACGCAGAGCGTTGCCCATGGTGGTGGCGCGCTCGGCGTACACCTGCCGCACCTTGGCCAGCGTGGCGGGCATGCGCCCGGCCTTGAGGTACTGTGCGGCCGTGGCTTGCGCGAAGGTGCTGGTGTGGGCATCGCTGAACTGTTTGCACATGGTGGCCTTGGCCAGCAGCTCGGCCGGGCCCACCATCCAGCCCACGCGCAGGCCGGGGCTGAGCACCTTGCTCACGGCGCTCAGGGCCAGCAGGCTGGGCGGTGGCGCCTCGCCAAAGTACAGATCGCCGTAGGGGTCGTCTTCCACGATCAGCGTGTCGTGCTTGACCGCCATCTCCAGCACCGCCTTGCGCCGCTCCAGGCTCATGAGCGCCCCGCTGGGGTTGCCGAAGGTGGGAATCAGGTACACGAACTTCGGTTTGTGCTCGGCAATGAGCAGCTCCAGCTTGTCGGTCTGGGTGCCCTCGCCGTCCACCGGCACCGTGATGAGTTCTGCGCCATAGAGACGGAAACACTGGATGGTGGCGAGGAACGTGGGACCCTCGACGATCACCTTGTCGCCGGGCGAAATCAGCGTCTTGCCCAGCAGGTCCAGACCCTGCTGGCTGCCCGTGGTGACGATGAGGTCGTTGGCCGCCACACCGCTCACACCCTTGCCGGCCATGAAGCCGGCGATCTGCTCGCGCAGCGGCTGGTGGCCTTCGGTCGCACCGTACTGGAGTGCTGCGCCCGGCTCTTCGGTGAGCGCGGTGTTCACCGCCTCGCGGATGCCGTCCACATCGAACAACGCGCTGTCGGGAAAGCCCCCGGCAAAACTGATGATGCCGGGCTTGCCCAGCAGCTTGAAGAGTTCGCGGATGGCCGAGGTTTCGACGTTGTTGAGGCGGTCGGCGAAGGGGATGGTGAAGGGCATGGCGGGGTCTCGTCGGGCAGAGCGAAATGAAACAGCCCTGCATTGTCCCCAAATCTGCTGAAGCCGCCCGGATGGCTAGACTTCGACCATGAAATCAGCCCAGATCGAAGCCTTTTTCGCCACCCTCCAGGCCGCCAATCCGCACCCGCAGACCGAACTGGAATACACCAGCGTCTTCGAACTGCTGGCCGCCGTGCTGCTGTCGGCCCAGGCCACCGACGTGGGCGTGAACAAGGCCACGCGCAAGCTGTTCCCGGTGGCGAACACACCGCAGAAGATCCTGGCCCTCGGGCTGGAGGGTCTGGAGAGCTACATCAAGACCATCGGCCTGTACCGCAGCAAGGCCAGGCACCTGATGGAAGCCTGCCGCATGTTGGTGGAACAACACGGCGGCGAGGTGCCGCGCAAGCGCGAAGCGCTTGAAGCCCTGCCCGGCGTGGGCCGCAAGACGGCCAATGTGGTGCTGAACGTGGCCTTTGGCCAGCCCACCATGGCGGTGGACACGCACATCTTTCGCGTGAGCAACCGCACCGGTCTGGCGCCGGGCAAGAACCCGCTGCAGGTCGAGACGCAACTGATGAAGCGCGTGCCATCCGCCTACGCGGTGGACTCGCACCACTGGCTCATCCTGCTCGGGCGCTACGTGTGCCAGGCGCGCAAGCCCTTGTGCCCCAAGTGCGCGGTGGCGGCGTACTGCGATTTCAAGGGAAAGACCCAGGCCTGAAAAAGCGCCGGTCGGCTCAGCGTTCCAGCGGCAACACCGAGCCCGTGCCAAGCACGGTACGGCCAGCGAGCAAGGCGAACTTGGTGCCCTCTGTGAGCTGGGCCAGGGCCAACTCGGGGCGCAGGAACTGAACCGCCAGCGTGCACGGCGTTTCGGGCACCGGCTCCCCCTCTGGCGGCACCGCCAGACGGGTGGTGAATCCCTCGGAACCGACCACCAAGGCACCGTCGAAATACCCCGCGCGGATCGGCCGGCTGAGCCGGGGCGTGTCGGCCGCCAGCAGCGTGAGTTCGATGCGGGCGTGGGGCTCGAAAGGCGTGCCGGCCGCGAAGCCTGGCGGTTGGTGTTGGGGCGCCCGCGCGCGCTGCATCAACCACCCGATGACGTTGCCCACGATGGGCAGCCACAGCACCATCAGCAACGAGCCCACATCGCGCGCCAGCGAAGGCTGTGGCGCGAACCAGCGCACCAGGCCGCCGATGAGCGCGAGCACCAGCATCGCCACGGCCATGATCTGGCGGCGTGTGGACATGGAGCTCTGGGTCATGGTGTGGCGGTCGGGAGGGTTCAGAGAGACAGCGAAGTCCAGCCACCCGGCTCGGGCGCGTCTTTCGGCCATTGGGCCACATCACCGATGTGCACCCCGCTGGCCACGATGTGATGCACCGCGCGGATCACACCGGCGTGCGTGACCCACACCACGTCGGTGGTTTTTGCCGGTCGCAGATCGGCGAGCGCGGCAGCCACGCGGTCGAGCAGCATCTGCGTGCTCTCGGCGCCACCGAAGCGGTGGTGCGCGAAGTCGGCCATCCACGCGTCGAAAGCGCTGCGCGGCATGGCGTCCCAGCGCTGCAGTTCCCGGTCGCCAAAGTCCATCTCGTTCAGGCGCGTGTCCATGCGCGCGGCACCCAGATCGGGCCGCACGGCCTGCAGGGCGCCCGCCATCTGCTGGGCACGCAACAGACCCGACACCCACACCGGCGTACCCGCTGGCGGCAGTGGCGCGAAGGCCTGCGCCGCTTCGCGCGTGAGCGCGGTGTCGGCCGGCACGTCGCTGGAGCCGTAGCACAGCCCTTCGGGCAGCAACACACGCGCGTGGCGCAGCAGCCAGAGCTTCATGACACCGAGAGGGCCAGGCCCAGGTAAAAGAGCACCTCGCTCACCTGCTGCGTGGCGCCCAGCCCATCGCCGGTGAAACCCTGCAGCCGGCGCCGCAGCAGGCGCCACATCCAGGCCAGACCGACCAACGCGCCGAGCACGGCCTGCGTCCACGGCGCCGCCGGCAGCAGCCACACCACGAGCAACATCGCCAGCGCCCACCACAGCAGGCCCGCGGCGAGACCGCCACTGCCGATGCTCTCGGCCAGCGGTTTGCTTTTCGATTGCGGCGTGTCACCCACGTGCGGCAAGGTGCGGATCACGATCAGCGGCACCGTGCGCGAGGTGACGTGCGCCGCGAACAGCGCCGCCACCGCCAGCCACGCGTCCGCCTGCGCCAGCATGGCCAGCAGCGCCACCTTGGCCAGCACCGCCAGCACCAGCGCGATCGCGCCATAGCTGCCGATGCGGGAGTCCTTCATGATGTCCAGCGCGCGCGTGCGGTCCATGCTGCCGCCCAACCCGTCGGCCAGATCGGCCAGGCCGTCCTCGTGAAACGCGCCGGTGAGCAGCACACCGAACACGGTGCTCGAGATCGCCGCGACCCAAGGCGCGGCGGGCACCGGCGGCAAGAGGAGCAACAGGCCCCAGAACAATCCCGACGTGAGCCCGCCCACGATCCAGCCCACGCCGGGGAAGTGCGCGGCGCTGGCGCGCAACATGCCCGGGCTGAAGCCCACCCAGTCGGCCAGCCGCCCCGTCACCGGGATGCGGGTGAAGAACTGCAGGGCCAGCAGGAAGTGACGGACGAACTGCGTCATGCGCGCGCAGGAGCGGCCTCGTCGCTGCGCGACACTCCCGCCGCTTCAAAGCTCGCCATCTCGCGCAGCAGCGCACACGCGCTCACCAGCAGGGGCCAGGCCAGTGCCGCGCCGGAGCCTTCACCCAGGCGCAGGCCCAGATCGAGCAGCGGCTCGGCCTTGAGGTGGGCGAGCATGAGGGCGTGGCCGCGCTCGCCGGATCGGTGCGCGAACACGCAGCGCTGCAACACGTGCGGCTGCAGATGGGTGGCCACCAGCACGGCCGAGGTGGCGATGAAACCATCGACCACGATGACACGCCGTTCTGCGGCGGCCTGCAACACTGCCCCCACCAGCGTGGCGATCTCGAAACCGCCGAACGCCGCGAGCGCATCCAGCGGCGCCTTGGCGTCGGCGTGGCGCGCCAGCACCTCGCGCAGGATGCCGATCTTGCGTTGCACGGCCGCTGCGTCCAGCCCGGTGCCCGCGCCGGTGACTTCGGCCACGTCCAGGCCTGCCAGACGCGCGAGCAGCATCGACGCGGCCGAGGTATTGCCGATGCCCATCTCGCCCAGCAGCAAGGCGTTGCCCGGGAGGCCCTGCAACACCTCGCGGCCGTTGGCGATGGCCTGCGCGCAATGCGCGGCGCTCATGGCCGGGCCTTCGAGCGCGTCGGCTGTGCCGTGGGCGATCTTCCTGATCAACAAGCCGTCGCGCGGCGCGAAGTCGTGCTTCACACCGCAGTCCACCACCGTGAGACCGATGCCGTGCTGGCGCGCGAGCACGCTCACCGCCGCGCCGCCGGCCAGGAAGTTTTCCACCATCTGCCAGGTCACATCGCTTGGAAAGGCGGAGACGCCGCGCGCCGCCAGCCCGTGGTCAGCCGCGCACACCAGCATCTGTGGCGCCTGCAGCACGGGCGCCGTGGTGCCCAGGATCAGGCCGATGCGCTGCGCCAGCGCTTCGATGCGGCCGAGCGAACCCAGCGGCTTGGTCTTGTTGTCCAGCGCCCGCTGCAGGGCCTGGGTGAGTTCGGGCTGGGTGATGTCGGAAATGTTCGTGTTCATGGTGCGATGAGTTGATCGAGCACGCCGGGCTCGAAGTGGGTTTCGATGAAGTCGGCCAGACCGTTGAACACGGTCTCCAGCGTGGGCGCGCTGGCGCCAAAGAGTGCCTGCAGCACGCGCGGGTCTTCAAACAGACCGTGCAGATAAACGCCGAGCACGTTGCCTGCAGCGTTCTGCCAGCCCAGGCCTTCGGGCAACACCTCGCGCGCCACGTCGCCACCTGCGGCCATGGCGGGGTGTTGCGCCGTCTGGCCGTGGTGGATCTCGTAGCCGGCGGCGGCCACGCCCGAGAGCCCGGCCCACGCGCCCTGGAGCGCACCGAACGTGGTGTGTGTGTGGCGCACGGTTTTTTGCCGATCGAACTGCGTCACCAGCGGCAGCAGGCCGAGGCCGGGGGCGTTCCCGTCGATGCCGTGCGTGTCGATCAGCGCCTCACCCAGCATCTGCAGGCCGCCGCACACGCCCAGCACCACCCCGCCCTGCGCGGCGTGCGCGGCGATCGCACGGTCCAGGCCCTGCGTGCGCAGCCAGGCGAGATCGGCTGCGGTGGCCTTGCTACCGGGCAGCACGATCCAGTCGGCACCCGCGCAGTCGGCTGGAGCGCGCGCCCAGACCAGCCGCACGCCCGGCACATTCTTGAGTGGCTGAAATTCGTCCAGGTTGCTGATGCGGGGGTAGGCAATCACCGCCACGCTCTTGCTCACGGCGCCTGATGCACGTGTCCTGTCATCGAAGATGCCGTCTTCCTCCGGCAGGCCGTGTTGCCACCACATCGGCAGCGTGGCCACCGTGGGCACGCCGGTGAGGTCTTGCAGCATTTGCGGGGCGGGCGCCAGCAGGCTGGCGTCGCCGCGAAACTTGTTGAGCACGAAGCCGTGAATCAGGGCGCGCTCCTCCGCTGGAAGCAGCGCCCAGGTCCCGTAGAGGTGGGCGAAGGCGCCGCCGCGATCGATGTCGCTCACGAGCAGGCAGCGTGCCTGCGCCTGCAGCGCGACGCGCATGTTCACGATGTCGCTGGCGTGCAGGTTGATCTCGGCCGGCGAGCCCGCGCCTTCGATCACCACCACGTCGTTTTCTTCCCGCAAGGCATCGAGCGCAGCAGCGATCTGCGGCCACACGTGCAGGCTGCGGCCGCGCCACGGCATGCTTGACAAGGCCTCGTTCACCTGCCCCATGAGCACCACCTGGCTGCGAGTGTCGGCCTCGGGCTTGAGCAGCAGCGGGTTCATGCGGACTTCGGGCTCGGCTTGTGCTGCCAGCGATTGAAAGTATTGGGCCGAGCCAATTTCGCCGCCGGCCACCACCCTTGCGTTGTTGCTCATGTTTTGAGCCTTGAACGGAGCCACTTTCAAGCCTTGCCGCGCGTAGTGTCGGCACAGCGCGGTGGTGAGCCAGCTCTTGCCCGCACCGCTGGTCGTGCCCAGCACCATCACGCAGCGCGCGGTCACTGAAAGACCTCCGCGCACTGCAAGGCGGCGCGCAAGGCCGCCTGCGCCTTGGGCGGCAACACACCCAGGCGCCAATGGTCCGGCAGGCCAAAGGACGTGGTGTCGCGCAGCTTGATGCCGGCCGCGCGCAACGCCACCGCATCCAGCGGGCGCGGCGGCGCGGCGCACAGGTAGTTGGCGTCGCTCGGCAACACGGTCCAGCCCAGGTGGTTGAGCAGGTCCAGCTGCCCGGTCTTCCAGTCGCGCAGCGTCTCCAGGCTCTGCGCCAGCCAGTGCTGCGCGGTGGGCGAGACCCAGGCGTCGAGCAGCGCCACGGCGTGAGCGCCCAGCGGCCACGACGGCGCCAGCTGATCCAGCGCACGCGCCTCGGCCACAGCGCGCTCGGGCGCGATGGCGTAGGCGCCGCGCACCCCCGTCAGGCCCATGGCCTTGTTGGGCGTCCAGAGCTGCCACACCTGCTGAAGCGCCGCCGGTTCGAGGCTGCAACGGCCGCTCAGGCGCAGTGGTTCGTAGGCGCGGTCGAGCACCACCCGCGCGCCCGATGCAACGGCGTCCTGCGCCACCGCCTCGGCCTGGCCGAGCGGGCTCGATGGCTCGCACAACCAGGCGAGATGGACACGCGCCGGGGCTGGCACGCGCTCGAACTTCCAGGCCTGTGCGGCGCGGGTGCAGTCGCCATAGGCCAGCGCCGGCAGCCAGACCCGCTGGCCGCCCTCGCGCGCCACCCAGGCGGTGAAGCGGCCGATGAATTCGCTGGCACTGCCCGCGAGCACGATGCGCGCGGCGTCCACCGCATGAAAGGCCGCCAGCGATTCGCGCAGGGCCGTGTACGCGGGGTCGGGGTAGTGGCGCGCGTCGGCCCGCTGCACGGCGGTGAGCGCGCTCGGACAGGGGCCGCAGGCGTTGGCGTTGGTGGAGAAGTCCCAGCGGGGCACGCCCAGGGCGTCGGGCCCGCCGTGCGTGATCGTCATGGTGCAAACCTCCAGGCCAGCGCGGCCCACAACAGGGCGGCGGCACCGAGCAGGGCCACCACGCGGCCGGCGAGCCGCAGCGCCTGCGCAGTGTCGTCCGCCTGGGGGCTGCGACCCAGGCTGTGCAATTCGTACACGCCGGGCTTGCCCAGCCGCACGTCGAGCGCCAGCGCCATCGCCGCCATGGGCCAGCCGCTGTTGGGCGAGGGCGTGCGACCGGCCTGGGCCGGCAGTGTGTGCAGGCCACGCGCCGCACCCATCACCCCCAGCAAGGCGCCGGTGATGCGGGCCGGCAGCCACGACAACACGTCGTCGGCCCGCGCGGCCCATTTGCCGGCCCAGGTCCAGTCGCGGCCGTGACGTTCGCCGCGATAGCCCCACATGGCGTCGGCCGTGTTGGCGAACCGGTAAAGCGCCGCGCCCGGCAGGCCCGCGATTGCGAACCAGAACAGCGGCGCCACCACCGAATCGTTGAGGTTTTCGGCCAGCGACTCGATGGCGCTCTCGCGCACCTGCGCAGCGTCGAGCGCGTTCACGTCACGGCTCACCAGCCACGAGAGCCGCTCACGCCCCGCCGCCAGCGATTCGCCCAGCGCCGTTTCCACCGCCCGCACCTCGTCGCGCAGCATGCGCCAGGCCAGCATCGGCTTGAGCAGCACGCCCAGGGCCAGGGCCTGCACCCACCAAGGCGTTTGACCCAAGGCCCATGCGGCCACCCAGGCGATCAGCACCACCACCCCGGCTCCCACGGTCCACGCCAGGGCGCCCGCCAGAAACAGCCGCCCGTTGGGGCGCACACCGTGGCCGGCTGCGGGCGCGATGCGCCGGCCCATGGCGTCCAGGCTCTGCCCCATCCACACCACCGGGTGCCAGCGCACCGGCGGCTCGCCCCACCAGCGGTCGATCAGCAGGGCCAGCACCATGGCAGCGGGCAACACCGTCATGCGGTGGCCATGGCGGTGCGGGCCGCCGCCATGCGCAGCGCGCGCAACAGCGTGTCCACGTCTGCAGCGTCGTGTGCGGCCGACAGCGCGATGCGCAGCCGCGCCGTGCCCGCCGGCACCGTCGGCGGGCGGATCGCGGGCACCCACAGGCCCTGATCGCGCAACGCGGCCATCACGGACAGCGCGGTCTCGTTGTCGCCGATCACCAGCGGCTGAATGGCGGTGTCGGAAGGCATCAAGGTCCAGCCAGCCGCGTCGATGCGCCCATCCGCGCCCGGCGCGAGGCCCGTGCGCAGTTGCGCAATGCGCGCCCGCAGCTGCTGGCGCCGGTGCTCGCCGTCGGCCCCCAGCACGCAACGCAGGCTCGCCCGCACCGCCTCGGCCAGCAAGGCCGGCGCAGCGGTGGCGTAGGTGTAGCTGCGGGTTTTCTGCAGCAGCCACTCCACCAGACGATCGGGCCCGGCCACGAACGCACCCGCCACGCCCAGCGCCTTGCCCAGCGTGGCCATGTAAAGCACGCGCGGTGAAGCGCCAGCGCCCGTGAGGCCAACGGCGGCCAGCGCGCCACGGCCTTGCGGCCCGAGCACGCCGAAGCCGTGCGCGTCGTCCAGCAAGAGCAGCGCGTCGTGCCGCTCGCACAGCGCGTGCAAGGTGGCGATGTCGGCGACGTCGCCGTCCATGCTGAACACCGCGTCGCTGACCACCAGCTTGCGGCGCGCCGGGCTGGCCGCCAGCAACGCGTCGAGCTGCCGCAGGTCGGCATGGCGGTAGCGGTGCACGACGGCTTTGGACAAGCGCGCGCCATCGATCAGGCAGGCGTGGTTCAGCGCGTCGGAGAACAGCGCATCGCCCTCGCCCACCAGCGCCGGCACGATGCTCGCGTTGGTGGCGTAACCCGCGTAGAAATACAGCGCGCGCGGCAGGCCCACGGCCCCGGCCAGTTCGCGCTCCAGCGCGGCATTGGCCACGCTGTGGCCGCTGACCATGGGCGACGCACCTGCACCCACGCCGTAGTGGTCCACCGCGGTGCGCACCGCCTCGCGCAGCTCGGGCGCCTGCGACAGGCCCAGGTAGTCGTTGCTGCAGAAGGCCAGCAGCGATTCGCCATCGACGTTGAGGCGGGCGCCCTGTTCAGGCACCACCTCGCGGCGGCGGCGGCGCAGCGACTGGGCATCCAGCGCGGCCAGTCGGTCGTCGAATTCATTCAGCCAGCTCACGGTCGTTCCTTCAGTGCCACCCAGGGGGCAGTTGCAGCGCGATCTGGCGCGCGTCGGGCGATCCGGTGTGCCAGGCCACGGTGCCCAGCAGCGGCGCGGGCAGGCGTTGGCACAAGGCGTGCACGTTTTCATCGCGGCAAGGCATGTCGGGGTCCACCGCATTCGCCACCCAGCCCGCCAGCTGCAGGCCGTCGGCGCGGATGGCCTCGGCGCTCAGCAGCGCGTGGTTCAGGCACCCCAGGCGCAGGCCGACCACCAGCACCACGGGCGCACCGATGGCACGGGCCAAGTCGGCCAGGGTCTCGCGGTCGTTGACCGGCACGCGCCAGCCGCCAGCACCTTCGACCACCACCACGTCGGCCATGGCCTGCAGTTCTCGGTGCGCCGAGAGCAGGCCGGCCACGGTCACGGACCGCCCTGCCCGCTCGGCCGCGATGTGAGGCGCCAGGGGGTCGGGCAAAGCCACCGGGTTGTCGAGTGCGGCGGGCACGGTCAAGGTGGACGCCGCGCGCAGCGCGAGCACGTCTTCGCTGACCCATTGGCCAGCGTGCTCGATCAACCCGGCCGCCACCGGCTTCATGCCGACCACGCGCCGGTGGTGGCGCGCCAGCGTGTGCAGCAAGGCCGCGCTCACCAGCGTCTTGCCCACCCCGGTGTCGGTGCCGGTGACGAAGCAGCCGTCAAACGCCATCGCACACCCCTTCGAGGGCGAGCCCGCCGGTGGGCGCTTCTTCGGCCAGCGTGGCCTGCAGCGCGGCCAACGCGCCCGCGGCCAGAAAGGCACCTTCGGCTTCGTCGATGACATACGGCGGCATCGCGTACAGCGTGTGGCCGATGGGGCGCAGCAGCAGGCCCTGCTCCAGCGCATGGCGGGCGTAGCGGCGGGCAAAGTCGGGCAGGCTGCTGCTCGCGTCCCAAGCGAAGATCATTCCCTGGCGCCGTGCGTGGCGCACACGGGGGTGGTTTGAAAGAGGTGCGAACTGGGCGGCGAGCCGGTCGCCGTTGGTCACGTTGTGGCGCAGCACATCCGTCTGCTCGAACAGGTCCAGCGTGGCCAGCGCCGCGCGGCAGGCCAGCGGGTTGCCGGTGTAGCTGTGCGAATGCAGGAAGCCGCGCGCGACCTGGTCGTCGTAGAAGGCGGCGTACACCGCGTCGGTGGTGAGCACCACCGACAGCGGCAGCGTGCCACCGGTCAGGCCCTTGGAGAGGCACAGGAAGTCGGGCCGGATGCCGGCTTGCTGGTGGGCAAACAGCGTGCCGGTGCGCCCGAACCCCACCGCGATTTCGTCGAGCACCAGGTGCACCTGATAACGGTCGCAGAGTTCGCGTGCGCGCTGCAAGTACACGGCATCGTGCATGGCCATGCCGGCGGCGCACTGCACCAGCGGCTCGACGATCAGCGCCGCCGTGTCCTCGTGGTGTTCGGCCAGCCAGTCGGCCAGCGCGCCCGGCCCGGCCGCGCGGGCATCGGGGCTGGGCACGGTGGCGCCCAACCGCACCAGCGGCGCGTAAGCCTCGCGAAACAGCGCGATGTCGGTCACGGCCAACGCGCCCACGGTCTCGCCGTGGTAACCGCCGGCCACGCCGACGAAGCGGTTCTTGCGCGCACGCCCGGCGTTGCGCCAGTGGTGCGCGCTCATCTTGAGCGCGATTTCGGTGGCGCTGGCGCCGTCGCTGCCGTAGAAGGCATGGCCCAACCCGGTCAGGGCGGACAGGCGTTCGGACAGCTCGACCACCGGCGCGTGGGTGAAGCCGGCGAGCATCACGTGGTCCAGCGTGTGGAGCTGGTCGATCAGCGCGGCGCGGATGGCGGGGTGGTTGTGACCGAACAGGTTGACCCACCAGGAGCTGACCGCATCCAGGTAGCGGTGGCCCTCATGGTCGTGCAGCCACACGCCCTCGGCGCGCGCCACGGGAACCAGCGGCAAGGCCGCACCAGCCGGCGCGTGCAGCTTCATCTGTGTGCACGGGTGCCAGACCGCCGCGAGGCTGCGCTGGCGCCAGGCTTCGTTGACCGACATGGCGTTGGCCTCAGGCGCGGCGTGCCCGCAGACCCAGCTTGGCCAGCAGGTTCATGTCGGCCGCCACATCGGGGTTGCCGGTGGTGAGCAATTTCTCGCCGTAAAAGATGGAGTTGGCACCGCCCAAAAAGCACAGGGCCTGCACCGCCTCGCTCATCTGCTGGCGCCCGGCCGACAGGCGCACGCGGGCGCGCGGCATGGTGATGCGCGCCACCGCGATGGTGCGCACGA
>LNFM01007673.1_pt1 | contig 16747 bp, 15 predicted proteins | sample 596031 | NCBI WGS metagenome assembly LNFM01 (sample SAMN04254537, study PRJNA301005) | activated carbon metagenome | isolation source: dual media filters at the Ann Arbor, Michigan drinking water treatment plant | place: USA: Ann Arbor
GCCACTGCTCGCCCTGCCCGCCCATGTAGCCGACGGTGATGTCGGCCAGCACGTTGGTGTAGTCGACGCAGGTGCGGCAGGTCAGCGGGAAGAAATCCGGCGGCAGCTTCGAGATCGGCAGGTCTAGGAACGGGATCAGCTTGGTGCGGCCATCCGAGAAGCGCAGTTCGACGCGATAGTCTGCGCGGAACTCGAGGTAGGTGATCGTCGACGGATCGTCCGCGAGCAGGTCAAGGAAGGCGTGGAAGTTCGCGGTGGTCGTATTGTCCGAACAGGGCGTGCCGATCACGTACAGCCGCTCGAAGCCCAGTTCCTTCTCGAGCGCGCGCAGCGCATACACCTGGCAAGGAATGCCGACCACGGCCAGCCGTCGATGGCCTGCGGCGAGGGCCGGCTCGAGCAGCGACAGCAGCGGCGCGTAACCCATGCGCATGCCGCGGCACGCGGCCATGTCCTGCGCCGAGGTGACCAGCACGGGCACCGGCCGCCAGCGGTCCTCGGGGTCCGGCGCCATGGTCAGCACCGCATCGACCAGGCCACCCGCGAGGAGTCGTTCGGCGATGCCGGTGGTGATGCCGGTCCACTGGGCGCCGCTGGCCGGCGCCTTCATCGAGGCCCGCAGCATCCGGCGGAACGGACCGAAATGCAGTTCGTCCACCCGCGCAGGGTCCCGGCTCCGTCCATGGACCTGCGCCTCGAGCGCCGGATAGTCCGGACGGATGAACTGGCAGGCTCGGCCACAGCGTTTCGGATCGGACGAACGGGAGATGCCGCAATCGGTGCAGAGATCGCGCGCCGGCGCCGGGGACGCGTGTGCAGGGCGCGCGGCTTCGGAGGCCGGCGCGACGGCGCCGGGGGCGGTCAGTTCGTTCAAGGTGACCGCATTCTACCGACCGCACGGCGTTCGCGAGGCGAAGCCTCTCATTCAACAGGATTGAATGAATCGATCCGGATTCTCCGATTTCATTGCAGGGAAAGCGCCTGCAGCATACGCGCACCCTATCAATCAGGAGGACTGAATGAACAAGCTCTTCACCCCCATCGCGGCTGGCCGCCTCACCCTTCCCAACCGGATCGTGATGGCGCCCATGACCCGCGCGCGCGCCGACGATGCCGGCCGGCCGCTGCCCATCGTCGCCACGTACTATGCCCAGCGCGCCAGCGCCGGCCTGATCATCAGCGAAGGGCTGTTCCCCGAGCCGATGGGCAAGGGCTATGTGCGCACGCCGGGCATCGCCGATGCCGCGCAGGTCGCGGCCTGGAAGCCGGTCACCGCTGCCGTGCATGCCGCGGGGGGCCGCATCGTCGCGCAGCTCATGCATGCCGGGCGCATCAGCCATCCGTCGCTGCTGCCCGATGGCGCGACGCCGGTCGCGCCATCGGCCGTGAAGCCGGCCGGCGCCGTCTACACCGACGCCGGCATGCTGCCGCACCCGATGCCCGAAGCGCTGACGGAAGAGGGGATCGCCGCGGTGATCGCCGGCTATGCGGCGGCGGCGCGGCGCGCCATCGACGCCGGCTTCGATGGCGTGGAGTTCCACGCCGCCTCGGGTTACCTGCCGATGCAGTTCCTGTCCACCGGGTCGAACCTGCGCACGGACGGCTACGGCGGCAGTGCGGCCAACCGCGCACGCTTCACCGTCGAGGCGCTGCAGGCCATCGCGGCCGCGATCGGCGCGGACCGAACGGGCATCAAGCTATCGCCGGAGATGGCGTTCAACGACATCACCGACGCGGATCCGATGCAGACCTACACGACGCTGGTCGACCGCATCGCACCGCTGGGGCTCGCATACCTGCATGTGGCGCCCGCAGCGCGTGGCGCCGACTACCACCACGAACTGCGCGCGCGCTTCAACGGCACGTACATTGCCGGCGCCGGCTTCGATGGCGCCACGGCCGTTGCAGGCGTGGACGCGGGCGAGGCGGACGCAGTGGCCTTCGGACAGTTGTTCATCGCCAACCCGGACCTGCCGCAGCGCCTGCGCGAGGGTGCCGCACTGGCCAAGGTGGACCCGGCCACGTTCTACGCCGGGGGCGAGAAGGGCTACATCGACTATCCCGCAACCACCGTGGCGGCGATGGCGTAGGGCTGCGTTATGCTGCGGCTCCATCCGAACGGAGTCCGCGCATGACGCAGCAGATCGACGATGTTCCGCGGCCGCGCCGTGTCCGCCAGGCCGCGCGGCTGGCGGGCCTGGTGCTGGCGGCCACGGCCGCGACCGCGTCCGCGGCCTGGCCGGAAAAGCCGGTGCGCGTGATCGTGCCATCGGCACCGGGGGGCGGCACCGATTCCTCGATACGCATCCTGGCGCCCCGGCTGTCCGAACTGCTCGGCCAGCCGGTGCTGGTCGACAACCGCGCGGGGGCGAGCGGAAACATCGGCGCCGAGGTGGTCGCACGCGCGGCGCCCGATGGCTACACGCTGCTCGCGGCGATCGCCTCCCACACCAGCAACCCGGCGATGATGAAGGTGTCGTACGACGTCCTGCGCGACTTCGCGCCGGTATCGATGACGGTGACGGTGCCCAACGTGCTGATCTCCACGCCTTCGCTGCCGGCCCGGAACACGAAGGAACTGGTCGCGCTCGCCCGGGCCAGGCCTGGCGACCTGCAGTTCGCCTCGCCCGGCGGCGGTTCCAACCAGCACCTGACGATGGAACTGTTCCTGGCCACCACGAAGGCACGCATGCTCCACGTGCCCTACAAGGGGCTCGGACCCGCACTGACCGACCTGATCGGTGGCCATGTGCCGCTGATGATGTCGAACGTGCTGATCGCGCTGCCGCACATCCGCGGCGGCCGCGTGCGCGCCTACGGCGTGACCAGCCTGAAGCGGATCGCCAGCGCACCGGACATCCCCACCATCGCCGAAGGTGGCGTGCCGGGCTTCGAGGCCGTGCAGTGGTTCGGCGTGTTCGCGCCGACGGGCACGCCGGGTGAAACCGTCAGGACGCTGCACGGCGCTCTGGTGAAGGCGCTGCAGGATCCGGCGGTGCGCGAGCGGTTCCAGCGCGACGGCGCCGAGCCGACGCCGAGTGCATCGCCCGATGCGTTCGCGGCGCTGGTCCGCAGCGAAGTCGCACGCTGGCAGAAGCTGGTCGAAGCGGCAGGTCTGAGGCCGCACTGAGCGGCCCGGGAGCCCGCCCCGTTTCGCCGCGCTGCTGCTAAGCTTCGACAGTGGACGGTGTCCCGAACGGCCGGCGCGACCACGCGACCGGCTGCGCACCGTCCCCGTCCCGGAGGAACAAGGATGTCGAACGTCGGCCATGTCGAACGCACGTTGCGCAGTGCCTGGACCCTGGGGCTCGCCCGCTGCGCGATGCCGGCCGCGATCGCCGTGGGCGGGGCACTTCCACTTGTCGCGGTGCAGGCGGCCTATCCCGACAAGCCGGTGCGCATCGTCATCCCCTCGCCGCCGGGCGGCGGGACCGATACCTCCACGCGGATCGTCGGGCCACGCATGGCCGACTTCCTCGGCCAGCCGGTGGTGCTCGAGAACCGCCCGGGTGCCAGCGGCAACATCGGCGCCGAGGTGGTGGCCCGCGCGACGCCGGACGGCTACACGCTGCTGGCGGCCATCGCCTCGCACACCAGCAATCCGGCGATGATGAAGACGTCGTACGACCTCGCCCGCGATTTCGCGCCGATCTCGATGACGGTGACCCTGCCCAACGTGCTGGTGGCCAACCCGGCGCTGCCGGCACGCAGCGTGAAGGAACTGGTCGCGTTCTCGAAGTCGCGCCCAGGGCAGTTGCAGTTCGCCACCGGCGGCATCGGCGCCAACCAGCACCTGTCGATGGAACTGTTCCTGCTGACCACCGGCACGCAGATGGTCCACGTGCCCTACAAGGGCGTCGGGCCCGCGCTGAGCGACGTGGTCGGTGGCCATGTCCCGCTGATGATGTCGAACATCCTGGTGGCGCTGCCGCAGATCCGCTCCGGCCGCGTGCGTGCCTACGGCGTCACCAGTGCGAAGCGGGTCAGCGGCGCGCCCGACATCCCCACCATCGCGGAGTCGGGAGTACCGGGCTTCGATGCGGTGCAGTGGTACGGGCTGCTCGCCCCGGCCGGCACGCCGCGCGACATCGTCGGCGTCCTCCATGCCACCGTGGTCAAGGTGCTGCAGGACCCGGCGATCCGAGAGCGGTTCGTGCGCGACGGGGCGGAGCCGACCCCGAGCGCATCGCCGGAGGAATTCGCTGCACTGATCAAGGCCGAACTGGCGCGCTGGGTGAAGGTGGTCAGGGAAGCGAAGCTGCAACCCTGAGGCGGCGCGGCCTCGCGTGGGGTGCCGCGCAGCGCGTCACTGCGCCGTGACGCCCCCATCGAGCACGATCGTGTGGCCGGTCACGTAGGCAGCCTCGGGCTGCGCCAGGTAGACGACCGCTGCCGCCACCTCCTGCGGCAGTCCCAGCCGACCGAGCGGGATGCGGCCCAGCGCGGACGCCAGGTAACCCGGCTGCGCGAACGACCCGGCGCGCGCAGCCGTGTCGATCCTGCCCGGCGCCACGGCATTGACGCGGATGCCCAGGGGCGCCCATTCGACCGCCAGCATGCGGGTCATCTGAAGGATGCCCGCCTTCGCGATGCCGTACACCGCACGATCCGCCATCCCGACCAGCGCATGCGTCGACGCGATGCTCACCACGCAACCGGGCAGGCCTGCGCGCGCGAGGCGCGCGCCGAACTGCTGGGTGAGGAAGAACGTGCCGGTGAGGTTGGTCGAGATCACGCCGTCCCAGGCCTGGGGCGTCACCTCGAGTGCAGGCACCTTCAGCGGCACGCCCGCGTTGTTCACCAGCAGGTCCAGGCGGCCGAACGCATCGGCGGCCCGCCCGACGGCGGCGCCGAGGTCGTCGATCGCGCGCAGGTCGAGGGCGATCGCGCCCGCCCTGCGGCCTGTGTCGCGGATCGCCGCGCAGACCGCGTCGAGCTTCTCGGGCCGGGTCGACGTGACCACCACGTCATGGCCGCTGCGCGCCAGCGCGATCGCGATGGCGGCACCGATGCCCTGGGCAGCGCCGGTGACCAGCGCGACCGGCACGCCCTGCCGCAGGACCTCCTGCGCCGCGCCCTCGCCTGCCACCGACACCGCTTCACCAGCCACGCGGTTCGTCGCCGAGCATCTCGATCTTCGACAGCGCGAGCGAGAGCAACGTCCCCTCGGCCGCCGACAGCGGCGACAATGGTGGACGCACGTCGCCGCAGTCGCGCCCCATCGAACGGGAAGCCGACTTCAGGCCGGCGATGCCACCCGGCTTGATCGCCATGCGCAGCGCGGCGATCGCATTCTGCACCGGGCGTGCCGCTTCATAGCGTTCGGCCACGCACAGTTCGTGCAGCCGGCGGATGGCCTTCGGGGCGATGCCTGCCAGCGCGCAGAACGAACCGGTGGCGCCGATCGCATGCGCGGAGATCAGGTACTCGGACCCCGACAGCAGCGCGAACGAGGGGCGCACGCGGCGCGCCAGCATCAGCAGTTCGATCATGTACTGCCAGTCGAGGCTGGAGTCGACCAGGCCGATGAAGTTCGGCGAGCGCTCGATCAGCTCGATGGCCGACGCGGCGTTGAACTTCACGCCGCCCATCTCGTCCGGGAAGTTGTGCACGAACATCGGCAACTGCACCGCGGCGGCGATCTGCGCGAAGTGTTCGACCAGCATCGACTGCGGCGGCGTCCAGTAGTAGGGCACGTTGGCGACGATCGCCTGCGCGCCCGCCGCCTGCGCGTGGCGTGCGAGGTCGGCGGCCATCGCCGTGCCCGACTCGCTGACATGGGCGATCACCGGGACGCGGCCCGCGACCTTGTCGAGCACGAACTCGAGCACGCGATGGCGCAGCGCCGTGGGCAGGCTGACCGATTCGCCGGCGTGCATCGGCACCGCGATCGAATCGGCACCGTGGCGCAGGTGGAACTCGATCAGTTGCCCATGGCGCTCGAAGTCGATCGCGCCGTCGGCGGCGAACGGCGTGAGCGGGGTGTGGACAAGGCCGGGCGCGAACACCGGGGAAGCTGCGGAAGGAGCATGGGACATGGGCATCACCAGCCGTGGGGTTCGGAGTCGAGGATGCCCAGCTCGCCCAGCTGCTCGGCGATGAAGGCGATGCGCTTGTCGCTCGCGGTGGGCAGCGGCGGCCGCGTCGGTCCCACCGGCCGGCCCATGATAACCATCCCGCCCTTGAGCGAGGACGGATACTGGTCGCGGAACAGCTGCCAGAGCTGCGACAGCTTGTACTGGCAGTCGCGCGCCTCGTCCCAGCGACCCTCCACGCAGGACGTGTACAGCCGGGTGCACAGGTTCGGGCAGATCGCCCCCGCCGACGAGTAGGAACCCTTGCCGCCCAGCGGGATCGACGGCAGCAGGAACTCGACGCCGGCGACCAGCGAGAAATCGGGGCGGACCGCGAGCGCGGCGCGCGATATCTCGAGGAACTTCTCGGAATCGAAGCTCGCCTCTTTCATCGCCACCAGGTTCGGCAGCTTCTCGAGGAGGCTGGTGATCAGCGCACCGGTGAATTCGACCCCGTCGAGGTAGGACGGGGAGTTGTAGGCGATGATCGGCAGGTCGACCTCGCGGCCGAGGCGCATGAACCAGTCGTGGATCGCCTCGGGCGATGGATTCCAGAAGTAGGGGGTGATCGCGATGATCGCGTCCGCGCCGATCGCCTGGGCATGCCTGGCCAGGTCGATCGAGTCCTCCACCGCCAGTGCGCTGACATGGATGGATACCGGGACCCGCCCCGCCACCGTCCTCACCGCCACTTCCGCGAAACGCTTGCGCTCGGCGATGGTCAGGTTCAACGACTCGCCCTTGTGGTGCGGCCAGGAAATGGCCGTCGCACCGGTGCGCACATGGAAGTCGAGCAGCCGCTCGAAGGTCTCGAGGTCGGGGCTGAAGTCTGCCTTCAGCGGCGTGACGGGGCTCTGCATCACGCCCGTGAGAACGAGGGGCACGGTGATCCTCTCCTGGAGTCGGTCGGCGGTCGGTTCTTCTTCGCCACCCCGACTTTACTTGACCGGCCCCGGCCGTGCCAGCGGCCGCCCGCTCAACCTTGCAGCGACGCCATGTCGATCACGAATCGGTACTTGACGTCGCTGCGCAGCATGCGTTCGTAGGCACCGTTGATCTCCTGCATCTGGATCAGCTCGATGTCCGAGGTGATCCCGTGCTGGCCGCAGAAGTCGAGCATCTCCTGTGTCTCGGCGATGCCGCCGATCGCGGACCCGGCGACCGACTTGCGCCCCATCACCATCGGCACCGTGTCGAGCGCCGACTCCAGCCTGCCCAGGTAGCCGACCAGCACCAGCGTGCCGTCGATCGACAGCGACGGCAGGTAGGCGTTGAGGTCATGCGCATAGGGAACGGTGTCGACGATCAGGTCGAAGCTGCCCTTCACGGCATCCATCTGCACGGGATCGGTCGACAGCACCACATGCGTTGCACCCAGCCGGCGGGCGTCTTCCTCCTTGCCGGGCGATCGGGTGAACAGCGTCGCCTCCGCGCCCAGTGCGCGCGCGAACTTGAGCGCCATGTGGCCCAGCCCGCCCAGCCCGACCACGGCGACGCGGCTGCTCTCGCGGATCTTCCAGTGGCGCAGCGGCGACCAGGTGGTGATGCCGGCGCACAGCAGCGGCGCCGCGCCGGCGGCGTCGAGACCGTCCGGGATCTTCAGCACGAATCGATCCGGCACGACGATCTGGCGCGAGTAACCGCCATACGTAGGCAGCCCGTCCCGGCGGTCGATCGCATTGTAGGTCAGCGTGGGGTAAGCCTCGCAGTACTGTTCCAGGCCACGCCGGCAGGGCGCGCATTCGAGGCAGGCGTCGACCATGCACCCGACGCCCACGTGATCGCCCGCCCGGAAACCGGTGACGGCAGCGCCCACGGCACTCACGCGGCCGATCACTTCATGGCCGGGAACCATCGGGTAGAGGCTGTTGCCCCAGTCGTTCCGCGCCTGGTGCAGGTCGGAATGGCAGACGCCGCAGTGGGTGATGTCGATCACCACGTCGTTCGGGCGCGGATCGCGCCGCTGGAAGCGGAACGGCGCCACGTCATCGTCGGCGGACTGTACTGCGTAGCCTGAAACATCGATCGTCATCTGGCATGCTCCACTGGGATTGAAGACATGCCCGGCGCACGAAGCCTGCCCGCCACCGCCCACGCGCGACTGCGCCGCGATGGCCCATTGCCCGGCGGCGTGCGTCGTCAGCGATCGAGCTCCGGGTAATGCCGGAAGATCCCGCCCTGGTTGAACGGGATGCGCCGCTTCGACTTCAGGTAGCGCGCCACGCGGGGCAGCTTCGCGACGCGGGCGGCCAGCGCCGCCACGTGTGGATGCGCCGGTTCGAGCCGGGCCATCGCCTTCGGAAACGCGTAGCGCAGCCCGGCGACGACCTGGAACACCGACAGGTCGACATAGGACGGCGTACCTCCGACCATCCACGCCGGCCCCTTGGGATTGCGCGCCAGCACGCCTTCGAAGTAGCCGAGGAACTTCGGCAGGCGCAGTTCGACGAAGGCCTTCGCGCGCTTGCGCGCGGCCGGCTTCTGATCTTCGTAGTACAGGTGCTTGGCGATCGGATGGTGGGTGTCGTGCGCTTCGACGACGAAGTCGGCGATCACCAGTTGCAGCTGGTTCACCCAGCGGCGCGACGCCGCGTCCTTCGGCACCAGCCCGAGCCGCGGACCGAGGAAGGCCAGGATGTTCGCGGTCTGCGAGATCCATTCGCCATCGGCCTCGAGGATCGGCGGCGCGAACGGCGCGCGCGGATCCTCGCCCTGAAGGATGGCGAGCACCGCGGCCCGGCCGCCGCCGTTCTTCCCGGAGCGTCGGACCACGTCGACATAGTCGGCACCAGCGGCTTCGAGGGCCAGTCGGACGAACTCGCCGCGGCCCTGGATATGCGACCAGTAGTAGAGGTTGTACATGGAGGCTCCCTGCGGCAGGTGGTTGGCGGGCCCAGTGTAGCGCTAGACTCGCCGGACACTTCCACCGTACCCGATGCGGACGACAGACATGCCAGCAGACAGCCTTGCAGTGCTCACCGAGCGCCTGCGCCGCTTCGCCGAGGCGCGCGACTGGGAACAGTTCCATTCGCCGAAGAACCTGGCGATCGGCGTCGCGGCGGAGGCCGGCGAACTGGCGGCGGAGTTCCAGTGGATCGACGGCGCCGAAAGCTACCGCCCCGACGCCGCCCACCTCGACCGCATCCGCCATGAAGCCGCCGACGTGCTGCTCTACCTCGTCCGGCTGGCCGACCGCCTGCAGTTCGACCTGGTCGCGGCGGCCGACGAGAAGATCGCCCTCAACGCCCTGAAGTATCCGGTCGAGAAGTTCAAGGGCTCGTCGCGGAAGTATTCCGAGGAGTGACGCGCGTCGCGCGATGGATCATCACGAAGGCGGTGAAGATCAGCACCAGCGCAGGCGCGGCGGACAGCGGCAGGCGTTCACCGAACAGGCCCACGCCGACGGCCACGCCGGTCAGCGTCATCACGTAGCCCATGAAGCTGAAGGTCACCGGCTCCGCGCGGCGGATCAGTTCGAAATACATGCCGTAGCCGACCACCATGGCCAGGGCCTGCGCCCCCAGCCAGGCAAAGGCCTCGGCGCCGGGCGCGAACCCGAGCGTCCCGGTGCCGGCGCCGACGATCGCCAGCATGGTCGAGGAAGCCGCCAGGCTCAGCGCGGCAAGCCATTCGGCCGGCGTCCCGGCCGGGGTATGCAGGGCACGATAGACATTGCCGCCGCCGATGAACACAGGGATCAGCGGCACCAGCAGCACCGCCAGCGACGCCGCGTGCATCGACTGGCCGCGGCCGAGCACCAGCACCAGCGCGCCGGAGAAGCCGATCGCGACCGCCGCCGCGCGCATCGCGCTGAACCGTTCGTGTCGGACGAGCAGGCTGATCGCGAGCGTGGTCACCGGCGTCAGCGTGAAGGCGAGCGACGCGTAGCCGGCGCCGGCCTGTGCCGATACCCAGAACACGGCGGTCATCGGCGCCGCATGGCCGAGGAAGCCGGAGATCGATGCATAGCGCAGCAGGGGCGGCGACAGCCGGAGCGCGCCGCGGCGGCGGGCCGCCAGCAGGGCCAGCACCGCCGCGGCCAGGGCCGTCGGCCAGAGTGCATAGGCCAGCGCAGGCACCCCCGCCGCCGCCGCTGCCTTCGCGATCGGGATGCTCAGGCCGAGCAGCACGCCGGTGCCGATCAGCAGCGGCCATACGCCGCCCGCGCCGGGCCGGCTGCGGTCTACCGCAACACCTGGTCGATCCACCCGGCGGATTCGAACAGTTCCGCGTCGCGGTCCATGAAGCCGATCGCCTGCAGGCCGAGCGGCAGGCCCTGCACGGTCATCAGGGGCAGGCTCAGCGCCGGCGCACCCAGGTAGGTCGCCGGGATGTTGAACACGGTATCCCCGGTTGCGTCGATGCCCAGCGGTGCCCCGCCAGGCGCCGCCAGGGTGAGCAGCACGTCGCACTCGCCGAGCAGCATCGCATGCGCAGCCCGCGCAGCCGCACGCGTGGCAAGCAGCTTGCGATAGTCCGCCTGCGTCATCTTCTCGGCTTCCACCAGTCGATCGCGCAGGAAGCTGCTCAGCTTGGACGGATCGCGGTCGCGGTAGGTGTTGAGCGGCCAGACCGACTCGTAGTTGACCAGGGCATGCGACACACGCCCGGCGTCTTCCAGCGCGACCTCCAGCAGCGCGATGCGCGCATCGTCGTTGCGGCGCTGCACCCGCACGCCCTCGGCGGCGAGCCGCTGCACGGCTGCCTCGATCGCGGCCTTCGCCTCCGGCTCGGCCACTTTCCATCCCGCGGTCTCGATCACCACGATGCGCGATGGCCGTACCGCCGCCGGCGTCTCAGACGGACCATAGAGGCCGGGATAACCCGGATCGCCGCCGGCGCGGTCGGAGATCTCGCGCGCGACGAGCCACGCATCCTGCAGGGACGCCGTGATCGGGCCGTGGGCCGACTGCGACAGGCCGTCGTGCGAGCCGCCGCGGTTGATCGCCCCGAAGGTCGGCTTGAACGCATAGGCACCGCAGTAGCTCGCCGGGCGCAGCAGCGAGCCGATCACCTGGGTGCCCAGGCCGGCGGCGATCATGCCGCAGCCGACCCCCGCGGCAGAACCGCTGCTGGAACCGCCGGGCGTGCGCGCCGGGTCCCACGGATTGCGCGTGCCGCGCGGCACCTTCGCCGCGAACTCGGTGGTGACCGTCTTGCCGAGGATGATCGCCCCCGCCTGGCGCAGCGCAAGCACGCTCGCCGCGTCACGATGGGACCGATACCCCTCGAACACCGGGGAACCGCACTGCGTCGGCATGTCGGCGGTTTCGATGAGGTCCTTGATGCCCACCGGCATGCCGTCGATGCGCGACAACTGCCTGCCCTCGCGCCAGCGCACGGTCGAGGCCGCCGCCACGGCACGGGCCTTCTCGACCTCGAGGTGCACGAACGCGCCCACGGTCGGCTCGAACACCTCGACATTGGCGAGGCAACGCTGGAGGAATGCGGTGGGCGTGTCCTTGCCGGACGCGAAATCGGCGGCGCGGTTGGTGTAGGACTGGGGGATGGGCTTGGGCAACTTCATCGGAGCGTCTCCAGGGCGCGGCGGCTGAGCCAGGTTCGGACGGCGGAAAGGGCAGGAGTGTATCGCTGTTGTTCCCGTCGCCCTCGGACGCCGCCTCGCCGCACAGGGACGGGCGCCACGGCGCCGGTGCTACTGCCGCTCGATCTTCGCGGTGGCCACCACCTTGCGCCACTTGTCGATCTCCTCGACCATCAGCTTGCGCATGCCCTCGGGCGTGGACCCGCGTACCTCGATGCCGAGTTCGCGCAGCCGGGCCACGATCTCCGGCACCGCGATCGCGGCATGGATCTCGCGGTGCAGCCGCTCGATGACGGGCCTCGGCGTCTTCGCCGGCCCGGCAAGGCCGTTCCACGCCGTGGCTTCGAAGCCGGGCAGCCCCGCCTCGGCCACCGTCGGCACCGCGGGCAGGCCGGGGAAGCGCTGGGGCGAGGTGACGGCGAGCGCGCGCACCGCCCCCGACTGCACCAGCGACAGCACCGGCGCGATGAAGTCGATGACCACGCTCGCCTCGCCGGTGCGAGCGGCGGCGATCAGCGCACCCGACGTCTTGTAGGGCACCAGCTCCGCCTCGAACCCGCCCATCGATCGGAACAGTTCCGCGGTCACGTGCGGCGTGCTGCCGATGTTGGTCATCCCGATGGACACCTTGCGCGGATTCGACTTCGCGGCCGCGACCAGGGCGGACACCGACCTGATCGGCGAATCGCCGCCCACCACCAGCGCCTGCGCGAAGTACGCGATGGTCGATACCGGTTCGAAGTCCTTCACCGCGTCATACGGCAGCGACTTCATCACGGCCGTGGCCACTGCATGTCCGGAGTTGAGCCAGAGCAGCGTGTATCCGTCCGGGATCGCATTCCTGACCAGTTCCGTCGCGACGATGCCGCCGGCGCCGGGACGGTTGTCGATCAGCACCGTCTGCCCCAGCGTGGTGCTCCAGCGCTGTGCCAGCAGGCGGGCATTGATGTCGGTGACGCCGCCGGCCCCGACCGGCAGCAGGATGCGGATCGGCCGGGCCGGCCAGGCGTCCGACGCTGCCGGAGACTGGGACAGTGCCGGCGCCGGAAGCACGAACATCGGAAGCAGCATGGCGACCGGGAGCGACGCCGCCATGGCGCGCCGGACACGGCGCACGACGATGCCGACACCATCGCCGTCTCCCACCGACTGGAAGCGGATCCTGACACGCATGCTGCGCTGGGCCATCTGCATCCTCCGATGCCGGTGCAGGGCCCGGCGCACCGTCTGCAAAGCAAACGGCACGCCAGAAGATCAGGCCTCGACCTTGACGCCCTTCCAGAACGCGATGTATCCGGCGATCTGGCGGGCGGCGTCCTTCGGCTCCGGGTAGTACCACGCAGCATCCTTGTTCACCGCGTCGCCGACCACGACATCGTGGTAGCTGGCGATGCCTTTCCAGCCACAGGTCGTGTGGGTCGAACTGGCGCGCAGCAGTGACGGGTCGACCGACGCCGGCGGGAAGTAGTGGTTGCCTTCGACGACTTCGGTGCGGTCGCTCTGTGCGATGACGGTGCCTTGCCAGATGGCCCGGGGCATGGGTGACACTCCATTGGGTGGAAGGATCGAGGATCGGTCGCCGCGGGCAGCATGCAATCCCGTGGCGTGGCCCGCCAGCATACCGCCGGCCGGCGTTCCCGAGGCCGGCAGCGCCGGTGTAGCATCCGGGCGTGTCCACGCCCCCGCCCGTTCGATCGTCCCGTATCCCGCTTGTGCCAGCGCTGCGCGTCGTCTCCTGCATGGCGGACAACGCGGAGCCCTTCGCGCGCAGCGTGGCGGCCGCGCTCGGCCGGGCGCTGCAGGTTCCGGTCGAGTTCGTCGCGGACCGCCCCTGGCAGGAACGCGAGCGTGCACTGCACGCTGGCGAGGTACACGTGGGCTGGCTGTGCGGCCTGCCCTATGTGCAGGAAGCCGCGCGTGCACGGCCGCGCTTCGAACTGCTGGCGGCGCCGGTGATGCGTGGTCCACGCTACGCGGCAAGGCCCGTGTATTTCTCCGACCTGATCGTGCGCCATGACCATCCTGCCCGCTGCCTCGCCGACCTGCGGGGCGCCACGGTTGCCATCAATGAGCCGAACTCGCACTCGGGCTTCGGCGTGCTTCGGCATGCGCTGGTGGAAGCGGGCCTGCCGCACGGCTTCTTCGGTTCGGTGGTCGAGTCGGGCTCGCATCAGCGGTCGCTCGAACTCATCGAATCCGGACAGGCGGATGCGGCGGCGATCGACTGCACGGTCCTGGAGACCGAGCTTCGCGCGCGACCGACCAGGCGGGCGGGCCTGCGCCCGCTGGCGACGCTCGGGCCGAGTCCGATCCCGCCCTGGGTGGCGTCGAGTTGCCTGCCGATGACGACGCACGCGGCCCTGCGCGCCGCACTGCTCGCGCTGCCCTTCGACGCGGCCAGCGAGGCCGCGTTCGAACAGGCACAGGTGCTCGGGTTCGCGCGGGTGGACGACGCCTGGTACGACCCGATCCGGGCGATGGCGCGCTCGGCCGTCACCTATCCCCTGGACGTGGTGCGAGCGGCCTGACACAGGGCCCGGGTGGACCATCCCGGGTCGACACCCCGCCGGATCGACCGGATCCATGACCGCCGCCGGATCATCGGGCACACTTCGTCGGGCATGCCGGGTGCGACCGCTGACCGGACAGCAAGAACTGCCAACCGTACCAGGAGGTGCCCCGTGTCCAACCCTGCCATGCCTTCACGACCCCTGCGCGGCACGACGCAGCCGGCACCGGCGCACGATGTGCTCGGGGGCCTGCTGCCGCAGTTCCATCGCGTGCGGGCACAGACGCAGGCGCTGACCGAGGGCCTGTCCGACGAAGACTGCGCGCTGCAGTCCATGCCGGACGCCAGTCCGGCGAAATGGCATCTCGCGCATGTGACCTGGTTCTTCGAGGTGTTCGCGCTCGAACGCTTCGAACCGGATTTCCGTCCGTTCCACCCGTCGTTCCGCGTGCTCTTCAACAGCTACTACAATGGCATCGGTGACAAGCACCTGCGCGCAGAACGCGGCCTGGTCTCGCGCCCGGGGCTGTCCACCGTGCGCGCCTACCGGGCAGACGTGGAAGCACGCATCGATACGCTGCTCAGGTCTGCCGCGCTGGAGCCGTCCGATGCTGCCGTGCTGGCCGACATCATCGAACTCGGCATCAACCATGAACAGCAGCACCAGGAGCTGCTGCTCACCGACCTCAAGCACCTGTTCTCGCGCAATCCGCTGCAGCCCGCGTGGCGCGAAGGCTGGCCGCCGGTTCCGGTGGCTGCGGCCCCGGCCGGCTGGCTTTCCTGCGAAGGCGGCCTGGTGGCTTGCGGCAGCGAAGCGGGCGCCTTCGCCTTCGACAACGAGCGGCCCGCGCACCGCACCTTCCTGGAACCCTTCGAACTCGCGATGCGGCCGGTCAGTTGCGGCGAGGTCGTCGCGTTCATCGAGGAGGGCGGCTATCGGCGTCCCGACCTGTGGCTGTCCGCGGGCTGGGACCACGTGCAGGCGCGGGGATGGCAGGCACCCTGCTACTGGCAGCAGCCGGGCGGCGGCGACATCCAACCGTCACGCTGGCATGCGTTCACGCTGCGCGGCGTGGTGGCCGTGTCGCCGGACGCGCCGGCCGCCCATCTCAGCCAGTACGAAGCCGATGCGATCGCGCGCTGGCTCGGTGCACGCCTGCCGACCGAGTTCGAGTGGGAGCATGTGGCCCTGCGCGCGCCGGTGGAAGGCAACCTGCTCGAGACCGGGCTGTTCCATCCGGCCGAGCCGCTGGCAGCCGCGCCCCCGGGGCTGCCCGGGCAGTTGTACGGCGACGCATGGGAGTGGACACAGAGCGCCTACCTGCCTTATCCGGGATACCGCACCGCGCCCGGGGCGATCGGCGAATACAACGGCAAGTTCATGAGCCAGCAGATGGTGCTGCGCGGGGGCTCGTGCGCGACGCCGCGATCGCACCTGCGGGCGACCTATCGCAACTTCTTCCCGCCGGATGCGCGCTGGCAGTTCTCCGGCGCACGGCTGGCCCGCGACCTCGCCTGACCCGTTCGGGTCATTCCGCGGCACGGCAACCCGCGCCATAATCGGCCTTCACGTTCCGGAGACCGAGATGAAAACGCAAGCCGCCGTCTGTTACGCCGCAGGGGAACCGCTGGTCATCGAAACCGTCGACCTCGAGGGGCCACGGGCCGGTGAGGTGATGGTCGAGCTGAAGGCGACCGGCGTCTGCCATACGGACGAATTCACCCGCTCCGGCGGCGATCCTGAAGGGTTGTTCCCCGCGATCTTCGGCCATGAGGGCGCGGGCATCGTCGTCGAGGTCGGGCCCGGGGTCACCGGACTGAAGAAGGGCGACCATGTGATCCCGCTCTACACGCCCGAATGCCGGCAGTGCAAGTCGTGCCTGTCGCGCAAGACCAACCTGTGCACCGCGATCCGCACCACCCAGGGCAAGGGCGTGATGCCCGACGGCACCAGCCGCTTCTCGATCGGCGGGAAGATGGTGCACCACTACATGGGCTGCTCGACCTTCTCGAACTACACGGTGCTGCCCGAGATCGCGCTGGCGAAGATCCGTGAAGACGCGCCGTTCGACAAGGTCTGCTACATCGGCTGCGGCGTCACCACCGGCATCGGTGCGGTGATCAACACCGCGCAGGTCGAGCCGGGTGCGAACGTGGTGGTGTTCGGCCTCGGCGGCATCGGCCTGAACGTGGTGCAGGGCGCTCGGCTCGCCGGGGCGAACATGATCATCGGCGTCGACATCAACCCGGCGCGCGAAGCGCTCGGGCGGCAGTTCGGCATGACCCACTTCGTCAATCCGAAGGAAGTCGAAGGCGACCTGGTGCCCTACCTGGTCGCGCTCACCGACGGCGGCGCCGACTACAGCTTCGAATGCATCGGCAATGTCGACCTGATGCGCCAGGCCCTCGAGTGCTGCCATCGCGGCTGGGGCGAGTCGATCATCATCGGTGTCGCTGGCGCCGGCCAGGAGATCCGCACGCGGCCGTTCCAGCTGGTCACCGGCCGGGTCTGGAAGGGCACCGCGTTCGGCGGCGCACGCGGCCGCACCGACGTGCCGAAGATCGTCGACTGGTACATGGACGGCAAGATCCAGATCGACGACCTGATCACGCACACGA
>LNFM01000973.1_pt1 | contig 16742 bp, 17 predicted proteins | sample 596031 | NCBI WGS metagenome assembly LNFM01 (sample SAMN04254537, study PRJNA301005) | activated carbon metagenome | isolation source: dual media filters at the Ann Arbor, Michigan drinking water treatment plant | place: USA: Ann Arbor
GTGTGCCGCATCAACAGGTCGAACACACGGCCGCACCGACCAAGTCTCGCAGAACTTCAAAGAATTCCCTTGCCAACGGAGAGCCGTCCACACAAGGCCAGATGCAGACTTAACGTTTTGAAGCCAACGTGTCCGGCCATTGCGCTCAAGGCCAAAGCACTGAAAGCGGATAGAGCAGGATCAGCCAAACCAAGCACGCGATGACAACGCGCCTGTCCTTCGCTGCGATGCCGATCGCCGCGATCGGGAAGAAGGACCAGGAGACGACGAGGTTTTTCAGCGTGAACGCGGGCGGCTCGGCCAGAAATGCGACGCCGGCGATTAGCGCGATATTGCAGACCAGGATCGCGCCGAGGACGGTGCGGCGGTGCTTGTCGAAGTGCGCGGTGAGGTCGCTCCAATCTTCGGGATCGTCGGGAAAGACGAGCGACGCGGCGATGTAATAGAGCGCGGTGACGACAAATCCCGCGAACAGCGCCGGCCAACTGATCGGCACGACCTCGCGCATCGCCCAGCCGTACATCCAGAAGGTGACGACGTCGCACGAGACGAAAAGGCCGAGCAGCGCAGTCGGCCAGCCGATGCGCACGCGGTGGCGGACCTTGAGTGCGCGCGCGAGCCCGCCGAGGCCTTGGGCCAGCGCGAGGCCGAGCAGCAGCCCGAAGAGAGAAAAGAAAAACTCGAAGCCGCTCATTGCGTGCTTGGACCCCCGATTGCTTGCTTATTGGCGAGGGCGCATTTGGCAATACGCGTTCCCGGCCGAATGCCCCGCGGAAGCGGGGCTAGAGCCGGGACCTAAGGGGGGCTTCGAGCGCGTGCGCTGGGCCGCTGGGTCCCGGCTCGCACCCCGGCCTTCCGCCTTCGCTCTGTGAGCTTCGGCGGACAAGTCGCGGGGTTGCGTCCGGGAAGCGGGGAGTTTGGGTGCGCTTAAGGCCCGGCTCGACAATTCCGGGTCGTTCCGCTATAGCCCCGCGCTTCCCGCGTGGGAGGGGAGCCATCCCATACCACGCACCCCCTCAGGCTGCCCGGTTCGAGAGGATCGGTCGGCGTTAAACGAGAGGCCAACATGGCTAAAAAGGTACTGGGGCAGATTAAGCTCCAGGTGCCGGCTGGCGCTGCCAACCCGTCACCTCCAATCGGTCCCGCGCTCGGTCAGCGCGGTCTCAACATCATGGAATTCTGCAAGGGCTTTAACGCCCGCACGCAGGATATGCAGAAGGGCGATCCGTGCCCGGTGGTCATCACGTACTACCAGGACAAGTCCTTCACCTTCGAGATCAAGACGCCGCCGGCGTCGTTCCTGATCAAGAAGGCCGCCAAGATGGCGACGGCGAAGAAGCCGGGCTCCGGCTCGAAGAAGCCGGGCGTCGATTTCGTGGGCAAGATCACGATGGCGCAGTGCAAAGAAATCGCCAAGGCGAAGCAGAAAGATCTGAACGCCCCTGACTTGGACCAAGCCGCGAAAATGATCGCCGGCACTGCCCGTTCTATGGGCGTGGAAGTGGTGGGCTAATCAGATGGCACAAGCACCAGTCAAAACGGTGAAGACCACCAAGCGTAAGGCCAAGAGCCACGCCGGTATCGACACCCGTAAACTTCACACGCTCGATGAAGCCGTGAAGATGATCAAATCACGCGCCAGCGCGAAGTTCGACGAGACCGTTGAGATCTCGATGAACCTCGGCGTCGATCCAAAGTATCCGGATCAGCAAGTGCGCGGCGTCTGCTCGTTGCCGAACGGCACCGGCCGCACCGCGCGCGTTGCGGTGTTCGCCAAAGGCGCCAAGGCTGAAGAAGCCAAGGCCGCCGGCGCCGACATCGTTGGTGAGCAGGACCTGTTCGAAACCATCAATAGCGGCAAGATCGACTTCGATCGTCTGATCGCCACGCCGGACATGATGGCCCTCGTCGGCCGTCTCGGTAAGGTGCTCGGCCCGCGTGGCATGATGCCGAACCCGAAGGTTGGCACCGTGACGATGGACCTGAAGAAGGCGATCGCTGACGCCAAGGGCGGCGCGGTTGAGTTTCGCGTCGAGAAGGCGGGCATTGTCCACGCCGGTGTCGGCAAGGCGAGCTTCACCGAAGAGCAAATCCTGCAGAACGTGCGTGCGTTCGTGGACGCGGTCGCGAAAGCGAAACCGACGGGCGCGAAGGGCACGTTCGTGAAGAAGGTCGCGATCTCGACGACGATGGGTCCGGGCGTTCGCCTCGATCCCGCCGCTACGGTCTCCGGCTCGCAAGCTTAAGCCTAGCGCTTACTCAAGATAGAAAACGCCCCGGTGAGAGCCGGGGCGTTTTTGTTTCAGCTGCGTGTGAGCGCTTTAGGTGCGATCAGCTTCGCGATCGCGTTGCGCGTCGACGTCGGCTTTCTTCACCGCGTCCTTGGCGTCGCCGATCGTGTCGTGCACTGCGCCTTTGGCTTTATCGATCGCGCCTTCGACACGAAGCTTGTCGTTGCCGGTGGCTTTGCCGACTGCGTCTTTGGCAGCGCCCGATGCTTTATCGGCTGCGCCCTTCAAATGTTCTTTGTCCATAGTGACACTCCTCTTCGGCAGACTAACGGCCAGGAGCGCCAATGGTTCCTGCGACAGGAACACCTGCACAGAGATCAGTTTTTGCCGGCGCGCACCACGATGACAGCGGCAATCGCGAGCAGGGACGTTTTTGTTTGCGTTGACAGGTGGCTCGCGAATTGGCGTCATGCAATTCCGGACTGCGGAGGCTAGACGTTGCTCAACCAGCAAGTCCCTTTGTCGAGGTTCGCTATTTGCGTCACGGCGGCGATGCTGCTGGCTTATGGCCTATGGTTCTTTGGGCAATCCAATGCGGTCGTATCGAACGCGTTTCTTGTGCTGGTCTGGACATGCCAAGCTGTGGCCCTGCATCTGGCCGGCTTGTCGTCGCTGCCCAGACCGCGTTTTAGGGTTCTGCTCGCCAGCGTGTTGATGACATTGGCGGTTTTCGTCGCAGGCAGCGTCGCTGTATTCTCAGGATTTGTCGCGCATAGCGTTTTGGACTGGGGCGCGCCGGTTCTCGCATTTGCAATTGTGATGGCGCCCTTGCTTTGGGGCGTTTGGCGAGTTTGCGGTTCGCAGAATGCGGCGTTCTGAGAGTGAGCGCCCTAACCTCAACCAGAACTTGGGAAATTTGGCTTGAGCGTGCTAAGCGAAAACCATGCAAGTGAGCCCGATCGCGCAGACCGCTTCCGCCCATCTCGGCGGCTATCTATTGATGCAGTACCGCGACATCGGCGGGATGTTGCAGGCGGCCAATGCGGTGAGCGCGCTGGGCGCGTGGGCGGGCATCTTCGCGCAAATTCAAGCGCATGCGCTGCTGCTTTCGCGCGTCATTCCGCAAACCGACACGACGTTGGTTGAGGTGATCACGCGCGATGGTGAGCGCTTCTTTTACGGCGATGCGATCAACGCGTGCTTGTTCGAAGGCGGCGGCGACAAGTTCTTGTCGTTCTGGAATCTGGCGGCAGGCGCGGCGAACGATCCTGACATTGGTAAGAAAATCGATGTGCTGGAGATCGCGCGCTACACGTCGAAAATGATCGGTGAGCCGGAGTTCGGCCGCCCGCGCATCGGCGCAGCGGCGGGGCTAAGCGAGTTGCCGATCGATGCGGTTCGCAAGCATGGGCCAGTGCTGCGCGACCACTTTCTGGAGCTTAATCTTGAGCCAGCGGAGCTGATGACCGTTTTCGGCTCGGTGGCGCAGCAATTCGCCGTGTTCGCGGCGGGGGAGGCGGCGGACGTTCCGGTGAAAACGCCGATGAAACGCGCTGATATCGTGCGGCTGTATATTGAGTCCGCGGTTCCGATGTCGAAGCTGGACACCGGCAGCGTCGGCATGGCGACTTTGTTTCGCGGGATTTGAGCGGGCCCTCTCGAAAAACGGCGTTTCGCACCTATATGAAATTTCGCCGCGCCCTGGGGGCTGCGGCTTTTTCATTTCGAGGGATCTACGATGAGCCAGGTTTCCGCCTATGGCGCGGTGCGTCCGGACGCGCCGCTGCAGGCCGTTAAAATTGAGCGCCGCGAACTCGGCGCCGACGACGTTGCGATCGACATTACGCATTGCGGCATTTGCCACTCCGATCTGCACTATGTGCGCGGCGAGTGGGGTGAGACCGCATCGCCGGCCGTGCCCGGCCATGAGATCGTCGGCGTGGTGCGCGCAGTGGGCGCGAACGTGACCAAGCATAAGGTTGGCGATCGTGTTGGCGTTGGCTGCATGGTGGATTCGTGCCGCGCTTGCGATGCGTGCGCGGAAGGCGAAGAGCAGTTCTGCTCTGGCGGCCAGATCCAGACTTATAACGGTGTCGAGAAGCAAACCGGATTACCGACGTATGGCGGTTATTCAAAGTCGATCACGGTGACGCAGGATTTTGTGCTTCGGATTCCGGAGGGCCTGAAGTCGGAAGATGCGGCGCCGCTGCTCTGCGCTGGCATCACGACATATTCGCCGTTGCGACACTGGAAGGTTGGCCCGGGGCAGAAGGTGGGCGTCGTTGGCCTGGGCGGCCTCGGCCACATGGCGGTAAAGCTGGCTAAAACGATGGGCGCGCATGTTGTCGTGTTCACGACCTCGCCAAGCAAAGTCGCTGACGCGAAAGCGCTTGGCGCAGACGAGGTGGTGCTGTCGAAAGACGCAAGCCAGCTCGATGCGCACAAGAACAGCTTTCACCTGATCATCAACGCGGTTTCGGCCGCGCACGATCTGGAAACGTACACGCAGCTGCTGCGCCGCAACGGCACACTCTGCCTCTTGGGCGCGCCGCCGATCACGGAAAGCCATGCCTGGCCGCAAGTGTTCACGATGCTGATGGGGCGCCGCTCGGTGGCGGGTTCGCCCATCGGCGGCATCCGCGAGACGCAGGAGATGCTTGATTTCTGCGCCGAGAAGGGCGTCGCGCCGGAGATCGAGATGATCACCCCGGATGGCATCAACGCCGCTTACGAGCGTCTGACGAAGGGCGATATCCGCTACCGCTTCGTCATCGACATGGCGACGTTGGCCTAACTGGAAAAAGAGCGCCTCGGTTCATAGAACCGGGGCGCTTTTTCATGCTGCATCGGATATCTTTGCCGCCATGACGATCGACAACGAAAATGACCTGGAAGCGCTGAAGCGGATCGGCGCTATCGTCGCGCGTACGCTGCAGGCGATGGGCAAGGCGCTTGAGCCCGGCATGACGACGCGCGACCTGGATGCGATCGGCGCGAAGCTGCTGGAAGCAGAAGGCGCGCGTTCGGCGCCGGCGGTGACTTACAATTTCCCCGGCCAGACTTGCATCTCGGTGTTTCCGGATATTGCGCACGGCATTCCGGGTGATCGCGTGTTGAAGGCGGGCGATCTGGTGAACATCGACGTCTCGGCGGAGAAGGACGGGTATTTTGCCGACACGGGCTCGAGCTTTGTGATGCCGCCGGAGGCGCCGAAGCTGGCGCGCCTGGCGCGTGACGGCAAACGCGCGATGTGGGCGGGCGTGAACACTGTGCGCGCTGGCGCAAAGCTCGGCGACATCGGCCGCGCGGTGCAGCGTTTCGCGGATCAGAACGGCTACACTTTGATCCGCAATCTCGCGAGCCATGGCGTTGGCCGTGGGCTGCACGAAGAGCCGGGCGCGATACCGACATGGGATGAGCCGGGCGAGCGGCGCCGTATCGGCGAGGGCTTGGTGTTTACGATCGAACCGTTTCTTTCTATGGGCTCGGAATGGGCCGTAGAAGGCGGCGATGAGTGGACGCTGCGCGCTGATACCGGCGCGCCGACTGTGCAGTTCGAGCACACTTTGGTCGCCACCAAGCGCGGTTACATCGTGTTGACCGCAGCGTGAGCCCGCGCGCGCCGCCGCACCGTCGGTGGCGCTTTATCGCGATGATCGCGATTGTTGTGTTCGTGTCGATGCTGCTTCTGCAAGAAGCGCTGGCGCGCGCGCTAGCTGGCTGGCTCGCTGGCGTGTGGGTGACGACCATCGATCTCTTGCTGCGCATTTTGGGCGCGCCGCTTGGCGTGTTTGCCTAGGCTTTCGTCCAGCGAAACACTTGCTCCAGCGGCACGCCGAATGCGTCGGCAATCTTGAACGCGGCTTCGAGGGAAGGTGCGTATTTGTTTTGCTCGATGGCGATGACGGTTTGGCGCGTCATGCCGATGCGGTCGGCCAATTGTGCTTGCGTCATTTCGCCATTCTCGAAGCGCAGGCGCCGGATTTCGTTTTCGATCGGCATCTTAGACGCCCAGCTTGAAGTGGGCGATGCGGGCTAGGTCGGCGCCGATTTGCGCTAACACGAGAACCCCGAGCATAAGATTGGCAGCGAAGACGGCGCTGTACCCAGTCAGCAACATGATGATAACGCCGCCGGCGCCGACCGCTGTGATGATCCCTGCGATGCGCGCGGCCTTTAGATTGATCAGCTGCTCGCGTTCGTCGGGTTGTGCTTGGTTGCGCGGCGCTTCGAGGCGAGCGGCAAGACGCATCGCCAGTGTCAAGAAGACCAGGCCCGCCAGCACGATCATCGCGGCGGTTGCGTTGCCGCCACTGGGGCCGTCCTCGGCGACGACAAGGAAGTAGCCAAAGAACACTGCGACGTGGCCGCCGAGCGAACTCCAGGCGAGGCGTTCGCGAAAGGAAAGGGCGCGTCCCATGCTACACCCCCGTGCGGAAGTGAGCGATCTGGGCGAGGGCTTTGACGATCTCGGAAATGACCATCGCCGCTAGCAGCAGATTGGCGACGAGAATGCCGCTCCAGCCCATGAGCAGTGCGCCGATCAAACACACCACGCCAACGGAGAGCGTGTAGGAGGCGATGCGCTCGGCCTTCAGTTCGATGAGCGTCTCGCGCTCGTCGGCGGGCGCGTTGGCGGCTCGGGGATTGAAGAAGGTGGCCACGATGGTGAGGCCAACTGTGATGATCACCAACATGACGACCGCGCCGACCATCAGGCCGAGGCTGAGGCCAGCGGCGTAGCGCGCATCCCAACCCTGCCACAGGTTGTAGAAATACCCCCCAAAAACAACCCCATAGGCAATTAGCGCGATCCAAGCGCTCTTTTCTCGGAACGACATTAAATCCTCCATACGTGTCTGCTTATTCCGACATTATGTCAAATATAACGAACATAAAGTCAAGTAAGACATACAGAGAGCTCGTTGACAATCTTTTCCAGACAAGTTTATAAAACAAACCTGTTGAGGCGAGCGGAGGCTTGCCCCGTGGAGGGTGTGATGTCGGGAATGGGCGGCGGAGAGCGGTTTCACGCTTTGGACGCGGTGCGGGGCGGGGTGCTGATCCTCGGCGTCTTCTTTCACGGCATCCTGTCGTTCCTGCCGGGGACGCAGGTTTGGCTGGTGATGGATTCGGCGCGCAGCGTCGAACTCTCGGTGCTGTTCTTCACGCTGCACATCTTCCGGATGACCGTGTTCTTCGTGCTCGCGGGTTTCTTTGGGCGGTTGCTGCTGGAGCGCCTTGGCGTCGGCGGTTTCGTGCTGAACCGCGCTAAGCGTATCGCGCAGCCGCTGGCGATGTTTTGGCCGATCGTGCTGACGGCGTTTATCGCGACGCTGATCTGGGCTGCGGTGCAGGCCAATGGCGGTGTTGCGCCGGAAGGTCCGCCGCCGCCGCCACTCACCGCAGAGACGTTCCCGTTCCTGCACCTGTGGTTTCTCTATGTGCTGCTGATCTTCTACGCGGTCGCGCTGGTTGTCCGTGCGTTCGTGCATTTGATCGATCGCCGCGGTGGTTTGCGTGCGCGTTTGGTTGATCCGGTCGTGCGTTTGCTGAGCGGCTGGGCGGCGCCTGTGTTGCTCGCAATTCCGGCTGCGGCTGCGCTCTACTTCACGCCGGGTTGGATGCTGTGGTTTGGCATACCGACGCCGGATACGGGCATCGTTCCGAACTCGACGTCGATGGTGATTTACGGCTTCGCGTTTGGCCTCGGTTGGTTGCTCAATCGGCAGCCGGAGCTTTTGCAAGGCTGGGGCGAACGTTGGGGCGCCTATGTCGGTCCGGCGATCGGCGCGACCATCGGCTGCCTGATGATGACGAGCTTGACGCCGGTCTTCACCGCCTCGGCGCAAGACTTTACGATGGCGACGCAGGATCTGCGCACGCTTGGCTATGCCGCGCTCTACGCTTTCGCGTGCTGGGCCTGGACGATTGCGATCATTGGCTTTGCCGTGCGCCACCTTGCTGGCCACAGCCCGGCGCGGCGCTATCTCGCTGATGCGTCGTACTGGATCTACATCGTTCACCTGCCGATCCTGATCGCGCTGCAAACTTTGATCGCGCCGTATCCGGGGCCGTGGTTCGTGAAGTATCCGGCGATGCTGGTTGTCGCTTTCATCATCATGCTGGCGAGCTATCAGTGGCTGGTGCGCTATTCTTGGATCGGCGCGATTCTCAACGGCAAACGCGAGAAGCCGGTGCGTCAGGCTAAGTTTGGCCAACAATTGGCGGCGGCGGAGTAGGGGCACATGAACGCAGAACTCGAAAGCGCGCGCGACGATCTTGCCTACATGCGCTCGCTCATCGGCGGCGGCACCGAGCGGATGCTGGCAACGATCGGCGAGGCATTCTTCTGGGCTGGGTTGATCTACGGCGCGCAGTGCGGCTTGCATGCGTTGCAAGTTGTGGGGCTCGCGCCAAGCACGGGATTGCCGGCGTTGGCGATCGCGTGGGTCCCAACGATCCTTTTCTGCGCAGTTCTCACCGTGATTATCTGGAAAGGTCGAAAGGCGCAGGAGGGCGGGCCCTCATCTCGTGCGCTGGGCGCGGTGTTTCAGGGCGCGGGCTTGGCGAACCTGGTGATGGCGTTCGTGTTTGCGTACGGCGCCTACAAATTCGAAACACCGGGGCTTTGGCTTTATCACCCCGTTGTCGTCTGCATGTTTCAGGGCGTCGCTTGGTACGTCGCGTGGGTGATCTTACGCCGCGCTTGGCTTTGGTTGGTCGCGATCGGTTGGTTCGCGACGACGGTGGGACTGGGCAGCGTCATCGGCGATGGCGGCTGGTATCTCGCCATTTTGAGCGTAGCGCTCATCGTACTGATGGCGATCCCTGGTTGGGTGATCTGGCGCGGCGCGAAGAAGGCGCCCTGACATCGTGGCCTCCTTCGACATTGGCAAATTGGACGACGTAATCCACGGGCGCGTGCGCCTGGGGGTGATGGCGTATCTGGCCGATGCCGGCGTTGCGGACTTCACCGAGTTGAAGACGCTGCTCGACGTTACGCAGGGCAATCTCTCGGTGCACCTGCGTAAGCTGGAAGAGGCGGGGTACATCTCGATCGATAAAAGCTTCCTCGACCGCAAACCGCTGACGCGGGTGCGCATGACGGAACAAGGGCGAGGCGCATTTGCGGCGTATCTAGAGGCGATCGCAAAACTGGTGGGGGACGGGCGCTAGGGGGCGGGCCAAAGCCGTGTCTTCGCGGGCGCACAATGTGGGTCCGGCTTGCCAAGCTGCGGGAATTATGCCTGCCGCCCTTGCGAGGCCGCATTAAACCGTGCATATCGCCGCGTTCGGCAGGGGTTAACCCGGCCGATACCTGTCCGAGACTGCAGGCGCCAGACGCATTGTCTGCCCGTGAGGGCGCTTTGTGTGTGGCTTAAATCGTTGAAAGGTTGGGATATTCCCGACCCTTCCCGGGCCCGCAATAGACAGAAGCTGACGTTTTTCGGGGGTGGCTGTCAAGGCTCATCCCCAGAGGCCGGCTCCTGGGACAGGCTGCGCGTGGGTCGCGCGCCGCTCGGGGGCTTTAACCACCGGCCGGTTGATCCGCGCGCGCTGACTACAGCGCCTGGATTGGCCGGGCGCTGACTGAGGAGACCGCAATGGATCGTGCTCAGAAGGCCGAAACGGTGGAATCGCTGAAAGGCGTCTTCGCCGGGGCTGGGTTGGTGGTCGTTGGCCACTATTCCGGTCTGACCGTTGCGGATTTGACGGTGCTGCGTACGCGCCTTCGTTCTGAAGGCGCCTCGCTCAAAGTGGTGAAAAACCGCCTGGTGAAGCTGGCGATCGCGGATACGCCCAAGGCGTCCGCGTCCGACCTGTTCACCGGCCCCACGGCAATCGCTTACTCCGCTGACCCGATTACGGCCGCTCGCGTCGCAGTCGCTTACGCGAAGGAAAAGGAAAAGTTCGTCGTTCTCGGCGGGCTGTTCGGCGACCAGCTGCTCGACAAGCAAGGCGTCCAGGCTTTGGCCACGCTGCCTTCGCTCGACGAGCTGCGTGGGAAGATCATTGGTCTGGTGCAGGCGCCCGCGACGAAGATCGCCGGCGTGCTCGCAGCGCCCGGCGGCCAGCTGGCGCGCGTGCTCAATGCCTACGCCACCAAGGACGCCGCTTAACCGTCACATCCGCATATCGTTGAAAACACGTACAAAACGTCAGGAACAAAGATCATGGCAAACCTCGAAAAGATCGTCGAAGACCTTTCGGCGCTGACCGTCCTCGAAGCCGCTGAGCTCTCGAAGATGCCGCTCCGGTTGCTGTCGCCGCTGCTGGCGGTGGCGCTCCGGCCGCCGCCGCCGAAGAGAAGACCGAGTTCACGGTCATGCTCACGGGCGCTGGCGACAAGAAGATCGAAGTCATCAAGGAAGTGCGCGCGATCACCGGCCTGGGCCTCAAGGAAGCCAAGGACCTGGTCGAAGGCGCACCGAAGGCGGTGAAGGAAGGCGTGAACAAGGCCGACGCGCAAAAGTTCAAAGAACAGCTTGAAAAAGCCGGCGCGAAGGTCGATCTGAAGTAACTCGCATAAAGCAAGCGGAAGCGCGGCCGTTCCCCCGGGAATGGCCGCGACTTCTGCACTTGTGTGTCCGGGGACCAGTTTCCCGCGATACGCGTCGAAGCGCCGTTCCGCCCATGGTGCTTCGGGAAATGGGTCGGGCCTTCCGGATTGGAAGGGCCAGGGCGGAAACAAGGCGGCTCATGCTGCCCGCGGCTGGCGAACCTTATGGCCGGAGGTTCGCGGACTAGCGCGGGGAGCCCATGGGAAGACGAGAACAGATGACTCTGTCGTACACCGGGAAGAAAAAAATCCGTAAGTCGTTTGGCAAAATCCCGGAAGCGGGACGGATGCCGAACCTGATCGAGGTGCAAAAGAGCTCCTACGATCAATTCCTGCAGAAGGACGGTCGCTCGTACGAGCGGATCGATGAAGGCCTGCAGGCCGTGTTCAAATCGGTGTTCCCGATCCGTGATTTCTCGGACCGCGCGGTTCTCGAGTACGTGTCGTACGAATTCGAAGAGCCGAAGTTCGACGTTGAAGAATGCCAGCAGCGCGACATGACGTATGCCGCGCCGCTGAAGGTGAAGCTACGCCTGATCGTCTTTGAAACGGACGAAGAAACCGGCGCGAAGTCCGTCAAGGACATCAAAGAACAAGACGTCTATCTCGGCGACATCCCGCTGATGACGGACAAGGGTACGTTCGTCGTGAACGGCACTGAGCGCGTGATCGTGTCTCAGATGCACCGTTCGCCGGGCGTCTTCTTCGATCACGACAAGGGCAAGACGCACGCTTCGGGCAAGCTGCTGTTCGCCGCGCGCGTCATCCCGTACCGCGGCTCGTGGCTCGATTTCGAATTCGACGCCAAAGACATCATGTTCGTCCGCATCGACCGGAAGCGTAAGCTGCCGGCGACGACGCTGCTCTACGCGCTCGGCATGTCGAGCGAGCAAATTCTGAGCACGTTCTATCAAACCTCGATCTACAAGCGCACGCGCGCTGGCTGGACCACGAAGTACCGCGCCGAACGCTGGCGCGGCGTGAAGCCGCTCTATGACCTGGTCGATGCGAAGACGGGCAAGGTCGTCGCCGAAGCCGGCAAGAAAATCTCGGCTCGTAACGCCAACAAGCTGGTCGAAGACGGCGTCGTCGACATTCAGGTGCCGAGCGAGGACCTGTTCGATCGCTACATCGCTGAGGATATCGTCAATCCGGAAACGGGTGAGATCTATTCGGAAGCCGGCGACGCGCTGAGCGAAGCTGCGCTGGCGACGTTGATCGAAGCCGGCATCCACGATCTGCCGATCCTCGACATCGATGCCGCCACCATTGGCCCGTACATCCGCAACACGCTGAAGCTCGACAAGAACGAGAGCCGCGAACAAGCGCTGTTCGACATCTACCGCGTCATGCGTCCCGGCGAGCCGCCGACGATCGACACGGCGGAAGTTCTGTTCAACGCGTTGTTCTCGGACAGCGAACGCTACGATCTTTCCGCGGTCGGCCGCGTGAAGATGAACATGCGCCTTGGCCTCGATACTGACGACACCGTTCGCACGCTGCGTCTGGAAGACATCCTCGAAGTGCTGCGCACGCTGACCGATCTCCGTGACGGTCGCGGTGAAGTCGACGACATCGACAACCTCGGTAACCGCCGTGTGCGTTCGGTCGGCGAGCTGATGGAAAATCAGTATCGCATCGGCTTGCTGCGCATGGAGCGCGCGATCAAGGAACGCATGTCGTCCGTCGACATCGAAACCGTGATGCCGCACGATTTGATCAACGCGAAGCCTGCGGCGGCTGCGGTTCGTGAATTCTTCGGCTCCTCGCAGCTGTCGCAATTCATGGACCAAACCAATCCGCTGTCGGAGATCACCCACAAGCGCCGTCTCTCGGCGCTCGGCCCGGGCGGTCTGACGCGTGAGCGCGCGGGGTTCGAAGTTCGCGACGTGCACCCGACGCACTATGGCCGCATCTGCCCGATCGAAACGCCGGAAGGCCCGAACATCGGTCTGATCAACTCGCTGGCGACGCATGCGCGCGTCAACAAGTACGGCTTTATCGAGAGCCCGTACCGCAAGGTCTCGAACGGCAAGCCGTCGAGCGACATCGTCTATCTATCGGCGATGGAGGAGACCAAGCACAAGATCGCGCAGGCCAACGCGCAGATGGATGCGAAGGGCAATCTCACCGAAGACCTCGTGCAAGCGCGCGAGAACGGTGAAGCGCAACTCATCCCACGGGAAGAAATCGATCTGATGGACGTGTCGCCGAAGCAGGTTGTTTCGGTCGCCGCGGCGCTGATCCCGTTCCTCGAGAACGACGACGCCAACCGCGCGCTCATGGGCTCGAACATGCAACGCCAAGCGGTGCCGCTGCTGCAAGCAGATGCGCCAATCGTTGGCACCGGCATGGAAGGCACTGTTGCGCGCGATTCCGGCGCCGCCATCACGGCGCGCCGCACCGGCATCGTCGAGCAGGTGGATAGCCAGCGTATCGTTATCCGCGCGACGGAAGAGAAGGACCCGGCCAAGCCCGGCGTCGATATCTATCGTCTGCTGAAATTCCAGCGCTCGAACCAGAACACCTGCATCACGCAGCGCCCGATCGTCCGCGTCGGCGACTTGATCAAGGCTGATGACATCATCGCCGATGGTCCGTCGACCGAACTCGGCGAGCTCGCGCTCGGCCGCAACGTGCTCGTCGCGTTCATGCCCTGGAACGGCTACAACTTCGAAGACTCGATCCTGATCTCCGAGCGCATCGTCAAAGACGACGTGTTCACCTCGATCCACATCGAAGAGTTCGAAGTCGCCGCCCGCGACACCAAGCTCGGCCCGGAAGAAATCACCCGCGACATTCCGAACGTCGGTGAAGAAGCGCTTCGCAACCTCGACGAAGCGGGCATCGTCGCCATCGGCGCCGAACTTGAGCCTGGCGACATTCTCGTCGGTAAAGTGACGCCGAAGGGCGAAAGCCCGATGACGCCGGAAGAAAAGCTGCTGCGCGCCATCTTCGGCGAAAAGGCCAGCGACGTGCGCGACACGTCCTTGCGTCTGCCGCCGGGCGTGAATGGCACCGTCGTCGAAGTGCGCGTGTTCAACCGCCACGGCGTCGATAAGGACCAACGTGCGCTCCAGATCGAGAAGGAAGAAATCGAACGCCTCGCGAAGGACCGCGACGACGAGCTCGCGATCCTCGAGCGCAACATCTTCGGCCGCCTGCAGGAAATCCTGATCGGCAAGCAAGCCGCGACGGGCCCGAAGGGCTTCAAGAAGGGCGTGATCGAAGCTGACGCGTTCGAGCAGTACAGCCACGGCCAGTGGTGGCAGTTCGGCGTTGAAGACGAAGCCGCGATGACTGAAATCGAAGCGCTGAAAAAGCAATACGACGACGCCAAGAAGCGTCTCGATGCGCGCTTCGCTGACAAGGTCGACAAGCTCACCCGCGGCGACGAGCTGCCGCCAGGCGTGATGAAGATCGTGAAGGTCTTCGTTGCGGTGAAGCGCAAGCTGCAGCCGGGCGACAAGATGGCCGGCCGTCACGGCAACAAGGGGATCATCTCCAAGATCGTGCCGGTCGAAGACATGCCGTTCCTGGAAGACGGCACGCATGTCGATTTCGTTCTGAACCCGCTCGGCGTGCCGTCGCGGATGAACGTCGGCCAGATTCTTGAGACGCACTTGGGTTGGGCCTGCGCCGGCATCGGCAAGCAGATCCGCGCCGCTTGTGACGCATTCGAGCGCGACGGCGATAAAAAGCCGCTCGAAGCGAAGCTGCGTGACTTCTACGGCGACAAGGAAGAACTGCCGAAGTCGTCAGAGGACCTGAAAGAGTTGGCGCGCAACATCGAAAAGGGCGTGCCGATTGCAACGCCAGTGTTCGACGGCGCCAAGGACAGCGACATCCGCGATCTCCTCCGCAAGGCGGGCTTCTCGGAAACGGGTCAGGTGACGTTGTTCGACGGCCAAACTGGCGAGCAATTCAAGCGCCCGGTCACGGTCGGCTACATGTACATCCTGAAGCTGCACCACTTGGTCGACGACAAGATCCACGCCCGTTCGATCGGTCCGTACTCGCTGGTCACCCAGCAACCGCTCGGCGGCAAGGCGCAGTTCGGCGGTCAGCGCTTCGGCGAAATGGAAGTGTGGGCGCTCGAAGCTTACGGCGCGGCGTACACGCTCCAGGAAATGCTGACGGTGAAGTCCGATGACGTCGCCGGCCGGACCAAAGTCTACGAGGCCATCACGCGCGGTCACGACACGTTCGAAGCGGGCATCCCCGAGTCGTTCAACGTGCTCGTGAAGGAAATGCGCTCGCTCGGCCTCAACGTCGAACTGATCGACGGGGCGCGCCTGAAGGCGGCCGAATAATAAGAGCCGGCGCGTCTCGGGTGAGACGCGCCGGTCTCTGATGTGAATGAACCCACGGTGCTCTGGCCGCACACCAGAGCGACGGAAGGTCGAAACCATGAATGCTATGAACCAAGACCTGATCAACAACACCTTCGGCAACCAACCGCCGGCGCCTGTGTTCGATCAGATCAAAATCTCGATCGCGAGCCCGGAGCAGATCAAGTCCTGGAGCTTCGGCGAGATCAAGAAGCCTGAGACGATCAACTACCGCACGTTCAAGCCTGAGCGTGACGGCTTGTTCTGCGCGCGCATCTTTGGCCCGATCAAGGATTACGAGTGCCTGTGCGGCAAGTACAAGCGCATGAAGTACAAGGACATCATCTGCGAAAAGTGCGGTGTCCAAGTTACGCTGCAGCGCGTGCGCCGCGAGCGCATGGGCCACATCGAGTTGGCGGCCCCGGTCGCGCACATCTGGTTCTTGAAGTCGCTGCCGAGCCGCATCGCGCTGATGCTCGACATGGCGCTGAAGGACATCGAGAAGGTCCTGTACTTCGAACAGTACATCGTGCTCGAGCCGGGCCTTACGCCGCTCGAAGCCAAGCAATTGTTGACCGAAGAGGATTACCTCAAGGCGCAAGACGAATACGGCGAAGACAGCTTCACCGCCTCGATCGGCGCCGAAGCTGTGCGCGAATTGCTGATGGGCCTGAACCTCGAAAAGGAAGCCGAGCAGCTGCGCAAGGAGATCGCTGAATCGACCTCCGAGCTGAAGCCGAAGAAGCTGGCCAAGCGCCTGAAGCTGGTCGAGGCGTTCATTCGTTCAGGCAACAAGCCTGAATGGATGATCTTGACGATCGTGCCGGTGATCCCGCCGGAACTGCGCCCGCTGGTGCCGCTCGATGGCGGCCGCTTCGCGACGTCGGACCTGAACGATCTCTATCGCCGCGTCATCAACCGCAACAACCGCTTGAAGCGGCTGATGGAGCTGCGCGCCCCGGACATCATCATCCGCAACGAAAAGCGGATGCTGCAGGAAGCTGTCGACGCGCTGTTCGATAACGGCCGCCGCGGCCGCGTTATCACGGGCGCCAACAAGCGTCCGCTGAAGTCGCTCGCCGACATGCTGAAGGGCAAGCAAGGGCGCTTCCGCCAGAACTTGCTCGGCAAGCGCGTCGACTATTCGGGCCGTTCGGTCATCGTCGTCGGTCCGGACCTGAAGCTGCACCAGTGCGGCCTGCCGAAGAAGATGGCGCTCGAACTGTTCAAGCCGTTCATCTACGCGCGTCTCGACATCAAGGGCCTTTCCGGCACCGTGAAGCAATCGCGCCGCATGGTCGAAAAAGAGCGTCCGGAAGTTTGGGACGTTCTGGAAGAAGTCATCCGCGAGCACCCGGTTCTCTTGAACCGCGCGCCGACGCTCCACCGCTTGGGCATCCAAGCATTCGAGCCGAAACTCATCGAAGGCAAGGCGATCCAGTTGCACCCGCTGGTCTGCGCCGCGTTCAACGCTGACTTCGACGGCGACCAAATGGCCGTGCACGTTCCGCTCGCGCTCGAAGCGCAGCTGGAAGCGCGCGTGCTGATGATGTCGACCAACAACATCCTCTCGCCCGCAAACGGCAAGGCGATCATCGTGCCGTCGCAGGATATCGT
>LNFM01007674.1_pt1 | contig 16738 bp, 14 predicted proteins | sample 596031 | NCBI WGS metagenome assembly LNFM01 (sample SAMN04254537, study PRJNA301005) | activated carbon metagenome | isolation source: dual media filters at the Ann Arbor, Michigan drinking water treatment plant | place: USA: Ann Arbor
CGGGCGACCGCGGGCGTGCGCCCCAGCCGCCGCCGCAGCCGCGGCACGAGCGCCGCGGCCTCCCACACGATCGAGTGGCTCATCTTCGAGTCGCCCCGCTCGCGCTCGGTGAAGACGATCGGCACCTCGACGACGGTGAAGCCGAGGCGGATCGCCCGGTACGTCATCTCGATCTGGAACCCGTACCCGGCGGCGGTGACCTCGTCGAGGGGGATCGCCTCGAGCACCTCGCGGCGGAAGCACTTGAACCCGCCGGTGAGGTCGCGGACGGGGACCCCGAGGACGGCCTGGGCGTAGAGGCACCCGCCGCGGCTCACCGCCCGGCGCAGGGGACCCCAGCGGGCGACCCCCCCGCCGGGGACGTAGCGGGACCCGAGGACCAGGTCGGCGTGGTCCGCCGCCGCGATCAGGTCCGGCAGGCGCGCCGGGTCGTGGGAGAAGTCGCAGTCCATCTCGAGCACCAGCCCGGCGCCGGCGTCGAGCGCGGTGCGGAAGCCGGCGCGGTACGCCGGGCCGATGCCCTCCTTCGTGGAGCGGCGCAGCACCGACACGCGGTCGTCGCCGGCGGCCACGCCGTCGGCGAGGTCGGCGGTGCCGTCGGGCGATCCGTCGTCGACGACCAGCACCCGCAGGTCGAGCCCGGCCCCGTCGGCGGTCGCGAGGATCGCCCGCAGCATCGGGACGACGTTCTCGCGTTCGTCGTAGGTGGGGAGCACCACCCACGCCGGCCCCACCGGCGCGGGTCTCACGGGGCGGGCGGGACGGCCACCCCGAAGGTGAACGGCCCGGCGAGGGGGGTCGCGCCACGGGGGGCGCCGTGCCCCGGCAGGTCGGCGAGGCGCACCCCGATGGCGCGCGCGTCGGACGCGATCGCGGGCGCCACCTCGAGGCTCGTCTCGCTCCAGCCGGGGCGGGCCGCGCCGTGGATCGGCGAGACCTCGTACCGGGTGCCGCGGTCGTCCCAGACCTCGACGCGTCCCGCGCCCGGGGTCATCGGCGCGACCCGCATGGGCTCGTCGGCCAGCGTCCCCACGGTCAGCACCGCGCGGTCGGCGTACCGCTCCAGCGCCCAGAGGCAGACGACGGCGCCGTCGGCCATGCGCGCCTGCCCGATCGGCAGCAGATCGGAGAAGCCCGCGAAGGTCCGCGCGGGGACACGCGCCGGGCGCCCGGGGGGCGGGTCGGCGGAGGGCTCCCCCGGCACGTCGGCGCCGGTGCGGGCGGGCACCAGGTCGATCTCGAGCGTCCAGGCCGTGCCGGTGAGGGGGCGCTCCACCCCGCCTCCCCCGCGGGCGACGGCGGTGCGCACGAGTCCGTTGATGGTGAGCGTCAGCGTGCGGGCGTCGGGGGGCGGCACGGGCGAGATCCACACGGCGGTCTGCAGCGCGCCGAGCCCCGCCTGCTGCGCGAGGTTGCGCACCTCGTAGACGCGGCCGGCGTCGTCGGTGACCGAGAGGCCCTGCGCGGGGTCCCAACCGAGCAGGCCGGGCGCGTCCGACAGCACGAGCAGGGGCAGCACCGCGCCCTCGGCGTGCAGCTCGACGCAGAGGGCCATGACCAGGGTGTCGCCCTCGCGGGCGACGGCCGACGTCGGCACCAGGCCGCCGAGGGTCGCCTGCCGCCGGCGCTCCGGGTCGGTCGCGACGGGTGTGCGGGTGCTCACCGGGACACCGTAGCGTCAACGCCGCCGGGGCGTCGTCCCCCGTGGGCCCGCGGGGAGGTAGCGTGCGGACATGCCCGCGACCGCCCCGCTCGTGCTGCTGCACCCCTTCCCCACCGAGGCCGCGTTCTGGCGCGAGCTCGTCGCCGCGCTGCCCGGGGACCGGCCGGTGGTGCTCCCCGAGTTCCCCGGCCTCGGCGCCGCGCCGCCACGCCCGGGACCGACGATCGACGGGTTCGCCGACGAGGTCGCCGACCGGATCGGCCGTGAGGCGCCGGACGGCCGCGCCGTCGTCTGCGGGCTGTCGCTCGGCGGGTACGTCGCGCTGTCCCTCGCCGTGCGCCACCCGGGCCGGGTCGCCGCCCTGGTGCTCGCCGACACCCGGGCCGAGGCCGACACGCCCGAGGCGCGCGACGGGCGCCACGCCGGCGCCGCCCGGGTGCGCGCCGAGGGCACGGCGGGCTTCCTCGACGGCTTCGTGCCGAAGCTGGTGGCCCCCGGCGACGACGTCGCGCGGGCACGGGCGCGCGCGCTCGCCGACGCCCAGGACCCGGAGGGCGTGGCCCGGGCGCTCGAGGCCCTCGCCGGGCGGGCGGACCGGGTCGCGGACCTGCCGGCGATCGCCGCGCCGGCGCTCGTGATCGTGGGGGAGCTCGACGAGCTGACCCCGCCGGACTTCGCCCGCACCCTCGCCGGCGGCATCCCGGGCGCCGAGCTGGTCGTCATCCCCGGCGCCGGCCACCTGACGGCCATCGAGGCGCCGGACGCGTTCGCGGCGGCGCTCACCGGCTTCCTCGCCCGCCGGCTCCCGGGGGCCTAACCGGCGGAGCGGTGGCGGCGGTAGTAGGTCGAGGCCTTCGACCGCGCCCCGCACCCCTCCATCGAGCACCACCGGCGGCTGCCGTTGCGGCTCGTGTCGAGGTACATGACGGGGCACGCCGTGTCGGCGCACTCCCGCACCCGTCCCGGGCTGTCGCGCACCAGGTCGAGGGCGTCGAGGACCGCGGCGACGAGCAGGCAGCACGAGGTCGTCGCGCCCGGGGTGAACCGGGGCCGGAGGGTGTCCTCCTCGACGCACAGGTGGCCGGGCGCGCCGCCCAGCCAGCCCTCGGCGATGCGGGCCACGGCGGGGCCGTCGCTCGCGAGGAGGGCCTCCCGCAACCCGTCCCGCAGGGCGCGCGCGGCCGCCAGCTCGGACGGGGAGATCGGGGGTGCGTGATCCGTGGCGCCCGCCGCGACGAACCAGCGTGCGAGGTCGTCGGGACGGGTGAGGAGATCTTCCGTGCCGAGACGGGTATTGCACAGGTCGAGCGCAGGGCGCCCGGCCAGGAGGATGAAGTCCCGGGGCGGCGTCATCGTTTGACGATCATCGTCAATCGGCGTATTCTCACCGGCAAAGAACTATCACAGTGGTTGACAGGAGCGCCTCGGATGCCTTCCCTCCCCCCCGCGATCCACCTCGCCGTCCACCGCCGGGGCGACGGGCCCCCGCTGGTCGCGCTCCACGACCTCGGGCAGAACGGCGACAGCATGATCGAGGCCCTCGCCGCCGTCGAGGGTGAGTACACGATCATCGCCCCCGACCTGCGTGGGCACGGCGACTCGCCGACCCCCGCCGGGCCGTGGAGCATCGACGACTTCGCCTCCGACGTGGCGCGCCTCGTGGCGGCGGAGGGCGGCGGCGCGATCCTCGTGGGCGTCGGCCTCGGCGCGGCCACCGGCCTCGCCCTCGCCCTGGGCCACCCCGGCCTGGTCGCCGGCCTCGTGGTGTCGGGCGTCGGCCCGCGCGGCGAGGACCTCGAGGGGCAGGACCGCTGGCACCGCGCGGCCCGTGCCCTGCGTGAGCGGCGCGGCGCCGAGGGCGCGGCCCTCGCGGCCGAGGCGATGGGCACCCGCCCCGACTGGCGCGGCGCGCTCGCCCAGGTCGACGCGCCGGTGATCGTCCTCGCGGGCAGCGCCGACCGCGCCGTCCCCGCCGAGGTGCAGCGCGAGCTGTCCGCCTGGATCCAGAACGCCCGCTTCCAGGTGGTCTCCGAGGCCGGCCACAACGTGGCGGTCGAGCGCCCGAACGAGCTCGTCAGCGCCGTCCGCAGCCTCAGCCTGCACCGCCAGCCGGTCGCCGCCTGACGGATCGGCACCCCCGGCCCGGCCCCACGCGGGGCCGGGCCGGCGCCCTCAGGTCAGGCGCACCCGGATCCGCAGGGGGCCGCCCGGGTCGTCCGTGACGCGGGTGAGCTCGGCGGCGCGCCCGGGGCGGACCGCGGCGAGCGCCGTCGTGAGGGGCTCGTGCAGCTCCCCGAGCGCGGCGTCGTCGTTGGCGACGCGCAGCCGGTCCGGCACGACGACCAGGATCTCGTCGCGGCCGAAGCGGACGCCGTGGCCGAGCGGGTCGGCCTCGATGTCGTCCGCCAGGCGGTCGGCGGCGGCGATCGCGGCGGCGAACCGCTCGTGGAGCTCGCCGACGCCGTCGCGCTTGCGCTGGTGGAGCACGCCGGGGCGGCCCTCACCGAGGTCGATGGAGCGGTCGGCCTCGTGGCCGATCAGCATCACGCCCGGGCCGTCCGGCACGTGGGCGTAGTCGGCGACGTCGATCGGGACGCCGTCGAGCACGCGCCGCTGGATCCAGCCGTGGAACAGCGGGATCACGTCGTCGAGGTCGATGACCTCGGGGTTCGTGGCGTACAGCTTGGCGCCGATGCGGACGAGGTCCGTGGTGGTGGCGGTGGTCATCGCGTCCCCTCCTACACGAGGGCCGACTGCGCGCCGGCCTCGCGGATCTCCATGGCGTGGACGGCGTCGATGAACAGCTGCGACTCCTCGACCAGCGAGCGCGTCGCCTCGTCCTGGTGCTCCGCCGGCGGGCCGGCGTCGTGGCGGTCGAACAGCGGGCGGGCGAACCGGCCCTTCGCGAAGCGGTCGAAGAAGCGCTCCGTGTCATAGAAGCGGGTGCGGAACTCGCGGACGATCGTGTCCGGGTCGTCCGGCACGTTCGGGTGCTCGGTGCGCACCAGGGCGCGGGCGCCCGCGACCATGGCCGCGTAGGCGCGCTCGTCGGCGCGGGCGAGGTCGCCGTCCTCGAGCGCGACCTGCGCGTCGAAGGCGATGCTCTCGGCCATCGTCAACTCGAGGTCGGTGCTGGAGATGACCTCACCGGCGCACTCGCCGATGCCCATGTCGCCCATCGTGAAGACGCGGGCGTCGCCCCAGTCGGTGTAGAAGCTCGGGTCCTCGTCGACCGGCGGGACGGTCTTCAGCTCGCCGATCATCGCGCCGAGCTCCTTCTTGCCGAGGCGGGCGATCCAGTCCTGGAAGCTCTCGTCGCCGTCGCGCTCCGTGACGAACCGGCTCGTGATGGCATCGACCACCTCGGGGATGCGCTTCGACGGCACCGACCCGATGGCGAGGCCGTACGAGCCGGCGTTCTCGCGCCAGCGCCCGCCGAGCACCACCTGGAAGTGGGGGACGGTGACGCCGTTGATCTTGCGGCTGTTGCCGAAGAACCCGATGTCGGCGACGTGGTGCTGGCCGCACGAGTTGAAGCACCCGCTGACCTTGATCCGCAGGCCGCGAACGGCCTCGTCGAGCTCGAACTGCTTCGCGGCGAGGCGCGTGCGCAGCTCGCCGGCGAGGCCGCGCGAGGACGCGATGCCGAGCTTGCAGGTGTCGGTGCCGGGGCACGACGTGACGTCGACGATCGTCCCGGCGCCGGGGGCGGCGAGGTCGATGGCGACGAGGTCCTCGTACAGCGCGGGCAGGTCGCCCTCGGCGACCCAGCGCAGCACGATGTTCTGCTCGACGGTGGTGCGGACGGCGTCGCCGACGTACCTGCGCGCGACCTCGGAGAGCTTGCGCGTCTGGGCGGAGCTCAGGTCGCCGAGCGGCAGGGCCACCGTCGCGACGGCGTAGCCGGGCTGGCGCTGGCGGTAGACGTTCGTGCGGAGCCACTCGCGGTAGCCGTCGGGCAGCGGGGCGCCGTTCGCGGGGGCCGGGACGGCCTCGCGCACCGGCGACTCGGTGTAGTCCTCGACGGAGGGCAGGTACGAGGTCCAGCGGTCGTCGTGCGGGAGCACCTTCCGCTCCTCGTCGACCAGCCGGCGGAACTCGTCGATGCCGAGCTTGGCAACCAGGAACTTGATGCGGGCGCGGTTGCGGTTCGCCTTCTCGCCGAGCCGCCCGAAGACGCGGGCGATCGACTGGACGGCGGGCAGCAGCTCCTCGACGGGGTGGTCCTCGTAGAGCAGCTTCGCCTGGTGGGGAGTGGTGCCGAGGCCGCCGCCGACGTAGAGGTCGAAGGAGCGTCGCTCGACGCCGTCCACCATCGACGTCCGGGCGATGGCGCCGAAGTCGTGCATCATCACCAGGCCGCAGGCCTCCCCGGCGCAGCCGGAGAAGGCGGGCTTGAACTTGCGCCCGAAGTCCTGGCAGTCGGGGTGGCCGAGCAGGAACCGGAAGAGCGCGGCGGCGTAGGCCGTCGTGTCGAAGGCCTCGGTGTGGCAGACGCCGGCGAGCGGGCACGCGGTGAGGTTGCGCACGCCGTTGCCGCAGGCCTCGCGGGTGGTGATGTCCACCGACGCGAGCCGCCGCATGAGGTCGGGCGTGTCGTCGATGTGGACGTAGTGGAGCTGGACGTCCTGGCGCGTGGTGATGTGGAGGATCGAGTCGGAGTACTCCTCCGCGAGCTCCGCGATCACGTCGAGCTGCTCCGGCGTGATGCCGCCGTAGGGCACCTTGATCCGGACCATGCCGGGGGCGTCCCAGAGCGTCTCGGGGCCCTTCGTCAGCTCCCCGGCGGGGAACACCAGCTCACGCGACGCGAGCCCGTCGTGCCGGTGGCCGTTGTCGTAGCGCTGTCCGTAGACGCCGCGGCGCAGGCGGGTCTCGGCGAAGACGCGGTCCTCGATCTTGCCCTTGCGCCGCAGCTCCATCTGGCCCTCGAAGATGTCGATCTCCTCGGCCAGCTCCGGCGGCATCCTCTCGAGGAGCCGCTCCCTCCACTCGGTCGTGCTCATTCCACCGCCCCTGGGATCGCTGAGCGGCGGAAAATAACAGATACCCGGTGGGTATCCCTAGTTTTCCCCGGGACCGCCGATCTTGCCCTGCGCGACATCGGCGAGGGAGCGGACGATCTGGACGCACATCGGGTCGCTCACCGCGATCTGCACCTGGCTGCCGTCCTCGTCGTCGAAGGCCAGCGTCCAGTGGGGGACGAGACCGTCGGCGGTGTTCTGCGGCGGGGTCACGGAGACGCCGACGACGTTCGGCTGCAGCGCCCAGAACAGGCCCTCGGGCAGGCCGGACGGCTGCGGCTCCCAGTTCGCCGCGTCGCCCATCTCCTGCCGGAACGGCTCGGCCTGGGTGAACGCGTTCATCATGTTCTCGGCGTCCGCGGTCGCCAGGGGGAGCGTCAGCACGACGTTGGCGCCGCTCTCGAAGGCGAGCAGCGCGACGGGCAGCGCCTCCGGGTCGGGCGCCTCGCCGTCCTCGTCGATCTCGACGGTGACCGGCGAGCAGTCGAACCCCGTGGCCTGGAAGGCGATGGTCTGTCTCATGCTGCCCCCTTCGGGCGGTGCTAGCGTCAGCCGCGTGCGGCGTGGAGCGATCCCCTGCCCCGTGGCTCTTGCGGGGGGCATTCTCACACACGCCCGCGGGCGCGGGTCGCGGGCGGGCCGATGAGGGTCGTCTGGCTCGACGGCGCGCTGGTGGCGCCCGCCGGCGCGCGGCTCCCGATCGACGATCCCGGGGTGCGCTGGGGCGAGGGACTGTTCGAGACGATGCGCGCCGTGGACGGGCGCGTCCCCCTGCGCGACCGCCACCTGGCGCGGCTGGAGGCGTCGGCCGCGGCCCTCGGGCTCTCCCCGATGCCGGCGGCCGCCGAGGCCGCGGCGGCGATCGACGCCGCCCTCGCGGCCTTCGGCCCCGGACCGGCCCGGGTGCGCCTGACCGCCACGCCGCGGCCGACCCTGCTGGTGGAGGTGGTCGCCGACGTCCCGCTCCCGGAGGCGCCCGCGGCGGTCACCGCCGTGACCATCCCCGGCGCGTGGCTGCCCGGTGACACCACCGCCGAACACAAGACCCTCTCCTACCTGCGCCACCGCCGGAGCCAGCGGCACGCGGAGGCGGCGGGCGCCGACCACGCCCTGCTGCTCGACGACCGCGGCCGGGTCGGGGAGGCCGCCCTCGCGAGCGTCGTCTGGGCCGACCGCGACGGGCTCGCGACGGCGCCGGTGAAGGGATTGCTGGCGGGCGTCGCCCGCGCGGTCGTGGTCGACGCCCTCGACGTGCGGGAGGAGGCCCTCGACACGCGACGCCGCGACGCCGCCACCGAGGTGGTCCTCGTCAACGCGGTCCGCGGCGCGATGGCCGTCGTGGCGATCGACGGGCGGGCCGTGGGCGCCGGGGCGCCCGGTCCGTGGGCGCGGACGATCGCGCGCGCCCTCGCGGGGACCGCCTAGCGGCCGCAGGCCCCACCCGGCGCCGTAAGGGGGTGCGGCGCGGCGCTCAGCTCGCGCGGCGGCGGGTGCCCTTCTCGGCGCCGGTCGCCGCGACGCGCCGGCCCAGGAGGCGCATCGCCTTCAGGCCAAGGGACAGCTTCTCGCGGTCGTCGGTCTTCGCGATGTCGAGGCCCGACAGCTCGGCGATGCGGTCGAGGCGGTACCGGACGGTGTGGCGGTGGGTGTAGAGGGTGCTGGCCGTGGCGGCGAGGTTGCAGTCGTGGCCGAGGTACGTCGCGAGGGTCCCGACGAGCTCCGTCTGGTACTGCTCGTCGTACCGGACGAGCGGGGCGATCGTCTGGTCGTAGAAGGAGATCAGCTCCTCCGGCCGGTCCGCGAAGATCTGGAAGAGGAGCTTGTAGGTGCCGGTCTCCTCGAACGTGACGACCTCTCCGACGCGGCCGAGGCGCTCGCCGATCGAGAGGGCGAGGCGGGCCTCGTCGAGCGCCACGCCGAGGCGCTCCGGCTCCGGCGTGTAGCGCGACAGGGCGAGGGTGAGCGCCAGGCCGGGGACCGTCTCGCGGGTCGCGCCGAGCAGGCGCTTGCCGAGCGTGAACGCCTGCGCCTCGATCTCGTCGCGGGGCGGGTCGCCCGTGCCGGTCGCCGTGGGCGGCAACAGCGCGAGGAGCCGCCCCTCGTTCCAATCGACGAGCGACCGGGGCCAGTGGAGGTCCATCGCGGCGCGCGCCTGCTGCAGGAAGCGCCGCACGAGCCGCGGGTCGGTGATGACCCGGCCCTCGGTGTGGGGGTCCTGGAGCTTGCCGATGAGGGCGACGGCACCCCCCGACAGGTCGGCGCCGAGGTGGCGGGCACGGCGGACGAGCGACTCGCGGCTGACGATCTCCCCCGCCATCAGCTCCTCGATGAGGTCGCCGCGCAGGCGGGACTCCGTCTCGGTGCGGACCTCCTCGCGGGCCCGCTCCAGCATCGACGCGACGCCGAGCTCGGCGACGACGCCGAGCTCCACCGCCCCGAGGGCGGCCGGCGCCCAGACGACGAGCACGCCGATGACGCCGGACGGGGCGTTGATCAGCTCCCGGTGCATCCCCGGCATCCCCTCCTCCACGAAGGGGCCGATGATCGACGCGGGGCCGTGGCTGCGGGCCCGGAGGATCGCCTCGTCGAGGAACGTCTCCTGGTCGCCGTCGAGGCCGCTCGCCCCGAGGACGTCGAGGTACTCGTCGAGGATCGCGACGGGGGTGCCGAGGATCGCGGACGCCGTCTCCACGAGCCCGGGGTAGCCGCGGCCCTCGAGCAGCGGCCGGCGCAGCGCGACGCGGGCGCGGGCGGTCTCGGTGACGCTGCGGCCCCCGGCGACGGCGGCGGCGAGCGCCGCGATCACCGCGCTCCAGGTGGCGTCGGCGGGCAGGACGATCGCCGGCACGCCGAGCGGGGTGGTCGGCGGCGTGCGGCACACGACGCCGACGGCGCCGGCGGGGACGGCCGTCGGGGGGGCGCCGGGGCAGACGACCAGGGCACCCGCCTCGGGCGGGACGTCGGGGTCGATGAGCGTCAACGCCGTGACGCGGGCGGTCACCGCCGCCCCCGACGGGACGACGCGCGCGCCCTCGAGTGCCGGGACCCCGAGGAGGTCGCCGAGCGTGGTCCGGTCGTCGGCGCCCGTCACCGGTGCGATTCTCGTCGTCACCGGCTGGACAATGGGGTGCTGGGGTCGCGGTTTCAAGCGGACCGTCCCGCGGCGCCGCGGGTTTGTCCACACGGCGAAAGATCGGGGGGCGCGTTTGGCCCTCGGTCACAAAGCGCCCACGCCCGGACCCGTCGTATCATCCGGCGCTGCCCGAGCCAAGGAAAAGGAGGGCCCTCCGCGTCATGCCGAGAGTTCGAGAGAGCAACGTCGTCGCCGCCCAGTGGAGCCCCAACGGCTCGATCGGCACCGGCGACCTGACCATCCCCGGCACCTCGATCTACGGTGCGAACGTCTTCGGTCCCGACGAGCAGCGCCAGCGTCTGCCGAAGGCGATCTTCCGTCAGCTCCAGGCCACGATCGACCGTGGCGAGCCCCTCGACCCCGGCCTCGCGGACGCCGTCGCCCTCGCGATGAAGGACTGGGCCCTCGAGAAGGGCGCCACGCACTACACCCACTGGTTCCAGCCGCTCACCGGGTCCACCGCCGAGAAGCACGACTCGTTCTTCGGGCCGGTCGGCGACGGCACCGCCCTCGCCCAGTTCACCGGCAAGGAGCTGGTCCGCGGCGAGCCGGACGCGTCGAGCTTCCCGAGCGGCGGCATCCGCGCCACGTTCGAGGCCCGCGGCTACACGGCGTGGGACCCGACGAGCCCCGCGTTCGTGCTCGAGAACCCGAACGGCGCGTACCTCTGCATCCCGACGGCGTTCGCGTCGTGGACGGGCGAGGCCCTCGACCAGAAGATCCCGCTGCTCCGCTCGATGAGCGCGCTGAACAAGTCGGCGCTGCGGGCGCTCCGCCTCTTCGGTGACGCCGTCACGCCGCGCGTCTACACGACGATCGGGCCGGAGCAGGAGTACTTCCTGATCGACGAGCAGTTCTTCTACCAGCGCCCCGACCTGGTGGCGACGGGCCGCACCCTGTTCGGCGCGAAGCCGGCGAAGGGCCAGCAGCTCGACGACCACTACTTCGGGTCGATCCCGGAGCGGGTGCTCGCCTACATGCTCGAGATCGAGCAGGAGCTGGCGAAGCTCGGGGTGCCGATCAAGACCCGCCACAACGAGGTCGCCCCGGCGCAGTACGAGGTCGCGCCGATCTTCGAGAACTCGAACGTCGGCACCGACCACCAGCAGCTCTGCATGCAGGTGATGCAGAACGTCGCCCGACGCTACGGGCTGGTCTGCCTCCTCCACGAGAAGCCGTTCGCCGGCGTCAACGGCTCGGGCAAGCACAACAACTGGTCGATGAGCACGGACGAGGCGAACCTCCTCGACCCGGGCGACACGCCGCACGACAACCTGCAGTTCCTGTTCTTCGCGACCGCCGTCATCTCGGCGGTGTACACGCACCAGGGCCTGCTGCGGGCGTCGATCGCGAGCGCGGGCCAGGACCACCGGCTCGGGGCAAACGAGGCCCCGCCGGCGATCATCTCGATCTTCCTCGGGCGCGAGCTCGAGGACGTGTTCACGGCGGTCGCCGCGGGCGAGCCGGCCGTCAGCGTGGCCCGTGAGGTGATGAACCTCGGGGCGCATGTGCTGCCGGACCTGCCGCGCGACACCGGTGACCGCAACCGCACGAGCCCGTTCGCCTTCACCGGCAACCGGTTCGAGTTCCGCGCCCTCGGGTCGAACCAGTCGCCGAGCCTCGCGAACACGGTGCTGAACACGATCGTCGCCGAGGCCATCGACAGCCTCTGCGAGGACATCGAGTCGAAGATGGCCGGCACGAAGAAGAAGCCGGGCAAGGCCTTCGAGGAGGCGCTCGGCGAGGTCATCGCCGCGACCTACAAGACGGCCGGGAAGGTCGTGTTCGACGGCGACGGCTACTCGCAGGAGTGGCACGACGAGGCGAAGAAGCGTGGCCTCCTCAACCTGCGGACCACGCCGGACGCGCTGCCGGAACTGATCAGCGAGCGCGCCCAGTCGGTGTTCAGCAACTACGCGGTGCTGGACGAGCGGGAGCTGCACGCCCGCTACGAGGTCGCCCTCGAGCAGTACGTGATCAAGCTGAACATCGAGGCCGAGACGGCCGCGGACATCGCCGCGACGATGCTGCTGCCCGCCGCGGCCCGCCACATCGCCATCCTGAAGGGGGCCGGCCTGACGGCGCTCGCGAAGGAGACCCTCGATCTGGTGACGTCGTTCACGAAGGCGATCAAGACCCTCCAGACCGCCAACCTCGACGAGAACCACCCGACCGAGCTCATGGACGAGGCGGTCTACATGCGGGACACGGTCATGACGGCCATGACCGAGGTGCGGGAGATCGCCGACCAGCTGGAGCGCACGGTCGCCGACGACCTGTGGCCGCTCCCGCGCTACTCGGAGATGCTCTTCATCAAGTAGCGCCGCGCGGCGCCGACGGCCCCGTCCGCCACCGGTGGACGGGGCCGTCGTCGTTCTGGGAGCCTCCACCGATGGACGACGCCGGATCCCTCGAGCTCGACGCGCGCGGGCCGTTCCGCCTCCGGGCGGTGGCGGTGAGCCACGGGTGGTTCCAGACGGCGCCGTTCACGTGGGACGACGACGGCGACGGCCGCCTCGACCGTGTGGAGCCCCTCGACGGGCGCGCCGTGACCCTGTCGATCGCCCCCCGCGACGGGGGGGTGTCGGTGCGGCCGTCCGCCCCGCTCGGCGGAGACGGACGTGGCCTCGCGTCGGTGCGCGTGCGGCGGATGCTGCAGCTCGACGCCGACCTCGACGGCTTCATGGAGGCGGCCGAGGCGGTCGACCCGGGCCTCGCCGGTGACCTCGCCGCGTACGGCGGCGGGCGGATGCTGGCGGGGGCGTCGCTGTTCGAGGACGTCCTGAAGGGGATCTGCGGCACGAACACCACGTGGCGTCAGGCGGTCGGCTGCATCAACCGGATCGCGGAGCTCGGCCGCGACGGCGCCTTCCCCGACCCGGCGGCGGTCCTGCGGGCCGGGGAGGACCACCTGCGCGACGTCGGCCGGGTCGGTTACCGGGCCCCCGCCATCACCGACGCGGCCCGCGCCGCGATCGACGGGCGCCTCGCGGACATCGAGGCCGACTCCCGGGCCGGGGACACCGACCGGGCGTTCGCGGGGCTCCTCGCCCTCCGCGGCATCGGCCCCTCCACCGCCGGCTCGATCATCCTGCTGATGGGGCACTACGACCGGCCGTCGATCGACTCCGCCACCATCCGCGTCGCCCGCGACACGTGGTTCGACGGCGTCCGCCCCACCCCGACCCAGGTCGCCGCCCGGATCGCCCCCGCCGGGGACTTCCGGGGCCTCGTCCTCGCCTGGGCGACCCTCCGCGCCTGGCAGAGGGACACCGGCCTCGGCTGAGAGGGGCCCCGTCGGCCCGGCCGTACGGTCGACGCTCAATTGGGCGGAGGGGTCGGCGCCCGATTGCGTGGAGGGCTCGGCGTCCAATTGGGCGGAGGGGTCGGCGCCCGATTGGTTCCGACGTGGACACCCCTGCAGGCGTCAGCTCTCCGGGACCTCAGCGGGTGAGGGGGGCTCGCACCTGGGCGAGCAGGCCACGCCAGCGTCGGACGCAGGCGTCCCAGGTGTGCCCCGCCGTCCAGCGGGCGCCGGTCGCGCCGAGCGTCGCGCGGAGACCCGGGTCGGCCGCGAGGCGGGCGAGCTGGCGGGCGTAGGTCGGGGCGTCGACGTAGAGCAGTCCGCCCCCGGAGCGGGCCGTCTGCCCGGCGAGGACGTCGGAGCGGACGGTCGCGAGCGTCGGACGACCGTGGCTCCACGCCTCGAGGGCGACGAGGGAGAGGCTCTCGTGCGGGGAGGGGAGCACCACCACCTCCGAGGCCGCGAGCAGACCCGTCCGGGTGGCGTCGTCGACGAACCCGGTGGTGACGACCCAGTCGGGCAGCGCCATCGCACCCGTCGGCCGTCCCGCGAGCACCAGCCCGAGCGATCCGCCGGCCGCCCGGTACCGGCCGTGCGCCCGCACGAGGGCGTCGAGCCCCTTCGCCGGGTCGACCCGCCCGAGGTAGAGAGCGAAGCGGGCGGGCAGGGCCAGGGCGGCGCGCGCCGCGCCGGCGTCGCCCGGGGGCGCGGGGTCGATCCCCGCCCCGACGACCGCCTCGGGACGTGACCCCACCCCGTGGAGGTCGTCGACCAGGCGGCGCTCCTCGGGGGTCATGAACGCGAGCCCGGCGGCGAGGGAAACGAGGCCCCGGGTGAGGCCGAAGCGCAGCATCGGCTCGTCGTGGGCGAGCGGCACCAGCAGGGACCGCTCGGGGGCGAGGGGCATCGCGAGCTGGGTCGTCGCGTAGAGGTAGGTCCAGAGGGCGAGCGCCTCGTGCCGGCCCCGCGCCCCGGCGAGCGCCCGGAGCATCCCGGGGGCGACGGGCCCCTGCGCCCGGGCCCACGCACGTTCGACGGCGTCGTCGCCCCGGCCGAGGGCGAGGTCGCGGGCGAGGGCGGCGTTGCGCGCCGGGTCGGGCGGGTCGGCGTGGAACCGGTGGACGACGACGTCGCCGTCGCGGCTGGTGCCGGGCGCGTAGTGCGGCTCCCACGTGAGGTAGTCACGGGCGGTCGTGGTGTACACCTCGACGTCCTCGCCGCGCGCGGCGAGGGCGTGGGCGGTGGAGCGGCAGAGGCCCTCGGCGCCCCCGGCGACCTCCCCCCCGAAGCGCTGGACGACGAACGCGACGCGCACTAGTGCCCGGTGCCGCGCTCCAGGTCGGCGACCCGCTGCTCCAGGCGCGCGATCTCGGCCCGCAGGCGGTGGCGGTCGCGTTCGAGCTGCCCCAGCAGGTCGGCGAGCGCGGGGGTGATGAGCCGCAGCACGGCCCGCCGGGTGCCGGACACCACCCGGCCGGCGGGGCCGGACCGCGCCGACGCGGCGGGCTCCGCGAGCCTCAGGGGGGCCAACGGGGGTTCGCCCCCGGCGCGCCGCAGCTCGAGCAGCAGGCGGTCGGGGTCGGGATCCACGCCCGCCGCGTCAGGCGCGGCGTCGGGTGCGGGCGGGGGTGTCAGTAGGCACCCCGGCGTCCGAGCACCACCGGGATGGTGCGGGCCATGATCGTGAGGTCGAGCCAGATCGACCACGTCTCGATGTAGTAGAAGTCGAGCCGGACGAGCTCGTCGAACGAGAGGTCGCTGCGGCCGCTCACCTGCCACAGGCCGGTGACGCCGGGGAGCACGAGGTAGCGCTTCTTGTGCAGGTCGTCGAGGCGCTCGAAGTCGCGGCGCGGCAGGGGCCGCGGCCCGACGAGCGACATCTCCCCGCGCAGGACGTTCCACAGCTGGGGCAGCTCGTCGATGGAGAGCCGCCGCAGCACCCTGCCGACGCGGGTGACCCGCGGGTCGTCGCGGATCTTGAAGAGCGGTCCGTCGGCCTCGTTCGCGTGCTCCAGGTCGCCCTGCTCGCCTTCGGCGCCGAGCCGCATCGTCCGGAGCTTGAGGCAGTCGAACTCCTGCTCGTCGACGCCGACGCGGCGGCTGCGGTGGATCACGGGGCCCCGGTCGTCGAGGCGGATGGCGATCGCCGCGATCAGCAGCACGGGGGAGACGAGGATGGCGATCACCGAGGCGGCGACAAGGTCGAAGGCCCGCTTGGCGAGGAACTCGGCGCCGCCGAGCACCGGCGGTCGGAGGTCGAACAGCGGCAGCCCGGGTGCGGGGACGGCCTGCACGGAGTGCGACAGCAGCTCGGCGGTGGTGGGGGCGAGGCGCACCGGCAGACCCCGGCGGCGGCAGAGGTCGAGGAGCTCCAGCACGGGGCCGTCCTCACCCGCCCAGCCGGTGAGGATGACCTCGTCGACGGCGGCGGGGTCGAGGGCCTCCCGCAGGTCGGCGGCAGGGCCGGCGAGCGCCTCGCGTCCGAGTCCGGCGGTGAGCTGGTGGCGCCCGACGACCCGGTACGGCACGCCCTGGCGGCTCTCGGAGCGCTCGAGGCTCTCCGCGATGGTCGCGACGAGTGCGGGGGCGCCGACGAGCAGGGCGCGCCTCTCGAAGTGGAGCGCGTCGAGCGCGAGGGCGGTGACGCTGTCGTAGCTGGAGCGCAACGCGACGACGAAGGCCCCGATCAGGAACCACGACGCGTAGAAGATGTAGTAGGTGTCGAACCGCCAGCCGGCGACGAGGACGACCACGAGGACGATGACCGTGGAGAGGGTCACCGACGAGAGCATCCGGGCGGCGCCCCCCCGTTGCTCGCGGGGTGAGTAGAGGCGGTTCTTCGCGAAGACGAGGACCATCGTGGTCGCGGCGAGGGGGAGCGCCTTCTGCTCGACCGCCCAGATGGCGCCGGCGTCGACGGGCTGGTCCTGCACCACGAGCTTCAGGGCGAGCGCGGCGTAGATGCCGGCGAAGCAGGCGGTGACGTCGAGGGTGACGAGCACCGCGACGGAGAACACCCGGCGGATCGCCGCGGTGCCCGCGGGGCCGGCGAGCATCGGCAGGAAACGCGCGTCGCGGCGCATGTGGCGGCGGTCGTCGTCGGCCTCCGTGGGCGCGACGGGTCCCGGGTCGCCCGGCCGCGTGGGCCGGGTGGTCATGCGGACGTGGCCGCCGCGGTTCCGCGGGGCGTCGCCCCTGCGGTCACGCCGGACCCGTCGTGTGGCGCCGATCGCACGTGCGGATCGTACTGCCGATGGGGGAGCCCTGCGCTCCACGGGGGCGGGGGACGCCCGGACGGCGGCGCTCCCGGGGGGCCGCCGCCGTCACCCGGCGGGTCAGGCGGGGCGACGCAGCCGGAGGTAGACGACCCCGTGGGTCCCCTCCGGCACCTCCCCGGATCCGCGGATGCGGCGGAAGTTCGCGGGGCACACCAACGCGAGCAGGTTGCCCACCAGGAACGAGAGGGGCCGCGCCGCGAAGAACAGCCGGTGCACCGGGAGGCGCTCCCGCACGTACTCACGCGCCTCCACGGTCCACGGCAACGCGAGCAGGCGGCGGGAGAGCCCGGCGTCGTCGTAGCGACGCTCGAAGAACGCCCCGCCGTCCGGCCCGTC
>LNFM01007675.1_pt1 | contig 16735 bp, 12 predicted proteins | sample 596031 | NCBI WGS metagenome assembly LNFM01 (sample SAMN04254537, study PRJNA301005) | activated carbon metagenome | isolation source: dual media filters at the Ann Arbor, Michigan drinking water treatment plant | place: USA: Ann Arbor
GATCGTGGCGAGCACCCGGGTCGTGTCCGAGGCGCCGGGGCGACCGGCCACGCCGTCCCCGTCCCCGTCCCCGTCGCCGTCGCCGTCGCCCACGGCCCGGTCGATGGCGCGGACCAGCTCCGGCAGGTCCGCCGCCGCGCCTGCGTCGACGGTTTCGGCCCGTAGCCCCTCCGCCCGCAGGCGGAAGGCCGCGGCGTGCAGCGTGGTCGTTGCCCCCGCCCCGCGCGGTCCGACCACCAGGACGTTCAGCCCGCGGCGCGCGAGGTCCACGACGGCGCCGATCTCCGGGCGCTCGACGACCATCCGCTGGTCGCGGGCCGTCGCGAGGAGGGGACGGTTGCCGAGCTCGCTCATGGGGTTGCGACCCTAGCAGCAAGTGCTGCAACCCCTCAAACGACTCAGGCGGGCACCGGCGGGTCGACGACGGGGACCGCGGTGGCATGCGGCAACCGGGCGCTCACGCGCCACCCGCCGTCGCCGTCGGGGCCGGCCTCCAGACTGCCCCCGAGCGACTCGGCGCGCTCCCGCAACCCGCGGAGCCCGGTGCCCCCGCCGATGCCGGCCAGCGCGGCCTCGTCGCCGGCCGGCCCGTTCACCACCTCGACCTCTAGGGCGTCGCGGCCCCCACGCAGGCGCACGGCGACGGGCGCGCCGGCGGCGTACCGGAGGGCGTTGGTCAGCCCCTCCTGGACGACCCGGTAGGCGGTCTGGGTCACGTCGGGGGGCAGGCCCTCCCGCGTCCCCTCCAGCGTCATGCGCACGTCCAGCCCGCTGCCGGCGGCACGCGAGACGAGCTCCTCGACGAGGGCGAGATCCGGGCCGGGGGCCGGTTCGTCGGCGAGCAGCCGCACCAGCAGCCCCATCTCCCGCTCGGCCTGACGCGCCGCCCCCGCGATCGCCTCGAACGTCTCGGCCGCCGCCGCGTCGTCGCGTCCCACCAGCCGCTGACCGGCGCTCGCCTGGACCACCATCACGCTGATCGCGTGCGCGACGATGTCGTGGAGCTCCGAGGCGATCCGTGCCCGCTCGTACCGCACCGACAGCGTCGCGAACGCCTCCCGCTCGGCCTCGAGCTCGCGCACGCGGGTGGCGAGCTGCGCGGCGGCCAGCGACCGCTCCCGCAGGGCGCGCCCCGCCCCCCAGGCGGCGGGCGGGATGAACAGGAAGACCGCCTCGGCGCTCCCCGCCATCGTGGCGCCGGTCGTGGCGGCGGCCACCAGCACCAGCATCCCCACGACGCCCGAGCGGCGGCCGTCGAACCTCCCGGCCACGAACGCGTGGGCGGCCATGGCGAGGTAGGCGACGAGGGACGCGTTGCCGGGGATCGTGTCGAAGGCCCCGGCGACCAGGAAGACGGCGGCGGCGACCCCCCAGCAGGCCGCGGGTGCCCACCGGGCGAGGCCGAGGGCGGCGCCGAGCAGGCCGGCCGTGACCAGCCCGGCGCCCGGCGACGGGCTGTCGCCGGGCCACGGGACGGATGCGGTCAGGGCGACGGCGCCCCCCGCGAGGGCGATCGCGAGATCGACCCGGCGGGGGCCGGCCATCAGACCGTCGCGTAGATGGGGAGCGACACCCGCGCCTCGGAGCGCCCGCCCTCGGTGGTGACCTCCAGGTGGCCGTCGTGCAGGCGGGCCCGCTCGCGGGCGCGCTCGATGGCGGCGGCGCCGCGCCGGCGCGCCGGGCCGGTCGCGCAGAGCTCCAGGGCATCGTCGGCGAAGCGGACGACCACGGCGACGTCGGGCGCGTCGCCGAGGGCGTCGAGCAGGTGCTCCACCACCCGGTAGGCCGACAGCTCGACCCCGGCGGGCAGCGCCCGCGGGTGGCCCTCGACGGTCAGGCGCGCGCCGGCGCCCTTCGCCCGGACGAGCAGCGCGTCGAGCTGGGTGAGCGTGGGCTGCGGGGCGGTCGCGACGTCGCCCTCCTCGTCGCGCAGCACGCCGACGACCGAGCGCATCTCCTCGAGGGTCGCGCGGCTCTCCCGCTCGATCCGGGCGAGCGTCCCGGCGGCGGCCCCCGGGTCGGACGGGTCGACCCCGGCCTCCGCGAGCTCCGTCAGGGCGGCGAGGCGGCGCTGGAGCAGGCCGTCGAGCTCGGCGGACAGGCGGGCCCGGTCGCCCGCGACCTCCAGGCGGGCCCGTTCGTCGCGGGCCTCGCGCAGCTCGCCGGTGCGGCTCTCCAGCTCACGCACGATGCGGCCGCGGGAGTGGACGAGGCGGCCGACGCCCCAGACCCCGATCAGGATGGGGCCGATGAAGCCGTAGAAGGCCCCCGCGTCGGCACCGCTGGGGTGGTCGGGGGCGGTGGCGAGGAACGCGACCCCGAGGGTCGCGGCGAGACCGAGGAGCGACGCGCGCAGCTCCAGGCGGGCGCCGACCGCGAAGCCGAGGATGAGCGCGAGGGGGGCGAGGACGCCGCACCGGACGACGTCGTCCTGGAAGAGCGCGACGTGCACGCCCGCGGCGGCGAGGGTCGCGACCGAGGCGGCGAGGGGGGCGACGCGGCGCCACAGCAGGGGGACGGCGCAGAGGGCGAAGAGCGGGACGGCGGGCCAGGAGGCGTCGACGGTGTCGTCGGGCACCTGGATCGCCATGAAGACGGCGGCGAGGGTGACGCCGAGCGCGGCGATGGCGATGTCCAGCCGGCCGATTCGCTCGCGGGTGTTCGTCATGGACCGGATCATGGGGGCGACACGACCTTTCCGTAAAGGGGCGGGACCCGGTTCGCGCCGGGATCGGGGCGAGCATCCGCCCCGTCCGCCACGCCGTCGTCCCCCGTGGGGATGAACCGCGGTGCGGCGGTGTCATCACCGGGGGTGACGCGCCGCGGCGGGCGCGCGAGGATGCTGCGACCGTGGACACCGCCTTCGCCACCCTCCTCGCCGCCGATCTCGCCGGCGCCGCCGGACGCGCACCCGACCCGGCGCGGCGCGCCGCCCTCGAGGCCATGCGGGCGGTCGCCGCCGGCCACGGCGGCCGCGAGCTGCCCGGCTCCGGGCCGGGGCTGCTCGTGACGTTCGCCGGCGCCGCGGCGGCGGTGCGCTGCGCCGTCGAGATGCAGCGCACCGCGGCGGCGGCGGGCACGGCGCCCCCGCGGATCGGCATCGCGGCGGGGGAGATGGCCGCGGGCGGTGACGCGGGGGACGGGCCCGGGCCGCTCGCGCGGCGCCTCTGCGACGCCGCCGCGGCCGGCGAGATCGTCGCCGCCGACCTGGTCCGTCAGGTCGCCGGACCGGCGCTGGAGCAGGTGGTGCGCCCCGCCGCGGGCCTGCGTCTGCCGGGCATCGACGAGCGGGTCGCCACCGCGGAGGTGCTGTGGCGCGACGACGCCGACGGACCGGCGGGCGCGCCGGCGGAGCCGCACGCCCGCGAGATCACGGTCGTCGTGGCTGACGACCAGCGGCTGCTGCGCGCCGGCTTCCGGGTGATCCTCGACTCGGAGCCCGACATGCGCGTCGTGGGCGAGGCCGCCGACGGCGAGGCGGCCGTCGACGTGGTCCGCCGGCGCCGGCCGGACGTGGTGCTGATGGACATCCGCATGCCCGGCCTCGACGGCCTGGCGGCGGCCGAGCGGATCCTGGCCGACCCGGGTGTCCGGACGGCGGTGGTGATGCTGACCACCTTCGACCGCGACGAGTACGTCTTCGCGGCGCTCCGGATCGGCGCGAGCGGGTTCCTGCTGAAGGACACACCCGCGGACCGCCTGCTCGACGCGGTGCGCGTCGCCGCCGACGGCGAGGCCCTGCTGGCGCCGTCGATCACCCGCCGGCTGGTGGAGCGCTTCGCCCGCGCGGCCCGGCCGGACGCCGCGGGCCCCCACCCGCGCCTCGCGGCCCTCACCGCCCGTGAGCGGGAGGTGCTGCGCCTCGTCGCGGGCGGGCTCTCGAACTCCGAGATCGCCGCCGAGCTGGTGCTGGGCGAGAGCACCGTCAAGACCCACGTCGCGCGCCTGCTGTCGAAGCTCGGCCTCCGGGACCGCGTCCAGGCGGTGGTGCTCGCCTACGAGACGGGCTTCGTGACCCCGACCCCCGACGACGCCTAGGCGGTCGCCGGCTCCTTCGCGGCGAGCGCGGCCCGGACGGCGGGCGCGACCTCGGTGCCGAACAGCTCGATGCTCCGCATCATCCGGTCGTGGGGCATCGTCCCGACGCTGAACTGGATGAGGAAGCGGTCGTGCCCGAAGATCTCGTGCTGGAAGAGGATCTTCTCGATGACCTGCTGGGGGCTCCCCACGAGGTTCGCGCCGTGCAGGTCGGTCGAGGCGTCGAACGCGCTGCGCGACATCGGCGCCCAGCCGCGCTCGCGGCCGATGCGGTCCATCATCGCCTTGAAGGGCCCGAAGGCCTCGTCGGCCGCCCGCTGCGAGGTGTCCGCGACGTAGCCGTGCGAGTTGATGCTGAGCGGCAGCGCGCCGTGCCCGGCCTCCGCCGCGGCGGTGCGGAACAGCTCGGCGTAAGGGGCGAAGCGTGCGGGCTGACCACCGATGATCGCCAACGCCATCGGCAGGCCGAGGGTGCCGGCGCGGACCACCGACGCCGGCGTGCCGCCCACCGCCACCCACACCGGGAGGGGGTCCTGTACCGGCCGGGGGTAGACGCCGCGCCCGTCGATCGGCGGGCGGTGGCGCCCCGACCACGTGACCGTCTCCGCGTCGCGCAGGGCGAGCAGCAGCCGGAGCTTCTCGTCGAAGAGGGAGTCGTACTCCTCGAGCGGGTACCCGAACAGCGGGAACGACTCGATGAACGACCCGCGCCCCGCCATCACCTCCGCGCGACCTCCGGACAGCAGGTCGACGGTGGCGAACTGCTGGAAGACGCGAACGGGGTCGTCGGAGCTGAGCACGCTCACCGCGCTCGTGAGGCGGATGCGCTCCGTGATCGCCGCGGCGGCGCCCAGCACGACGGCGGGCGCCGAGACGGTGAAGTCGGGGCGGTGGTGCTCGCCGATCCCGAACACGTCGAGGCCGACGCGGTCGGCGAGGGCGACCTCCTCGAGCAGGTCGCGCAGGCGCTCCCGCGGCGTGATCATGTGCCCGGTCTCGGCGTCGGGAGTGAGCTCCGCGAACGTGTAGACACCGAGTTCCATGCGGGTCCGAGGGTAGCGGAGGACCGGCGGGGAGGCCCGGCCCGGGCGACCTCGGTCATCATGGCCGCCGTGAGCCGCCGCCGCGCCCTGGCCGCCCTCCTCGGGGCCGCGATGCTCTGCCTCGCCGCCTGGGGCTGCGGCGGCGGCGGGGACGGCGGCGGTGAGGGGGAGGCCGCCCCGGCGGCCTTCACGCGCGCCCCCTACCTGACCCGCGTCGCCCCGACGTCCGCGCGGATGCGCTGGGTGACGCCGCCCGGCGCCGCGGTGACGCTGACGGCGACCCCCGCGGACGGGGGCGCCGCCGTGGCCGCCGACGGCGGCGACCTGCGGGGGCTCACCCCCGACACCCGTTACGCGTGGACGGCCCGCATCGGGGGCCGCGACGCGGCTGCGGGGACGTTCACCACCGCCCCCCGGGACCTGTCGCGCCCGCTCGACCTGCTCGCCTTCGGCGACTACGGGGCCCCCAACGACAGCTCCCGCGCGGTCGCCGCCCTCGTCGCCGCCGAGGCCCCGCGCCTGCTGGTCACCACCGGCGACAACGCCTACGTCGTCACCCTGCCGCAGCTCCTCGACGAGCTGGTGTTCGGCCCGCTCGCGCCCGTGCTCGGGTCCGCGCCGAACTACGGCACGGTCGGTGACCACGACATCGTCTTCCCGGCGGGCCAACGGGCCCTCGCCGAGGCCTTCGAGTGGCCGGGCGACGGCGAGCGCTACGACCTGCGGTACGGGCCCCTGCAGGTGATCGCGCTCGGGTTGCGCGCCGATCCCGGGGACGTCGCGTTCCTACGGCGCGCGCTCGCCCGCCCCGGCCCCCTCGCGCGCCTCGTGGTGATGCACCAGCCGATCCTGGCGGGCAACCCGGTGCTGCCGGTGATCGCGGCGGCCGACGTGACCGCCGTCCTCGCCGGCCACCTCCACGCCTACGAGCGCCGGCGGGTGGCGGCCGCCCCGGGCGTCCCCTTCCTGACCGTCGGCACCGGCGGCGCCCCCCGCAACGACGGGCGGACGCCCCGCAGCCGGGACGCCGTCGTGTACGCGGCGGCGTTCGGGGTGCTGCGCGTGCGCCTCCACGACGACCGGGCGACGTTCACGTTCGTGGACGTCGACGGCCGCGTGCGCGACACCCTCGAGGCGCCGTTGCTGTCGTGACGCGCGGGGCGCGGCGGCGGGCGCCCCGTGAGAGCATCGCCGCCATGGACGCCCTGCTGCGCGTCGCGATCATCGGGTACGGGTCGGCCGGGCGGGTCTTCCACGCCCCGCTCGTCGCCGCCACGCCGGGGATGCGCGTCGCCGCGATCGTCACCGGCGACCCCGGGCGGCGGCGGGCCGCCGCGGCGGCCCACCCGGGCGCGCGCCTGCACGCCCGCGCCGACGACCTGCTGGCCGCGCCCGACGACATCGACCTGGTCGTCGTCGCCGCGCCCAACCGTGCGCACGTCCCCCTGGCGCGGGCGGCCGTCGCCCGCGGCCTGCCGGTGGTCGTCGACAAGCCCCTCGCGCCGGACGCCGCGCAGGCGCGGGCGCTGGCGGCGGAGGCCGCCGCCGCCGGCGTCATGCTCACCGTCTTCCAGAACCGCCGGTGGGACGCCGACCTGCTGACCGTGCGGCGCCTGCTCGCCGAGGGGGCCGTCGGCACCCCGGTGCGCTTCGAATCGCGATTCGACCGCTGGAGGCCGCAGGTCGACCCCGGCGCGTGGCGGGAGCGGGGCGACCCGGAGGAGGCGGGCGGGTTGCTCGCCGACCTCGGCAGCCACCTCATCGACCAGGCGCTCCTGCTGTTCGGGCCGCCGGTCTCCGTCCACGCCGAGGTCGACCGGCGCCGCCCCGGCGCCGTCGTCGACGACGACGTGTTCGTCGCCCTCGCGCACGCGGACGGGGTGCGCAGCCATCTTGGCGCGTCGATGCTCGCCCCCGCGCCCGGTCCGCGGATGCGGCTCACCGGCCTCGCCGGGACGTTCGAGGTGCACGGCCTCGACGGCCAGGAGGCGGCGCTCCGCGCCGGTCACGACCCCTCCGACCCCGCCTTCGGCGTCGTCCCCGAGGGGTCGTGGGGGACCCTCTCCGACGGTGCCGGCACACGGCGCGTGCCGAGCGAGCGGGGGGCCTACGACGCCTTCTACGCGGGGGTCGGGCGGACCCTGCGCACCGGGGCCCCGCCGCCGGTCGACCCGGCGGACGCCGTGCGCGTGCTGGAGGTCATCGACCGCGCCCGCGCCGTCGCGAGAGGGGGGTGACATCGTGACTATCGTTGCATAGTGTGGCCCCGTCGCGTGTCCCGACCCGCGACCGGACCGGCCCCCCGGGGGGGCCTTCGAAAGGGGCAGCCGTGAGAGTGAGATCCAGGGGGGGCGCCGTGGTGGCGCTGATCGCCGCAGGCGTGCTCGCGTTCGGTCTGAGCGCGTGCGGCGACGACGACGAGGGCACCGCGGACACCGCGGCGTCGGGTGAGGGCGGCGGCACGATCGCCCTGCTCCTGCCGGAGAGCCAGACGGCCCGTTACGAGGCCGCCGACCGCCCGTTCTTCGAGGCGAAGGTCGCCGAGCTCTGCCCGGAGTGCGAGATCATCTACTCCAACGCGGACCAGGACGCGGCCAAGCAGCAGTCGCAGGCCGAGGCCGCGCTGACCAACGGCGCGCAGGTCCTCGTGCTCGACCCGGTCGACTCGGCCGCGGCCGCGCCGATCGCCGCCGCCGCGAAGGCGCAGGGCGTCCCGGTCATCAGCTACGACCGCCTGATCACCGGCGCGGAGATCGACTACTACATCTCGTTCGACAACGAGAAGGTGGGCGAGCTGCAGGGCCAGGCGCTGCTGGACGAACTGACCCGCCAGGGCAAGGCCGACGGGACGATCATCATGATCAACGGCTCCCCGACGGACAACAACGCGAAGCTCTTCAAGCAGGGCGCGCACAGCGTCATCGACGCCAGCACCCTGACGGTCGGCGCCGAGTCGGACACCGTCGAGTGGAAGCCCGCCAACGCGCAGGCCGACATGGACGGTCACATCACGACGCTCGGCAAGAACGGCTTCGTCGGCGTCTACGCCGCGAACGACGGCACCGGCGGCGGCGCGATCGCGGCCATGAAGTCGGCCGGCATCGACCCGTCCACGCGTCCCGTGACCGGCCAGGACGCCGAGCTCGCGGCCATCCAGCGGATCCTTGCGGGCGAGCAGTTCATGACGGTCTACAAGGCGATCCAGCCCGAGGCCGAGGCCGCCGCCGAGCTGGCCGTCGCCCTCGTCCGGGGTGAGACGCCCACGGCCGAGACGACGCCCGTCGACAACGGCGCCGGCCAGATCCCGAGCATCCTGCTCGACCCGATCGCGGTGACCAAGGACAACGTGAAGGACACGATCGTCGCCGACGAGTTCCACTCCGTCGCCGACATCTGCACGTCCGAGTACGCGGACGCCTGCACGGCGGCCGGCATCGAATAGGACCGGCGCGGCGGCCGGGCGGCGTGCGCCGCCCGGCCGTCCCGGTGCCCGAAAGGACCCGACACGTGACCGTTCCGGTTCTGGAGCTGAAGGGTGTGAACAAGCGCTTCGGCGCGGTGCAGGCGCTGACCGACGTCGACCTGACGGTCGGCGCGGGTGAGGTCGTCGCCCTCGTCGGCGACAACGGCGCCGGGAAATCGACGCTGGTGAAGACCATCTCCGGCGTGGGGCTCGCCGACAGCGGCGAGTTCCTCTTCCAGGGGTCCCCCGCCAGCATCAGCGGTCCGCAGGACGCGACCACGATGGGCATCGCGACGGTCTACCAGGACCTCGCACTGGCCGACAACCTCGACGTGGCGGGCAACCTCTACCTCGGCGGCGAGACGTACGTGAGCGGCCCGCTGAAGCGGCTGAAGGTGCTCGACCACACCGGCATGGAGAAGGAGTCGGTCGCGCTCATCACGTCCCTCTCGTCGCGCATCCCGAGCGTCACGACGCCCGTCGCCTCGCTCTCGGGCGGACAGCGCCAGATCGTGGCGATCGCCCGCTCCCTGCTGGGCGAGCCGAAGCTCGTGATGCTCGACGAGCCGACCGCCGCCCTCGGCGTCGCCCAGACGCGGCAGGTGCTCGACCTGATCCTGCGCCTCAAGGAGCGGGGCCTGGCCGTGATCGTCATCAGCCACAACCTCGCCGACATCTTCGAGGTCGCCGACCGGATCGTCGTCCTTTTCCTGGGGCGCAACGCCGGCGACTACGTCCGGACGCGGACGACCCGCGAGGAGGTCGTCCGCGCCATCACCAGCGGCCCCGGCGTCCCCGCCGGGGTGGGCGGGGGCCCCGACGACGCCCCCGCGGTGGCGCTGTGAGCACCGCCACGCCGCCCGTCCGCGACCCGCGCCTGCAGGTCGACCCCGAGGGCCTCCGCGGCCTCTGGACCCGCTTCGGCCGGCGCGTCAGCCAGGGCGAACTCGGTTCGCTGCCGGTCATCGTCGGGCTCGTCGTCATCTGGCTCTACTTCTCGTTCTCCGAGGAGAACTTCCTCACCTCCGGCAACATCACCAACCTGATGCTGCAGATCACCGCCGTCGGCATCATCGCCACGGGCGTCGTGCTGGTGCTGCTGCTCGGCGAGATCGACCTGTCGGTCGGCGTCGTCAGCGGCCTCGCGGCGGCATGCATGGCCGTCCTCAACGTGAAGCACGGGTGGCCGGGGTGGGCGGCGATCCTCGTCGCCCTCGGTGTCGGCCTCGCCGTCGGCCTCTTCCAGGGCGTCTTCATCACCTACTTCCAGGTGCCGTCGTTCGTCGTCACCCTCGCCGGCCTGCTCGGCTTCCAGGGCGTCCTGCTCTACGTGCTGGGCGACACCGGCACGATCAACCTGAACGACGACCTGATCGTCAACCTGGCGAACACCTTCTACGCCGACTACATCGGCTGGATCATCGCGGCGGTGCTCCTCGTGCCGTACGTGCTGCTGACGTTGAACGGCTACCGCAGACGCATCGCGTCGGGGCTCGAGTCGACCCCGTTCGTGCTGATCGTGCTGCGCATGGCGATCGTGGTCATCGGAGTGATCGTGGCGGTGGCGGTGCTCAACTCCGACCGCGGCGTCCCGCTGGCGACGTTGATCTTCGTCGGACTCGTGATCCTCGTGGACTTCATCCTGCGCCGCACCGCGTTCGGCCGGCACGTCTACGCCGTGGGCGGCAACGCGGAGGCCGCCCGCCGGGCCGGCATCTCGCTGACCCGGATCAAGCTGATCGTGTTCGCGATGGCGTCGACGCTCGCCGCCATCGGCGGCCTGATGGCGGCGTCGCGGCTGTTCGCGGTCAACCAGGCCTCGGGCAGCGGCGACCTGCTGCTCAACGCGATCGCCGCGGCCGTCATCGGCGGCACCAGCCTCTTCGGTGGCCGGGGCACCGCGTGGTCGGCCCTGCTCGGCGCCCTGGTGATCGGGTCGATCTCGAACGGCATGGACCTGAAGGCGCTCGACTCCAGCGTCAAGTTCATGGTCACGGGGGCGGTGCTCCTCGTCGCGGTGACCCTCGACGCCACGGCGCGCCGTGGCCGCAAGTCGGCGGGGCGCGCCGCCTGAGCAGCGGCGTCAGGGGCCGGCGGGGCCGTCCAGCAGGACGGCCTCGACCGGCTCCGCCCGTCCCTTCACCGCCGTCCCGCCGAGGGAGCGGCCGGCCACCCCGGCCCCGGCCGCCGTCGCGGCGGCGACCACCACGCCGCCGACGGGCGCGAGGCCCTCGAGCCGGGCGGCGACGTTGACGGCGTCGCCGAGCACCGTGTGGGTGCGCCCACCGCGGGTGCCGAGCACGACGGTGACGGCCTCACCGGTGTTGACGCCGACCCGGAAGCGCGGCCAGCCCTCGGGCTCCCCGGCGGAGGGGGCCGTCGCCCGTTGCAGCGCCCGCGCCGCCGCGACCGCCCGGGCCGCGTGGTCGGGCTGGTCGCCGGCCCGGTTGAAGACGACCATCACGGCGTCGCCGATGAGGCGGTCCACGTCGCCGCCCTCGGCCGTGACCGCCGAGACGGCGGCGCCGAGCCGTACGTTCAGCATCCGCGACACGGCCGCCGGGTCGGAGCGCTCGCAGAAGGTCGTGAACCCCGCGAGGTCGGCGAACAGGACGCTCATCTCCCGTCGTCCCGCCGAGGTGTCGTCGAGGTAGAGGGCCCCGAAGCGCTCCTCGTGCCACTCCAGGTGCGCGCCGGCGGCGACGAGGCCGAACGCCGCGAGGATCAGGACGTGCCACTCCCACCACGACGCCTGCCAGGTGCGGGAGGCGGCGACGGCGACCATCGTCTCGGCGAGCAGGAGCATCGCCACCGCGGCGAGGGCCGCGAGCGTCCCGCGGCGCCGCCACCACAGCCGGGCGAACCCGGCGGCCGCCGCCAGGTACAGGACCGCCCCGGCGACGCCGAGCGCGACGAGCGCGGCGTCGCCGCGGGCGGGTGGGTCGGTGCCCGAGAGCGGGCCGTCCGCCGTGAGGGCGAGGACGCCCCACCCCGCGGCGGCGACCAGCACCAGCGCCTGCACGGCCGGCAGGACGCGCATCGCCCGGGCGGCGCGGGCGCCCTCCCACCCGCGCGCCGCGGCGGCGCACAACACGGCGGCCAGGACGAGGCCGACGGGGGTGGCGGCGGCGAACGCCGCCGACGGGCGCTCCACCAGCACCCCCGGCGTGGCGAGGGCGTGCAGCCCGAGGAACGCCGACGCCGCCAGGAACGCGATGGAGAGGGCCAGCACCCGGGCGTCGCCGCGCCGCCGGGCGGCCCCGCCCATCGCGTAGGCGAGCGCCCCCGTCACGACCGCGGCGGCGAGGACGATCCACAGGTGAGACGGGTGGTGCTGCCACCGGCCGTCGAGGCCGGGGCGCGCGACGAGCACCAGCAGCGCCGCCATCGGGGCGGCGACGAGCAGGGCCACCGCCGCGATCGCGGGGGGCGCCGGGGCGGCGGGAGGGGGCATGGCGCGGCGAGGCTAGAGGGCGTGCCGTCGTTCGGGCCTCGGCCCCGCGGCCAAACGGGCGCCTCCGCGGCGGGCCACCGGGCCCGCATCATGTCCCGCGGGCCACTGGTGGAGGCCGCCGCCGGGGCAGTAGCGTTGCGGCGCCCATGGCCGTGCCCCCCGCATCCTCCGTCCGGCGCATCCTGATGTCGGTGCACGCCTCCGTCGGCGCGGAGGAGTCGGCGGGCGCCCCCGCCGGCTACATCCCGGAGCTCGCCGTCGCCGACCCGGCGCTGTTCGGGGTGGCCACCGCGACGGCCGACGGCGACGTGCACGAGGTGGGCGACACCCGCCACGCGTTCACCATCCAGTCGATCTCGAAGCCTCTCCTCTACGGGATGGCGCTCGAGGACCACGGGGTCGACGGCGTCCGCGCCCGGGTGGGCGTCGAGCCGACGGGGGAGGCCTTCAACTCGATCCGCCTCGACGAGGAGACCGGCACCCCGCTCAACCCGATGGTCAACGCGGGCGCGATCGCCACCACGGGGATGGTGCGCGGCGACGACGCGGGGCACCGCCTCGCCCGGGTCCTCGCGACCGTCGGCCGGTACGTCGGCCGGCAGGTGCGCGTCGACGAGGAGGTCTACCTGTCGGAGCGCGCGACGGGCCACCGCAACCGCGCGATCGCCCACCTGCTGCGCAACGCCGACGTGCTGCAGGGCGACCCCGAGGAGGCGCTCGACCTCTACTTCCGCCAGTGCTCGATCCTCATCACGTGCCGGGACCTGGCGCTGATCGGCGCGACCCTCGCCAACCGGGGGGTCAACCCCGTCACCGGCGAGCGGGCCCTGGAGGAGCGCCACGTCGCCCGCGTCCTCAGCGTCATGGCGACGTGCGGGATGTACGACGCCGCGGGCCAGTGGCTGTTCGACGTGGGGCTCCCCGCCAAGAGCGGCGTCGCCGGCGGCGTGCTGGCCGTGCTGCCGGGGCAGATCGGGATCGCCGCCTTCGCCCCCCCGCTCGACGAGTACGGCAACAGCGTGCGGGGGGTGCGCGTCTGCGCGGAGCTGTCGCGGCGGTTCGCGTTGCACCTGTTCGAGACGCCGCGCCCCGGCACGGCGGCGATCCGTCGCCGGTGGACGATCGCCACCGCCGGGTCGCGCCGCCGCCGCACCGACGCCGAGCGGACGGTCCTGCGCGCGTGGGGCCGGATGGTCCGCGTCTACGAGCTCCACGGCGACCTGGGGTTCACCGCCGCCGCGGCGCTGGCGCGGGCGGTGGGGGAGGAGCTGCCCGAGCACGGCTTCACCATCTTCGACATCGGGCGGGTGACCGGCGTCAACCGCGCCGCGCGGGCGATCCTCACCGACCTACGGGAGTCGCTCGAGCGGGCCGGCACCCACGTCGTGATCGTCGACCCCGGCGGCCGGTGGGCGGCGCGGACGGACCCTCCGGCATCCCACCCCGACGCGGGCACCGACCTCGACGCCGCGATCGAGTGGTGCGAGGACCTGCTGCTGCTGCGCCGCGGCGTGGAGCCCCACGGCGACGGCGCCGCGGAGGTGCCCCTCGCCGACACCGAGCTGTGCCGCGGCATGCCGGCCGCCGAGGTGGCGGAGCTCGCCGCCGTCGTCGAGCGGATCGAGGTGCCGGCGGGCGTCGCGCTGCTGCGCGAGGGCGACCCGCCCGACGCCCTCCTGGTGCTGGCGCGCGGGCGCGTGCGGGTCGTCGCCGTCGGCGCCGACGGGGGCATCCCCGTCCGGCTGGCGGGCGTCGGCCCCGGGATGCTCCTCGGCGAGGCGGCGTTCGTCGACGGCCTGCCCCGCTCCGCGTCGGCGATCGCCGAGACCGACGTCGTCGCCTACCGCCTCCCCCGCGAGGCCTTCGACCTCGTCAGCGACCACGACGACCTGCGCACCCGCAGCCACGTGCTCGCGGGGGTGGCACGCACCCTGGCCGACCGCATGCGCCGCGTCTCGGCCGAGCTCGCCGCGATGTCCTAGCCGGCGACCGCCTCGAGGATGCGGGCGGCGGCGAGGGCGGCGGTGGTGGACCCGGCCCGCACCAGGTCCTCCTGCTCGGCGACGACGGCGGCCACCGCCGTGTCCTCCCGCAGCCGGGCGGTGAGGCCGTCCTCGACCATCCGCCGCAGCCACGTCACCTCCTGGCCGGCGCGGCGGGCGGCGAGCTCGCCGGCGCCCTCCAACGCGTCGCGGTGGTCCTCGACCGCCCGCCAGACCTCCGCGACGCCCGCGTCCTCGAGGCCGCTGCACGTGAGCACCGGCGGCAGCCACCCGGCGCCGGGGGGCGTCAGCATGCGCATCACGTCGGCGAGCTCGCGGGCGGCGGCCCGCGCCTCGCGGGCGTGCTCCCCGTCGGCCTTGTTCACCGCGATGACGTCGGCCAGCTCCAGCACGCCCTTCTTGATGCCCTGCAGCGAGTCGCCGGTGCGGGCCAGCATGAGGAGCAGGAAGTGGTCGACCATGCCGGCGACCGCCGTCTCGGACTGCCCGACGCCCACGGTCTCGACGAGGACGACGTCGAAGCCGGCGGCCTCGAGCACGACGATCGCCTCGCGCGTCGCGCGGGCGACCCCCCCGAGGGTGCCCGAGGTGGGGGAGGGGCGGATGTAGGCGGCGGGGTCGACGGCGAGGCGCGCCATGCGGGTCTTGTCGCCGAGGATGCTGCCGCCGCGCCGCGTCGAGGACGGATCGACGGCGAGCACCGCCACCCGGTGCCCGGCGGCCGTCAGGTGGGTTCCGAGGGCGTCGATGAACGTCGACTTGCCGACGCCGGGGACGCCCGTGATCCCCACCCGCCGGGCGCCGCCCGCGTGGGGCAGCAGCTCCACCAGCATCTCCTGGGCCGTCCGGCGGTGCGCTGGCAGCGTCGACTCCACCAACGTGATCGCACGGGCCACGCGGGCGAGGTCGCCGCCGCGGACGCCCCGCACGTGGGCGGCGACGTCCTCCGCCGGCCCGCTCACCGCTCGGTGGAGGCGGCGGCCCCCTCGAGCCGGTCGAGCAGCTCCCCGGCGGCCGCGGCGATCACGGTGCCGGGGGGGAAGATCGCGGCGGCGCCGGCGGCGCGCAGGGCGTCCCAGTCGCCGGGGGGGATGACGCCGCCGACGGCGACCATGATCCCCTCCCCGCCGACCTTCGCGAGCTCCTCGCGCAGCTCCGGCACCAGGGTCAGGTGCCCGGCGGCGAGCGACGAGACGCCCACCACGTGCACGTCCGCCTCGACGGCCTGGCGGGCGACCTCCGCCGGCGTCTGGAACAGGGGGCCGACGTCGACGTCGAACCCGAGGTCGGCGAACGCGGTCGCGATGACCTTCTGGCCGCGGTCGTGGCCGTCCTGGCCCATCTTCGCCACGAGGATGCGGGGCCGCCGGCCGTGGGCGCGCGCGAACTCCTCCACCCGGGCGTGGACCCGATCGGCGTCCGCCGACTCCCCGACCTCGCGCCGGTACACGCCCGAGATCGTACGGATGCGTGCGGTGTGACGGCCGAACACCTTCTCCATCGCCTCGCTGATCTCCCCGACGGTGGCGTGGGCACGGGCCGCCTCGACCGACAGGTGCAGGAGGTTCTCGTCGAGCCCGGGGCCGCGGTGGCCCTCGGCGGCGCGGGCGGCCGCGGCGGTGAGGCGGGCGAGGGCCGCGGCGCAGGCCTCCCCGTCACGCTCGGCGCGGAGGCGGCGGAGCTTCTCGAGCTGCTCCGTCCGCACGGCGCGGTTGTCGACCCGCAGCACGTCGATGGGGTCCTCGTTCTCCGGCCGGAAGCGGTTCACGCCGATGACGGGCTGCTGCCCCGAGTCGATGCGCGCCTGGGTGCGGGCCGCGGCCTCCTCGATGCGCAGCTTGGGGATGCCCTCCTCGATCGCGGCGGTCATGCCGCCGGCCTCCTCGACCTCCCGGATGTGCCCCCAGGCGGCGCGCGCGAGGTCGTGGGTGAGCCGCTCGACGAAGTACGAGCCACCCCACGGGTCGATGACACGGGTGGTGCCCGACTCCTGCTGCAGCAGGAGCTGGGTGTTGCGGGCGATGCGGGCGCTGAAGTCGGTGGGGAGGGCGAGCGCCTCGTCGAGGGCGTTGGTGTGGAGCGACTGGGTGTGGCCCTGGGTGGCGGCCATCGCCTCGACGCACGTCCGGACGACGTTGTTGAAGACGTCCTGGGCGGTGAGCGACCAGCCGGAGGTCTGGGAGTGGGTGCGCAGCGACAGCGACTTGTCGTTGCGCGGGCCGAACTCCGTGACGAGGCGCGCCCACAGCAGGCGCGCGGCGCGGAGCTTCGCGACCTCCATGAAGAAGTTCATCCCGATCGCCCAGAAGAACGAGAGGCGGGGGGCGAAGGCGTCGACGTCCATCCCGGCGGCCTGCCCGGCGCGGATGTACTGGACGCCGTCGGCGAGCGTGTACGCCAGCTCCAGGTCGGCCGTCGCCCCGGCCTCCTGCATGTGGTACCCGGAGATCGAGATCGAGTTGAAGCGCGGCATCCGCTGGGACGTGTACGCGAAGATGTCCGAGATCACGGTCATCGAGGGCGCCGGCGGATAGATGTAGGTGTTCCGGACCATGAACTCCTTGAGGATGTCGTTCTGGATCGTCCCGGCGAGCTTCTCGGGCGGGACGCCCTGCTCCTCGGCGGCCACGATGTAGAGCGCCATCACCGGCAGCACCGCGCCGTTCATGGTCATCGACACGCTCATGCGGTCCAGCGGGATCCCGTCGAAGAGTTGGCGCATGTCGAGGATCGA
>LNFM01007676.1_pt1 | contig 16733 bp, 11 predicted proteins | sample 596031 | NCBI WGS metagenome assembly LNFM01 (sample SAMN04254537, study PRJNA301005) | activated carbon metagenome | isolation source: dual media filters at the Ann Arbor, Michigan drinking water treatment plant | place: USA: Ann Arbor
GACGCGCTGCACGTCGCGCGCAGGGTCCGCAGATCCTTCTGCAGGATCCGCAGTTCGCGGATGCGGTGGGTGACGTGATCGATGTGCTGGTCGAGCAGCACGTTGACCTCCCCGCAGTCCTGCAAGGGGGCATCGCGCAGTCGCAGCAGCGTCCGGATCTCGTCGAGCGTCATGTCCAGGTTGCGGCAGTGGCGAATGAACGCCAGCCGCTCCGCATGGACGGCCGTATACATGCGGTAATTGTTGTCCGCCCGCCGCGCCGCAGGGATCAGACCCTCGCGCTCGTAGAAGCGGATCGTCTCGACCGCAGTGCCCGTCGAGTGCGCGAGATCGCCGATGCGCATGGCCTGCTCCGTCATGAATGAGGATCCTTGACTCTACACCGACTTCAGGGTTTCCAATGCCCTTCATGAGACACGGAGCGCAACCATGAACAGCAATGACCCGATCGTCGCGCCGGGCGCCAAGCCTGCCGAAACCTGTGATGACTGCCACGGAAACAGCCGTGCCGTGCCTGCGTTCGAGGAAGCCCGTCCGCCTCCTGGCCAGGCGCGATTTCGCGTGCCGACGCTCGACTGCCCGAGCGAAGAATCGGAGATCCGGCGCGCGGTCGAGCACATTGCGGGCATTCGTGCGCTGACTTTCCAGCTCGGTCAGCGCTCCATGACCATTGATGCGTTCCCGGAGGTCATCGAACAGGCCGTTGCAGCGATCCGCAAGGCAGGCTTCGACCCGCAGGCGATGCCCGATAAGGGCACCTCAAAGCGCGATGCGGACACCGTCGGATCAGATGACCATGACCACGGCGCCGGCGCGGTCGGCGGGTGGCGGCTGGGTGGTGCCCTGCTGCTGGCGATTGGCGCAGAAATGCTCGGGTTTTTCGCCCCCGACACCCAGGCCTGGACCGCTGCGGGCCTTGCCCTGTCGGCCGTGGCCATCTGGCTCGCCGGCTTCGATGTCTACAAGAAGGGGCTGACCGCGCTGCGCCACGGGCGGCTCAACATCAATGCGCTGATGACCGTGGCGGTCACGGGTGCGTTCGTGATCGGCCAGTGGCCGGAGGCGGCCATGGTGATGGCGCTGTACGCCATTGCGGAGGCCATCGAGGCGCGGGCCGTCGATCGAGCCCGCAACGCGATCAAGGGTTTACTGGAGATGGCGCCCGAGCAAGCCGACGTTCGGCAGGCTGACGGCACCTGGGTGACCCTGCCGGTCGCATCCGTGATGCTCGGCGCCATCGTGCGCGTGCGGCCGGGTGAACGTGTGCCGATGGATGGCGTGCTGTCGACCGGGAATTCCAGCATCAACCAGGCGCCGGTCACCGGCGAGAGCATCCCGGTCGACAAGGCCGTCGGGGACCTTGTGTTCGCGGGCACGATCAACGAAACCGGCACCTTCGAGTTCGAGGTGAAGGCGCTGGCGTCGAACTCGACGCTCGCACGCATCATCCACGCAGTGGAGCAGGCGCAGGGTACGCGCGCGCCCACGCAGGGCTTCGTCGACCGCTTCGCAGCCATCTACACGCCGGCGGTTTTCGTCATTGCGCTGGCGGTGGCGCTGCTTGGCCCGTTGCTGCTCGACTGGACCTGGATGCAGGCCGTGTACAAGGCGCTGGTCCTGCTGGTGATCGCCTGCCCCTGCGCGCTCGTGATATCGACCCCGGTGACCATCGTCAGCGGTCTGGCGGCGGCCGCGCGCCGCGGCATCCTGATCAAGGGTGGCATCTATCTGGAGGAAGCGCGCAAGCTCAAGGCCATTGCGCTGGACAAGACCGGAACCATCACCGAAGGCAAGCCAAGACTGGTCACCTGGGAGGTGCTAGGGTCGGCGACCGACGCCGCTGCGGCTGAACAGATGGCCGCCACCCTGGCCGGGCATTCCGACCATCCGGTGTCGCGTGCGATCGCTGCCGGCCTGCGTCCCAGCAAAGTCGAGGCCGGGGACTTCAAGGCCATCGCCGGTCGCGGCGTACAGGCCACCATCGGCGGCAACGTCTACGTGCTGGGCAACCACCGGCTGATCGAGGAGCGGGATCAGTGCTCGCCGGCCCTGGAGGCGACGTTGCGTACGCACGAGGAAGCGGGTCGCACCGTGAGCCTGCTCGCGTCTGCCGCCGGCCCTGTCGCCCTGTTCGCGGTGGCCGACACGATCAAGGCCTCCTCCCGGGAGGCGGTCGCTGCGTTGAAAGCGATGGGTATCACGCCGGTGATGCTGACCGGTGACAACCAGGCCACCGCCACGGCCATCGCGCACGAGGCGGGCATCGACGAAGCGCGCGGGAACCTCTTGCCCGAAGACAAGCTGGAAGCGATCAAGGCGCTGCAGGCTCGGCACGGTCTGACCGCAATGACCGGCGACGGCATCAACGATGCGCCGGCGCTCGCGCAGGCCGACATCGGCGTTGCGATGGGGGCCGCCGGCACCGACACCGCAATGGAAGCGGCGGACGTGGTGGTGATGAATGACGACTTGCGCCGCATTGCCGAGACGGTCCGGCTTTCGCGGGCCACGCATGCCGTTCTCTGGCAGAACATCACGCTGGCGCTGGGCATCAAGGCGGTGTTCCTCGTCCTCGCGGTGATCGGAAACGCCTCGATGTGGATGGCGATCTTTGCCGATATGGGCGCGAGCCTTTTGGTAGTAGGTAACGGCCTTCGGCTGCTTAAGGCGGGGGCCGAGCGAAACCGGGGAAGCCGAAACAGTCAAGAGTAAAGCCCGCGCCCGACGGACATCCAAGCCACCAGCTGCTTGAATGCCGCAGGTAACGCGGCGCCCCCCTGCAGAGACTGCGCTTACGCGCGAGCGCCCGCTGTTGCCGCGCGGCATCCACAGGCGCGCGAACCTGGCTGACCAAGTGACCAAGCTCATCAGCAGGGGGATGACGGCACCCATGCATATGGCCGCCAGCACTTCCGACGGCCAGTGGACACCGAGGACGAGACGGGATGTGGCGACCAAGCCTGCCCACAGCCCAGCAAGCGCCATCGCCCTGCTCCTGGCCTGGACCACTGCGCCTCCCACAATGCAGGGCGGGCCCGGCCGACGATGGCTTTCATGCCCCAGACGACGAGCGTTGCCGAGACCACCGATGCGGCCACAAGCAGTGCCTCGACGCGGCGCCGGACGACGAGCAGCGCAACGGCGGCCAGCGCTGAGAGGGGCACCAGAAACCTCGCTGAGCCGCTGAGCGTGACCACCTCGAAGAAGCCGTCCAGCGCGTCTGGCACATGATTGCGGAAGAACCACAGGATGGCCTCGTCGACCGGCCCGGACTCTTTCGCGACGACATCCTCTATCACTTTGATGCCACCGACGGCCACGTCAGGATCCCGAGCACGGCCAACCGACGCTTCGCCAGATGTTCGGTCCATTGCGGCCTTCGCCGCCGTGCGTAAGCACCCAACAGCACATAGGCGCAGACGATGAAGAGGCTCAGTTTGGCGATGTCAGCCACGATGTTGGAGAGCATGTTTCATCGACCCCAGTTGCGCCTCAACAGTTTTTGCGCTTCGCTGTAGATCAACACCACGCTGGCCATCGCGGCGCACACCAGCCACTGGTCCAGCGCCAGTGGCGCCGTGCCGAACGCGATGTTCAGGAACGGGACGTGGACGACAGCAACCTGCAACACCAGCGAGAGTGAAACAGCACCCCAAAGCCAGGGGTTGACGAAAAGATTGGCAAAGGCACTGGTGGTATCAGAGCGCGCGGTGAAGCAGGTGTACAGGCTCGTGAACACCAGGACCGTGAATCCTGCCGTGCGCGCCGTCGTGAGGTCGCCCGTGCCGGCAAACAATCCGCCAGGCAGGTAGAAGTCCATCGTCAGCAGGCTGACTAGCGCGATCACCAGACCGGTCTGGATCACGCTTGCCCACATCCGGGCATCGATCAGGCGCTCGTTCACATGCCGCGGCTTGCGCGCCATCAGGTCGTCGGTGGCCGGGTCCACACCCATCGCCAGCGCGGGCGCCGAGTCGGTAATGAGGTTGATCCACAGCAGCTGGGTGGCGAGCAGCGGCAGGACCACGGCGCCACCGACATCGGCCTCGGTCGACTTCAGGCCGATCACGCCCGCGCCGACAACGCCCAGGAACACCGTCAACACCTCGCCCATGTTGGACGACAGCAGATAGCGCAGGAACTTGCGGATGTTGTCGAGGATGGCGCGCCCCTCGCGCACGGCTTCGACGATGGTGGCGAAGTTGTCGTCGGCCAGGATCATCTTGGCCGCTTCCTTGGTCACTTCGGTGCCGGTCACCCCCATCGCGATGCCGATATCAGCGGCCTTCAAGGCTGGCGCATCGTTGACCCCGTCGCCGGTCATCGCCACGATGTTGCCGTCGGCCTGGAGCGCGTCGACGATACGCAGCTTGTGCGCTGGCGCCACCCGGGCGTAGACCGAGGTCTTGCGCACGGCGTCGGCAAAGGCCGCTGCGTCGAGCGCATCGATCTCCGCGCCGGTGAGCGCGGGCGCGCCCGCGTCGACGATGCCGAGGTCGGCCGCAATTCTCGCGGCCGTCCTCGGGTGATCACCGGTGATCATCACGACGCGGATGCCGGCCCGGCGCGCTTCGCGGATGGCCACCGACGCCTCTTCGCGCGGCGGGTCGATCATGCCGACAGTGCCGACGAAGATCAGGCCGCGTTCCAGTGCTTCGGCATTCGCCCTGTCTTCACCCTGCGCCAGCGGCCGGTAGGCCACCGCCAGCGTGCGCAATGCGGCGTCGGTGAGGGTATCGACGTCGGCCAGCAGCCGCGCCCGCAAGGCTTCATCCAGAGCGACGACCTCCATCCCCACGCGCGCCTGAGTGCAACGGCCGAGCAGTACGTCGGGCGCGCCCTTGGTGATGGCCACGAGCGCTTGATCTGGTTCATGAGCGTGTTCGTGGTCGCGCTCGATCGTCGTCATCAACTTGCGTTCGGAAGTGAACGGGATCTCGCCGACACGTTCGAAGCGCCGCTCGCGCCGTTCCGTCACCCCCAGCTTGCGCTCGGCTACCAGGAACGCGGCTTCGGTGGGGTCACCATGGATCTCCCACTCGCCACCTTTCGTCTGGCGCAGATCGGCGTTGCCTGCCAGGCTGCCACCGCTCAGAACAACGATGGTTTCATCGCGCAGTGGACCGGGGGGAACCTCGGCACCGCTCTGGCCGCCTTGCTCCATCGGGTGGAACTCGCTGACCTGGCCTCGGGGCGCGTACCCCACTCCGCTGACACGGGTGTCGCCCGAGGCCGTCATCACGCGTTCGATCGTCATCTCGGATCGAGTCAGTGTTCCGGTCTTGTCCGAACAGATGACCGACGCCGAGCCCAGCGTCTCCACCGAAGACAGGTTCTTGACGATGGCGTGGTGCTTGGCCATGCGCTGTACGCCGAGGGCCAGCACCATCGCGAGGATGGCGGGCAGCCCCTCGGGCACCGCGGCCACGGCCAGCGAAACCCCCAGCAGCAACACGTGCACTACATCGGCGGTGTTGCGGATTTCGGAGATGAGCAGGATGGTGCCCACCACCACGATGGCGATGGCCACGACCGCCATGCCCAGCGTACGCCCGATGCGCGCGACTTCCTTTTCCAGCGGCGTCGGCTCCTCTGCGGTGGCCTCCAGCAGCGCCGCGACCCGGCCCATCTGGGTGTCCATCCCGGTGGCAGTGACCACGGCCCGGCCCTTGCCCTGCGCCACCGCTGTGCCCTTGAAAACCATGTCGAGCTGGTCCCCCAACGCGGCCGGCTGGGGCAGCGTGGCGGTGGCCTTGAGCACGGCATCGCTCTCACCGGTCAACGCGGCCTCCTGCACCCGGAGTGACGTGGCCTGAAACAGGCGCCCGTCCGCGCCCACAGCGTCGCCCTCGGCCAGTACGAGCACGTCGCCGCGCACCAGCTCGGCGCTCGGCACACGCTGCGGCTTGCCGTCACGCAGCACGGCTGCCGTCGCTGCCGTCATCTTGGCGAGCGCAGCCACCGCGTTCTGCGCCTTCGCTTCCTGCACATGGCCGATCACCGCATTCAGCAGAACGACGGCGGCGATGACCATCGCATCCACCGGCCAGCCCCGCCCTTGCGCATCCGTGCCTTCGACCCACCAAGCCACCAGGGCCACGGCCACCGCGGCCAGCAGCAGGTAGATCAGCGGGTCCTGGAACTGCGCCAGCACGCGCCGCCAGGCCGGTACCGGCGGTGCCGCACGCAGTTCGTTGGGCCCGTGCTGCGCGAGCCGGCTCGCGGCCTCCTGCGCGCTCAGGCCGGCTTCGACATCCACACCCAATGCCGCCGCCACCGCGGCGGCCTCCATGACCGACGCGTCGCCGACTTCAGTGCGGCTGCCGGCTGCCGCCACCGTCATGTGGGCAATGCCCACGCATGGAGGGCGAGCTGCTCGTCCTCCTGCGAGGCGAGCACAAGCACCTGGCAGCGCGATGGGCCGTCGCTGACCGGATTGCTCGCTGAGCGGTTGCTTGAATCGTCGAGGCTGACGCCGATCCAGGACAGGCCGCTGCAGATCTCGTCGCGCACATGCGGGTCGTTCTCGCAGATGCCGCCGGTGAAAACGAGCATGTCCAACCCGCCGAGCACGGCAATCATCGCCGCGATCTGCTTGCGCACAGATACGCAGAACATCTCGATCGCAAGGCGCGCCTCGGGGGTTGCCGCAGCCACTTCGTGCAGACGCCGCATGTCTCCGCTGACCCCTGAAATGCCCAGCAGGCCGGAATGCTGATCCACAAGCGCTTCCAGCTTGGCGGCATCGAACTTCTTCTCGCGCATCAGGCACACGAGCACACCGGGGTCGAGATCGCCGCTGCGTGTGCCCCTGATGACGCCTCCACCGGGAGTCAAGCCCATGCTGCTGTCGATCGACTGGCCCGCCTTCAGCGCCGTGATGCTGGCGCCGTTGCCGAGCTGGGCGATGTCCAGGCGCTGCGGACGAGTGGCCTCCGCGTCCACGGCGTCCGGCTTGGGCACCGCCACGGCGTAGACGCGGAAGGAAGGCATGTCCAACGGCCCCAGCAAATTACCCCCGTTAGCGTGCGGGTTGCAGCCCACGCGGTCTTTCCCCGTCGGTGCCAGCATTGCCGACTCGTCAAGGAGCCGACCGTCCTTGTCGAACAGCTCCTCGGGCCGGTAACTCTTGAGCCAGCATTCGAGCTGCTGCACATGCCCGCCGGTCTTGAACTCGGCAATGGGCCCCTGGTGCGATCGCCAGCTGCCTTCAATCGGTTTGCCATCCACGACCTTCGGCCCGGCCCAGCCCTTGGGTGTGCGCAAGACGATCACCGGCCAGCGAGGGCGTGGCGGCGACTGGCCGGGCTCGAGCGCTCGCGCCTGCTGCTGAAACTGGCGCATCTTCGCCGGAACCTCATCCAGCGCGCCAGCCAGCGCCTGGTGCACCAGCACCGGGTCGTCGCCTTCGACGAAGTGCGGCTCGTGGCCGTAGCCGCGCATCAGGTCGGTCAGTTCTTCCCGGCTGATGCGCGCGAGAATTGTGGCGTTGGCGATCTTGTAGCCGTTCAGATGCAGGATCGGCAGCACCGCGCCGTCGCGGGCGGAGTTCAGGAACTTGTTGGATTGCCAACTCGCCGCCAACGCGCTGGTCTCGGCCTCGCCATCACCGACAACGCAGGCGACGACGAGATCGAGGTTGTCGAATGCCGCGCCATAGGCGTCGACCAACGAGTAACCCAGCTCGCCGCCTTCATGGATCGAGCCGGGCACTTCTGGCGCGTGGCTCGGGATGCCCTGTGGCCACGAGAACTGCCGGAATCGCCGCCGCAGACCGTTGCGGTTTTGCTCGATGGCTGGGTACTTTTCAGTGTACGACCCTTCCAGATAACTGTTCGCCGCGATACCTCGCCCGCCATGGCTTTGGCCCATGACGCAGATCATGTTCAGGGCGTCCATCTTCTGCGAGCTGTCAGTCGTCAAGGAGTAAGACATCTGAGCCTTTCGAGATCATCGACTTTCACGGTGCAGAGGCTTCGGCAGCTTCCGTGATCGATGAGTAATGGAGCCGGTGGGAGTGAAGAACCACCCCGTCGGTCGAGCCAGCAGCAGCCCCAGCATGAAGACCAGCGGCAGCGTCAGCAAGCCGTAACCGCGGTATGCGAGGACGCCGAAGAGCAAGCCGCCTGCGGCCGAGCCCAGCGTCTGGCCCAGGCCGGCCGCAGCGCTCAGGCCTCCCATCACGACGCCCAGCCTTTGTGGCGAAGCACCAGCAGCCAGGTAGGCGATCACCGGGAGCACCAGCCCGGTGCCCGCAGCGGTCAAACTGACGCCCAGGTACATCCAGGCATCGGCACGGCCCAAGGCCAGCAAGGCCAGGCCAACAACAGCGAGAATAAGGCCGGCAGCAATCAGGACTCGGGACGACACCTTTTCGAGCATTGAGGTGATGAACAGCAGTGCATTGACGCCCAGCATGACGAGGCTGCACTCGGCAAGCATGATCGCCGCCTGCCGCGAAGACTGTTCGGCCTGCTGCTGGCCCTGCAGCACGATGCCCAGTTCGAAACCTGCCAGCACGAACATCACCGCGGCGCTCAGCCAAAGCATGGCAACCGGGGGCCCCGGAAACGGCCTCACCGATTCGGCTTGGGCCGGCACCTGATTCCCAGTTTCAGCGGGCAGGTTAGCGGCCAGACCCACCATCATCACCGCGGCGAGCAAGGCCGACAGCCCCAAAACAATCTGTGCTGACATCGCGGCGGTGACCGCCGCGTCGGTGACCCAGGGCCCAACCTCATTGGCCACCGCGCTCAGTGCTGGGCCGAACAGGAAACCAATCAGCGACATGGCGCCCAACCAGGCAAACCGCCGTGCCCGCCTGCCGGGTGGCGTGCGCTCGGCCACCAGCGCGTTGACCACAGGCACGACTGCAGCGACGGAGAAGCCGGCGGTGCCCCGCAGGGCGTACAGGCCCGCAATACCCGCTTCGCTCGTCAGAGAAGGGATCAACAGCAGAAGCGAACTCGCGACGTACCCTACGAGCCCGACGATCAGGATGCGGCCGCGCCCGACACGATCCGAAACAGCGCCCCACAGCGGCGCACCTAACAGCACACCAGCTGCATACACACCGCTGAGAAAACCGACGTGACGACCGACATCTCCGGCGCTGGCGCCGGGCATGATCGAAGCCAGCCACCCCGGCATCACAGGCAAGAGCGCCCCATAGCCGGCGGAGACGATGAAGACAGAGCCTGCCAACCACCCCAGTTGCAGAGGCCGCAGGTCGACGGGCTCATCCGACTTAGCTGGTCCGCCCCCTTGTGCTGCTGGCATCACGCCGGTCTGCCCCGCCCCCCGCCGGCACACCCCATCGGCGAGCGAGGACGTCGTAGACGAGCGCGAACACATGTCCCAAGACTGATGCTCCTTGAGGCGTTGTGTTGCTTCGTACCGGTTTTGCCGTATTTGCACTCGACCCAATCTCGATCACGTCTCGCTCAATCTCTCAGTGATGGTGTCGCCCCGATCTGGTGCCGCGGAGCGTATCTGCGCCTCCTCCGCTGCTTTGCCATCCGCGCTTAGTTGGCGGTGACCGCCTCCATGCCCGACCACGTGCATCCGTTCCCATCACGGCGCCATGCTGATGCCGTTTGGCCCTTTGCCTACTGCAACCGTGGCAACGACCTTCCGCTTGGAAACGTCGATGACCGACACTGTGTTCGCGTAGGTGTTCGTCACGAAAGCATGGCGTCCATCCTGACCAACGACCACGCCGTGCGCACCGTCCCCGGTCATGATTGTCGAGGACACCTTCATGCTGGCCACATCTATCAGGCTGACCGTCGTGCCAGGCTTTTTCAACGTGCCTTGGTTTGCTACCAGAAGGAGCCTGTTGTTGGGGGTCGCATACGACTGGATTGGCACCGTTCCGACTGCAATCTTCCGAATGACCTTGCGGCTGACCGGATCGATCACCGCAACAGTGTTTTCTCCTGACAACGATACGAATCCGAATCGTCCGTCTGGCGTGAATCCCACCTGCGCCGGGCCTTTGCCAACCACGACTTCGGCGACCTGCCTTCCGCTTTCGGTGTCAAGCACCGACACCGTGCCGCCTTTGAGGTTGGCAACCCAGACCTGTTTGCCATCCGGCGTGAGCCGAAGGCCGTGCGGCGAAGCGCCGACCGTCACCGTTCCAATGACGCGACGCGCAGCCGTGTCCACAACGCTGACGGTGTTGTCACCGCCATTGGTGATGTAAGCAGTGCGCCCGTCGCTCGCCACGACTACGTGGGCGGGATGCATGCCCACTGGCACCTTCGCGACCACGGCATCGGTTGCGGTATCGATCACCCATACTGCGCCGGCGGCCATCATCGTACCGTGCTCCGCCTTCGGCACTTTTAAGGACGGCAACGTGTCGGCTGGCTTGGCAGGGTCGCCATTGTTGGTGACCCAGACCCACTTGCCGTCGGGGGAGACCTGAACGTTGTGAGGACCCTGTCCGACAGCGATACTGCGAACCTTCTTGAAGCCTGCCGCGTCGATCACGCTGACAGCGCTGGCTCCTTCATCGGCCACGTAAACCTTCCCCGTGGCTGCCAACACCGGACCGGCTGCGGCCAGCACGGCGACCAGGGTAACGGCGAACAGGCTTTTGATGTGTCTTGCGACCATGTTGAGCACTCATGAGAGACGCTGGTTGGCATGCGCTACGGTTTATGCTGTTCATTGCCGACCATCGCTTTTCTCGGCACTGTGTCTTCGTGCGCAACGGCTTGTTCGGCACTTCATTTTCACGATCACGCCAGCGTCGAAGTGCGACTGCGGGAGCGCGACCTCCATCCACGGGCAGCTTCAGTCGATCGACCGCGTTCGCGTTGACGCACCCCGAAGTGGAGATAGACCACCGCACTCAGCAGTGCCGCAAAGAAGCACCACACCGAGATGAACCACGTCGCGTAGAAGACGTAGGCCGCGCCAAACGAGAGCAGCGCCAGCGCACCGAAGACAACCACCCATCGGTGCGTGGACAACAGCGGGCTGATCGCAGTCGACAGCAGATACAACGTCATGGTCACTGCCGCGAAGAAGTGCGGTGAGTCGTATTCGATGTGCTGGCCTGTCGGCCTGGACACGACTGGGTATGCCACCAGCACGTACAACAGATAGGCGCCGACCGCGGCCCCGGCAGCAACGAGTGCGGTCAGCGTCTGACGACGCCATCCCCTCGGCTCCATCAACAGAACTGCCAGCGGTACGTAGGCGGGCCATAATGCATGCGAGAAGAAAGAGTACACATGGGTCAGCACCACATTGAGCCGCGCGGCTTCTTCGGCAAACGTCAGCCAGATCCCACCCTCGATCAACTGTTGCACCGCGAACAGCATCGGGATCGCTCCGAACAGCAGCGCGCGGCGCTGACCCGTTGCCAGTGCCGCCCTCATCGTCAGCGTACCGATGCCAAGCAGCACCGCACCCGCAGCGAAACTTGCGGTCGCAGAGAAGCACATCAGGTCACGCTACCCGATGCTACGGTCGTCAACGGGGCGCATGGCTCGCTCACGCTGATGCGCCGGCAGCAACGCTGGAGCGGGTCGCTGATGCACCCGCCATGTTGATGCCAGCCAGCCTGGTACGCTTCAGCATCAGTGCGTTTACGGCCACCACCGCCGAGCTGCCCGACATCGAAAGCGCTGCCACCTCCGGAGACAGCGTGAAGGGGTAGAAGACGCCCGCAGCAACAGGGAAGGCGATCACGTTGTAGCCTACGGCCCACCAAAGGTTCTGCTGCATCTTGCGTAGCGTGGCGCGCGACAGTTCGATGGCACCCACTACGTCATAGGGATCGCTCTTCATCAGTACTACCTGCGCGCTCTCCATCGCCACGTCGGTGCCGGCGCCAATGGCAAAACCTACGTCTGCCTGCGTCAAGGCTGGAGCGTCATTGATGCCGTCGCCGACCATGCCGACCTTGTTGCCCTGATCCTGCAGTTCCTTGATCTTCGCTGCCTTCTGACCGGGCAGCACTTCGGCCAGCACGATGTCGATGCCCAGCTCCTTGCCGATGCGCTCGGCCGTCGCCTGGTTGTCTCCGGTCATCATCGCAACCTTGACACCCCGCTCCTGCAACTTGGCGATCGTCGCCTTGGAGGTAGGGCGTACCGCGTCGGCAATCGCAATCAGGCCTATGAGCTGACCGGCACGGGCGACGTGCACCACCGTGCGTCCGGCACCCTCGAGCCGCGTGGCATCTGCGGCAAGTGCCGTCATCGACGCCGGGCTGACGTTTTCCGAGTGCATCAGCTTGCGGTTGCCCAGGTACACCGTGTCCGCGCCGATGGTGGCACGGGCGCCCTGCCCGTCGATGTTGGCGAAGCCCGTGGCAACCTCGACCGGGACGGTGCCTGCCCGGTTGAGCACCGCCTGCGCAAGGGGGTGTTCGGAAAACTTTTCCACTCCGGCTGCGACCGCGAGCAATTGCGCTTCCGTGGTACCAGGCGCGGTCACCATCTCCACGACTTCGGGTTGACCAACGGTGAGCGTGCCGGTCTTGTCGAAGACGACGACGGTCAGCTTGGTAGCATTTTCCAGCGCCGAGGCGTTCTTGAACAGGATACCGTTCATCGCCCCCAGCCCGGTACCGACCATGATGGCCATCGGGGTGGCGAGGCCCAGGGCGTCTGGACAGGCGATCACGAACACCGTGATGGTCAGCGTCAGCGCGAACAGCAATGGCTGGCCGAGCACCCAGAACCAGATTGCGAAGGTCAGTAGTCCGATGGCGATGGCTGCCAGCACCAGCCACTGCGAAGCCCGGTCGGCGAGCAACTGTCCTGGCGCCTTGGAGTTCTGCGCCTCCTGCACCAGCTTTACGATCTGGGCCAAAGCGGTGTCGGCCCCCACCTTCGTGGCCTTGTAGCGGAAGCTGCCACTCTTGTTGATGGTGGCGCCGATGACCGGGTTGCCAACCGTCTTTTTCACCGGCATGGATTCGCCCGTAAGCATCGACTCGTCGACTTGCGAGCTGCCTTCGGTGACTTCTCCGTCGACGGGGATCTTGTCGCCCGGCTTGATGACGACGGTCTCGCCGGCGAGCACCTGTGCCGTGGGCACCTGCGTCTCGACGCCGCCGCGAACCACGGTGGCCATCGGCGGAGCCAGGTCCATCAGCGCACGGATCGCATCCGACGCACCGGCGCGGGCACGCATCTCCAGCCAGTGACCTAGAAGGATGAAGACCAGCAACACGGCCGACGCCTCGAAGAACACCTCGCTCTCGTAGAAGAACGTGGCGCCCACGCTGAACAGGTAGCCCGTACCCACCGACAGCACGATCAGCGTCGCCATGTTGGCGACCCTGTTGCGCGCCGCACGCACAGCCGCAACCAGGAACGGCCAGACCGGATAGGCGATTGCCCCCGTGGCCGCGAAGAAGAGAAAGAGCTTGCGGTTCATCCCGAACGGCGTGGGAAAGGTGCCGAACATCTCGCCCATTGGCGAATACAGGAACACCGGTACGGCAAACACCAGCGCCACCAGGAAACGGTTGCGCATATCGTCGGCCATGCCCTGCATCGACATGCCGGGCGCATGGCCCATGTCATGCATCATGTCGGCCTTGCTGTCGATCTGGTGCCCGGCGGCCGATCCGCCCGCCCCTGCATGGCCCGCATGATCGGCGTGGCCTGCATGAGCAGGATTCACCGGCTTCATCGGCGCGTTGGCGACCGATCCGGCTCCGGCCTCGTGCGTGTCTGCGTCGACACGCGCTGCGTGCCCGCTGGGGCCCGCGTGGTCATCACAAACCGGCCTTTGGTCCGCTGCATCGCAGACATGGGCCGGAACGAGCTCACCCCGGCAGTGGTAACCGCAATCCACGATGCGTTGCTGGATTGCTTCAACGGTGAGCTGCGCTTCGTCGTAGTGAACCGTTGCGCTGCCGGCCACATAGTTCACTTCGGCGTGATGAACACCACGTAGCGTCGAGAGCTGTCGACGGACGCCGGCCGCGCTCAGGGTCGAGACCAGTTCACCGACTTCAACCGTGCTGGTTTTCATGAAGAGGCGCGCTCAGCCGCCGCGCAGGCCTTGGCCCGGTATCCGAACCGCGTGCTCGCCACCTCGTTCACGTCGATACCGGCGAGTCGCTCTTGAAGGATGGCAGGAAGCGCGGTGTGCGCGCCGCATAAGCTTCAAATCGGGCACCAAATCGCTTGCGCATCTCCGCTTCCTCGGTAATCGCGAGGCGCCCATACATGACCAGCAGGATCGGGAACATGGCCAGCGTGAGCACCGTTGGCCACTGCAGCAGGAAGCCTAGCAGAATGAGCACAAAGGCCACGTACTGCGGATGTCGAATTCGAGCATACGGCCCAGTCGTGGCCAACTCGTTGCGGCGCTGCGCGTGATAAAGCACATTCCAGGCGTTGGACAGCAAGTAGAAGCCAAAGCCAAGAAAGACGTAGCTCGCGATGTGAAGCGCGCTGAAGTGCGGATCTCCTTTCTCGCCGAGCAGCGTCGACCACAGGTGTCCGGTGTTGTGGGACAGCAAATCGAGGTTAGGGTACTTCGTCTGCAGCCAGCCCGACATCAGGTAGATGCTCAGCGGAAAGCCGTACATTTCGACGAAGAGCGCGACGATGAAGGCGGCGAACGCCCCGAACGTACGCCAGTCACGGCCGGTCTGCGGCTTGAAGAAGCTGAATGCGAACATCAGGAACAAGGCGGAGTTCAACACGACCAGTGTCCACAGGCCGTAACCCGAAGCATCGTGGGTCATGGCTGTGCTCCGGGCTTGGGTGCGCTGTTGTCAGCGCCCCGCTGACCGTCAGAGTGATCACCGTGTCCGCCACCGTGACCCCCATGCCCGCGGTGCATGAAGATGTGCATCAGTGGGCAAGCCAGCAGCAGCAGGAACGGCAATGCGCCAAAGAAGTGAGCACGGTGTTCGTTCAGCAGAAAGTACGCAGCAACAGCGCCGAATACGAGCAGGCCCAGCGCATAGCGTGTGCGCCAGAACGGCGGCGCTTTGTCCTGGTCCCGCCGTTGACTCGCTTGCGGTGAATGAGCGTGATCGTGATTCATCTGAAGCCTCCAAGCATCATGCTGCGTGCTATCGCTTCGTCAGGCCGCGTTCGAACATGAATACGAACATTTCCTGCGTCATAGTTCACTCTAGGCCGGTGTCGCGGCAGGCGCTTTGATCCAAATCAACAAGGCGCGCGCACGGACTGGACCCGCTTCGCAGGTTGCGCTGCTGAAAGGCAGGCGTCAGTGCGCTGGCGAACGCATCTGCCAACTGCGGCCGGTCCCATGCGATCGTCACACCGGTGAGGCACAGACAGCATGCAACAGGACTGCTACCCTGACCACGTCCTTGAATACACTTGTTAGGACTGGCCATTCGGTCGATGGGCAACTCCCTTTCCACACACGCAGGGCCTCAAAGAACCGTACCCTGAAATGACGTCGCCGCTAATCGACATGCCGCGCAGCACCATCGATCTGCTGAACAGCGCGTGCTTTTGCCTCAGTCTTGACAAGGCGGCTTTGACACGCGCCCTCGATTCGGAGCTAGGGCAGCCGGGACTTTCGGCGATGATCCGGCGGCGTTGCCCGTTCCTCTTTTCGGCGCAGCCCGTATTCGTACCAGCCGCGCAGTTGCAACGCATGACGCAGGTGATGCAAGCCGTTGAATCGGTGGTGGCCATTCCGGCTTATCGCGAACAGGCGCTCGCCGCCGCACCCGCGATCGCGCGCTCGGGAACCAGTGGGCCCCTGGGCGTATTCTTTGGCTACGACTTTCACTTGAGCCAAGGGCAACTGGCACTGATCGAGGTGAACACGAATGCAGGCGGGGCCATGCTTAACGCATTGCTCGCGCGCGCTCAGCGGGCCTGTTGCAATGCGGTAGATGCAATGGTGCCCACTCTGGCCAGCGTTGAGACTTTCGAGCAGCGTATCGTCGAAATGTTTCGCCGCGAATGGCGGCTTGCCGATCTCACCGCCAAGCCCAGAATGGCCGCTGATCTTACGGCGCGCGGACTGAAATCCATTGCGATAGTCGATCTGGCGCCGGAAGAACAGTACCTCTACCCCGAGTTTCTGTTGTTCCAGCAGTTGTTCGAGCGGCATGGCTTGCGCGCGGTCATCGCTGATCCTGCCGCGCTGCAGTGGCATGACGGCTTCCTGTGGCACGGCGATCTGGCGATCGATCTGGTGTACAACCGCTTGACCGACTTCTACCTCGAGCAGCCGAACTGCGCCACGCTGCGGGAGGCGTACCTGCAACAAGCCGTAGTGCTGACACCACACCCTCAGGCCCACGCGCTATACGCCGACAAGCGACACCTCGCGCTCTTCAGCAATGCTGCACGGCTGCAGGCCCTGGGAGTACCGCAGGTGACCCAAGACATACTGCTGGCGCATATACCGCGCACCGAGGTGGTAGACGCCGCCGATTCGCAGCGCTTGTGGGACGCGCGACGCGGCCTTTTCTTCAAGCCCGTCGCGGGCTTCGGAAGCCGCGCGGCCTACCGGGGCGACAAGCTGACCACGCGGGTGTGGCAGGAGATCCTGGCTGGCGACTACGTCGCCCAGGCCATCGTCGCACCGGGAGAGCGGGTCATTGACGATGCCGGTGCGATGGCGGCGGACCCTACGACCCACGCCCCTGCCGACAAGGCCACCAAGGCAATGAAGTACGATCTTCGCGCCTACACCTACGACGGCGCAGTGCAGTGGGTGGCTGCGCGCATTTACCAGGGGCAGACCACCAACTTCCG